>Ga0164241_10001776_pt1 | contig 25331 bp, 26 predicted proteins | sample OricomyardsoilBY_FD_108780 | JGI IMG/M metagenome (GOLD analysis project Ga0164241, IMG submission 108780) | Backyard soil microbial communities from Emeryville, California, USA - Original compost - Back yard soil (BY) | ecosystem: Environmental > Terrestrial > Soil > Unclassified | place: USA... | reverse complement strand
TGCGGCGAGGCCAAACATCTTCATGAGTCTCACTTTTGGTTCTCCCTTCTCGGCGGGTTCCCCGCCAAGCTTTGGTTTCGGTGATAGCCCGATCCTTCGGGCAGGGAAGTGGATATCCGCTCAGCGCGCCGGCGGTCAAGTAATTCGCAGTATCCGCCCCACGGACGGCGCGTTTCCTTAATTCCGCAGCTTGTTCCCCCCGCAAATCGCCGGATGCAAGATTGGCGCACGCGCGGATCCGTGCGTCGCGGCGATCCGTGCGCAGCAACGGATTCGCTAAGCGGTATGGGTGGAACGACACGCGGCCGCCCCTGGGAACGGAGCGGCCGCTTGCTGCTGGTCCATCTGAGGAGTTGCCTCAGGAAGGACTCAGCCGGTGATGAAGATCGCGCTTAACGAAATCAGCTTCGCGTCCAGTTTCGATTTTTCTGGGCAGAATTCTCCGTTTAACGTTTCGGTCAGTTCCGCTGGGGTATTGTTGGCGGTGAGCCTGCCGTTGCCGGCGCCTGCTGTGTGGCCAGCACCTTCAACCGGGAAGGTGAGGTTTGCACCGCTGTAGTCGCAGTTGATCGGGAAGCCGATGATCGTGCACCGGACGTTGACTGTTCCAGGTGCACCGATAGTGCCTTTGATCGAGCCTAAGTTGGCTGCGGTCTTCGTCAGTGTTGCTAACCCATCTGGGCCAACCGTTTTAATCGCGCTGCAAAGGTTGTGAGCAATATTCGGCCCGCATTTATTGAACGTCACTAAGATGATCGCGTTGAGTGTGGTTGCCTGTAACAGTGCACCCTCAACGTGGCCTTCCGCTAATACTTCTAAACATAAAATTGTAGATACGCTGGTTAACAGTGAACCAACTGTGCCTGCTTCCAGCGTCGCGTGGATTAAGCTGACCTGTTCCGCTACAGGACATGGTAATTCGTTTTTTTTACAGATCGCGATGCCTTCTGCCGAAGCCGTACCGGCTCCAACGAACGCCATTGCCGCCACGGCCGCGATTGCGGCGAGGCCGAACATCTTCATGGATCTCATTCGATTCTCCCTTCCCGGCGGGTTCCCCGCCGAGCTTGGTTTCGGCGATACCCCGGTTCCTTGAGGGGCAGATGAGTGGATATCCGCTCAACGCGCTAGCAGTCAAGTAATTCGCTGTGTTCGCCCCGCGAACAACGCGTCACCCAAATTCCGGAGCTATTTCCCCCGCAAATCGCCGGGTGCGGGATCGGCGCACGCGCGGATCCGTGCGTCGCGGCGATCCGTGCGCGAGGAACTCGCCTGGTCAGTGCATCGCCGCACCCCAGCTTGCTGAGGCCGCTGCTTGCTGCCGGTCCTCCAAACGTCTCAGGAAGGTCAGCCGGTTATGAAAATCGGGCTTAACGAAATCAGTTCTGCGTCCAGCGTCGATTTTTCAGGACAGAAGAGTCCGGTTAACGGGAGGCCCAAAACTCCCACCGGGGTTTTGTTGGCGGTGAGCCTGCCGTTGCCGGCACCTGCGGTGTGTCCAGAGCCCTCAATGGGAAAGCTGAGTCTTTCACCGCTGTAGTCGCAGTTGACTGTGAGGCCAAAGATCACGCATTGAACGTTGACGCTGCCAGGTTTAGCGGCAGTGCCGCTGGTGGTACCTAAGTTGTCAGCGGTCTTCGTTAGCGTGACTAACCCATTTTCGCCAACTGTTTGAATCGAGCTGCAATTGTCGTGAGCGACGTTCGAACCGCATTTATTGAACGTCGCTAAGATGATCGCATTTAGTGAGCCGGGGCTCACTAAGACTGCGCCCTCGATATGTGCTTCCGCTAACACTTCTAAGCATAAGATCGTCGCTAGGTTGCTTAACAGTTGACCAACTGTACCTGCTTGCAGCGTGGCATGGACTAAACTGACCAGTCCTGCTATAGGACACGGTAATTCGTTTTTTTTGCAGATCGCAATGCCTTCCGCTGAGGCCGTACCGCCTCCAACGAACCCCATCGCAGCCACGGCCGCGATCGCGGCGAGTCCGAACATCTTTATGAGTCTCACTTTAGATTCTCCCTTCTCAACGGGTTCCCCCGCCGAGCTTGGTTTCGGTGATAGCCCGATCCGTTTTGGCCAGGGAGTGCGTATCCGCTCAGCCCGCTGGCGGTCAAGTAATTCGCAGTAGTTTTCTGCGGGAATAGCGCGTGACCCTGATCCCGAAGCTGTTCCCCCCGCAAACCACCGGATGCGGGATCGGCGCACGCGCGGATCCGTGCGTCGCGGCGATCCGTGCGCGAGGGGAGCTCGCCAGGCGGTAAGAGCAGCGTGGATGCGGAACCGAGACGGCCGCCCCGGTTCCGGGGCGGCCGCTTGCTGCTGGTCCTTCTGAGGGGTTGCCTCAGGAAGGGCTCAGCCGGTGATGAAAATCGGGGTTAACGAGATCAGTTCTGCGTCCAGTTTCGAGTTTGATGGGCAGAAGAATCCGCCTAACGTCGTGGTCAGTTCTACCGGGGTTTCGTTGGCAGTGAGCCTGCCGTTGCCGGCGCCTGCGGTGTGGCCAGAACCTTCAACCGGGAAAGTAAGGTTTTGACCGCTGTAGTCGCAGTTGACCGGGAAGCCGATGATCGTGCACTGAACGTTGACACTCCCAGGTTTGGCGGCGGTGCCTTTGATCACGCCTAAATTGGCAGCGGTCTTCGTCAGAGTGGCTAAGCCATCTTCGCCAACCGCTTTAATCGAGCTGCAATTGTTGTGAGCGGCGTTCGATCCGCAGCCGGCGATTTTGAATAAGGTGATGAGAGACAGTGAAAATGGATTCCACAACGAACCCTCAATGTGCTTTTCCACTAAGATTTCTAAGCATAAGAGCGTCGCGATGCTGCTTAACAGTCTGCCAACTGTACCTGCCTTCAGTGCGAAGTGGATTAAACTGACCAATTTACTTTCAGGACAGGGTAATGCGTTTTCTTGGCACACTGCAACGCCTTCTGCTGAAGCCGTGCTTGCTCCAACGAACGTCAGTGCAGCCACTGTCGCGATTGCGGCTAGACAGAACATCTTCATGAGTCTCATTTTTGATTCTCCCTTCCCGGCCTTGTCGCCGAGCTTGGTTTTCGTGATAGCCCGATCCTTCGGACAGGGAGTGCATATCCGCTCAACTCGCTAGCGGTCAAGTCATTCGCAGTGATCGCCCCTGCGGAACAGTGCGTTGTCTCAATGTGGCGGCTCATCCCCCGCAAATCACCGGATGCCGAATCGGCGCACGCGCGGATCCGTGCGTCGCGGCAATCCGTGTGCAAGGGAGCTCGCGCTAGGTAGTGAGGGCAACATGGATGCCCTCGACCAAGGAGCGAGCGAAGTCCTGGGTCCTACCGCCGAGGCGGAGGCTGTCGGGGCGACCGTCGAGTATCGCCTCGACCCAGGAGGCAACCGTGCCGAGCGCCCATGCCTGAGGGTCTTGCTCGAGCCTCGAGGCGCATGAGACGACCTCGCCATTCCTCACCTCCACGTGAACGCCGGCGAGGCTGCTGTGAGGTTTCTGCTGATCGGTCTTTTCGTCGGCGCTCACGGCAAGCAAGCAGGAACCACTGCCTTCGACCTCGCGGGCGATGAGGGGTGAAGCGAGAAGGAAGGCGGCCTCGACGTCCAACCTCCCCATCGGCTCCGTGGTCTCGGCGAAATGCTCACACTCACAACGGCCGGCTGCGATCAGTGGGGCGACGGCTTGGCGTGTCCACTCGGTTACCGCATAGGGCTTCGCCTTACCCACCTCACTCGGCCGCGCTTCGACCTGGCGGGCAGCGTGCATCGCCGATAGGCGACGCTCCAGAGACGGGTAGCTGAGGTCGGTTATGACATTGTCGAGCTCGGTGAGGGAGAGCGGGCGGGCTGCGAGGGCGCGGAGTATGGTCGATCCCCAGCCGCCGACCAGGGACCTGATCGCGCCCTTTGCCGCCTCGCTGCCGAAGGGGATCGGCCCCTGGGGCGCACGGTCGAGCCAGCTTTCGACGACGTCGGCGACCGCGAGGATTCCGTGACCAGAAGGGGTCAGCGAATTCTCGACCGTGTATGGCATCGCGCTGCGCACATGCCGTTCGAGCGCGCCGATGCCGCGCAGATTGCCCACCTTGCCACGCAGGGTCGTCTGCGCGGCGCCGCCTATGTGTTCGCGCAGGTCAGGCAGGCGCAGCGGGCCCTCGAGGTGGGCGCGCAAGATCGGGACGCTGAGCGGCGTCGCGAGAAGGGAGAGAACGGTCCCACCCGCGCGCGCACGGGCAGGGGACGAGCGGCTGTCGGCGTGCATCTGTAAGTCGTTTCCCGGTACCACATAGATTCCCTATTGATACTCATCGTCAGCGAGGCCGCACCTTATTCGAAACGAGCGGGCTCTGGCTTCAGACGAACCGGCGCCGTGGAGAGGGCCTGCACGCGCAGATCGCTCCAGGTGAGGCCTTCGCGGACCAGGGCCGGCAGGCCGAGGGTGACCGCCGTAGCGATCTCGACCGCCTGCAGGATGACGCCATAGGCGAGGGCATCGGCGGTGCCGATACCGAAACCAGTGTGCAGGACGCTGATCACGGCGAGCTGGAAGACGCCGATGTTTGAGGGGGTCGCCGGCACCACGGCGGTGACGTTGACGGCAAAGAGAACCGCGGCGGCGGCTCCGATGCCGGCCTGGCCATTCAGCCCCAGAGCGGCGAAGAGCGCCCAGCAGGCAGCCAACTGGATCGCCCAGGCACCGAGCTGGGCGGCCGCCGCCGCCATGCCGCGGCGTGGGTCGCGAAACACCTTGAGGCCGGCTCGCACCTGTAGGAGCGCTGCATGCAGTGCTGCACCGAGGCGGGCCAGGCGCCCGTTGCCGTTGCGTCGCATCAGCGGCGGGCCGAGCAGCAACGCGAGCAGCAGGCCCAGCGGCACGAAGCTGAAGGCGAAGAGCTTCTGTGTGCTCGAGTGGAAGAGGTCGGTGCTGGAGACGATGATGACGCCGAGCAGGGCGAGGGCGACGATGTTGAGCACGGTCTGGGAGACCAGGGTGCCGAGCAGGACGGGGAAGGTCTCACGCATGCGGCCGATGCGGCGCGCCAGCGACATCGCTCGCGCCGGCTCGCCGAGGCGGGCCGGCAGGGTCGCCGACATCAGCACGCCGATCATCGTCGCCGAGGTGACATCGCGGCGGCGTACCGGGCGCAACGGCAGCGCCGCGCGCACGATCCAGTACCAGGAGGCGGCGCGGAAGAAGAGTGAGAGTGCCATCAGCGCGCACGCCACCAGGACCCAGGTGAGGTCAGAGCGGACGATGCTCTCGACCACCTTGTCGACGCCGATCTTCTGCGCCGCCAGAGCGGTCAGCCCGACTCCGATTACCCCCGCGGCGCCAAGGCCGATGCGGCGAGCGACCTTGCGCCGCCGCTCGCCGGGCAGCGCCGGCGCTGGGTCGAGCGATGGCAGCCGCTGCGCTGGCCGCGGTGGCAACCCGTCCGCCGGCCGCACCCCCGCCCAGTGGGCAACTCGCTCGACGGCCCCCACCGGCTCGGGCGCCTCGATCGCCCGCTCGTAGACCCGCGTCACCCGGTCGGCGACGCGCGGCCAGGCGTAACGCTCAGCGCTGCGCCGCGCGGCCTCCCCCATCGCCGCCAGCCGCTCGGGCTCGTGATGGGCTCGCTGCAACTCCTCGGCGAGGCGCTGCGCATCGCCGGGCGGGACCAGCACCCCATCGACGCCGTCGCTGACGACGTCGCTGTAGCCGGCGATTGCCGAGGCGATCGCCGGGGTGCCGGCCGCGAAGGCCTCGGTCAGGACCATGCCGAAGCTCTCACCCGAGAGCGAGGGCGCGCAGAGCACGTCTGCCTCGTGCATGGCCCGGTGAAGCGCCTCGCCGGAGACCCGGCCGCGGATGTCGATCCAGCGCATCGTCTCGGGGTCGGCGAGGTAGCGCAGCACGTCCTCGCGCTCGGCGCCGATCACGGTGAGGCGACTCGGCACGTGCTCGACCAGGGCGCCGAAGGCGGCGAGCAGGATTGGCAGGCCCTTGCGCTCCTCCGGCCGCCCGACGAAGAGCACGCGCAGCTCCTCACCAGCCGGCTTGGGGGTGCGTGGCGCCGCGTCGACGTCGACGCCGTTGGGGATCACCTCGTAATGACCCCCGAACCAGCGCCGGCCGGTCCAGGCAGCTGCCTCGGAGACGGCGATCCGCGCCGAGAGTCGGTTGAAGACGCGGCGAGCGCCGAGCGCCGAGCCGAGGTAGTTTGGAATCGCCTTGGTCGAGTAGGCGTGGAAGGTGCCGACGGCGGCCCCCTCGGTAGCGAGTGCGGCATTCCAGCCGACCAGGGGCACCACCGGCTCGTGGATATGGACGATGTCGAAGCGCCCCTGGCGCAGCTCGCGACGCGGGGCGATCGCTCCGCCAATCGGGAAAGGCGCAAGGTTGGAGACGGCGCCGTTGGAGGGGAAGCCCGCCGTGCGGCCGAGCGGGATCAGGTAGTCGGGGAGCTCACGCGCCTCGGGCGCGGCACGGTGCAGCGCCCGGCTGAGACGGCCGGGCGGATCGACTGGGGCGAGCACGCGCACGTGATGGCCGCGACCGAGGAACTCCTCTGCAAGCGCCTCGACATGCCGGTTCACGCCGCCCTGATAGCTCCAGGAATATGGCGAGACAAGTGCAATCCGCACGAAACACAGAGGGTAGTGGATCTGGCGGCTGGCCCAGGAGCCATCGACGCGCGATGATCGCCGTCACATGAGCCCCAACAAGGACGACAAGCCGCCGCCCAACAGATTCGCTCGCCAAATCGACGAGCTGAACGACGAGGAGCGCGGAATCGCAGAGGGGGCCCTCGTCGCGGCACAGGCCACGTTCGCGGACTTCGCCGATGCCAAGGAGTCCCACTACTACCGGGCGGCTGATCTCACTCCTGAGGAGACTTGGCACGCGATCACCGCCGAGGTCGCCCGTGTAACCGCCATCGCAGCAGTCGAGGCCCGAGATGGTGGCGTGCTGGGCGCCGCCGACTTCCACGCGATTCACATGGCGATCTTCGAGCCGATCTTCGGCCCGAAGACGCTGACGCAGCGGGAGTTTGAGCAGGGAGTCAGCTACGGGATTGTCCTCGGTGACTTTCCGGACGACCTACAGCATGGTCGCCAACGGGGGATCAGTGGTCGCTCCCTACCTCGTCGTCTTCGCGAGATCAGCGCCGACCTCCGCCGAGCCTTCAAGGAGAGCGATGAAATCGACCGACGCGCCGAATCGCATCGCGTTATTGACGCAATCCGGCCCGCCGCTCGGGCCTACGCCCGCTTTCTCGGAGCCCATCCCTATTGGGACGGCAACGGTCGGACAGCGTTCCCAATTCTCAACTTCGCGCTGATCCGCCTCGGCCTGCTTGCTATCGCTGTTCCGGAGAGCGACCAGTTTCATTGGTGCCTGGGCCAGGGCATGCGCCGCGACGGCAAGGTGAGCTCCGAGCACCTCGCGCGACATCTGGAGGACATCATCCGTAGCTCTCAAGCAGGCGGATAGAACGAGTGAAGGAGCTACCATGGGTGCCTCATGAATCACAAGACCTTCATCGACTACGACGGCCCCACAGGTCTCTACGTAGCAACCGGAGAGAAGATTCTTCCTCTTGACAGCGTCGAGGGAATCTCAGCCGTTGCGCAATCGGCGATGCTCACTTCGCTTGGCTCGACTCCCGAGGCAAAGCAGTATCAGGCCGCGATGCAGCACTCGCTCGCAGTCGCTCACGAGGTTGACCTGAGCGAAGCCGACTCAGCCCAGGCGTAGCTCGTGAAAACCAGCAGGTAGGCCACGCCGATCTCCAGCAGCAGCGCGCCGGAGTCGTTGGCGAGGGTGCCGACGACGGTCGCGACAAGCGCGCCGAGGAGACCGGCACGCATTGCTGGAAAATTCTCCAGTATTGCCCAGAGGCGGTCTCGTCGGACAAACGCGAGGATCGCGAGCGCCACGATCACGGGTAGGAAGACGAGGACGACAGGGCGGCCGAAGCTGTGTGCGGAGAGCTGAAGCCGGCGCTGGGCAACGTCGGCGAGGTCGCCGAACCCGCCCGCATCGAGGACCGAGCGGGTCAGGTGCGCGTTGGCTCCTGAGACCAGGTCGATGAGGGCGACCAGGGCAACCATCGCGAGCGGGACCGCGATGATGAAGAGGGCCGCGTGTCGTCGCGGGGTCGCGACCCAGAAAGCGGCGGCCGCGGCCCCTACCGGCAGCACGATGGCTGCGCCAACATCGGCGCCAAAGCGCCCAGCGGCGAAGATAGTGGCGAAGGTCAAGCCGACCGCGAGGAACGCTACGGCGCCGGCGGGCCGGGGGGCTCGCGGGGCGAACCCCGCGAGCCACGCCCCGGTTCCGGCGGTCGTCAGCACAGCAAGCATAGCCTCTAGCTCGTTTCCGAGTCCGTAGAAACGCACTCCAAGCCCGGGATTCGGCCCCAGGAGCGAAAAAGACGTAAGTGGCGAGCCGGCGATAACGTCGATTACATAGGCAAATATGACCAATCCGGAAGCGACGGCTAGCGCCCGATAGCCGCCGAGCACGGCGAGGATTAGCGCCGCGAGCAGCGGCGCTCCCAGCATCACCAGCAGCTGTTCGAGACCCTGGCTAGGTTCGAGCGCGGCGCCGAACAGCAGGACCAGCGGCAAGAAGATGATGCTGAGCCCGACGAGCTTGACGGCGAAGCGGGAGGTCCGTCCGCGAGCAACGATCAGGGCCAACGCCAAGGCAAGGAGCCAGACGAGCAAGCTGATCCCGATCACTGGCCCGCGGCGCTCCGAGATCACCGACATCCGCTCGCCGAGCGTTTCCAGCGCCGCCACGTCGACGCTGCCCTCAGAGCGAATCGGCTGTCCCGACATCTGCGCTGGCACAGCGATCCCGAACCGCCCCAGGATCGTGGGAGCGATGTCGGTCGAGAGCACGTACCCGTCTGTGCGGGTGCTGTCCGAGGTCAGATCCCCGTCGAAGCCCCGGCCCGCGATCGCGATGGCCAGCGCCTCGTTCTTGGCCGGAGGGGCCCGCTCGATCGCGATGACCAGATCATCGTCCCGCAGCCCTGCGACGCGAGCCGCAAGCTGCCGCAACCCGAGACTACGGACCTCACACCCCTCCCCCGCCCTATGCAGCGTCGCCGCCAGCAGCCCCGGGACGATGTCGGCGGGCGCCGATTCCGCCCGCACGACCACCGCCTCCGAGTAGCCAGGCCCGCAGATCCCGCCGCCGACGTCTTCCGGCAGCTCGGAGTCATATAGAGAGTCGAAGACCCGGTTCCCCTGGCTGATGTCGAGGTAGGTCTGCTCCGCCGGCACACTGCCAAGCCCAGCGCTGAGCAGGCCGGGTGACATCCCGAGGCCCGCGAGCTCCGCCGTCGAGGTCCCCTTGGGAAGCAGGGCAACGGTGACTTCTCCCTGCGCAGAGGCCGGTCCGATCAGGCAGACGGCCGCTATCGTGAGCCAAATGGCCGACCGAACTTTCGCCAAGTTTTCGTTCTTCAAGATCGATCCCGCCTGGCGTCGTCGCGACGCCGAGCTACGAGCCGCCGACAAGCAGGAGTTCCTCGCCGCCTGCGAGGACTTCGCCCTTGACCGCTCGTTGCGCGCCTACTCAACCATAGGAACGCGCGGCGACGTCGACCTGGTCCTGCTCAGCCAGAGCCCCAACCTCGACGACCTGCACACCTTCCACGTCGTGCTCGGCCAGAGCGGCCTGGCCAAGTGGGCGGAGACGCCCTACTCGTTCCTGGCGATGACCAAGCGCTCGCCCTATTCGGACGAGCAAGCGCGGCCGGAGATCTGCGTCTCCGAGCGCAAATACCTCTTCCTCTACCCGATGGTCAAGCAGCGGCGCTGGTACGGGTTGCCTGCGGAGGAGCGCGGCCGGATCATGAAAAGCCACATCGAGGTCGGCCGCAGATACCCGGAGATCACGATTAACACGGCCTACTCCTTCGGGCTCGACGACCAGGAGTTCGTCGTCTCCTTCGAGGGCGACGATCCCGGCATGTTCCTCGACCTGGTCCAGGAGCTGCGCCCGACTGAGTCGAGCGAGTACACGGAGCGTGAGACGCCGATCTTCACCTGCGTGGCACTCTCGCTGGGCAAGGCGCTCGACGCGCTCGACGGCGTCTCCAGCGCGGTCGCCGCGGGGGCATGACCGCGCAGGCACTCAGCTACGCGATCGACGAGCACGACCACCTGATCAAGGTCGACCAGGGCTACTACCGCTTTGCCGAAGAGAACGGCTGGACCGAGGCCGGTACCAGTCTCGGCCGTTCGCTCTGGAACTACGTCGCCGGCGACGAGATGAAGAAGCTTCAGCGGCTGCTGGTGCGCCGCATCCGCGACGAGGTCGGCGACGTCGAGCTGCCCTTCCGCTGCGACGGGCCCGACGTGCGCCGTGAAATGAACATCCGCATCGTCGCCAACCCCGGCGGCCGCGTCGTCCTCTTCTCGGCCCGACTGCGGTCCGAGGAGGCGCGGGATTTACCGCAGCTACTGCTCGACCCCGACGCGACGCGCAGCGAAGAGACCCTGGAGATGTGCGGCTGGTGCGACCGCTTCGAAGTCGACGGCGAGTGGGTCGAGGTCGAGGAGGCGGCAAGGCGGCTGGAGCTGTTCAACCAACCCGAGCTGCCCGCCCTCAGCCACGGCATCTGCCCCGACTGCAACGCGATGCTGCTAGCGGCGTAAGGCGCCAGCTAGCAGCGTCAGCGGAATTCGATGTGACGACAACAAGTTCCGCCGGCCGCCCGGATAGCTTGGCCGATATGGCGGGGGAGTTCGAGAAACTGGCCTACGAGGCAGCACTCCGAGGACTCGATAAGCAGGAGAGTCTCCTGGCAGAGTTGCGCACGCGAACCGGCGTACTCTTGGCCGCTTCCTCGCTCGCAGCTTCGTTCCTTGGGCAGCAGGCTTTTCAGGATCCACATCCCCGCGGGCTAGCAATTACCGCCCTTGTTGCGTTCGTCGTCTCAATCGCCGCAAGCGTCTTCATTTTGCTGCCGAAGAAGGATCTGATTTTTGCCGAGGCGGGTGCTGGGCTATACGAGGGCCTCTATGCGGTACGCGACAACATGCCCGAGGTCTACCGGCGCCTCGCCTACGACCTCGACCGGTTCTGGGATTCCAATGACAAGAAGATCAAGTGGCTCACCCGTGCCTACACCGTTGCTGCCAGCGCCCTTGTGATCGAGATTTTGTCTCTGGCCGCCCTACTGGGCGATAACATCTTCTAGCAATGGCGGATGCACCTAAGCCCCAAACTGGAAGCGGCGGAGCACCTCCGCCTCCGCCTCCGCCTACTCCGGGCCTCGGCCGCCCCGAGACCCGCGGCGGCTGATTCTCCTTCCTCTCCAGGTGACCGACAGCTGCTCGGTCAGGCGAGGCGCAAACCCTGAGTTCCCTATTCTTTCGCGCTCGCTGTCAACCGCTCACTTCGCACCAAGCAGAGGCCATGACCAAGATCGGAACCCCTGAGAACCCCGTCCGCGTCGCCATCGTCGGCGCCGGCCCCTCCGGCTTCTACGCCGCTGAGCACATCCTCAAAGACGCGGACACGCACGCGCAGGTCGACCTCTTCGACCGCCTCCCCACCCCCTTCGGCCTCGTCCGCGGCGGCGTCGCCCCCGACCACCCGAAGATCAAGTCGGTTATCCGGGTCTACGAAAAAACCGCCGCGCGCGAGGGCTTCCGCTTCTTCGGCAACGTCAAGGTCGGCCAAGACATCGAGGTCGAGGATCTCGAACGGCACTACCACGCGATCGTCTTCACCGTCGGCTGCGAGACCGACCGCCAGCTCGGCATCCCCGGCGAAGAGCTGCCCGGCAGCCACGCCGCGACGGCCTTCGTCGGCTGGTACAACGCCCACCCCGACTACGCCGACGACGAGTTCGACCTCTCCTGCGAGCGGGCAGTGGTAATCGGCAACGGCAACGTGGCGATGGACGTCGCCCGCATGCTGGCGCTGACCGACCATGAGCTGCGCCAGACCGACACCGCCGACCACGCGATCGAGCTGCTCGACGCCAAGAAGATCCGCGAGATCGTTGTGCTCGGTCGCCGCGGGCCGGTCCAGGCTGCCTTCACCAACCCAGAGATCAGGGAGCTCGGCGAGATGGAGGACGCCGACGTTATCGTCGACCCCGCCGACGTCGAGCTCGATCCGGCGAGCGCCGCCTTCCTCGAGTCCGACGAGGTCGACAAGACGACCCGCGTCAACGTCGAGACGCTGCGCGAGTTTTCCCAGCGCACTGCCGAGGGCAAGCACCAGCGCATCGTCCTGCGCTTCCTCGCCTCGCCGGTCGAGATCAAGGGCGACGGCAAGGTCGAGAAGATCGTCATCGGCCGCAACGAGCTAGTCGAGGAAGGCGGTTCCCTGCGTGCCAAGGACACCGGCGAGCGCGAAGAGCTCGAGTGCGGCCTGGTGCTGCGCTCGGTCGGCTACACCGGCATCCCGATCAACGGCGTCCCCTTCGACGACAAGCGCGGCCTGATCCTCAACGAGGGCGGCCGCGTTCTCGACTCCCACGACTCCGGCCACAAGGTCGGCCACTACACGGCCGGTTGGATCAAGCGCGGTCCCTCCGGCGTGATCGGCACCAACAAGAAGGACGCACTGGAGACCGTCCAGCACCTGCTCGCCGACATCGACTCGCAGACGCTGCTCAGTCCCGAGAACCCCGACCCGGCCGCCATTGAGGCCCTCCTGGCCGAGCGTGGCACCCGCTACGTCAGCTTCGAGGACTGGCAGGCAATCGACCAAGCCGAGGTCGGCCGCGGCGAACCCCACGGCCGTCCCCGTGTCAAGTTCGTCCGGGTCGAGGAGATGCTCGAGACCCTCGGCGAGCGCGTCTCCGGCTAGCGCCACCGGCAGCTTGCAGCCCAAGAATTTCCGTGCCACAATGCTGACAACAGGTTGAGGATTGGTGATTCGTCCTCCAGAAAGACCCGTCTCAGGCGGGTCTTTCTCGTAGAGCCCCGACGCCGACAGGGCGCAACGTCGGGGCGTTGAGAGGTGTAGAAGACCGCCAGCCCTACCACCAACCTCAACCGTAGCGATCGATGCGGCGTAAACGTTTCGGTCTAGCTGAGAACGTCTTTGGAGACGCTGCCGACGCCGAGCAGGCCGGGGCCGACGTGGGCGCCGAGGACGGCGCCGATCTCCGAGGTGAAGGCCGGCTCGCAGCCGAAGATCTCGTAGCAGTCTTCAATCAGGGCGTTGGCGGTCTCCGGATCCTGGATGTGCTGGACGACCCAGGCGTCGAGGCCGGACTCGTGGCGCTGGCGCGCGTAGTCGCGCAGGCGCTCGATCGAGCGGGCGCGGGTGCGTACGCGCTCGACCGGGGTGATCTCCTCCTCGAGGGTGAGGATCGGCTTGATCTTCAGCGCCGAGCCGATCCAGGCGCGGGCGCCGCCGATCCGGCCGCCACGTCGCAGGTACTCGAGCGTGTCGATCGCGAACCACATTTTCAGCTCCTCGCGGGCCCGCTGGGCACGATCTAGAACCGCGTCGCCGTCTCTACCTGCGGCGGCTGCTGCTGAGGCAGCCAAGACAGATAGCCCCATCCCGCCGGCCGCCGAGCGCGAGTCGAAGAGCTGGATGCGCTCTCCCCCCTTGCCCTCGGCGATGAGTCGCTCGCGCGCCTGTCCCGCGGCCTCGAAGGTGCCGGAGATGCCGGAGGAGATGTGAATGGAGACAACCTCACGGTCTTCAGCGAGCAGCGGTTCGTAGACCGCGAGGAAATCGCCGATCGAGGGCTGCGAGGTCGTCGCTCCGTCTTCAGAGGCTCGCAACCGCTCGTAGAACCCGGCGTAGTCGCCAATCTCCGCCTCCCGCTCCTGGTGCCCGTCGACCGCCACGTAGAGGCTGATCTGCTGGATCCCTCGCGCCTCGACCAGCTCGCTCGGAAGGTAGGCCGTTGTGTCGCAAACGACCGCTGTTTGGGAGGAGGAACTCAAGCAACGCGATTCTCGCAGACCTCTCGCTACACTTTGTGAAGTGACTGACGAGACCCAAGCGGCAATCTCTCTCTCCGACAAGGCAGCGGGCAAGATCGCTGAGCTGCTCGGCTCTCAGGAAGATGCCGGCAACCAAGCGTTGCGCGTCGCCGTCCGCGGTGGCGGCTGCTCGGGCTTCCAGTACGCGCTGGCGTTCGACCAGCCCAAGGACGACGACCACGTCTTCGAGGTCGACGGCGTCTCCGTCGTCGTCGACAAGGTCAGCATGCAGTTCGTCTTCGGCTCTGAGGTCGACTACGTCGAAGGCCTGCAGGGCGCGGGCTTCCAGGTCAACAACCCGAACGTGGTTGCGGCCTGCGGTTGCGGTTCCTCTTTCCAGGTGAAAGAGGACGCGGCCGAGGCAGCGGCCGTCTAAGCGCTTCTATTCGATCTGCAAAGGCGGCGACTGCGCCGGGGGCGCGGCCACTGGAGGGGGAGCCTCGTCCGGCTGCTCGACGCCAAGCGCCTCGGCCAACTCGCCCGAGTCGAACATCTCCTCGACGATGTCGGCCCCGCCGAGCAGCTCACCATTGACGTAGAGCTGCGGAAAGGTCTGCCAATCGGAGATCTCGGTGGTGACTTCGCGCAGCGGCTGGAGGGCCGGCAACACGTCGATCGCGCCGTACTCGACGTCGACCGAATCGAGCACCTGCACGACGCGCATCGAGAAGCCGCAGCGCGGCGCGTCCGGGGTGCCCTTCATGAAAAGCAGCACCGGGTTGGCGGCGATCAGCTCTTCAACCTTCTGCTTCAGCTCGGCGTCGGCCACGGACACAGACTAGCTACCCGAGCACTTCGGTCTTGACCGAGAGGGCATGGATCGTGCCGTCGTCGACGCGCGCCTTGACAGCGGCCTTGATCAGACGGTGCTGGGCAATGCGAGAAAGGCCATCGAATTGGCTCGCTGCCACCGTCGCCCGCAGATGGTCGCCGGTCCCGGTTTCGTCGATCACCTCGACCGTCGAGCCGGGCAGGGCCGTCTCGATCATCCGCTTGATCTCCGCTAGGTCCGCAGCCATCGCTTGCGGCTGCTATCGACGGCGGCGCAGCATCATTAGGCCGCCGACCGCAAAGCCGACGGCGGCGGCGCCGACGATCAGCTGCGAGCGATGCTCGTAAGCCTGACGGCGCCAGTCGGTTAGCTCGGCGACGCGGCCGCGGAGCTGCTCGACCGAGCTGCCCAGATCGCGGCGCTGAAGATCGATGTCGCGGCGAATCTGCGCCGCCGACCGACCCGGCGTGCCGGCGGTCGGAAGCGGTGCTGGCTCGGGCCTGTCGCTCATTCTCCACCCGCTTTCGTGCTCGATTCAAGCGTCGCCTTGGTCAGCTTCGCCTCTTCGATCGCCTGCTCAGGCATCGGGGGTGCACCGGCCTGGACCGAGCGATAGGCGAAGAATCCGGCACCGGCCGCAACCAGCAGGAAGAGCGCTGCCTCGACGAAGAAGCCGGGCCAGGCGTTGCCGTCGAAGACCTCTTCGGCGAGCAGCCAAGCGAATCCCTCCATGACCAGGATCAGCGCCAGGAAGGCGAAGATGCCGGCAGCGAGACCGACGATCGAGCCACGCAGGATCTTGCCGACTTTCTCGGAGATCTCCGTCTTGGCGAGCTCGATCTCCTCGCGGATCAGCGAGGAGCTCTTCTCGGCGACATCGAAGACCAGCTCGCTTACCGAGCGGTCCTCTTTGTCCTGCGGAGGTGTGCTGGAGCCGTTGGGCACGCTACTCAGGCGGGTCCTCGTCGAAGACCCGCTTCCAGATGAAGGCCGCGAGACGGGTGGCCGCGATGCTGGCGAGGGCGCTGCTGGCGGCCAGCACACCGCTCCAGGCGAGTCTTTTGACGATCTCGTTGTCCATCGGCCCGACCTTACCTATCGCAGCTCGAGTCCGTCACAGATAGTCGCCACGACAAGACTCCTTGCCTGATCGAAGTCGGTGTCGGAGGCCGGGATCACCTCGAAGATCCAGCCGGAGAGCAGCTGCTCGATCGCCCCGTAGAAGGACATCGAGGCGAAGGTCGGGTCGATGTCGCGCCGGAAGATCCCCGCCTCCTGCCCGTCGGCGACGATCTTGGCGATCGAGTCGTAGGCGCGGCGGATCTCGGGCAGGTGGGTGCGACCGAAGGAGTTGGCGGCCCGGGTGACCTCGACGATAATTACCTTCATCAGCTCGGGGTCGTGGCGGTAGGAGTCGACGATGAAGCCGGCGACGGCTTCGAGCTTGTCGCGCGGTGCGGAGCCCTCGCGGTCGGCCTCCTCGATCGCCGCCAGCAGCAGCGACCAGCGCTCGCTGAAGAGCTCGTTGAGCACCTCGTCCTTGGACCTGAAGTAGTGGTAGACGAGGCCATAGGCGACGCCGGCCTCGTCGGCGATATCGGAGACGCGGGTCGAGTGAAAGCCCTGGCGGGCGAAGACGCGGATCGCCGCGTCGAGGATCTGGCGGCGCTTGTCGATCGGTGGGGCTTTGGAAGCCACTACGCGCGCACCTTCGTCAGTTGCGGCCAGACGTAGGCCTGGGGGCGGCGGTTGGCCAGCGAGGGAAGCGACTCGCGCGTGCTGTCCTGAGCAGCGAAGTCGAGGTCGGCGGCGACAAAGCACTCTTCGTCTGGGGCCGTAACCAGCACCGCGCCCCACGGGTCGACGATCGATGCGTGCCCGTAGGAGCTGAAATGAGGCGGCGCCTCGCCGACCTGGTTGGGAGCGAGGACGAAGGCCTGGTTCTCGATCGCCCGGGCGCGCAGAAGAACCTCCCAGTGATCTCGCCCGGTGGCGAGGGTGAAGGCCGAAGGCACGGTGACGAGACGAGCGCCGCGCACGGCGAGGATCCGGTACAGCTCCGGGAAGCGCAGGTCGTAACAGACGCTAAGGCCGACGGTGGTGTCCGCGACCGACGCCGTGACAATCTCTCCACCCGGCTCCTCATACTCGGACTCGCGATAGGCGACGCCGCCGACGTCGACGTCGAACATATGGATCTTGCGGTAGACCGCGAGGTCAGCACCGCTGGGGTCGATCAAAACCGAGGTGTTGAAGGCCTTGTCGGCCGAGCCACGCTCGGAGATGCTGCCGGCGAGCAGGTGGATGCCCAGCTCGCGCGCCCAGCCCCGGGCGGCCGAGAGGCTTGGGCCGTCGAGCGGCTCCGCCCCGGCCAGCAGCTCCTCGCCGCCGGCGAGGAGATTCCACTTCTCCGGCAACGCGACCAGCTCGGCGCCATCGGCCGCCGCGGCGCGGACGAGCCGCTCAGCCGTGCCGAGGTTCCGTGCCTTGTCGTTGGTCGAGTTGAGCTGTACAACTGCTGCGCGCAAACGTTCCTCACGATCTCCCTGGGGCTATGCGGACCCCTCTCGCTGGCTGACTGACCAGTCAATCGGTTTGCTCAGTATAGGTGGATGAAGTGCGGCAACTGGGTCTAGAGACCCGTGGCGCGGGCGACGATGCGATCGAAGATCCGGGTCGGGATGAGGTACTTGGCGCGCGCCTGGAACTTGGCATCCACACCGACCAGGTAGCGGGTACGGGGGCGGCGGGCATCGAGTGCGTGCTCGATCACCCGAGCTGCCTTGTCTGGCGAGATACCGCGGTCGGCCACCCCTCGCACTGTCTTCCTGTACTTCTCGATCGCGTCTCCATAGAGAGCTTCCCGCTGGGGAGAGCGTCCGCCGATGTCGTCCGAGGCCGCTTCGCCGCGATCCCAGATATCCGTCGCGATCGAGCCCGGCTCGACGATCGAGACCGAGATCCCGGCACCGCCCAGCTCCCGCCTGAAGACGTCCCCGACCGCCTCGATCCCGAACTTCGCCGCGTGGTAGGCGCCGGTGAACGGGAAGGCGATGCGACCGCCGATCGAGCTGATGAAGACGATCCGGCCGCGCGCCTTGCGGATCAGCGGCAGCATCGCCTGCGTCACCGCCACCTGACCGGTCAGGTTGACGTCGATCTGACGCCGGAAGTCCTCAATCGGCATCGTCTCCAGCGGGCTCGGCAGGCTAATGCCGGCGTTGTTGACGAGGCCATCGAGGCCCGCGCTCCCCAGCTCGTCGCCAAGCAGCCGCGCGGCCGACGCGATCGCCTCGCCGTCGACGACGTCGAGCATCAGCGGCGTCAGCCGCTCCGATCCCTCTGAACGCAGCGCCTCCGCGTCCTCCTCCTTGCGCACTCCGGCAAAGACCCGCCAACCGGCAGCGTCGAGTCGCAGAGCAGTCGCCCTGCCAATCCCCGTCGAAGCCCCCGTAACCACCACCGATCGCACCGCCCCAGGCTACCCAAGCCGCTGACTTCGCCTTTCTTCGCGCTATGCGCGACTAAACACGAAGTCAGCCGCTGCCGGTGGGGGCGTAGTCTTTTTTCGCATGGTCGAGATTGGCAAGGACGATGGCGAGCGCAAGCAGGTGACGGTCCTCTTCGCCGACGTGAGCGGCTCGATGGATCTGGCCGAGGGGCAGGACCCGGAGGAGTGGCGCAAGATCATGCAGCGCTTCTTCTCGATCCTCGCCAGTGCGGTCGAACGCTTCGAGGGCACGGTCGACAAGTTCACCGGCGACGGAATCATGGCCATCTTCGGCGCCCCGGTAGCCCATGAGGACCACGCGCGGCGCGCTTGCTACGCGGCACTGCAGATGCTCGACGACGTCGCCGAGTACGCGGGTGAGCTACGCCGTGGCCCGGGCCTCAACTTCTCGACCCGGATCGGAATCAACTCCGGCGAGGTGGTGGCGGGTGCGATCGGCGCCGAGGGCGAAGGCGAGTACACGGCGATCGGACACACGGTCGGCCTCGCCCAGCGGATGGAGGCACTTGCCGAGCCCGGCAAGGCCTACCTGACCGAGAGTACGGCGGCGCTCGCCACCGGCTTCCTCGAGCTGCAGGAGCTGGGCAGGTTCGAGATCAAGGGCGCGAGCCAGCCGGTCGAGGTCTTCGAGCTGATCGGAGTTGGCGCGGCGCGCTCGCGGCTCGACCTCTCACGCGAGCGCGGCTTCTCGAGCTTCGTCGGGCGCGACGAGGAGATGGCGACGCTGGAGGCGGCACTCAGCCAGGCGGACGCAGGCGAGGGCGCGGTGGTCGGGATCGTGGCCGAACCGGGCATCGGCAAGAGCCGCCTCACCCACGAGTTCTCGCAGCGCTGCCGGGAACGCGGGATCGAGGTCTTCGAAGCCCAGGCTCAATCGCACGGCAAGTCGATCCCCTTCATGCCCGTCCTGCAGATGCTGCGCGCCTACTTCGGGATCGTGGACGCGAACGCGGATCGGATCGTCCGCGAGAAGATCGCCGGCCGGGCGCTGCTGCTCGACCCCGAGCTCGTCGAGGAGCTACCGCTCATCTTCGACTTCCTCGGCGTGCCCGACCCCGACCGTCCCCTTGCCCAGATGAGCCCGGAGGCGCGGGCGCGGGCGCTGGGCAGAGTCGTCTGCCGCCTGATCAACGCCCCCGCGCGCCGCCACACGGTCGTGCTCGTGGTCGAGGACCTGCATTGGATGGACGAGGGGAGCAACACGATGCTGGACGAGATGGTCAACTCGGTCGCCGGAACCCACACGCTCGGCGTGCTCAACTTCCGGCCCGAGTACTCGCTCGACTGGAATGGCTCGCCGATCTACCGCGGCATCCCACTGGAGCCGCTGGGACAGGACGACACCAAGGAACTCCTGCGCGACATCGCCGGCGAAGACCCCTCGCTGGACGGCCTCGACGAGCCGATCCACACTCGCACCGCCGGCAATCCGTTCTTCGTCGAGGAGATCGTCCGCGAGCTGGTCGAGGCCGGCCACTTCGAGGGCGAGCGTGGCGCCTACCGGCTGGTGCGACCGGTCGAGGAGGCGGGTGTGCCGGCCACGGTGCAAGCCGTCCTCGCCGCCCGCATCGACCGCCTCAGCCCCGCCGCCAAGCAGCTCCTGCAGGTCGCTTCGGTAGTCGGCAAGGAGGTCGGCGACCGGGCGCTCGGACTTACCGCGGGGCTCTCCGAGGAGGAGCTGAACCCAACGCTGTGCGAGCTCGTCGACGGTGGCTTCCTCTACGAAGCCGAGCTCTATCCGGAACGGGTCCTTGCCTTCCGCCATCCCCTGACGGCAGAGGTCGCCTACGGCTCGCAGCTCGCCGAGCGGCGCGCCGCCACGCACGCCGCGGCAGCCTGGGCGCTGATCGAGCTCGAGTCCGACCGGCTCGACGAGCTGTCGGCGCTGGTCGCTCACCACATGGAGGAGGGGGACGAAAGGCTGGAAGCGGCGCGTTGGTTCGCCCGCGCCGCGCACTGGGCTGGCCACACGCGACCGCAGGACGCGTTGCGCCTCTGGCAACGGGTGACCGCGCTCGTCGATGGACTGGAGGAGACCGAGGAGACGAAGGCGCTGGCCGTCTCCTCACGGATGCTGCAACTCGAATTCGCCTGGCGACTTGGGATGGACCGTGTAGAGGCTGAGGCGCTGGCGGCGGAGGCGACTGAGATCGCCCAGCGGACCGGCAACGTGTACGCGCTGGCGCTGCTGAAGCTGCTCACCGGGGCGAGACCCGGCGTCGCCGACCACTCGGCCGAATGGGTCTCCGCAGCGGGGGAAGCGATTCAGCTGGCCGACGAAACCGGCGATCCCGCCCTGCGGATCGCGATCCGCGGCCCCGCTGTCTACGCCCATATGTGCGCGGGAGACCTCGATGCGCTCGAAGCGACAGCGGACGAGATGCTCGAGCTGACCGGTGGAGATCCCCTCCAGGGGGCTGGCATCGTCATCGACTGCCCGATCGCCTGGGGATTGATGGCCAAGTCGGTGGCCCTGCGCGAGCGCGACTGCCCGGACGAGGCCGAAGAGCTGCTCGACGAGGCGCTGCGGCTCGCGGCCGAGCACGACGACCCGGAGACGGAGAGCTGGGCGCGCGGATCGAAGGCTCTGCTGCTTGCCGATCGAGGCGAGACAGAGGCGGCGCTGGCGCTGGCGCGGCGCAACTGCGAACTGACGGAGCAGCTCGGCGACGTCTTTTCCCGCAGCACGGCGCTGACCTCGATGGCCTACGTACAGCTGACCGCCGGGGAAGGCGAAGAGGCGCTGGAAACAGTCGAGCTGTCGGACCGCCTCTATCGCGAAGCGATGGGTTCGGGTGGAGAGACGGAGGCCTGGCGGTCGACCCTTCGCGCCCGCGCCCTCCTCGGCCTTGACCGAATCGACGAGGCCCTGGAGGAGGCGGAATGGGCGGCAAGCACTTCGTCCCGCCGGGCGATGGGCTGGCAGATCCCCTCCTCCTTTCACACCCTCGCCCAGGCTCGTGCCGCAACCGGCACTCCTGGCGTCGAAGAGGCGCTGGAGCAGGCGACCGAGGCGGCGGTCAGCGGCGGCCACCTGATGACGCTGCGCAGGATCGAGGCCGACCGCGCCGACCTAGTCGCCGCCGCCCGGGCCTAGCCGTCAGCTCAAGCGCGGCGGGCCCGGTGGCGCTCCAGCTCGACGACCATCAACTTGGTGTGCAGGGCCGCAATCAGGTCCTGAAGGGGCTGGGCGCCGGATTCGAGCATCTCGACAACCCGCTCAGGTGAGACCTCGCCGGCGAGGCGGTCCATCACCACTTCGACCTCCTGGCGGACGAGGTCTTCTATCGCGGTCTTGTAGCGCAGCGTGTCGTAGACGGTGAAGCCGATCTCCTCGTCGTAACCGCCGGCGCGGAAGCGGCTGATCGCCTCGATGATCTTGATGTCCGAAGGTGAGTAGCCACGGCTGTTGGGGCTGAGCACCTCGAGCTTCTCGAGCCGGTCGAGGACGTCTTTGGGGACGCCGTAGCGCTCGCGCACCTCGGCGGCGCTGGTGCGGGTGCGCTCGCCGGCGAGGGCGCGGTCGAGAATGCGGTCCTCCAGCTCAACCAGAGCACGGGCCCGCTCGGGATCCTCGTCGAGCACCGACTTGATCGCCTTCAGCGGCATGAAGCGCTCCTCCTGCAGCTGCTTGATCAGCCTGATCCGGTCGACGAACTCGGGCGGGTAGTAGGCCATGTTGCGGCTGGTCTTGACCGGCTCCGGCAAGAGGCCCTCGCGGAGGTAGTGCTTGATCGTCGGCGCCGGCACGCCGGAGGCCTCGGCCAGCTCGCCCATGCGCAGCAGGTCGGCGTTGCCGCCGTTCGCGGTCATGCCCGGAAGGTGATCGCGCCGTCGGCGCTGGGGCCGGCGACAGCGCCAGACTCCTTCATCGCCGCGACCTCCTCGGCGGAGTAGCCAGCCTCGGCCAGCACCTCGTCGGTGTGCTCGCCGAAGGCGGGCGCGGGTCGGGACGCATCGGCCGGCGTGCGGCTCATCTTTACCGGGGTGCCGAGCTGGCGGATCGTCCCCAGCTCCGGCTGCTCCATCTCGACGACCATGCCCCGCTCGCGGACCAGCTCGGAGTCGAATGCCTCGTCGAGGTCGAGCACAGGCTCGATACAGCAGTCGTGCTCGTCGTTGAAGGCCTTCCACTCGGCCCGGGTGCGGGAGCGAAATACCTCGGCGATCTTCTCCCACTCCTCCGAGCCCGGCGCCGCGAACTGCGCCTCGATCAGGTCGGGGCGCTCGACCCCATTACAGAAGGCAGCCCAGAACTTCGGCTCCAGGGCGCCGCAGCTGACCCATCCGTCGCTCGCCTCGTAGGGCAGGTAACAAACGATTCCTCCGGTCAGCTGCTCCCCGCCGCGCTGCGGAACCCTGCCGTCGCAGAAGTAGCTGCCGGCGACCATCGCCAACCAGGAGAGCGCCCCGTCGGCCATCGAGACGTCGACCATCTGCCCCTCGCCGGAATTGCGCCGCTCGTGTAGCGCCGCCATCACCCCGAAGGCCGCCATCAGGGCGCCGCCGCCGAGGTCGGCGATCTGGCCGCCGGCCTGCACCGGCGGGCCGTCCTTGGCGCCGGTCAGGCCAAGCAGGCCGACCAGGCCGAGGTAGTTCATGTCGTGGCCGGCCCGCTGGGTGTAGGGGCCGTCCTGGCCATAGCCGGTGATCGCGCAGTAGACGATGCCGGGATTGGCCTCGTGCATGCGCTCGTAGCCGACTCCGAGCCGGTCGAGCACGCCCGGGCGAAAGCCGTCGAGGACGACGTCGTAGCTCTCGACCAGGCACAGCAACGCCTCGCGCCCTGCCTCGCTCTTCAGGTCGAGCCGGATCGAGCGCTTGCCGCGGTTGAGTGAGAGGTAGAGCGCCGAGCGTGTGCCCAGCTCCTGCTGCTCGTCGCTGCCGTAGTAGGGCGGCGCCCAGCGGATGTAGTCGCCCATGCCGGTGTCCTCGACCTTGAGGACCTCGGCGCCGAGGTCGGCGAGCAGAAGCGAGCAGAAGCCCCCCGGCAAGAGCCGGGACAGATCGAGGACCTTGACGTCGCTAAGCGGTAGCGCGCTCACGCTTAGGCACCCCCAGCAGCTCGCGGGCTTCGGCGACACTGGCGACGCTGCGACCGACGTCTTCGGCCATCTGCCGCGCCTTGGCGATCAAGTCGCCGTTGGAGCGACACATCTCGCCGTTCGGCAGATAGAGATTGTCCTCGACGCCGGCGCGGACGTTGCCACCCAGCACCAGCGAGGTGCCGAGCAGTTTCCACTGGTCACGCGAGATGCCGATTACCTGCCACTGGTTCTCTCCTTCGGCGCCGCCGGGAATCTGATCGGACATCAGGGTGACGTTGCGCGGCGTCGGGCGGATGCCGCCGTTGACCCCCATCACGAGTGAGATCTGCAACGGCGTCCGCTCCAGCAGGCCCATGTCGATCAGCGGGTCGAGGTTGGCGACGTGACCCGAGTCGAAACACTCGTGCTCGGGCTTAATGTCGAGGTCGCGCATCGCCGTGAGGAACTCGATGATCGTGTCGAAGCTGTTCTCGAAGACCGCCTTGAAGACGAAGTCCTTGCGCCGCGGCGAGTACTTGGCGTAGTTCATCGAGCTCATATTGAGCGCGGCGACGTCGGGCTTCAGCGCCCGCAAGTACTCGATCCGCTTCTCGATCGGGATGCCGATCGCCCCGGTCGAGTAATTGATGATCACGTCGCCGACCTCGGCCAGGATCGCCTCGGTGATCGCCCTGAAGTCCTCGATCTCGTAAGAGGGCGTGCCGTCGGGTTTGCGCGCGTGGATGTGGATCTGCGAAGCGCCCTCGTCGACGGCGCGGCGCGCCTCGGCCGCGTACTCCTCCGGCGTATATGGGATCGCCGGGCACTGGTCGCGGTTGGCGATCACGCCGCTGATCGAGCAGCTGATCACAACCGGGTCGTCAAACGAGCTCATACCGGCATCACCCCATGTCGCTTCTTCGGCTTTTCCACGTGCTTGTCTTTCGCCATCCGTAGGGCCTTGACGATCGTCGGGCGCGTCTCGCGCGGGTCGATCACGTCGTCGATCACGGCGTTGCCGGCGGCGATGTAGGGGTCGATCTGCTCGCGAACCGCGTTCAGCATCGCCTCTTTGGTCGCCTCGGGATCCTCGGAGGCCTCGATCATCGAGCGGCCGATGATGTTGACCGCGCCCTCCGCGCCCATCACCGAGATCTCGGCGCCCGGCCAGGCAACGATCAAGTCGGGCTCGTAGGCCTTGCCGCACATCACGTAGTAGCCGGCGCCATAGGCCTTGCGCACGATCACGGTTACCTTCGGCACCGTGGCGCGGCTGACCGCGTAGAGCATCTTGGCGCCGTGGCGGATGATCCCGGCGTGCTCGACCTTGGCGCCGACCATGAAGCCGGGCACGTCTTGAAGGAAGACGAGCGGGACGTTGAAGGCGTCGCAGAGGTTGATGAAGCGCGCCGCCTTATCGGCCGAGTCGTTGTCGAGGATGCCGGCCAGCTGCTTGGGCTGGTTGGCGACGATCCCCGCCGGCTGGCCGCCGAAGCGGGCGAAGCAGGTGATCAGCGTCTTGGCGAACTTCGGCTTGATGTCGAAGAACTCGCCGTCGTCGACGATCTCGCGGATCACGTCGTACATGTCGTAGGGCTGCCGTGAGGAGTCGGGGACGATCTCCATCAATTTCTCCGACTGGCGATCGTCCGGATCGGCGGTCTCGACCAGCGGCGGCTTCAGCTCGCAGTTGGTCGGGAAGTAGGAGAGGTACTGCTTGACCGCCCAGATGCACTCCTCGTCGTCCTTGACCTCGAGGTCCCCCACCCCCGATTTACGGCAGTGCACCTTGGCGCCGCCCAGCTCCTCCATCGTGATGTCCTCGCCAGTGACCGCTTTGGTCAGGTGCGGACCGGCGAGCGCCATCGCGCCCTGGCCAGAGACCATCGGCACGAAGTCGGCGAGCGCCGGGATGTAGGCGGTGCCGGCGGCACACGGGCCCATCATCGCCGCGACCATCGGGATCACGCCCGACATCTCGACCTCCTCGCGGAAGAGGTGGCCGGAGCCGGCGAAGAGCGAGCCCGCCGCCTCCTGGATGCGCGCCCCGGCCGAGTCGAGC
>Ga0164241_10001775_pt1 | contig 25336 bp, 12 predicted proteins | sample OricomyardsoilBY_FD_108780 | JGI IMG/M metagenome (GOLD analysis project Ga0164241, IMG submission 108780) | Backyard soil microbial communities from Emeryville, California, USA - Original compost - Back yard soil (BY) | ecosystem: Environmental > Terrestrial > Soil > Unclassified | place: USA... | reverse complement strand
TCGTCGAGCTCGTGACGAAGTACAAGTCGCAAGAGCAGGGCGCCCCGCTCGCCGGGATCCGTGCAGAGCAGACTGAATGTCAGCGCGTCCTTCTTCGCGGCGACAGCGGGGCACCGTCATTCCGCGCGGGCGTGATCGTTCCGCTGGGCGACACGCCGACGCTCGCCGACGAATCGATCCTCCTCACGGCCGTGCATCACCACCTGGCGCAGCAGGCAGGCCTGCTCGGCGCGGACAACGCAGAGGCGTACTCGAACACGTTCGAGGCCACGCGCGGCAAGACGCAGTACCGACCTCTCCTTCTGACGCCGCGGCCGCGCGTGCACGGCGTCGTCACGGCGTTCATCGAGGAGTACCTGGCCGAGGGGCAGTACGCGGTCCTCGACGATCGGGGCCGCTATTGGGTGCGCTTCGAATTCGATCGTGGCGAGCACCCGACCAAGCACTCGCTACCCATCCGCATGATGCAACCGCACGCGGGGCCCTCGTATGGCATGCACCTGCCGCTCAAGCGTGGAACAGAGGTGATGGTGACGTTCCTCGACGGCGATCTCGACAGACCCGTCATCGTCGGCACCGTCCCGAACGAGCTCACGCAGTCGCCCGTCAATCGCTCGAACTACCAGATCAACAAGCTCTTGAAGACCGAGACGGGCATCGTCATCGAGGCCAGGGACGTGTGGGAGCCGGACGCGCCGAACTACCAGCAGAAGCCGGGCAGCTGACGGCGCGTCTTCGCGTCGCGCGACCTGCGGATCAGCCCTGCGCGACGCTCGAACGTCGTGCATTCGGAAGCGTGACGGTCGCGCACGTCGCGACGTGCACGTCGCCATCCCAGGTCGGGACTACGCACTCAACAGAGGTCTTGCCGAAAGTGGGGCCACCCACGAGCTCTGCGCGTCCGTGGTGCGCGAGCGCGGCGGCGAAGACCTCGGCGGCAGACTTGGTCCCCGCATCGACCCAGAGCTCGAGTGGAAAGCGATAGGGCCCCTCGCGCGACGCGAACCTGGGTGTGCTGTCCCCATCGGAGTCGACGACGTGTCCGAGCAGCGCTCCCTCGGAGAGAAACTCGGCGGCGAGCGCATAGGCCGCATCGAGATCGCCACCGGGGCAGCCACGCAGATCGATGACGAACGAGGTCGCGCCCTGGGCGACGAGCTTGGCTTGCGCTGCGAAGAAGAGGCGAACGGAGTCGCTCGCGAAGCGATCGATGCGCACGACGCCGACGCTGGGCTCGACGAGCTCGGTCGCGAACGGATCGCCCGAGCGCAGACGCGCGACCTCTTCCTCGGTGCCGTCGAACGCGACGTACACGATCGGCTGTCCCGGGATCAGCACGGCGCCCTGCGCGTTCTCGGTGTTGGCGCTGATGCGGCTGGTGAGGCGCACCGCGGGGAGCTTCTCGACGTAGACGATCGGGCTCCCTTGCAGGAAGTAGCCCGGGCCCTTGACCGTCCCCGACTTGATGCCGCCGACCGAGCCCGCCTCGTCGCCCATCGTCGTCGGGAGGAACGACATGATGTTGAGGACGGGCATGCCGCACGCGTACACGATCATCGACGCCTTCTGGGCGGTCGAGTGCAAGCCGATGTTGAGATAGGGAATCGGCGCGGGCGGCGCCGGCGGCGTGAGGCACACGTCGGGAAACGCGATGTTCTGACCAGGACCACGGACGCAGACAGGGAGCATGGTTTCCTACCCGAGGTGAATGGTCTTGCCGTTGATCTTCACGGCCTCTTCGGTGACCAAGCTCGAGCTCTTGGCCTGCGTGGACGTCGCGCCATCGATGATCTCGCGGCGCTGGCCGGCGTGCACGCTGACGAGATCGCGCACGCGCTGGGTGAGAGACGAGACGTGGAACGCGACCGAGTCGGCCAGGACGCGGAGCGTGCCGACCTGGTAGCCCGCCTCGGGCGCCTCGATCTCGACGCGCTGCGCGGCGGAGAGTCTGACCGTGCCACGTCGCGACCGCAGCTCGACGTCGCCCTCGAAGTCGAGGACCGTGCGCCCGGTCCCGGACAGAACGCCGATGATCCAGCTGCGATCTCCCTCGCCGATGACGAGGACGCGGTCGCCGACGGCGGGCTCGTACGGCGTCGCGAGCGCGAGGTCGGCCGTCACGACGTCGCCGCGCTCGAGGCGGACCTCGACGTTTGCGGCGCCCACACCCAGCACCTCGGCGGGTCCGAGATGTCGGCCTGCTGCCTCTTCGGGAGATGAGGCCGAGCGGGGCGATGCGGCCGCGTTCATGAAGGCGAGGTTGGTCTTCTGCATGGGATCCTCTGGCTCAGGGGTACGTGGCAGGCTTCGGAGGCGGCGCCCACGCCTCGGCTTCGAGACGATCGATGTCGGTGCGGCGGACCTTCGTCAGAGTCGCGCGACTGAACACGGCGCCTTCCTCTTTCGTGTTGTGCAGGTTCGCGCTCGTGAGGTCGGCGTTCGTGAAGTCCGTGTTCTTTGCCGAGGCGTGCGAGAAGTCTGCGAGAGACAGGCGCGCGCCGGAGAACGAGGCTGCGTCGACCGTCGACTCCGAGAAGTCCGTCTCACGCGCGTCCGCGCCCGGGAACGCGGCGCCGTCGGCGTGTGCCTTCTTGAAGACGGCGAACCGCAGCGCTGCGCGATCGAAGCGCGCCGCGCGTAGCGAGGCGTCGGCGAAGAAGGCGCCCTTGGCCTGCGCGTCCTCGAAGTGCGCGCCCTCGAGGTTCGCGCCCTCGAACGACGCGTTCTCGAGCTTGGCCTTCTGGAAGAGCGCGCGCTCGAGCTTGGCCTTGGCGAAGCCGGAGCCGATGAGGTTGCAGAGCGAGAGGTCTTTGCCCGAGAGATCGGTGTCGTGAAACGAGCAGCGCACGAGCGAGAGACCGCGCAGGGCGACCTTGGAGACATCGACCCCGGAGAAGTCGACACGCTCGAATGACTCACCCTCGAGCTTCACGTCGTCCAACGTGGCGCCTTCGAAGCGTGCCTTCGTGACGAAGGCGCGCTCGAGGTTCGCGCCACGCAAATCGGCCCGATCGAACGCGGTCAGCTCCGCGCGCGCACCCGCGAGATTCGCGCCGACGAGCTTCGCCGACGAGAACACCGTCAGCTCGAGCTTTTGGCCCGATAGATCGACGCCCGACAGATCCGCATCGACGAAGACGCCCTGCTTCAGCTGCGCGCCCTCGAGCTGGGCACCGGCGAGCGGACAACCCGCGAAATTCGCGAGCTCGAGCTTCGCGCCGCGGAGATCGGCGCCCTCGAGGTTCACGCCGGCGAACGTCGTGTTCGACAGGTCGGCGCCTTCGAACGACGGAAGCCAAGCCTCGACGTCGTCGGCCGCATCGGGCGGGGCCGTGCCTGCGGGAGCGGCGTCGCGTGACGACATCCGCGCGTTCGCGAACTGACAGCCCACGAGGCTCTTCGGGAGCTTCACGCCCCGGAGATCCGCGCTCGCGAAGACGCATCGCGCGAGCTTCGCGAGCGACAGGTCCGCGCCGCGAAGGTCCGCCATCGCGAAGACCGCCTCTTCGAGGTTGGCGTCCTCGAATCTGGCACCGGAGAGCGTCGCGCGGGCGAGCATCGTTCGCCCGAGGTGCGCCGCCGAGAGCTCCGCGCCGAGGAGCTCCGCGCCGAGGAGCACGGCCTGATCGAGCACCGCGCCGACGAGGCGCGCGCCGCCGAGCTTCGCCATCGGCAGGCTCGCGCGGACGAGCGACGCGTTCCCGAGGTCGGCGCGGTCCGCCACCACCGCGAGCGCCTTCACGTCGTCCCATCGACTGCCTGGCGCGACCACGTCGCGAAAGTCGACACCGGACATCACCGCCGCATCGAAGCGCGCGCCGGACAGATTCGCGCCCACGAACATGCAGGACGACAGCTCGGCGCGCGATAGGTTCGCGCCGCGAAGATCTGCGCCATCGAAGCGCACGAAGTCGAGCTTCGCGCCGGAGAGATCGACGCCCGAGAGATCTTTGCCGCGGAGATCGCAGCCATGAATGCGCGCGCCTTCGAAGCGCTTTCCTTCTCGGAGGGCGCGGAGCAGGTCTTCATCGAACACGGGCGCTCCAGCGTGCTGCGCTTGAGGTTCGCGCCGGTCAGGTCGCAGTCCTTCAAGATCGCGTGGGTGAGCTTCGCCTCGAAGAGGTTCGACTTCGTCAGGCGCGAGCCCTGGAGGTTCGCCTTCCAGAGGTCGACGCCGAAGAGGTTCATCGAGGTCAGGCGCGCCGCGTCGAGCTTCGCTCGATGCAGCCGGCAATCGCGCAGATCTGCGCCGTGAAAGTCTGCAGCCGTCGCGACGAGTCGATCCATGTGACAGCCGCGGAGCCGCGCGAACGCGAAGATCGCGCGGCTCGCGTTCGCCGACGTGAAGATCGCGTCGTCGCCGCGCACGTCGAAGAGCTTCGCCTCGCCCAGGTTCGCGCCCTCGAAGGAGCATCGCTGCAGATCGGCCCTCGAGAAGTCGGCGCGCACGCATCGACTCGCAGAGAAGCGTCCCCGCGAGACGTTCGCGCCGTCGAAGCGCGCCCCCTCGAGATCCGCGGAGTCGATCTCGAGCGACGGCAGCGTCGCGCCCTGAAAATTCGCTCGAGCGAGCTTCGCGCGCGTGAAGATCGCGTATTCCCCGGTCGCGCGCACGAACGATGCGTCGTCGAGATCCGCGTCCTCGAAGTACGCCTCGCCGAGCACGGCCTCGTCGAACACGGCGCCGCGCGCGTCGATGAACGCGAGGTTCGCTCGCGATAGATCGGCGCCGCGGAGCACCGCGCTCGTGAGGACCGCCTTGTAGAGGACGGCGCCGTAGAGGCGCGCACCGTCGAGTCGGGCGTTGTCGAGCCGCGCCCCCACGAGGAGCGCGCCCTCGAGGTTCGCGCCGCGCAGATCGAGCCCGCGAAGGTCTCGCCCTCGCAGATCGCGATCGACCAGGTCCGCCCCCGGGCCCGGCTCGGCCGTCGAGAGCGGCAACGGCCGTGAGTAAGAAGGATCGAGCTCGGGCCAGCGAGGATCGTCGGCGAGCGCCTCGACATCCATCAACTGACCGAGCTGGTCGGGCTTCACGCCGCGCGCGAGCGCCTTGTCGCGCGCCTCGACGCCGCGATCGATCGACTCTCGCACTCGACGACGCAGGCCGATGTACGGCAGCGCGCCCGGCTTCGTCACGCGAGGCGGGCTCGGCTCCGCCAGAGCGGCCGCCTTGGCTTCTCGGGTTCGCTCGGTGAGCGCTTCGGAGACCTTCGGATCGGTCGACGCGGCCTTGGCGATCGCCGCGTCCAGCGCGGGCGCGAGCTCGATGAGCTCTGCTGGCTGCAGAGGACCGAGCCGCGCCGCGAGCTCCTCGCTGATGTTCGCCGGATCGGTCGAGTCGGCTGCGGCCGTTGCCGACTGAGCCGGGACCGCGCCGCGAAGGCCGACGGGATCCGCCTCGAACGTCGCGGCGAGCGCCTCGTAGTGGTCCACGGGGTGCCTTGGTCCGCCGAGCAACTCGGACGCGACGAGCAACGTCTTCACGTCGTCGAGATCTTCTTCGCGGACATCGACGACGGCGCGCCACGACAGCTCGATGCGCCCCGCGTCCATGTCGAAGAAGAGCGTGTCGAGGTGCATCGGCATCTCGTGGAACGCGCCGCCTTCGCTTCGGTAGAAGACCCGCGCGACGAGCCCGGGCAGCGCGGTCGAGAAGTTCGCCACGCGCGGGTGGAGGTTCTGAAGCGAGATGGGCTCGTCGCCACGCAGATAGGTGTCGAGCCACTGATCCGGCGGCGCCTCCAGGAAGAACGTCGGGTCCATGTCCGCCGCGAAGTACGGCGCGCGCGTCTTTCGATACGTGTCGCCGTAGTCCTTGCCGAGCTTGCCGGCGCGCTGCGGCCACCGCGCGTTTACGGGACCGAACCCGGCGGGCTCGAGCGACGCGCCGCGCGCGCGGAGCGAGTCGTGCGCATAGAGGACGTTCGGGAGCTCTTCGCTCGAGAAACCCAACCCGGAGGGGTTCTTCGCGTATGCCTCGCCGCCGTAGGCGTGCTCCCAATCGAGCGGCATCTTCACGAACGGCGCAGGCGCGGCCGAGCCGCCCCAGACCCGCCGACCGACCACACGCAGCGTCTTCGACCAGGTGCCGACCTTGATCTGGACCGGGCACTCTGCGACGGCGGCGGTTCGCGGCGTGTGACATGCGCCCTTCAGCAAGAACTCTGCGCGCGTCTTGAAGTCGGCGAAGTCGGAGGGAAAGACCGCGCCGCCCATGCAATCGTCGTCGTCGTCACGAAACGTCGCGGCAGAGAGCGGTCGCGGCGCGTCTGCGGGGCCGACGACGCCGAGCGAGCCGTCGTCACGGATCGCGAACGTCGCGCGAACGACGACCGACATGGCCGGGGCAGGCGGCCGCACCGAAGTGCTGCGGACGCCGATGGCGAAGGCGCTGAGATTCTTGGTGAGCATCGTGTCTCTCGATCAGCCGGGCGCGAGGAGCTCGTCGGTGGAGCTCGGCCGGTTCAGCCCAACTCGATGCGGGCGGCGGTCACTTGATACAGCGCGGTCGTGTTCGTGATCTTCGCCGACGTCTTGTCGTGCATCTCGCCGATCTCGCGCTTCACGCCCGCTTTGATCTCGAGGAGCGCTCCCAGCTGAATGTCGATCTTTCCGCCGATGAAGATGTCGAGAAGCGCGGCGATCTCGAGCGAGAAGTGCAGCGGGTTCACCGTCACCTCGGCCTGAATGCCGGCGACCGTGACGTCGACCTGCGCGCCGACCACCGTCACCTCGGCGCCGGCGCCCTTCACAGTGACGTTCGCCTCGACGCCGATGACCGACGAAGCTGTCGCAGCGCCGACGATCGTCGTCTCGACCGTCGCCGCAGAGGTCGTCGTCGAGGTGATCGTGTTCGTGACCGTGGTCGTCTCGGTGACCGAGTCGCGGACGGTCGTCGTCTCGGTCACGGTGCCCTCGACCGTCGTCGTCGACTCGACCGAGCCGGCGTTCGTCGTCTCTTCGATCTTGCCGCTGACGTCGGTCAGCCCCGACGTGCTCACCGCCCACGTCTCTTCGACGATCGAGGTGCCGCCGAACTCCTTGCCGATGCGCCAGGCCGAAGAGCCGGTGTAGCCCTCGATGTGATCGGCCCACGTCTTCTCGAGGATGTGTGGATTTTGCCGCGGGTAGCCGCTGTCCGGATCCGTCCCGTCTGCGGGTGGGCTCTCCGAGCCGGTGAACGACCAGTGCTTCTTGCCCCATTTGTAGTCGAAGAAGTCGCCGGCCTCGTTCGTCGACTGGACGATGTTCTCGGCCGTGTTCTGCAGGTGCCAGACGTTGTTGCCGGACGAGTCCTGGTAGCTGCTCGACTCTTCGACGCGCACCGACGCGCCCGGCATCATGTAGGCGAAGTCCTGGATGATCTGTCCAGACACGTCCCAGCCGGCGCTCGTCGTCGCGTCGTCCTGACGCCCGAGGACGATCTTCTTGTAGTTGCCGCGGATGACCTCGATCTTGTCGCCGTACGTCGTCGTGACGCGGTTGCCATCGGAGTGATCGCGCCACCCGCCGCGCGTGTGGATGACGCGGCTCTGGCGAACCCGCTCTGCCTTGTCGAGATCGTGCGGAACGCCGGAGACGCGGTTGCGATCGTCATCGATGAAGACGTGATCGGTGTCGCGCGCCTCGCCGTTGGTGTCGACCGGGACGCCGTCGACGGAAGGCCCATCGGTCTTCGCCTGGTCCGCGAGGTTCGCCGGGTTCATGTGCGCGCCCGGGGGCCCGTACTCGTGGATCTTCGCGGCGAGCCACCCGCCCGGATCTTGTTCCCACGTCGAGCTCGACGCGCCGAGGCGGAGATAGCTCGTCATGAGGTTTCCGGTGATCGGATCCTTCGCGAACTGAGGGACGCCGATGAGCAGGTACTTGCCCACGGCGTTCATGTCGTCCTCGCCACCGGTCCGGGGCTGCACCTTGTACTCGGGCCCCGGCGTTTCGGCGGGATCCGCCGGCATCCCAGAGTTCATCGTCGGCTTCGGCTCGCCCTGATCTTGCGACATGCACGTCCTCCTCGGATCGGAACGCGCGATGTTACATGGGTCGCGCGCGCAAAGAGATGCCGACGCGTGGGGCGAATCGTCACCGCCGGTGCGTTCCTTCAACTTGGCTTCGTGACGCAGTCGCCGCTGGACGAACGCGCCCGAAGTGTGCACGCGGCGCGTGCCGCCATGCGTTCGTCGATGGCCTGCCAGGACGGGCGGGTCGACTGTGATATTTCCTCCGTATGCCCCGAGATCTCGGCCAGCTCGATCGCGTCGAGTGGTCGACGCTCGAGCACGCCTACGGGCGCGCCACCGACACCCCGCGGCTCCTTCGCGCGCTCGCGCAGGCGGACGAAGCGGCGCGCACGGACGCGCGGTACTGGCTCCGCGCGTCGCTCGCACATCAAGGGACGCGGTACTCGGCGAGCGCGGCTGCGGTCCCGTTCTTGGTCGGCCTCGCGCTCGATCTCGCGACGCCCGAGCGTGGGCTCCTGCTCGATCTGCTCGCCGATCTCGCCGTAGGAGACGCGGACGCGTGGCTCGACGCGGCGCACCCGGAGGAGCATGCCGCCCACGATGCCGTCCTCCACGAGAGCGCGGCGCTCACAGGCCTGCTCGACGACGCGGCGCCCGCGGTGCGCGCCGGGGCGGCGCGGGTCCTCGCGATGGTGCCGGCGCGCGCCGCGGAGCTCTCGAGCCTGGCGCTCGCGCGCGTGAGAGACCCCGATCCGGGCGTCCGCGCGAGCATGCTCCTCGCCGCGCACCTCGCCGATCGCGCGCGCAGTGCGACCTCTGCGAACGACGCGCTCACGAGCGCGCTCGGGGACAGCGACGGCCGTGTCTCCGCGGTGGCTGCGAGCCTGCTCCTCGCGAGCCCCGACCGCGGCCGACGACTCGCTGCGATGACGACGCTCGCCGCGCTGCTGACGGGAGGACTCTCTTCACTCGCAGGGTTGCCTTTCCGTGGGGGAGACGTCGAGCGCTTCGTGATCGACGCGCTCACCGGCGCGCGGACCGAGCGCCACGAGGCGCTGCGCGATGCGCTCTTTGCCGTCGTCGAGCGCGGCCCCACCACGGCCCTGCCGGTCGGTCCGAGCGCGGTGATCGCGCGGGCCGCCTTCGAACCGCTCGCGTTCCACGTCTTCGACCGCCTGCCGCCGCGCGGCGGGTGGTCGAGGGACGGCGCGTCGCCGGCGATCCAGCGCTTCGTGCGGGCGCTCGCAGATCGACCGTGGCTCGCGACCCCCGACGGATGGGCGATCGCCGAAGCCAACGGCGTCCCCGTCGATTCGGTGCGGCTCGCCGCGTGGCTCGGAGAGCCGCATACGCCGTCCATCCTCGATCAAAAAATCGCGGTCCCGCAGCGGGGCCTCCTGGTGATCCGCGGGCTCGTCAACCTGCTCGCGGCGGGCGAGGGCGGCTCGATGGTGGTCCACCACGTCGACGGCGCGACGTTCTCGTTTACCGCGCGCAAGCCCGAGAAGGTTCGCGAGGCCCAGCGGCGTGTCGCGCGCTCGCTCGCCACGCTGCCGACGGCGGTCGCCGTCGACGCGGTGTTCGCGCTCGCGGCCGAGCTCGGCGTCTCCCTCGAGGCGCTCCTGCCCGCGATCGACGCCGTCGCGGCAAACGATGGGGCCGGCGCGCTCGCCGCGGCGACGGCGCACGCCGAGCGACAGGCGTCACTCGGACCCCCGGTGACGTACGAGCGACGCGGGATGGTGCTCGCCTACCAGGCGCTCGTCGCGCTGCTCGCGCTCGCGACCCGCGCCGCCGCCCAAGCCGACCTCCCCGTTCCGGACGTCTTCGAACAGCTCGCGCCGGCCGCCTGGACGAGCGACGCGTTCACGCGCGAGCTCGTGCGGTGGCTCGAGCGCTGCGAGCCCACGCGACGCGCGCGGTGGCTCGAGGCGCAGGCGCGCTCGTTCACGCTGCCGTGGCCAGGCCTGCCCGCGCTCTCGCCGCCAGGCGCCGAGGTGCTCGCCCAGATCGCCACGTGGCTCGACGACGACGCGTTCGTCCACTGGCTCCCGCGCGCCGCGCCGCTCGATCTCCTGGCCGCGCTCTCCGCAGAGCGAATGCTCGCGATCTTCGACGACGTCCTCGCGCGACTCGACGCGTACCTGATCGAGCGGGCCAGGTGGCGCGCCGACTCGCTCGACGAAGAGCTCCTCCCGCTCGCAGGCCTCATCGACGCGAAGGGACCCGCCGTGGTCCGCGCCATCGCCGAGCGCCGCGTCGAGGGCGGCGGCTCTCCGGAGCTCGCGCGTCTCTTCGAGGCGGTGCTCGCGTCGCATCACCGCGCCGCGATCGCGACGCCGAAGCAGAGCGGACGTGGACGCGGCAAGAAGGCGCGGCCGGGTGCGTCGCCCGCGCGTGGCAGCGACGATCCGCTCCTCGAGCTGTCCCACGCGGCGGTGGATTTGGTCCTCGCAGAGCCGTTCATCGGCCACCTCCTCGGCCGCATCGATCGCGTCGTCACGGAGGCGACGCCTACCGTCGGCCTCTTCGTCGGGCGCGAGCGCGTCGCGCTGATGGCAAACCCGCGCTACTTCGTCGAGACGCTCACCACGCGACGACAGCGCGTGGGCGTGCTCAAGCACGAGGTGCTCCACCTGCTCTTTGGGCACCCGTTCCGGACCGACCTATCGAACGTCTCTTTGCCACTCTTGGGTGCCGCGGCCGATCTGGTCGTCAACGAGCACCTCGGCGACTGGCCGCTGCCGAGCGACGCCATTCAGCACCCATACGAAGCGGGCCCGATGCTCGTGCCGGGCGGAACCCTCGACGCATACTACGACGCGCTCCTGCACCATCGAGCCGGGCGCCTCGAGCAAGGCGCGTCGTCACTCGCCGACGAGCCGTCCATTCACCACAGTGACCATCGCTTCTGGCGTCGCTCGCCAGGCGCCGAGGCGGACGACGGCGACCTCGCGGCGCGTCGCGCCGCGAGCGGCTATGTCGACGAGCTCATCGAGAATGCCTATCGCGCGGCCGGCGACGAGCCGCTCTACGGACTGACCCCCGCGCTCGCCGCGTTGGTCATCGGCGCGATGGATCGCCGACGCGCGACGATCGCATGGCGCCGCGTGCTTCGACTCTTCGCCGCCGCCAGCCGCCGCACCGTCGTGACGCACACCTTGAAGCGACCGAGCCGACGCTATGGGACCCTCCCTGGCCTGCGCGTGCGGAGGCGCCACCGTCTCGCCATCGCGGTCGACACATCGGGCTCGGTCCAGGCTGCCACGCTGGCCGAGTTTTTCTCCGAGATCGACGCGATCCACCGCACGGGAAGTGAGATCGTGATCGTCGAATGCGACGCAAAGGTGCAGCGCGCCTACGCGTACTCGGGCACCATGCCCGACGTGGTCGAAGGGCGCGGCGGAACGGCGTTCGAACCGGTGCTCGCGTGGCTTCATCGGCCCGACGTCGGTCAGTTCGACGCGTGCATCTATCTCACGGATGGACAAGGACCCGCGCCGACGACGCGCCCGCCGTGTCGGCTCCTCTGGGTCGTGACGAACACGGGCTCGGTCGGCGCGCAGCTGCGCTTCGGACGAGCCATTCGGATGGCGGGCTGAGGAAAGAGGGAATGGGCAGCATCTTTGCGATCGTGAGCAAGTCGATCTTCGAGGCCGCGCGGGACGCGCGCGGACAGAAGCTCGAGCCGGGCAAGCGCTACGAGACCGATCGATACGTCAGCACGCACAAGTCGCTCGACCCCCTCGGCGCGGGCGGCGATCTCTTCCTCGTCACCGCCCGCGCGGGCGACGCGCTCTGGCTCGTGGCCCACCTCGCGTCGCCGAAGAAGCACGCCGATCGTTGGCAGAGCGCGCCGAGCACGATCACCGTGACGGACATCACCCATCTGATCCCGAAGCTCCGCTTTGCGAACGACAAGGGCCTGCAGGCCAAGCCAGGCATGCTCGGCATGAGCCTGCAGACGCCGCGGCTGCTCTCGGACGCGGACGTCGCGCTGCTGCGCGGCGCCGCCGGATTGAAGGGTGGCGCTACCAAGCCAGAGGCTGCCGCGGCGCCCGCCGTCGCTACGCCCGCCGCCACGCCCGCGGCGGCGCCTGCCCCGAAGGCGGCGGCCCCCGCGAAGGCCGCGCCAGCGAAGGCCGCGCCAGCGAAGGCCGCGCCAGCGAAGGCGACTGCGAAGGCCGCGAAGCCGCGACCGCAGCCTGCAGCGCCGGTCGCGACCGAGCCGGGCTCGCTCGCCGAGAGCTTGGCCGCGGCGCTCGCCGCGCTCGACGCGGGGGACGACGCGGTCGCCCTCGAGCGGCTCGTCGAGGGTTGGCAGCGCTCGCCCGTCGCCGAGCTCGTGGGGCTCACCCACGCGCTGTCGGAGCGCGCCGAGAGCGACGCCGCTCGCGCGCTCCGCGGACGCCCGAAGGTGAGCGACGACGACTGGAGCACGCTCTGGCGCGCGAAGCGCTTCGTCGATATCGGCGCGCTCGCGGTGACGTTCCCGCGTGCGCATACCGACTCGGCCTACGGTCGAGCCGCCACGCTCGTCGATCTGCCGCCCGATCCGCGGCTGACGGCCGTGCTTCATCAGATGCTGCGCGATCCGCCGTTCCGGTCTACGTCGTCGCAGCCCACCTGGAACGTGATCTTCGAGTACGCGCTTCGACACCCCGATCCGGCGACGCTCGCGGTCGTGCGTGAAGTAGCGGCGGGCGAGTTTCCGTCCGGCGCGTCGATGAAGCAGTGGGCGGCGAAGAAACTCGCGGCGAGCGAGAAGGTCCTCGAGAAGAAGCGCGCGGGCGCGATCGTCGCCGACGAGGTGAGTCGGTCTCTCCTCGAGAAGCTCGCGAGCCACCTCGACGTGGGCGACGCGCCCGCGGTCGCCGCCGTCGTCGAGGCGCGCCCGACCGAGCCTGCCGTACTCCCCACGGTCGGCAAAGCCCTCGCGACGCTCGCGCTCTACGGGAACGTCGCGCGAAAGCTGCGCCTGTCGACCTCGGGCCGCGTGCTCGAGGTGCTCGTGAGCGACGAAGCCGACGCGCCCACCCACTACGGCGCGCCGCACGACTCGTTCGCGATCGCGCTCGTCGACGTCGCGGCCGGCCGCGCCACGCGGGTCGTGCCGGTCGCCACCGATCGGCTCGTGTGGGCGCTCGCTCCGGACGACCGCCTGCTCGCGCTCGCGAGCACGCGCGACGTACACGTCGTCGACGTCGGGCGCGCCGGTCCGCCGCGCGTCTTGCCCGTCTTCACCGATGAAGACATCCCGAAAGAGCACTACTCGCCGGGCCGGCTCGGCATCGTCGCCGTCGCGTTCTCGCGGGACAGTCGGACGCTCTTCGCCGCCGTGTGCCGACGGTGGCGCGACGAGAACTCGACCGTGAACCGCCAAGAGAGCCAGGTCGTCGCCATCGACGTCGCGAGCGGCGCGACCTCGACGCTCTTCGACGTGCCCGTCCCGGAGAACGGCTTCGCCCAGCAGATCGAGTTTCTCCACGTCGCCGAGGACGAACGCATCTTCGCAGCCACGAGCTCGCTCTGGCTCGTGTGGGATCCCCTATGGCGAGCGTTTGCGCACGTCGCGCTGCGTTCGCACGTGCAGAACGCGCCGGTCTTCGTCGACGAGTCTGCGCTCGTGTGGCGCGGCTACGAGGGCGAGCAGCTGACCCTCACCGTCGCCGACGCGCGGACTGGCGCCGGGCGCTCGCTCGACGCGGGCGCGCGCCTGCCGCTCGACGTCCGACGCGGGCGCGTGCTGCTCCGCGACACGACGCCGAAGGATTGGCGGAAGATGGGCGGCCCGCTGCGCATCGTCGATCGGACGGGAAGAGAGGTCGCCGCGTCGATCCCTCGTCCCGCGCAGGACACGGCGCCCGCGATCTTCTCGCCCTCCGCGGAGAGCGTGCTCGTCGCGGGCGACGCCGACATCGAAGAGCGGATGCCCGGCGCCGCCGAGCCCACGCGACGCCTGACGCTCGGCGTCTGCTCGACCGAGGGCATCCTGCTCGCGCCGGGCCTCCGCGTGCTGCTCCACGGCTCGGTCGTCCACATCGCGCGGGACGGTCAACCGCTCGAGACGCTCGTCGAGAAGAGCACGATCGGCGCCGCGTCGCTCTCGGCCGACGGCCGCGTGCTCTATCTCGGCGTCGCGAAGTCGGTCCGCGCGATCACGCTGGGCGCGAAGACGAAGCCGAGATCGTGGTCCGCGCACACCTACGAGCTCACGGGCGTCGTCGCCCTCCCGGATGGCGGCGTCGCGTCGGCGAGCCGCGATCAGCTCGTCATCCTCTGGAACGCGGATGGGACGGCGCGGCACCGGATCGTCGAGCATCGCGCACCGCTCCTCGGCCTCGCGCTGGATCCGACCGCCGCGCGCGTCGCGTCCGCCGGCGAGGACGAGCACATCCACATCTTCGACGTGGCCACGGGCGCGTCCGTCGCCGACGTCGCCGCACCGGGAGCGCTCGGTCCGATGGCCTTCGCGGCCGACGGCGTCCACCTCGCGTTCGCCACCGCGGTCGGCTTGTCTGTCGTGCGCGGCGCCGAGCTCGTCCGCACGCACGCCCTCGGCCTCGTGACGGCGGTCGGCGCGCACCCGACGAGACCGCTCTTCGTCGTCGCGACCGCGGACGCGAAGGTGCACGGCGTCCTGCCGGATGGAACGACGCGCGAGCTCGTGAGCGATCTCGGCGTGCCCGCGCGCGCCCTCGCTTTCACGCAGGGCGGCGCCACGCTCCTCGTCGGCGCGACGAGGGTCGGAAGCCCCGGCGCGCTCACCGAGCTCGCCCTCACTTGGGAGAACCGCTGATGGACGCCGCGAAGCAGAAGAGGATCGTCGAGCTCGCCACCGGCCGCGTCGCCGATCGCGCACAGGGCATCGAGCTCTTGCGTGCCGCCGACGATCGCGCGCTCTGGTCCGAGGCGCTCTCGACCATCATCCAGCGGAGCGTCGGCGGTCGCCCGCAGATCTCCCTCGATCACCTCCCCCTCTTGGCGGCAGCTCCGGCCGATCTGCCCGAAGCCGTCGCGATACGAGAGAGCACCCGAGAGATGTGGCTCGGCGACACCGTGCCCGAGACGCTGCGTTCCCTCCCGAGGCTCGCCACCGTCCGCATCAGCGGCCTGCGCGCGTCGCCACTTCGTCCCGCAACAGGCCTCGAGATCCTCGCCTCGCTCGGGGATCTGCGCACCCTCGAGGTGCAGAGCCTGGATCTCGGAGACGGTCGCGGCCTCGCGCCGCTCTCGCTCCACTCGCTCCGCATGATGGAGACGACGTACGCCACGCTGCCCAAGCTCGACGTCGAGTCGTTCGAGCTCGGCGCGTTCACCGCGATCACGACGCTCGGCGCGGGCCTGCCTGCTGTGCGACGCGTCGTCGTGAGCGGCAAAGCCGAGCTCGCCTCGATCGAGGCGCTCGCGGGGTCGACGATGCTCGAAGACGTCGAGCTCCGCGGCGCGCGCACGACGGCGGACTTCAGCCCCCTCGAGCACGCCGTCGCCGGCGGCGCGCCGCTGCGTCGCGTCGTCGTCCAGCATGCGACCGAGCTCACGAACCTCGCGACGTTCGCGCGCGCGTCGAAGCTCGAGCACCTCGCGCTCGAGGACGTACCGAAGCTCGCGACGCTCGACCACGTCGCGAGCCTCTCCGCGCTCCTCCACCTCGGCGTCCGGGGTGCGGCGCTCCTGACCGACGTCGCGCCGGTCGCGAAGCTCTCCCGTCTCCGCGTCCTCGATCTCCGAGGCTGCGCGGCGATCGGCGACCTCACTCCGCTCGTCGGCATGCCCGCGCTCCGCGTGATCGCCCTCGCCGGCACCGCCATCGAGCCGGGCGCCGCTCCTCGAGCGCTCGCGCCGTACTGCACGTGGGCGACGAGACCGCACCTCGAGGCGCTCGGCGCTCGCCCCGTCCACCCCGAAGCAACCCTCGGAGCGCACTGACATGGCTCGACCGCGCGCGACCCCCATCGGCGCTCCGCCGCAGAACGCCTCCATCAGCTACGGAGAGCGCCTCGGCCCAGCCGCGCTCGCCGACACGCTGGGCCGCTTGCTCGACGGCAACACGCGGCGCATCGAGCGCGGCGGCCACCCCATCCCCATCTGCGTCTGGGGCGCCCACGGCATCGGCAAGACCGCCATCGTGCGAGAGGTCGCCGAGCAGCGGGGCGCGAAGCTCGCCTATGTCGCGCCCGCCCAATTCGAAGAGATGGGCGACTTGCATGGATTGCCAGTCTTGGTCGACGGCGAGCACGGCCCGCGGACGCGCTTCGCCGCCCCCGATTGGGTCCCTCGCGAGCCCGGCCCCGGCGTCCTCCTCTTGGACGACATCAACCGCGCCGACGACCGCATCCTCCGCGGCCTCATGCAGCTCCTGCAGACGAGCGCGATGTTCTCTTGGGCGCTGCCGCCGGGCTGGCAGATCGTCTCGACCGCGAACCCCGAGGGCGGCGACTACTCCGTCACGGCCATGGACGACGCCATGCTCACGCGCATGCTCCACGTCACGCTCGAGCTCGACGTCCGCGACTGGGCCGCGTGGGCGCGCAGGCAGGGCCTCGACGCGCGCGGGGTCGACTTCGTGCTGGCCTATCCCGAGGTCATCACCGGCCGCAGGACCACGCCGCGCTCACTCGTGCAGTTCTTCGAGACCCTCGTCGACGTCCCAGATCTCGCCGCCGACATCGGCCTCGTACGCACCCTCGCCTCGAGCACGCTCGACGACGTCACCGTGGCGAGCTTCCTCGCGCACGTCCGCGGCACGAGCGGCGAGACCCTCGGCCCGCTCGACATCCTCGACGCAGACGACGGCGCCGCGCTCGCCGCCCGCATCGACCGCCTCCTCGTCCGCGAAGACGATCCCAGCGCCATCCGCCTCGACCAGCTCGGCCTGCTCTCCACGCGCCTCTCCACCCACCTCACCGATCCCCAGTACGAGGCCGAGGCCCGCCACGGCGACAACCTCGAGGTCTTCCTCCTTCACCCCCGAATGCCCGCCGACCTACGCCTCGCTTTCCACCGCGAGATCATGAACGGCAAGAACGAGGGCGCCAAAGCCCTCCTCCGGAGAAAGTCGATCTCGGCGGTGCTCCTCGACGCGCTGTGAGGGACGGGGGCGGGGCGCGGCGCGTGACCGCCGCGCATGGCGGGTGGCTGACCGAGGAATGACCTGGACCACGCGCCGGATGCGGTGTGGGACAGCCTGCGCATCCATCCCCCATGGGTCGTGTCTTTGCGCGTTGCATCGAGAACCAGGAAGGCTGCACGATCCCGTGCATGGCACGCACCGCACCCGTTCCGAACCTGCCGCCGATCCCCGGAATGTGCCCGAGCATCGCGGTCCTCGCTGGCGGCGGCGACGGGGGAGGCGGGAACGGCAACGGAGCCGGAGACGGAGACGGAGACGCGAACGGGGACGGCAACAACGACGGGTCGGACGCGAGCGGCGACGATACGAACGGCGGCAACGGGTGCGGCGACCCCGTGTGCCCGATCACCGGTCGAGTCTTCCTGGATGTCCTCGACTTCGGCTTCAACGGCCCGCTCCCGATCAAGCTGATTCGTAGCTACAACTCCCGCACGTCGAATCTTTGGGGAGAGCTCGGTCACGGCTGGTCGCACAACCTCGGCCTCCGCCTTCGAGTCCGTCGCTCCCACATCCTTTTGGTGGACGAGCGCGCCAAGGAGCAGCGATTCGAGGGAGCTCTTGCGGTGGGTCAGCGAACCACCAACGGGATGGGCTGGGAGCTCGCACACGAACAGACGGGTTATGTCCTCTATCGACGTGGCCAGAGCGCCGTTCGATTCGGCCCCGAGACTGCCGATGGTCAGCACCTGACCGTGGCCGTGGAAGACCGCAATCACAACGTCACGACGGTCGTGCGTGACGACCGCGGAATCATGCGCGGCATCCGCGACTCGGCGGGTCGAAACTATCGAGTCCGTGTCGACGAGACCGGACGGCTCGTCGAGATCTGGGTCGAGCAGGACTCGGACGGAAAGGACTTCATGCGCGTCGTCGCCTACACGTACGACGACGATGGGAACCTCGCGAGCGCGACCGATGCCGAGGGCTTCACATTTCGCTACGCCTACGATGGACACCTGCTCATCCAAAACGGCACGCCCGTCGGGTTGACGTATTGCTATCGATACGACTCCAAGGGACACCAGGCTTCGTGCCTCGAGACCTGGGGCGAGTACCTCGGAAAGCAGGACCCAGCGCTCGAACCGCCGCTCCCGCCGCGTCCCGCGGACGGGCCCGACAAGCGCGGGGTGAAGGGGATTCACTACGCCAAGCTGACTTTCGACAAGGCGACGCGCTATTCGGAAGTCGAGAACGGCCTCGGTGGAGTCGAGCGGTTCTTTGGTGACGCCGCCGGCAGGGTCACGAAACACGTGACCTTCACCGGCGGGATCGTCGAGAAGGTCTTCGACCGGGACACGGGCGCGCTCGTCGCCATCGCCGAAGAGGACGGGCCTCCGCGAGCCATCGCAGAGGGCCCTGACGGCGCGCCGAACGGGACCCGCCCCGTAGAGCGCTTCACGATGCCCGACGGCACGCAGGTCGAGATCGACGAAGCGACCGGCGCCCGCACAGAGCAACGCTTCGACCCACGGGGCAACCTCACTTACGTGCGGTACCCCGACGGGACGGTGGAAGAGACCGAGTACGACACAAGAGGGTTGGTAACGCGTCAGATCGATCGAAAAGGCACGACTACCTTCTTCGATTGGGACGCGATGGGTAACTGCACGGCGATTGATCGCGCGGCCAAGCGCGTCGAGCTGTCGGAGTACGATTACCTAGGCCGCCGCACGGCGCATATCGACTCGATGGGCAACCGTACCGAGTGGCGATGGGATCGCCGCTCGGAGATGACGCAGAAGAAGCACGCCGACGGCAGCGCCATCAATCTCGAGATCGACGGGTTCCGACGCGTGACGATGATGGAGGAGTCCGGTCGCGTCACTCGGTGGGAGTACGGCGGGTTGGGTTGGCCGACGAAGGTGACCCGCGCCGACGGCACTGCATACGAGTATCGCTACAACGTCCAGGGGCGTCTGGTCTGGGTGAAGAACCCGCGCGGACAGGTGTTCACGCAACAGTTCGACCACGCAGGGCGGTGGGTCGGTTGCACCACGTTCGAGGGTCTCGTTCATCGTGCGCGCTGGAGCGCTGCGAACCAGCTCGTGTGGATGAGCGGGCCGACCGGCCGACGCGACGTGCTCGAGCACGACGAGAATGGGCGCCTCGTCGCCGTCGACGTCCACGACGGCAAGAGCGTGTCTCTCGAGTACGTAGGGGACAAGATGGTCGTCGACAGCGACGGCGTGCGAGTCGACACCCGACGCGACGTCATGGGTCGAGTCGCCAGCGAGACGCAAGATCGACTCGCGCTCGCGCTGACGTGGGCCGGCGGCGAAATCGAGACGGTCGCCCTGGTCGACAAATCAGGGGCCCCCATCGGACCCACGTTGGAGTTCGGCTACGACCGTGCCGGAGAGCTCGACAGGGTCTCCGCCGCAGGCCACGAGCTTCAACTCGACCGGAGGGACGGCGCGGATCTCGTGACCGTGCTGGACGATGCCGTCGTGCTGCGGAGAACCTTCGGCCCAACGAAGCTGCTGCTTTGGCAGGGCGTGGCGAAGCGGCGCGCCGGCCTCGCGCTCTCCCAGACCGCGACGCCGGACGATCCCGGCCTCTCGTTTGCGATCGAGTATCGCTACGACGAACATCAGATACTTCGCGAGGAGAAGCGGTCCGACGGCACGACGATCGCCTACGAGACAACCGTTCGAAACCAGATCACGCAGAAGACGGTGTATCGCGACGGACGCGTCATCGCCGAAGAGGCCATCGCCTACGACGACGCCGGAACGCCGCGCATGGCGGGCGCCACATACGATCTCGCGATGCGCCCGACCTCCTTGAACGGCGAGCGTTTCGAGTACGACGTCGCCGGCCAGCTCATCAAGCGCCACGCGGACGCCGGGACCACCACCTATGAATGGGATGGGCTCGGCAATCTGGCGCGCGTCCTCGGCCCGAAGAATCGACGCGTCGAGATGAGGTACGACGGTCGCGGACGTCGACTCTCCAAGAAGGTCTTCGACGACCAGCGTCTCTTGAAGGACATCTCCTACGCGTACTCGGAGAACAGCCTTCTTCACGAGGTGGATCACCTCGTAAAAAAGACGCGTACGTATCTGAGAAACAACGGTCAGTGGGCCACGGCCGGCCACGTAGACAGCGGCCCGGACGGAGCCAGCGCGTTCCTCTACATGCGGACGCCGAACGAAGGTGTCGACACCGTATTCGCTGCGGATGGCTCGTTGGCATACGCCGCCGACCGAACGATCTACGGCGTGCCGACGCCCACGACGTCCACCGTCGACGTCTCGCTCGGATTCGCGAACCAGTATTGGGACGAAGACGTCGGCCTCGTCTACAACCGCTTCCGTTGGTACGACCCGCGCCTCGGTCTCTACGTATCTCCTGATCCCCTGTTGCTCGGCGGAACACTGAATCCACGAGACTACGTCTCGAATCCACGGTTCTTCATCGATCCGATGGGCGAGATGGGTCGGACGCCGAGCTCCGAGCCCTCGCCGGGTTCGCCCGGCGGAGCGCCGGCCAACCACCCGGGCCGACCTGCCCGCCCGGCCGACTCGGCCGCCATGGATCTCGATCACATGACCAACCCTGGTCATTTTGCGACGAATGGCAACCCGGGCGGGCCACCTGGGTTCATCAACTGCCCCACTGCGGCGATGACCGCCTCTGGTGGGTGGGACCACCGCCCCGGCGAGCTCATTCCGCCGGCGACCACACCGCCTTCGATCCGAAGCCAGATCGACGCCGCAGGCTCTCGCTACGGCTGCCATACCTGCGGCTCGAGGAACTCGGCGGGTCCCGACGGGCCCGACCCCGACGCTGGCCACTTCGTCCCCGATCACATTCCGCCCGTCAGCACCTTCGCCCACGGCCACCCACGCAACTCTCCGCTCCCGGCCGGGACCGCGCCGCCCGTCGGAGAGGTGCGCCTCTATCCGCAGTGCAGACGGTGCTCCAACTCGCAGGGCGGCATGATGTCCCACGCCACCGCGGCCGACCGCGCTCGTATAGGCGCTCGGCGTTCGACGAACGCATCGACCAACCCTCGCCCTTGAACGAGCGCCACGACCCTGCGCTCAGAGCTTCGTAAGAAGTTCCTTCGCAGCCGCCGCGCGGTCTGAGCCGCCGGCTGCGATGCGCTCGAGCTCGGGCTTCGCGAGGCCCGCGTGTAGCGTCGCCCACGCGAGGACGGCCTTCACGAGCGGCCGCTTCGCGGACAAGCGCACCATGAGATCGACCGTCCGCACGTCGTTCACGAGGCCGTACGTCTCCAACATGATCTGAGGAGACCGGGAGTCGACCTTGGTATACGCGGCGATCCACTCATTCTCGAAGTCGAGAGACTCTACGCCGGAGACGAAGACGCGCCTGACATCCGGCGCTAGCGACCAGGTCGAGGGCGGCTTTTGCACTGCGCGGTGCGCAGCGAGCCCCTCTTCGAGAGTCACCGGCACGAAGGGCAGGTACCCGACGTTCACCCCGTTCGGGAAGCGGCGTCGCCGACCTTCCTCGCCATGGAGCAGCACGTCGAGAGAGTCGATGGGTCGAAGGTGGCTCGGCTTCGCCACGTGAGGGGACGCAGCGTGTGTCTTGAACGCCCGCTCGAGCATCGCCAACACGTCGTCTCGTGTCGCGACCGGCGCCCGGAGCAGCATGAGCGGGAGTCGGTCCACGAGCTTGCAGATCTCCGGCTCGTTCGCGACAAGCTTCTCTTGTGGCAACGAGGCGATCGCGTTGGCGACGATGGCGGTCGCACGCGAGCCCATCAGGGCTTCGAGGAGATAGGCCGTCTTTTCCAAATATCGATAGGGGATGTACGTCCCCAACATCGAGCCCACGAGGTGTTGAGCCTCGGCCTCGGTGATGTCGCTCTGATCGGCAAAGATCGCGCGCCCTTCGTCCGAGAGGACCTCGGTCCCCGGCACGAACGCCTTACCACCTTGCACCGGCAAGAGCCGAGCGAGCGGGCGCGCCAATTTTTCGGGCCACTCGACATCGAAGCGGCCCTTGGCAAAGACGCCGAACGCGGTCGCACCGAGCTCTTCGTCGGCCACCTCTTCCGTCGTGAGAAGCGCCAGGTGAGGAAAGCCGACCGCGAAGAGCCGATCGAGCTCGGGCGTGAAAGAAAAGCCTGGGCGCAGCTGAGCGTCCCCAACCACAGGATCAGCGCCTAGCGTTCGGTTCACCCCGAGCGGTCGCTCGACGTGCGCAGCGCTCGCCTTGGTTCCACTCCTCGAGACCTTCTTCTTCGTGTCGGCCATCGAAGCGAGACGCTACCACATCGCCCCAATCCCGGTGACCGCCACGCTGATCGCCTTTTCGTCGGCCATGGACTGCTCCGTCGATATTTGTCACCCACTCTCGTCGGTCGGAGCAGATATTTGCCGATGAAGCGATCGCGCCCATGACCTCATCCGCCCACCTCCTCCAGCGCCTCGAGATCGACGCGCCGATCTTCCAAGCGCCGATGGCCGGCGTCTCCACGCCCGAGATGGCCGCGGCTGTCTCGAACGCAGGCGGCCTCGGCGCGATCGGGGTCGGCGCGGTCGACGCGCGCGGCGCAGCGCAGATGATCGCCGCGTTCCGCGAGCTCTCGGCGCGGTCACTCCACGTGAACGTGTTCTGTCACGCGCCGGCGCGCGCGGATCTCGAGCGCGTGGCCCGCTGGCTCGAGCGACTGCGTCCGGAGTTTGCGCGCTTCGACGCGGCGCCACCCTCCGCGCTGCGTGAGATCTATCGGAGCTTCACCGAGGACGACGCGATGCTCGCGACGCTCCTCGAACAGAGGCCGAAGGTCGTCAGTTTTCACTTCGGCCTCCCCTCGCGCGAGCGCATCGACGCGCTCCGCGCGGCGGGCATCGTCCTCTTCGGGACGGCGACGAACCTCGAAGAGGCGCGCGCACACGCCACCGCCGGGATCGATGCCGTCGTCGCGCAGGGCTACGAGGCGGGCGGGCATCGCGGCGTCTTCGATCCCGACGCCGACGACGCGCGCCTCGGGACGCTCGCGCTCACCCGCCTCCTCGTGCGCGAGCTCGATCGGCCTGTCATCGCCGCCGGCGCCATCATGGATGGGGCGGGCATCGCCGCGGCGCTGCGCCTCGGCGCGGCCGCCGCACAGCTCGGCACGGCGTTCATCGCGTGTGACGAGTCCCTCGCCGACGCGGGCTATCGCGCCGCGCTGAAGAGCGACGCCGCCCACCACACCACGATGACCCGCGCGATCTCCGGACGCCCTGCGCGCAGCCTCGCCAATCGATTCACCGCGCTCGGCCGCGACCTCGATCCGAACGTCATCCCCGATTACCCCATAGCGTACGACGCCGGCAAAGCGCTCCACGCCGCCGCGAAGGCGAAGGGCGAATATGGGTACGGCGCCCAATGGGCAGGCCAGGGTGCCCCGTTCTCGCGGGCGATGCCCGCCGGAGAGCTCGTGGCGATGTTGCGGCGGGAGATGGAGTCGTAGAAGCGTCCGAGCTGTCGACGGCGCTACTCGGCCGCCGTGGGCACGGTCCCGTGCGGGGACGCACTCTCTTGCTGCTGCTTCGGATCTTGCGCCGCCTTCTTCCTGCCAGCGATGACCACGAAGAAGACCGGCACGAACAGCACACCAAGGAAGGTCGCCGCGAGCACGCCGCCGATGATGGCGACGCCGATCGCGTTCTGCCCGGCGGCGCCTGCGCCCCTAGCGACCGACAGCGGGGCCACGCCGAGCACGAACGCGAGCGAGGTCATCAGGATGGGCCGCAGGCGCAGCTTGGCCGCCTCGAGCGCCGCATCGACCGGCGACCTCCCACGCTCGTGCAGCTCTTTGGCAAACTCGACAATCAGAATCGCGTTCTTGGCAGAGAGGCCGATGGTCGCGAGCAACCCGACCTGGAAGTAGACATCATTCGAGAGCTTGGCGAGCAGGGTCCCCGCGACGGCGCCGATGACGCCAAGCGGCACCACCATCATCACGGCCGCGGGCACCGACCAGCTCTCGTACAAGGCGGCCAGACACAGAAACACGAACAGGAGCGACAGCGCGTAGAGGAATGGCGCGTTGGACCCAGAGGTACGCTCTTCGTACGAGAGGCCCGACCACGCAAAGCCGATCCCCTGCGGCAGATCGGCGCTGATGCTCTCCATCGCGTTCATCGCGTCGCCTGAGCTCGTGCCGGCAGCGGGCTCGCCCTGGATGCCAATCGTGGGGAAGCCGCTGAAGCGGTCGAGCTTGGGCGAACCATAGGCCCACTCCCCGGTCGCGATGGCCGAGAACGGGACCATGCCCCCATCGCGATTACGCACGTACCAGCGACCGAGATCGTCAGGCTGCATACGGAACGGCGCGTCGCCCTGGATGAACACGCGCTTCGTTCGACCTTGGTCGATGAAGTCGTTCACGTACGAGCCGCCCCACGTGGCCGACAAGGTCGTGTTGATCTCGGACAAGCTGACGCCGAGCGCGGCTGCCTTTTCCTGGTCGACGTTGACCTTGTATTCCGGGCGGTCGTCGAGCCCGCCTTGGCGCACCTTGGCCAGTCGCGGATCTTTCGATGCGGCTCGCACGACCTGATCGCGCGCGGCGATCAGCGCGTCGTGCCCGAGGCCCGCCCGATCGACGATCTGCATCTGGAAGCCGGCGGCGTTGCCGAGCTCCGGGATCGCCGGTGGTGCGTAGGAGAACACTTGTCCGGCCTTCAGCTTGGCGAACCGGGCCGTGGCGCGGCCAGCGACGGCGCTGGCAGACAGCTTGGGGTCTTTGCGCTCGTCCCAGTCTTTCAAGGTGACGAAGGCGAGGCCCGCGTTCTGCCCGCGACCGCCGAAGCTGAAGCCGTTGATCGACATCACCGATTTGACGGCGGCGCCCTCGTCCTCGAGCAAGTACTTCGCGACCTGTTCGTTGACCGCCGCCGTCTGCTCCATGGTGCTGCCCGGTGGCAAGAGAACCTGGGCGTACATGAGCCCCTGATCCTCTTGCGGCAAGAAGCCCTTGGGCATGCGCGAGAACAACGCGGCTAGGCCCACCGCAATGACGAGCCAGGCGAACATCGCGCGCCAGCGCCGGCGCACCATCACGCCCACGATCTTCTCGTACACGCCGCTCGTCGCGTGGTAGCCGCGATTGAACAAGCCGAAGAAGCCGGTCTTCTTCTCGCCATGTCCGGCCTTCAGAATGGTCGCGCACAGGGCGGGCGTCAGCGTGAGCGCGACGAACACGGAGAGCGCCATCGCTGCCACCAGCGTGACCGAGAACTGCCGGTAGATGACGCCGACCGAACCGGGAAAGAAC
>Ga0164241_10001774_pt1 | contig 25338 bp, 26 predicted proteins | sample OricomyardsoilBY_FD_108780 | JGI IMG/M metagenome (GOLD analysis project Ga0164241, IMG submission 108780) | Backyard soil microbial communities from Emeryville, California, USA - Original compost - Back yard soil (BY) | ecosystem: Environmental > Terrestrial > Soil > Unclassified | place: USA... | reverse complement strand
TATCTTTGCTGATGCTCTAACGACCACTTACAAGTCTAAGGGTAAATACAACCACAGCTCTGCTACTCCTGGTTCCTTGAACTGGTCTGAAGACATCATCATCAAGCAGACTGCTTCCCCTAAAGACACCATCATTCGTGCTGGAACAATCTTGCTCGCAGATGAGCAAGTTGCTTACCTTCCTCTAGTTCGTCAACAAAGTATTAACACGTTCGATGAAGCTGTAGCTTGGACCAATGGTCAACCATACATCAACACGATCGGCGGTTCAGTTGGTAAATTTGCAAATCTTGTTAAAGGTGATTGGGTTAAGAAGATCAGTGATGATTCGACCCTGTTCCTACGCGTAGAAGAGTTTTATGACGCTATCAACATGGGCGGTTCTGTTACTACTGCTGCTAATGCTCGCAGTGTTCGACTAAACAGTTCTTACCTAGGAAGTACTTCTAACGAACGTGCTCGCTATGATCAAGGTGTTTATCTTGCTTCAGAAGTAGTTGTTTCTGACCGCGATGATACTGCAATCGGTACCACTGGCGGTAACTTCATGTGGCTCGCTCTTCGCAGCGACACCATCGAAAATATTGCTAGCATTCAAAGCTTTACAAAGACTGGTACAGTAAATACTGCCGACGGATCTAAGGCTGAAGTAACTTCTACTGCCCACGGATTGCTTGACGGCGATCGTATCATCATCTCTGCTCCTGCAGCACAAGCAGGAACGTACTCTGTTGAAGTTGAAGATGCCAACACCTTCTACTTCCAAACTACAAATACCACTGTCGGCGCATTCTCTGGTAGCTATGGTCTATTGACTACCACTGCCCGCACCAATGGCTATGGCTTGCAACTTGAATCTGCTAATCATGGGTTTGAATCTGGCGAAACTATCCAGATCGCTGGTACTACTAACTTCAACGGTGCCGTAGTTGTAAACGAACGTTCTTCTACTCAAGTTCAATTCCCAATATCAGCTGCTTTTGCTGCTGAAACAGTTGGTACTGCAGCCCTTGCTCGCATCGATGTTCGCACTGAAGCTGGTATCACTAAGGTTGTTCAGGGCGAGATCATCGATATCGGTGAAGGCGACTCTGACAACATTCAGAAATTTATCGGCATGCATTCTCTTGCTGAAACACACCCTCTATACTTTGTTCCTGGCGGATACGGTGCTATCAACGGCCAGCAGAACTATGGTGGAAGTGAAACAGATAGCTTAACGATTCGTGCATCTAAGCTTTCTGCCATGATGGCAGATAAAGCTCAAGACAAGACTGTTAAATATCTCACCACAGCAACCACTGCTATCAATACAGCAAACGGTGCTGCACAAGAACTTACATTCCAAGCTCCAGGAAGCACGCTAACAATCTTGCAGCCTAGCGCTTCTGGTAATGCAACTATTGCACTTCCAGATTCATCTCCTGGTATATCGTTGCTTGTCAATCAATCTGCTTATGTAGTTATTGACCGTAATGCTAGCTCTACGCCAAGCATTATAGTTGCTAATACATCTGCTATCCCACTAGCAGAGAACGTGTTTGTTATCGCATCTCGCCTTGGCACAGCTGTAGTCTATACATGGGATGGCACTACCGTCATCGGTTCTGCACCTCTTGTTCCATCTGGTGGATCACTAGTTAAAGTTAAATACAATGATCCAGTAAGCACAACACTTCCCACTGGCAATCCTGTTACTGTAGACAATAACAATGTCCAAGCAGGCGATTTAGTGCTATTCTCTGGTTTATCAGTGGACCCTAACCGCGTATATAAAGCGGTTGGTTCAGGTACTAATATCACCAGTTGGACTGCACAGTTTTCTTTCAACGGTGCATTGGATCCAACTGATGGCGATACCATTATCGTTACCGCAGGCGACGGATTCGCTGATCAGATTGGTAAGTTCACTGGAACTGACTGGGTATTTAACGACAAGGTTCGTTACTTCAACGGTACAGATTACTGGGAACAATCAAATCTAATCACAAGCACTCTAAATAATAACACTACCGATAACGTATTCACTGTAAGCTATCTTGGTAGTGAATATCAAATTGTAGACTATTCTGTTCAAAGAGGTCTCACTCTTGAAACAGGCACAATTCATATTGTTACTGATGGCTCTACTGTTAATGTTACGACGACTGGTGCATATATCGGATCTTCTGGAATCACCTTCTCGGGCGATATCTCTGGCGGTACAACACTAAGACTTCGCTACACACTAGATAATAGTGGCTCTAATGCTACTATGAGATACATGATCCGTCGTTGGTCTAATTCAGCAGGTGGCCCAGGTGGCGTACCTAGCTATAGCGGCTTTAGCGGCGGCGGTGCAGCAGCTGGAACCAACGGTGACATGCAGTTCAGCAGTGGCGGCGTACTTGCAGCTAACACTAACTTCAAGATCGACACGGCAGCTCTTGCCTTGAACCTCAATGGCCTATATCAAGGCATATTGATTGGTCCTATCACTGTAACTGACAACATCGTTTCACCAACTCCACTGTTTACGCTCACTGCAGCGGATCATACCCACGCAGTTATCGAATATTCATGTGAGCGCGATGGTGAGTCTAGGACAGGTCGCCTATTGGTAGGCCACAACGGTTCAGTAGTTGGCTTCAGTGATGACTATGTAGAAACCAATCCACTCGGCGTGTCTTTCACCGCAGATATCTCTGGTGCAGATCTCAGAATCTTGTTTACATCGACTAATACCGGCTTCAATGGTGACTTTAAATACTCTCTAAGACGCTGGACTTAATTGTAACCTTACTTACGTGATAAGATGTAGTTATCACATAGCGAGGACAAGTCATGGCTAATGAACTAAAATTTGGTAATAAGGTTATCTTCTTAAATGGTAACCCACTCACGCTGCCTATGCGCGCCAGCGATCCAGGCGCAGCAACTAACGGCGACATGTACTACAATACGGCAGATGATGTCGTAAAGGTTTATCAAGGCGGTGCATGGGCAACGCTGGCGACCGGTGGTGCTGCTGCTAACACAGCTCTTAGTAACCTGATCACTACATCTATCAATCAGGATTTGCTTCCTGATGCTGATGACACGCGATCACTTGGCTCTGCTAGTTTAATCTGGAGCACTCTTTGGGCAGACTCCCTCGTCTATCCTTCTGGTCCTTCAATCAGTCTCTCTGTTGGTCGAACAGTAGATTCTAGTGGTGATACCTCTGTCCACTGGGTAAACCGCACACTCAATAGTTCATCTGCGACAGCTCAACTTGATTGGTCAGCTGGCGTAGCATTTCCTCAGCTCACTGCAACAACCGTTCCATACCTAGACGGTTCTAAAAAACTTACCTCTAGTGCTGTTACCCCAACCGAACTTGGCTATGTATCTGGTGTAACTAGTGCAATTCAGACGCAGCTCAATGCGAAAGCTGCTGACAACGTTGTCATCAAGAAAGATGGCTCTGTAACTTATCTTGCTAACCAACCAATGGGCGGTTTCAAGCTTACTGGTCTCGCTGCTGGTTCTGGTGCTGGCGATTCAGTTCGCTATGAACAAGCTATCTTAGCATCTGGCGCAAACGCCTTCGCAGCCAACCAATCTTTCGGTGGTTTTAAAGCTACCAACCTCGGCGATCCTACTGCTGGTCAGGACGCAGTTACTCTGGCTTATTTGCAAGCCCGTCTTGCAGGACTAAAACCTAAGCAAGCTGTTCTTGCTGCAACCACGGTTGCAGGCGCTCTAGCTTCTGACTTCGAAGATGGCGACATCATCGACGGTGTAACGCTAGCAACTGGCGATCGTATCTTGATCAAAGATCAAGCTGCCCCTGAAGAGAACGGTATCTACGTTGTTGAGGCTACTGGCGCCCCTACTCGCGCTGCTGACTTCGATTCGTTGAGCCCAATCGATGAGATCAATGGAGCTTGGGTATCTGTTCAAGAAGGTACCGCTAATGCTGGTATTGTGTTCACTCAATACGGCGTAGTCGCTGTTCTTGATACCGACCCAATCAATTTCGAATATTTCAATCCAATTGCGGGCCTAGTCGGTGGTGACATGATCACTTTCACTGGCTCTATTTTCTCTGTAGATCTTGCTACTGCCTCAGGACTAGAATCAACTAATCCTGGTAACGTTGCTGGTCAACTACGAATCAAACTTGAAGCTTCTAACCCAAGCTTAAGATTCACTGGTTCTAATGAACTTGCAGCTAAACTAGACGCAGCAGGCGCTATCACCTCTGGCGCAAGCGGCTTAAAAGTTGGAGTTGATGGTTCTACTATCGAGATTGCTACCAACGCATTGCAAGTAAAGGCCGGCGGCATCAGCAATACACATATTGCTGCAGCTGCTGCTATTGCTCTTGATAAACTTGCTGCTGTAACAGCAAATAAGGCGCTGGCATCTGATGGTTCAGGTTTCATCGTTGCTTCGGCAGTTTCTGATACTGAACTTGGCTACCTATCTGGCGTAACTAGCGCAATTCAAACACAGTTAAACGGTAAGGCAAGTCTTGCACTTGACAACCTAGCCTCTGTAGCAATCAATACCTCATTGATCAGCGATACTGACAACACCGACGATCTCGGTAGTGACTCTATCGAATGGAAAGATGTTTGGGCTTTTAACCTAAAGCACAACAGCTCTGGTACTCCTAACCTTGGCATCATGACTACGGGCAATAACGGCTCTATCGTAATGACTGCACATGGTACTGGTAACCTCGACGTTCTTGCAACTAAGATGCGCAGATCTGAGAGCGGAGCTAGTTCCAACTATATGGAAGATCAGTACTTCGACAACTTAACGTTGAGCTCGAACGTATCGTCTCCAACTGAAATTTCAGCCAGCCTCTCTTTCGCTGTAGCTAGTTTCGATGGCGCGGTTATTGACTACCGCATCAAGGAAGCTACTTCTGCTAAGGTACGCGTAGGTCAATTCATCGTTTCGAGCGATGGCACTATCGCTAGCTCGTCCGATCAGTTCTCTGAAACGGCCTCACTTGGTGCTGCATTAGGTCTCTCTTTGAGCGCAGACATTAGCGGCGGTAACGTAAGGATTTTGTATAACAACACTCATGCTAGCAACAACGCAACTATGCGTTGCCAAATTAGACGCCTAAGAGCCTAACCTCTCTTAACGTAGCTAGCCTCGTCGGGGATTGGGAACCGCATGGCTAAGGAATTTTTAAAGGTTAGGAGTGGTGTTGGCATAAAACCCAATACAGCCCCTTCTGACCCAGATAATGGTGATTTTTACTACGATAGTGGTACAGACACCTTTAAATTTAGACAGCAGGGCGCTTGGACTGGTTTAGCCTCTTCTACAGCTAATCCTATTTGGACTAAGTATACAGTTAGTCATACTGCGCTTCAAACAGCGGCCACTACAAACGATATAGAACTACTGTCCTTGCCATCTAAAGGCATGATCCAACAGATAGTGATCAAGCATTCAGTTGCCTTCGCAGGTACAAGCATCAGTGCCTATACCTTAAGTGTTGGTATTGCTTCAAACTTCACTAAATATACAGCAGCGTTCAACGTATTTCAATCGGTCACTGACACCGCTAGGAGCATCACGCAGGCTAACGACATTGAGTCGTTTTCTGGGACTACTAGTATTCGCTTAAAAGCAACTTCTACAGGGGCCAATCTAAGTGCCTCAAATGCTGGAAGTGTCGATATCTGGGTGATGACTTCAGTCCTACCCTAACTCATGATAAGATAATATTAAGTTTTGAGGGATAGATGGAACTCAAGATGCTATACGCCTCTTCTTGCCTATATTCTAGGCTTGTTTCCATACATCCAACTAATTTTGCTGAGATTCTAAGTAGAATCTCTGGGAACTAACAGGAGCTCACATGGCTGATAGCAGCTTTAGAATTAATAGAGGGATTACACTTAATCCCCAGGCGTCTGCCGCATCATCGCCAACCAATGGTGATCTCTATTACGACTCTACAATGGGTTCGTTCTCGTTTTACGACAACGGGTTTTGGATCAACCTAGCCTCAAGATCTGATGTAGTATCTGCTGCGTCCATGACCAGTGCTGCCTTCACTGCAGCCGTAGTTCAAAATCCACTTATCCGCATTACTGGTTCTACAACCGGCACTGTTCACGGCATAACAGCTTCAACAGATGGTAAGTTTGTATTCATCTATAACAATAGTTCAGCTGTAATCACTATCGCTAACCAGAGCGGTACTGAAGGTACTGCTGCCAACCGCATTGTTACTGCAAGTGCAGCCAATGTAACAGTTTCTGCTGGCCAATCAATTCAACTTGTTTACGATGCCGGCCAATCTCGCTGGGTAGTTAACTCTGCTGCTAGCGCTATCACTACTGCTCTTCCAATGATCGGTTCTGTTGCTGGTGACTCAGTTGACTCTGCTCTCGTTAAGGCAGATGCTGAGCTTGCTAAGTTGTTTGAAGATCGCAACATCCTATTGACGGATGGTGGGATCATTACCTACACAGGAACACAGCTTCAGTTCACTGAAAACCTCAATCTTACTCTTAACCAGAAGATCTCAGGTGCTGCACCTCAAGTTATCTCTCTAGGCTCTGCAAACGTCAACTTCTCTGCAACAAACCGTATCTGGTACGTTGTCATTGATCGTGGTGCTGGTACTGCAACTCACTTCACTGATCAGACCACGATGCCTGCAGTGGTTGCTGCTAACCAAGAAGTATTCTTAATCGCTAAGCGAGTTGACTCCGGCGACGGCGTTCAGCGCGTCTACTGGCGTAACGGCATGGCTCTTAATGCCGGTCAATCTGTCCGTCTCGGAGCTTCTGGTTCTGGCGGCGGTTCTGCCAACCCAATCCTTGAGACCCTCAAGAATCGTTTCGGTGATTCTCCATGGGAACTCTTGACGCCAAACATCATTGAGACCTCTGGTGCTACTCTTACTGATCCAAGCACAACCTCAACGTATTCGTTGGTTACTAACACCTATGACTTCACTGTTGGTCAGACTTACGTTTCTAAGCAAAACCTCGACACCAATGAGTTCCTGATTGCCCCTAAAGATATTTCTAGCGTTGAGCTAAATGTCTTCTGGCGAACTGGTTTTGTTGATACTGGCGCCACATATCAAGTATCTCGCGATGGTGGAAACGAATATCAAACAGTCACCATGGAACGCGTAGGACTTACTGGTCTGTATCGCGGTGCCTACGTATTTACTACTGAAGCAGCAAATCAAACTCTTCTAAGCTACTCAGTTGCTAGTGCAACGGCATCTAAAGACTTGGATGGCGGTTCAACTCTCCAAGCGCTTGGTCAAAAGATCATTCTCACTGCTGCCGACGTTCTTAAGCAAGTAACACTCTTCTCAATTAAGACTGGTTCTCCTTCTGGTAACCTATATGTATCTATTGTTAAGGATAGCGCTGGTGTGCCTTCAACTCTTGGAACCGATGTATACGCAGAATCTAGCGCGTATCCTCTAAGCTCTGTTCCTGCTGGAACAAGCAGCTTCACCGTAGATATTCCTGCAATTCCTCTTCCAGCTGGAACCTATCACATTGTGGTTCGTACTGATGCTGCTTATAAAGCCAGCTATTCTAACGGCGTTACTGAACTTGCTCTTAGAAATGACAATTCAGGTCCTGTTGGCGATGCTTCTAGCACATTCAACGGCACTACCTGGACTACTGATGCTACCTCTACGTTCATCTATACACTCCTTGGGCGCGCTCTTGACTTGAGAGTTAAGATTACAGCAAGCACAACTGCTAAACTTGATGCTTATGGTCTTCTATATTCTCTACAAACTACAGGCATTTCAACTGGACTATTAAACACTCAAACGTTCCAGTTCAATAGTACAGCAAACACCTCTAGTTTTGCTGTAACTAGATTCACTGTGAACCCTGATCTAATCAAGGTCTTCTATGTTGAAACTGGTCAAGTATTTAGATATGGAGCGTTCTCTGTAAACGGCAACACACTTACCTTCCCAGCAAACACGTTCAATAATGGCGGGGAATCTGCAACAGTAACTCTGATCGCAGATCAAACCAACGGTGGAGCTTTTGATAACTCTGATAGAAACGCATTGTTGTTAGCAACCAACGCTCTTGGCTCAACTGATGCAAGCGTAGATAGGTCAATAAGTGGCAGAGGTATTTTCTTACGCAGACCAGATGGAACGCTAAGAGAGATCACAATTGACAACAGCGATAACATCGTTGTTTATAGTGTGTAAGGATAGTATATGGCAAGATTACCAGTAAATTCACTTAATAGCGCTCCTAGAAATTATATCATTAACGGAAACTTTGATTTCTGGCAACGCGCCACTACGCTCGGGACCTCTACAGGTAATAGATATTGTGCTGATCGTTGGCAGTGCACCTCCACTGGAACTACATATTCCACTGACCGTATTGCGTTCACTGTTGGTCAAACAGCAGTTCCCAATGAGCCAACTTACAATCATCAAATAGCTGTAAATAGCGTAGCAGGAGCAAGTAATCTTGCTATCCTTGCCTACAATATTGAAGATGTGCGAACTCTGGCTGGACAAAACGCCACAATAACCTTTTGGGCTAAGTCTAGCGTTGCAAGAAATGTCGCAGTTGAACTTGAGCAAAACTTCGGGACTGGTGGATCTCCTTCTGCTAATGTCAATGCTATTGGTGTAACGACTCTTGCTCTTACGACTACCTACACTAAATTTAATGTAACTGTAGCCATTCCATCTATCTCAGGAAAGACAATTGGAACCGATGCGGCCTCTAGCTATCTAAGAATAAATATTTGGTTTGATGCTGGTTCGAACTTTAATTCTAGAACCAATTCTCTTGGTCAACCAGGTTCTGCAGTCTATAACTTCGCTTCCGTTTCTTTGATCGCAGGGCTTTCTCCGCCTGAACGTTTTTTCTTAGCCGGTGGAAATATTCAAGGTGAACTTGCAGCTTGCCAGCGTTATTATGAAAAAAGTTATAGACTAGATACTGCTCCAGCTGCAATAACTGGAACTGATGCAGCAAATGGTATTGCTAGTTCTTCTGGTGAGCTTGACTTATCTTGGGATTACAGGGTTTCTAAAAGAACTGGTGCTTCTGTAACCCTTTATTCGCCAGTAACTGGCGCAATTAATAGGGCAGATTCTGGTGGTGATAAAGTAATTGGTGTTTCAGGTGCATTTGCCTGGGGTTTCTATTTAAACTCAGGCGGTGTGGTATCTGCAAGCAACAACTACTCATTTCACTGGACCGCGGACGCGGATTATTAAGAGGTTTTATGGGACAAGTATTTGGAATAGATAGATCTGGAACCCTTTCGGTAGCGTCTACAACATCTGTGACTCTTGCTCTCGACACGTATGGCGGCGACATTCGCGGCACGATCGGTGGACAACAGTATCGCAGTTTAACAGCTATCACTGTTAATGCAGCTACCACTGGAGCTAATGCATTAGACACAGGGGCATTAACTACCAACAAAATTTATTATGTTCACTATGTTCTTTCAGGTGGAAATTTAGCACTTGTTGCTAGCTTGAGCAAGACATCTCCAACGGGGTTTAGCTTATCGAAATTTACGGGATTTGGCTTCACAACTGATGGTTCTTCACAGATTTTTCAAGCGGGTTTAATTGGCAACCTTAGAACTGTTCAAAGGTTCACTTCTAGTTCAGGCACATACAACACTCCAATTGGTTGCACCTCACTTAGAGTTACAATGGTTGGTGGCGGCGGTGGAGGGGCTGGTTCAGGAACTGGTGGAGCGGGCGGTGGCGCTAGTTTAAACGGCGGCACAACTACATTTGGAACTTCATTATTAACCGCAACCGGTGGACTCGGTGGAACGTTTGGCGTTCAGGGAGCAGGTGGAACTGGCGGTACCCCTACTATTAATTCACCAGCAATTGCAATGGTTTCTAATATTGGCGGTTCTGGCGGCGGAGCAGCAATCTATCAGGGCGGAGCGACTGCTTTCAACTTTGGTGCTGGCGCAGGTGCTTCTTCTCCTTTTGGTGGCGGCGCAGGTAACACGCCGCCAAATACTAACGGCACTGCTTCTCCTGCCAACACTGGTGGCGGCGGTTCAAGTGGCGGCGGTAATGCTACCAACAATATTATTGTAGGCGGCGGTGGTGGAGCAGGAGCGTACGTTCAGGCTGTAATTGCTAATCCATCTGCTACTTATTCTTACGCCGTGGGAGCAGCTGGCAGCGCGGGCGGTGCAGGAACTGGTGGTGCTGCCGGTGGAGCAGGCGGCTCTGGACTAATCGTCGTAGAAGAATTTTACGGATAAGGAAACATTATGTCTATTATCGGAAATGGCAGTTTATCACTAAGAAAAAAGGACATAAAAGAATCTAGCAGCATTGCTGTTGGTTTCAAGAGGCTCGTATTTGCCCATAAAGCAACCGCTGGTCAGACCGGTATCAACCTCGCTTCGTTGACAACTCCAACTGAGATGTCTTCTCAGGGATTTGTTAATGCAACGCTTAACGATATCACAACCTCGAACTTATTGTTCTTTCGCAATAACTTGTCACTTGTCAGTTCTTCAAAGGGCAGACTGGTTGATTATCTTTCCTACTCAGTAGCAAGCGGTACACAGATCAATTTCAACGGTTTTACCGCTGAAGAAGGTGAAATCTTTGTCGGTGTTATCGACAATGATGCTAAGACTGGTCAAAACATCGTGGATGCTCGTCCTATCAGCGCAACTGGTCTTCTGACGGTTGGAACCACTGACTTTAACGTTGGTACTCCTTTTGAAGTTGGTAAATATATCACTTCGCAAGTCGGCGCAGTTATCGTGTTCAGGAATGGACAAGTTCAGTTCCGTAATGCGGCCAACAGCTCTTCGTCTACCGATGGCAACTACTACGAAGTAGATCCAGGTGGTGGTCTAGGTACTGTAATTCGTTTCAATACAGCTGCAACCTTGCAAGACGACAATATCTTAGTAGTAAGCAACGGACTTGTTGCTGAACGTCCTACTGGAAGCATGATGGCGACCATTGAGAACATCAATGGACAGCTTAACAACATGGCAGGTTATGTAGCTGACGCAGTTGGCTCAACTTCTAGCACTGTTTTAGGTGCTGCTCCTAGCAATGTTGATCTTAAAGCTTTCGGAGATACAGTATATAGTCAAGGTGTAAGGATCACAACCTTAGAGAGCAAAATTCCCACGGCTGTAGCCATTTATAGAACAACTGGTGGTCAATCACTTGCTTCAGGCGCATCTACTCAAATTTCTTTTACTACTAAAGTAAGAGATGATTTTAACTTAGTAAGTAACCCATCTTCTACTTGGAGATATACAGCAAGAAAGATCGGATTTTTAAGAGTTTCTTGCACATTACGCTTAGACCCAGCTGGTGGAGCATGGGCGGTTGGCAATCAATACGAAATAGTCGTATATAAAAATGGTTCGCCATACGGCGACATTGGCTTTATGCAGGCACACTGGACGGACAGTAACTCTGTTGGGTTAAGTGGATCTATTGATGTCGATGTGTCCACAAACGACTATGTTGAAATCTTCGTATTTCATAACAAAACAGGTACTCTAACCACTGGAGCCGGCCAACAAGGTTTTGTTTCTGTTTCAGAGATTTACAATTAAGGATAAATTATGTCGACGTCATTAGCAAGAAAACCTACATATCCTACAGTTCAAAAGCTTCTCAGCGGTTCTGGTACGTATACAACCCCAGCAGGATGCACATGGATTCGTGTCCGCATGGTTGGCGGAGGCGGTGGAGGCGAATCAAATAGTACAAACGGTTCTATGCCAGCCGCTGGAACTGGCGGGACAACAACATTTGGAACCTCTCTACTTACTGCACCTGGATCTGCTTATACTGGTGGTGCTGCGCCTACCGTTAATTCACCAGCAGTTTCGATTGTTACTTTGGCCGGCGGCGCAGGTCAAGGTCCTGGACAGTATTTTCAAAACACTGTAAATAATCAGATGAACTGTAACGGCGGCGCAGGAGCTTATTCGCCTTTCGGTGGTGCCGGTCGCTCTAGTTCAACCTCATCGGGAACTGCCGCTATTGCAAACACAGGTTCTGGTGGCGGTGGAGCAGGTTATGGTCTCGGCGGAACTGGACCCATGTACATGGGACAAGGCGGCGGTTCAGGGGCTTATTTAGAAGCAGTTATTTTTGGACCTTCTACTAGTTATGCATACTCTGTAGGAACCGGGGGCGCAGGTGGTGCAGCAGGTACCGGCGGCAGCGGTACTGGCGGTAATGGCGGTTCTGGTGTTATCATTGTAGAAGAGTTCTACAACTAAGGAATTAATATGAGTTTAGCTCCAAGAATTGACAAATTAGAAAAAAACGCTATAATCAACGGAAACTTTGATTTCTGGCAGCGTGGAACTTCATTTACTACTGCTACTTCACATACAGCTGATAGATGGATCTGCAACGAAGGTTTAGCGACAGGCACTGCGAACGTTACGCGTTCGACAGATGTGCCTACTGTTGCTTCAACCTACTCATTCCTGTTGACCACAGGAACGACTCAAGCTTCTCCTGCAGCAGGCGAAATTTACACTGTTCAACATAAACTTGAAGGTGGCAATTTCTTAAGACTTGCGGGTAAGATTTTCACTGTAAGTTTTTATGTTAAAACTTCTATTGCTGGAACTTATGCTTTTGCACTTAGAAATTCTGGTGTAGATCGTTCTTATGTAACAACTTACACTACCGCTACAACTGGATGGGAATATAAGACTATTGTAATTCCTGCAAGTCCAGCTGGCGGAACGTGGAACTATACAAACGGCGTTGGACTCATCATTGACTGGGTAATCGGAGCAGGTTCAAGCTTTGTTACTGCGTCACCAGGATCGTGGATTTCGGCTAACGCTGTGAACGTTGCAGGCACAACCTTTTTACCAGCAACTGCTGCTTCAACGTTTCAATTAGCTCAAGTAATGATCAATGAAGGCGGCACTGCAGGTTCTTTCAGTACTGCTGGCGGCAACCTGGCAAATGAACTAGTTTTATGTCAACGTTATTACGAGAAAAGTTATTCACTAGATGTTGCTCCTGGCACAGCTGATTTTACTGGCGGCGTTGGTGCAGGCACTCCATCTGTAACTGGTGGTGGCGACCGTGTTAATGGTCCACGTTTTGCTGTTCAAAAACGAGCGACACCAACTGTTGTTAACTATAATCCAAACTCTGCAGCAGCCCCAAACTCTATGTATGAAGTTAATACAGGTGCTGCAAAGTCTACCACAGGGTATGTGGGCACAGGATCTACCGGGGTTGCTCAAGTTGGAGCAACTGGTAACTCACTCATCTTAAATAACACATACATCTATCAATTCACGGCTGATGCTGAGTTATAATAAGGACGATATATGGCATTGACACCTAATTTTGATCTAAGAGATAATCCGCTTAAGAATCATATTATTAATGGTAATTTTGATTTTTGGCAACGTGTCGCTGGCAACACGACGACGGTCAATACCTCATCGACTCAAGCGATTTACACAAGCGACAGAATTAGAGTTAGTTCTGGCGGCGGTTCTACTCACAACTATTCTGTTGTTCGTTCTACCGATGTTCCTACGTTTGCTCAGTCTGGATTTAACAGCACATATAGCAGTCTTTACACCCAGATTACTGGTTTGAACGCTGCTGCAGCGGATTGGAGATTTCCGTTCAATTACAGAATGGAAGGATATGACTACCAAAGACTTCATGGAAAGATGATCACCATCTCTTTCTGGTTTAAAGCATCCATCACTGGAATTTATTCAGTTGGTATGACTAATTCTGCTCAAAGCAGATCTTTAGTTACTACTTTTACTGTAAATGTTGCCAATACTTGGGAATTTAAGACGGTAACTGTTACCCTAGATACAACAGGATCTTGGAATTTTGATAGTACTTTAGCTCTTGATATTGTTATTGGTTCTTCATCTGGTTCTAACTATCAAACATCAACTCTAAACTCTTGGGTTAACGGCGATGTGGTTCAATCTACTAGTTCCGTTAACTGGGCAGGTACCACTGGAGCAACTATCAGAATTGCACAGTTGTCCTTAGTTGAAGGTGCTTCTGCTCTTGGTGCTACAGGATTCTCAAGAAGCGGAGTAAGTATTGGCAATGAACTAGCAATGTGTCAGCGTTATTATGAAAAAAGTTATGGACTTGAAGTTGTTCCAGGAACAAGTGGTCAACAAGACGGCGTACACGTTTTTGGACCAGGTAACTATCCAAACGGTGATTTTTACGGTCATATTAGATACACAGCTAGAAAAAGAGGCGGTCCATCTGTAACTCAATATGGGTATGCCGGTAACGTTAATAGAATTTCGCAAGCTAACTCTGGTACAGATCAAGCTGCAAATTCTGGCGTTGTATTGTTTGGTGGAGCAGGTGGTCATGGGGTTTATAATAGCTCTGGTGGCGCTGTAAACGTTGGCGCAGTAAGTTGTCACTGGACAGCAGACGCAGAAATTTAATAAAATTCTTACCTACAAAGTTAGTAGGTAGAAATAGCTAAGTAAGACTATAAAGGAGAAAACATGGCTAAGATATTAATTGTAGATAAAGTAAGTAAGGCAATCGCAACTAAGTATGATGCAGATGCCCCTAATCAGGGATCATATGGCGGACCTTGGGGCAATCCAAGCATGTTCGATCATATTGAAGTTCCAGCTGAACTCGATCATGAAGTTGTAAAAGTTGATGAAGATGGTGAAGTTGTAGTTGATGAAGTTCTTGTTGAAGCTAAAGTTGAACGTCAGTGGATTGCTCTTAGAGCCGCTCGCGACGCAAGACTTATTGCTGCTGACCATACACAGCTTGCTGATTCGCCTCTTTCGTCAGAAGTTAAGGCCGCATGGGCTGCATATCGTCAGGAACTACGTGATCTTCCAGAGAACACTGAAGATCCTGCATCTCCAGCTTGGCCAGAACAACCTTAATCTTTAAAGATTAGGGTCATGATGTCAACGAACAGTTCAGGTTCCACACCAGACTTTTGTTGATGATCCCAAGACCACTTGATGAGCACCCCATTAACTTGGGGTGCTTCACTTTCTCTATCTCTCCACGAAACTTCAATCTTACAATCTGAATCAATGCTCTGAAGCTGACCCCATAGACTGTTCTCTGCCGATGGATAAAGTGCACCCCAAACTGTAACGTTTGTGGAAAGCCTGTTGATCTCTTCTACGTTTTCAATGAATGCTAGAACAAACGCATCAATGGTGTTTCGCTCAATGGCTCTAGCGGCCATCTCTTTCTTACGAGCGATCTTTCGATCGATCTCTTCCATCAATTTCTTCTTTATATCGTTCACGTAATCTTTTTTACCGTGGACAGAAAGAACTTCGCGAACTCAGTATGCCCCATGTCTTTACACATGTCATTCCAATCGCGTGTATCGCCTGTCAAGGCAAAATGAGTAGCGGATTCGCCCTCACGAAACTTCTTCAACATCTTCATTCCTGCATCATCGAAGTCAGGAGCGATTACTATTTTGAGTCCTTGTTCTTTAAGCTCTTTAAGCGCTTCTTGATGGTGTTTAGTAGCACCAGCCCCGGAACAAGAAATAGCCCGCCAGGGATTACTATTAATCCCACCATAAGCCATGTTGAGCGCTTGGTTAATAGCAATCGCGTTGAAGCTGCCCTCCGTGACAACGACTGCCTTAACATTTCCAATGAAGCGCGACTGATTCCAGCCATAAAATAACAAACCCAATCTTGTGCCAGGAAGTGTGTCCATCTTTTGGACTTCACCATCTGGATGAACCTTCGGTGTAATGAAGCGCGTTTGTGCGCCGCAAAAGTGATTATCGAAGTAGTAAGGGAAAACAATTCCCTCTCTTTCTATATCATAATACATGTCTCCCTCAGCGTTTAAACCGCGGGACTTAATATATTCGATACCTGGAGCAGAGCGGGGGTCTGACAGCGGAATAAAGCGCTGGGGCCAGCCTTGCACACTAACTTCATTTGGTGGCGCCTCTTTGAAATCAAAGTCGCCCTTCAAGAACTCTGGAAGAGAGATCTTGGCATAGTGACAATATGAACGGAGAGAATAACCGCGTTGGCATTTGCCTTGACACCACACCCACAGGTCACCCGTATCAGGGTCCTTATGCCAATGTAGGCAGTCGTTCTTTCTTCCGTCTTTACAGATAAGACATTTCTTAGTGCTAATCATAGTTACGCCTTCATCGAACCTTGGAGTTTATCAAGGGCTCGTTCGGCCATCTCTTTCTCAGAGATCTGCTTACAATAACGGCCCTTCTCGAAAGGACAGGTTATCTTCGTACCGGCTACGCCGAAACGATCTTTATGAATCACGAAGTCAGTGGTCGCATCTTCAAAGTTAGGAACAACTTCAATGATGACGGTAGCTGGTTCTACGATCGCCGAACATTCCTTGATGCGTGCGTCAATGTCTTTAACCCCACCCTTCTTACCGATCGAGTAGAGTTGGACGAACAAGCACACAGGTATCTCAGAGCTCTTAATGTACATGCCTAGCCAGGAACGTAGGTCATTCAATACATCGTAGGTCGTACGATCAGTCTGCGCAATCGAGTACTTGATGAGCTGGTAGTAATCGATAAGAACACATGAGAAGCCCTGGCCTTTCAATGCGTTCAGTGCGCCCTTTACGCCCTCAATCTTAGTCGTCAAACCTTCACGCCAGGTTACATCCAACACCTTAACATATTCAGCAATCTCTGGCATAAGAGCACAGACTTCTCTGAGCATCTCTTGTGGCATAGTGCCCTTCTTGTAATCGTTGAAGTTGTAACCACGCTCTAGACATGCGATACGAAGAAGGACGTCTTGCTCGGTTTCTTCATTGGAGACAACCAAGACTTTCTTGCCTTGCTTCCATAGGGGATATGAGATGTTGGCCGCCACAGTTGACTTACCAGATCCTGTATATGCGCAGAAGAGATAAAGGTTTTCTCGAGTAAATGGAACTGCCGCAGTCAACGAGTCGTTTATGAGCGTGATTCGCTCGCCCAACATCTTGTTGTAACCAGCGATGTTCCTATACATCTTAAGAAGACTCTCGCGATCACCAAACGTGTTGATCTCATCAAAGGTGACTTCACAAGTCTCTGTAGTTGCCATGCCAGCTTTTTTCAGCTGAGCATCCATTTGTTCTTTACTTAGAGTCGCCATCGTCTTCACCTAAAATGTTTTCGAGGTCATTCATTGGATTATACGTCTGTGTAACAAGGGCGCGTTCAAGTGCCTCTGTGTTCAGACGTGGAAAAGAGTCCGCATACCGACGCTGTGCTCGATATTCCTTAGCAGACATTTGTCCATAAATCTTTGGCTCACCATCGTCATCAGAATCAACCTTTGGACGAGGGAAGATGTCAAAGAACGACGAAGTCCCCTTATCTGTAATGTCTTGATTCCACTGATCCATGAACTCCTTCTCAGAGTAACATGCAATCTTAGGATTAGTTCTGCCGTTCTTGTAGACCATCTTCGCAACAGCTGGAGCTGGGAGATGCGCTTTGATTGCTTTGGGAAGGATTGCATGTGCTTCTTCAAATGTAGCATTACCTCGCTTAAGCTCCTCAAAGAGCTCATCGAAGTTTCCAGACACTGCTACGGAAGAACGATCCTTCTGTTTTAAGTTAGCTTTCCACTCATCAAAGATGAGTTCTAAGTTACTCTTGCTCATGATCGATTCCTTCTTGAGTCGTAGTCGTTACCGACCCGTCCTTCAAGTTCGTGATCTGAATCTTAGCAGAGTTATTAATCTTATCAATGAATAAGAGTTCAATCTTATATTCGTCGTTGATGACGAAAGGACGGCGGCGACCTAGCCACCAGTAGAGTTGAGTCTTCAATTTGTTAGCGTAAGAAACATCGCTCATAAAAACCTCCAAATGGTTATCAATATTATACAGATCGATTTAAAAACTCTTCCACAGACTTGTCCTGCTTACGGTTGTTACAGGGCGAACAGGCAACTACGATGTTAGATGAATGAAACTTCTCGCCTCCCTTAGCAAGAGGGTGGACATGGTCTAACGTTGCCAGCTCAGATGGTTCATCGCTCTGCGCTTTAAGCCCAGTCTTTCCACAGTAGAAACAGCGGAACTCCTTATGAAGTCTCCAGTGAGTTCTAAGGAACCAACTTCGATACTTAAGCCAAGTTTTGTAACTTAATTTGCGAGGTGCGAGCTTCTTCGTCAATAGGACGAGCGCTGCTAAACTTTGAGGGTGTGGGTTGTGCACTAAAACGTTGTGCTTCTCGTATCTCATAAAGAGTGGTTTATACCCGCTTAGTAGAATGGATCCATGATGCCTCATGCTCTTGTACAAAACAACGAAATCATCGTGACGGATCCAACTCCGGCATTACTTTCGTGGGCTAACAAAACTTTGACTTACACGGATAAGTCGAAGGCCTATCAACTTCGTCGTATGGCTAAGAACATGTGGCAGCGCAACTCTCCAGCTTATGCTAAGTTGCAAGCTGAATCAAAAGGTCAGCTCCATAGAATTGATGGCGACAAGCTGTTTATTCCTAGCACCTTCTTTGAAGATATAAAGAGCGAGCTTGCACCATATAGAATCACCGACATGCGCGGAGAGACTGGCAAGAAGATCGTGGTGCCTTGGGTTAAGAAACCTTACGATCTACGTCCTTATCAGGAAGAAGCAGTTCAGTTGATGATGACCAATTATCGTGGTCTTATCAATCTTGCAACTGGTCTTGGCAAGACACTACTTGCTACACATTTCGTTCAGAGATATAAGAAGCGCGCGCTGATCGTGTGTCCATCTGAATCAGTTGCTAAACAGTTCTATTCTCAGTTCGTTGCTTGCTTCGGTAAAAACAAGGTAGGTTTCTATGGTGGAGGAAAGAAAAGCATATGCGATATTACGGTTGGTATCGCTGCTTCTATCACTAAAAACATTGCGGACTTCCAAGCCCATGATCTCGGTGTGGTCATCTTTGACGAAACTCACCATACACCCGCAACAACTTTCTTTGATATCTCTAAGGGTTTGTCTTCAACAGGCAAGATATTTGGTCTCACAGCAACAGATTACAGATCCGACGGAAAAGATGTAATGATCACTGGCGGATGTGGGCCAGTTCTTATTCGCCGAGACATTAAATGGGGCGTTGAGAATAAGTACCTTGCAGAGCCAATCTTTATCGTTCGTCAAGTCCCTACTACTGGTAAGGATCACAAAGACGACAAGTTGAAGTCATATAAAGCCCACGTCTTGAACGAGCCAATCATGCTTCAGCAGATTGAACAAGATGCGGCGAAGCTTATGGCTGCCGGTAAATCAGTTCTTATTCTTGTAGATGAAGTAGCCCACGGGCAGATGCTCGCGACTGCTTTAGGTATCCCGTTCGCAACCGGTATCGATGCTAAATCCCAAGAGTATGTAGATCAACTTAATAAAGGTCTTGTTCCTGGGCTGGTTGGAACTGATGGGAAGATCGGTGAAGGTTCAGATACACAGAACGTAGATGCATTAATTCTAGCTAACTTTGTAGCCTCAAAAGGACCGGTTATACAGGCTATAGGTCGAGGCCTACGTAAACAGGGCAGTAAGACACACTGTTTGATTCTCGACTATATTCCTATGGGTTCAACCATGTTAAGTCGGCATGGCAACGGTAGAGTTGAATTCTATCTAGAAATTACAGATAAAGTAAAGGTGGTAACATGAATTATACTAAGTCAAAAGAGCAACTTTTAAGTGAAATTAGAGTTAATGCGTATAGTGCTATAAGTATCCATATGGGTAACTTAAATTCTACGCCCCATGGCAGCATCCATAATGCTATAATGAGCGCCATTACTGAGGGCATTGTTGAAGCATTCGAAACCCTGATCGAAAACACTTACACAGATCAACAGTTTGAGCAGGATCTCAAGTTAAATACCTAGTATAATCTAGGTCATGGGTAGAAAGATTGCAAAACCAGGCCTAGATTTGATCAAGAGCTTCGAAGGACTTTTCCTCAAGCCATACCTTTGCCCCGCTGATGTACCAACCATCGGTTATGGAACTATCATGTATCCAAACGGCAAGAAGGTTACCTTAAAAGATCCAGAGATTACTCAAGCTCAAGCTGAAGAGTATCTTGCTCATGAAGTAAACGAGAAGGCTGCCGGCGTAGAAAAGTACGTCACTATCCCTATCAATCAGAATCAATTTGACGCTCTCGTGTCATTCGCATACAACCTTGGCGTTGGCGCTCTACAGAAGTCAACCCTCCTTAAGCTTCTCAATGCTGGAAACATCTCCGGCGCTGCTGAGCAATTCCTTCGTTGGAACAAAGCTGGTGGAGTTGAACTTAAGGGTCTTACCCGTAGACGTGAAGCAGAGCGCTCCCTATTCCTCAAGAGTGATGCCCCTGCATCAAACAGCCTCCTTCCTGACGGTCCAACCGAGGAAGAAATAAATAAGAAGCTGGCTGATATTGAGAAAGATTTGAAGTAGAATTATCTGTACGGGGCTGTAGCTCAGAGAAAGAGCACCGTGGGACCTAAAAAGCTCGCGGAGGTCGGTGGTTCGAGTCCATCTGGCCCCACCATTTTAAAAGGAGTACTTATGACCTAGGTTTCTAAACCGCCCTAAATTCCCTAGTTTGCACTCGGACTTCAATACCCAAACTAACTAGGAGAATAATATGAAAGAACAAATCAAGAGTCTTAAGCTCAATCTAAAAGAAATCGCCCACACCATTCGCAACCAGAAAACGGTTCGCAAACTACACCATCCACATCACGATAAGTATCAAGGTGACTACGCCCTATTGCGTCTTCGCGAAGAGTATCGCCACAAGCATGTTGCATATTGCCTTGCTCGCGGTCGTACCCTTGAGCAGGTAGATTCTGGCGTTAAGCTAGATATGGAACGTGTAAACTGGATCCTTAAAACGATGCAACCAGACTCGAAAGAGAAGTTATATGTTGTCGTCAACAAAGACCTCACAGTCTCACAACAAGCAGTCCAATCCGCCCACGCCGTAGCAGAGTTCATGAGAAAGAACCCTTATACCATGTGGCGTAACGGATACTTAATCCTTCTCAAGGATTCGCCGGGTTATGGTGGCAACATGCGAGGCTATTCTCATTTAGGAGAATATGCTGAGTTCGTTGAACCAGACCTAGATAATAAGGTTACTGCATACGCTCTGTTCGGCCCGCAAGCTGAGAAGTACATGAAAACCAAAGCGTTGTTGTAATTCTGTATAAAAGATTGGAAGCTCCCGTAGCTCAGAGGCCTAGAGCAGTCGTCTCTAAAACGCACGGTCGTGGGTTCGAATCCCACCGGGAGCACCAATTATATGAAGATAGATGCACAACTATTTCTTAGACCAGAGCAAGGTTGGCGTCCAAAACGTTGCATCTTAAACCTCGTACGCGGTCTCCCTGTCAAGCACTACCATCTACGTATCAACTTTCATTATGCGATGGGTGTTCAAACCTTCTCACACGATTTCATTGGATCAGAGTTCACCATCGAGTTGAACGAGATTCCTGTCAACATAACGTTCAACGATCTTACAGATCATCGTAAGGTTGTCTGCTACCAGGGCGATTACATCCAGAAGTTGAACGCCAAGACTCAACTCAGAATTCTTGTAGACAAGCTTCTTGCCGAATCCCCTCGCGCGTTACAATATAAAGATGAGTCTATATGATGATTTTCTTAAGTATCGTGATATCTACGGCCACAACGGTCTTTACACCGACGGCGTAAACGGGCAACCTACACAGAACGGTGCCCTTTTCTCCCTTGAGTATCTTCTCTGCCTGTTAGGCGATCCCAATACACCTGAATCCATCAAGCAAGCTGAAGTGATGCGACTTAAACAAGTCTACTTCATGTTGGAGAAATTCCCAGGAATATCCTCACGCGTTCCTGGTGGAACTGAGTTCGACTCAATGGACAACACCGGCGCGATCGCAACATTCTCGGGTCTATACGATGACGGGAACTTCTCGAAGAGATCATATGCCCACGGGCAAAACGTAAAGTGCGATGGTATCTCCGAAGATCAAGATCCTGCTGGAAACCATAAGTGGTATTCACTAGCTAACCTAATAAACTTATTTCGTGGACCTAAGAATTTCTGGAACTGTAATGAACCTACTAAGTTCTGTCTCGCCGGCTGGCATGGACGTTCACCTGGACACGTAGCATTCTTGAAGATGACTGCGGGGAAGTGGGTGGGACCTTTTGGTCAACTCGCGATACTCGTCGGGCAGTTTGTCGGGTGTTTCAAAGATACTGGTGATACGGACGCGCGAAAGCTTCCCTATTGCAACTGGCAATTCTTAAAACAACGTAACTTCTTGTGGAACCTCTTCTACAAGCTCTGGTGCCACATCTTGATGCGCCAGTACAAGAATGGAATGCGCGACGTCTACTCCATCTACTATGGGGATCCGAACCATCCCATCCGTACCTACTCAAAACCCTTTGAACCGTGAGTTGATGAGCCACCCTTCCAATTCCTGAGTGAGCAAGATCTCTTCTCGTCTTCAGTTGCGCAGCAACTGAAAGCGCGCGTAGCGCGCGATACTGGTGTGAGCCCTATAGGGAAGAGAAGAAGATAGACGAGAGGTGTGTAATCATTCTTTATGATACCCGTCACGATGCACTTTTCCACTCAGTGCCGAAAATATTTTTCATACCGACTTTAAACAGTTCATCTGTATAAAGACCGTTATGGAAGATTACAATGAAAAAGTCAAGAAACAGTTGGCGGCGCTACATCAAGAGTGCTTTCGTATTGAGTGTGAAGTCTTGGATGGCGGAAAGCTCCCCAACAAGAAGAATACGACTGATGCAGGTTTTGATCTGTACGCTGTTGACGACGTGGTAATTTACCCTGGACAATCTCAGAAGGTTCCACTTAATATTCGCCTAAAACTACCTCATGGGACTTGGGCGAGCATAACTGGTAAGTCGGGTTTGGGAGCACAAGGCTTGCTCGTCCATGCCGGCGTGATCGATCAAGATTATCGCGGAATCCCTCATGTCGTGATGGCGAACGTCAACCTGATCGAGCGAATCGATGAGGAAGGCTATCCAATCATGCGAGTCACTCCGATCATAGTTAAGAAGGGCGAGAAGCTTGCCCAACTCATCATGAATCCCTTTTCACCTGCATTCTTCATTGAACAGGTCGAATCTGTCGACACGAACACGGCACGAGGAGAGGGCGGCTTTGGATCTACAGGAAAATAGAGATTATCGAATGGAGCTAGATCAAGGTCTTAAGCTGCTGTTCGGTGAAGCTCTTGTATCTTATGATCTTCGTTCTGAGCGCACTGGAGCCATGCTCCTGATGAGCAATCCCCCACAACAGGTGGGTGGAGCTATTACCTATCGTCTTTCAGTTCAAGTGAACTACAACGTTTCTGAACGACTTAAAGGTCTCACCATAACCAGAGAATCTATCAACCTAGGGAAGTACGGTCCACATGCTGTGTCTGAAACACAGGAGTTTGGTATCGGCAAGATCGTCATGCGCGTAGAATATGCTACAGATGATCTAGACGGCTTCCTAGACGCCATTAAGGATAAGACCTGGGGTAAGTTCGATAGAGAGTTCACGAAGCAACTAGAGGATAAACTAGATGATTCAGATTAAGAAAGATAACGTCGCCTATTTCGATGTTGACGATACCCTCATCATGTACAAGTACCCAGACCATCGTCTGGATGAAGAACTCGAGATTAGCATCGAAGGTTCACTCATGTACGCTAAGGTTGTTCCTCATCATCGCCATGTCGAGATGGTGAAACTTCATAAGGCTTGGGGTAATGGAGTTGTTGTTTGGTCTCGTAGTGGTTATGAGTGGGCAACTGCTGTAGTTAAAGCTCTTGGCTTAGAAGCTTATGTTGATGTCTGTATGGCTAAACCTTTCTATTACTATGATGACAAGAAGTGCTGTCAGATCTTAGGTGAACATAGATATCAGGACCAAGAGACCTAAGTATAATGCTCCATACTACTAGTAGGAGCAAACCTTGGATAATTTCTCAAGCATCTTTCAAACCAACGTTCGAATCCACAACATGGATCCGATGCATAAAGACGCCGTGTGGCCTAAGAACACGGAAGTATGCATTACTAGGGTGCCAATTCGCAAGCGGGATGGATTTGATCCAGTCCAGTTTCAAGAGTTTGCAAAGAAACTCAAGAATACTATGGTTCCCAACGGAGTTGTGTTCCTGATCTGTTATGCCCCTATAGAAGCTAAATGGCGTCCATTTGAGATAGCCAAGATGATGGCCGATGTGGGGTTCAACCACGTAGATAACATTGTCATCAAGAAGACCTGGTTCCCAGGCAAGCGCTCCGAAACAAACTTGGTTAACTCCCACGAGTATGTTCTTCACTTCGTCAATGGCGATGTCTGGAAACTAGATCGACTTCCTGTGAGAGAGTACCTCAAAACACAAGATGAGACATCTTGCCCAGGCAATACCTGGGAAATCGAGACAGGTTCTCTCGATGAAGCTTATCCAGTAGATCTTGCAGAACTTCTCATTAGAATGACAGATTGTCTTCCAGGGTCAGTTATATTCGATCCCCATTGCGGTGGAACGGGCTCACTTAGAGCTGCTCTTAAACTAGGTCATAGTTTTTACGGCTATGAAGTAGATTCTAAGCAGATCAAGAAATATGAGAAGGTTGTTAAAGAATACAACAAGGAAATGGACAATGCCGTTAAAGCAAAGCGACCTAAGTCAAGCGTTAAACGACCTGATAAAAAGTCAAAAGATTAACTCAGATCCTACATACTCAATGCCTGGCTTCAAGATGACGGACATCTATCCCATCTTTGCCAACTCCTTTAGTCCTAAGGCTACAGCAACCCTTCAGAATAAGACCCATAATTTAGTTCATCAATACAATGAAATTCACTATGCAGGGCGTTTGATGAGGTTATTGGGCAAGCTTGGAGTAAAGACTTGTTCAGGCTATAAGGATGAATCTTTAGATCTATATGTGCGTAGAGCTGATATGGTTCGTTATGTAGCAAGTAGAGCGGATAAGGCTAACTTACCTAAAGCTATTGAAAAAGTAATAGCTACTGTTAATCACCTAGCAGATAAAGACTTCACAAAAGCGTCGATGGTACAACTAGGTGTATTGGAACTAATGCCCGTTGACAGGCCAGAACCTGAGTACGTGGTTCTAAGTTACATCACTCTAACTGAAAAAGGTTTTGAGTATGTGCAGAACAACATGCCTCAGATGTTTGTCGAGGAAGCAGGAATACCTAATAGAGTGGAAATACAATGATTTACGAAAAAAGCAAAGCAAAAAGCATTACAGCAGATAGAAAGAAG
>Ga0164241_10001773_pt1 | contig 25339 bp, 20 predicted proteins | sample OricomyardsoilBY_FD_108780 | JGI IMG/M metagenome (GOLD analysis project Ga0164241, IMG submission 108780) | Backyard soil microbial communities from Emeryville, California, USA - Original compost - Back yard soil (BY) | ecosystem: Environmental > Terrestrial > Soil > Unclassified | place: USA... | reverse complement strand
CGCGCCTCGCCGCGCTGGAAGCGCAGGCGCTCGCGCTCCTTGTCGGCCGCCGCGAGCTGGCCGTGGATGACCGCGCAGCCGGCCGCCGCGAGCGCCGCCTGCAAGGTCGTCAGCGTCTCCATGAAGGCGACCGAGATGGCGACCTGGTGGCCGTTGTCGAGCAGCTCCTGCGCCAGCTCGACGGTGCCGGGCACCCGCAAGAGCGAGCCCTTCTGGCGCAGCCTGAGCGTCGCGGCGAGCGCGCCCTTCGGGTTCTTGCCCTGCGGGTCGAGCTCGAGCGCCTTCCTGAACTCGGTCCAGGCCTGCGCGTACAGCGCGCGCGCCTCGCCCTCGAGGCCGATGGGCACGAGCATGCGGTTGAGCTCGGGCCAGCCGACGATGTCCTCGGGGCGGCGCCGGATGCCGGCCGGCACACGACCGTCGAACAGCAGCGCGCGCACCAGCTCGCAGTCCTTCGGGTCGCCGCGCCAGTCCCACTTGCCGAACGCGCCGCGCGTCACGCCGAGCCCCTGCTTCATGCACCACAGCTCGAACGCCTTGAGGTCCGACGCCTTATCGCCGCTCACCGACGCGAGCAGCGCGGCCAGGTAGCTCAGCTCGAGCGGGTTCTGGCCAGCCGTGGCCGAGAGCCACAATACGAAACCAGCTTGACCATTGATCTTGGCGGCCAGCTTGCTGCGCGCGGCCGTCGGGTTCTTCAGGCGGTGGCTCTCGTCCCACACCACCACGTCGAAGCCCTCGGCCGTGCCGACCTTGGCGAGCCCCTTCTTCGACTTCACCTTCGCGCGCGCCGCGGGCGCGACCTCGAACAGCTTGCCGACGCGCTCGTAGTTCATGACCACGACGTCCTTGCCGCCGTCGCCCATGGCCTCGATGGTGCGCCGCCAGTGCGCCACGACGGCGAGCGGGCACACGACCAGCACGGTCTCGGCGTGCGCCATCCTGAGCACCGCGCCCCACGCGCTGATGGTCTTGCCGAGGCCGACGTCGTCGGCGAGCAGGAAGCCCGGGTGATCGGACCCGTGCGCCAGCGCGACCGCGCGCATGGCGTCGAGCTGATGGGCGCGCGGCACGATGTTGCCGGCGGGCTGCGAGGCGACGCGCTTGCCCGTGCCCTGCGGGTCGTTGATGCGCGCCTCGACGCGGCGCTCGTGCGAGTACGGCTGCGAGCGGAATGGTGCCAGCTCGGCGGGCAGCTCCGCGCCGCGATAGACGAAGACCTTGTGCGCCTCGTCCCAGCGCGCGCCGGCCGCGCTCGCGACCGCGCGGTACTCGAACGGCACGTCGAGCGCGTGCGCCCGACCGACGCTGACGGGGGCCGGCGGGACCTTCGAGAAGCGCGCGCTGACGGCGCTCGGCAGGGCGGACACGGTGCGCTTGGGGCGGACGACGGACATCGCGGCGTCATAGCAGCGCGCCGCCGACCGAGCCACAAAGCCGGTTGTCACGACGCGGCCCGTGTGGCAGCGATCGTCGGTCATGGCGTTCGATCTGTTGCTCTCACGCGGCGCGCACCTCGACTCGTTCCAGGGCCCGCCGCTCCCGCCGCCAGCGAAGCCACGCGGCCTGCTCGCGCGGCTCTTCACCAAGCCGCCCGAGGTCTCGGTCCTGCCCGAGCAGATCTCCCACGACGCCTTCCACCTCATCATGAGCGGCGCGCCCGCCGAGCGCCGCAGCGACACCACCTACTTCGTGCGCCACCGCGCGGGCGGCGACGCGTGGTTCGCGGCCGAGCTCTTGCCAGCGGGCTACATCCGCCTGTCCGCGAGCCACGGCTATCACGCCTTCCCCCGCAACTTCGGCGACATGCTCGACATGGGCCTGCGCTTGACCGCGCTCGTGCGCGCGCAGCTCTACACGACCGACGGCGGCGAGATCGTCGGCGCCGACATCGGGCGCATGCTGGCGCCCGACGGCCCCTTCGTCACGCGCCAGATCGCCTCGTACCAGGCCGCGCGCGTGAAGGTCGATGGGGGCATGGCGCCGCTCGAGTACCCGCAAGCCGGCGTCGATCTCGTGCCCGACTACTTCGTCTTCGACATCGCGGGCGTCGCGCTGACGCTCGCCGAGGTCGAGCGCGAGCTGGTCGGCCCGCAGCGCCAGGTCATCGATCGCGCCTCTGGCCTGCTGCTCGGCGACCCCGACGGCACGCCGCTGGTCCGCCTCAGCCGGGGCGATCAGTGGCGGGTGCGCAGCGCCTGGGCGGCCCCGTTCGACATCGCCGCGCACGCCACCTTCGACGTGGTCGAGGAGCTCGCCGCGCTCGGCGGCGGTCGCGTCAGCCTCGGCGGTCGGGTCGTCGATGACAGCCTGCGCGCGCAGATCCGCAAGCGCTGCTCCGGGCTCGGGCTCGACTTCGCAGCCTGGATCACTGATGAATCCATCCGAAAATCTATCCACAAGTGAGAGCTTCGCGGCGATCGCCTCGGCGAACGCTGGGCTGCTGGCCGACCGCGGGCGCCTCGGCGCCACGTAGGCTGTCAGTCGCGCGGCTTCATCTTGACCGTGACGGTCATCTCGGGACCGTCGAGCTTCTCGACGAACTCGCGCCGCGGGAAGTGGGACTTCTTGTCGAAGACCAGCTCGAGCGGGAGCATGTCGGCCGTCACGTCCATCGTGAAGGGAGCCTTCTCGAGCCGCTTCTGCTTACGCAAGAGGACCGTCGCGCCCGGCGGATCCGAGATCACCGTGAGCTTCGTCTGCGACACCTGGACCGTGGCGGGACCGGGCTGGACGACCGCGGGCGCGGCGTCCGACGGCGGCGCGGTCGTGCCCGGCGCGGCGCTGGGGGTGAGCGCCTGCGCGGTGATGATCGGGCTCGACGCGACGTCGGCCAGCGGGCGCAGCGCCGAGCCGTCGATGACCGCGGCCGAGGCGCGCTCGGCGTGCGTGAGGCGGCCGATGCCGAAGCCGATGATGAGCGACGCGGCGGCGAGAATGACCGCCGGCGCGAGGGCCAGACGACGCCGCAGAGGGCCTGGCGCCTGGCGATGCTTCGAATCTATAGCCGGCTGTAGTTCGGGCGCGAGCAGCGACTCGAGGCCCGAGACACCGCTAGTGAGCGCGCGGCGCATGCTCGGATCGGTCGACTGCAGCGAGCGCGCGGTGATGCCCGTGCGGCGGATCGGCGCGGCCGCGAGGTGCGCGCGCATCTCGGCGGCGTTCACGAAGCGCTCGCCGCTCGGGCCCAGCGCCCGCATGACCGCGAGCTCGAACGCGACCGGCGCGCTCACGCCGGGGCGCGCATCGGCGAAGGTCGGCGGCGGCACCGAGCCGTCGCTGGGCTGGCCGGCCTCGAACGGCTCGCGGCCGGTGTAGAGGCGATAGAGGATGACGCCGACGTCGCGCAGGTCGTCGCGCGCGCTGCGGCCCGGAGGCACGGGCATACCGAGGCCGACGAGCTCGGGCACGGCGCGCCCGTCGCCATCGACCTGCAGGCGCACGACGCCGACGTCGAGCCCGGGGTGGATGAAGCCGGCGTTGTGGAGGCGCTCGAGACCCGCCAGCAGCACGTCCGCGAGCAACGCAATCTCGCCCATCGAGAGCGGACCGGAGAGGGTCGCGAGCGTGTCCTCGAGCGAGCCGTCCCAGATGATGTAGCTGCCCTCGTCGTCCTCGCCGTGGTCGGCGATCGGCGCGAGCAAGGGGTCGTGGCGCGCGATGAGGCGCTCGATCTGACCCGGCGAGACGCGGTCACCATCGAAGTGGGCGCAGACGCCGGGGCGTCCGCCGACCTCGACGAGCGTCCAGTCGCTGTCGTCGATGGGGGATTCGATCTCGGTGAGGACGAGACGCGAGGCGAGCGACATGTTGTCTGCCCTCCAGCATGTGCTGGTTTACGATGTTCAGAGAGGTCGGAGTGACCGCGGGGTCCGAAGTGACGGCACGTTAATCGAGCGGTTCCAACCTGTCACGCGTGGGCTTCACGCTCCGTGTGATCGACGTTGCGACGAGTAACCATCGCCTTGCAAGTGGCCGCTTCTACTTCGGAAATTTCTCGGTCAGATCGCGGATGTTGCGCACCGACTCCTGCAGATCGACGAGCATACGTCGCAGGTTCGGATCGCCAGCCTGCCGTCCGTCGACGAAGTCAGCGACGCGCTTCGTGATCAACGCGAGGTCGTCGACGATGGCGCTGAGCTCGGTCGGCGCGCGGCCGTCGACCAGCTCGCCCGCGACCGGCCTGCCCTGGCCGCCCGGCGCGATGGCCAGCGTGGCCTCGCCGAGGATGCCGGACTGCGCGACCTGGTAGGCCGAGTCCATGCGCAGCATGGGGCCGAAGCGCTCGCCATCGAAGATGCTGACGTGCGCGAGGACCTTGTAGCCCTTGCCGGGGATGTCCTTGATCTCGACCGCGTCGACCTCGCCCGCTTCGATGCCGGCGATGAGCACCTGGCTGCCGGCGTGCAGGCCGTGGGCTTGGTCGAGCACCAGCGTGAAGTCGACGGGGTCGTGGGAGAACGTGATGCCCTTGCGGGGCACGTAGTAGATCGAGAAGAGGATCGCCGCCGCGAGGATCGCGCCGACCACGAGGCCGAGCCAGAAGTGCGCACGCTGCATGTCAGGGGACCTCGGGATGGGAGTCGGTGATGGCCTGGCCGGCGAAGAAGCGCGTGAGGGTGTCGCCGAGCTCGGCGCGCGGGCCGGCGCGCGTGACGCGGCCGTGATCCATGAAGACGAGGTGGTCGGCGAGCTGCTCGACGTCCTCGCGCTGGTGCGTGACCATGACGAGCGTGCGGCCGCTGGCGAGCCGCTGCAGGAGATCGCGCAGGCCCTGCAGCGCCTCGGGGTCGAGGCCGGTGAGCGGCTCGTCGAGGAGCAAGACGCGTGGGCTCGGCGCGATGGCGCGCGCGATGGCCAGGCGCTTGCGCTCGCCGCCCGAGAGCGTCGCCACGTTCTTGTCGGCGGGCAGGCCGACGTCGGCGAGCGCCTGGTCGGCACGCGCGGCGGCCTCGCTCGGCGAGAGGCCGAGCGCGGTCAGCGGCCAGGTGATGTTGTCGCGCGCGCTGCGGCCAGGGAAGAGACCCTCGCGCTGGAACACGAAGCCGATCGTCTGGCCGCGTAGCTTGCGCTGCAGGAGCTCGCGCTCGGAGAGCGCCAGCAGCTCGAGCTCGTCGAAGACGATGCTGCCGCTGAGCGACTCGGGCCGCTCGAAGTAGCTGCCCTCGACGCGCCCGAGCAGCGACAGCAGCGTCGACTTGCCGCTCGCCGAGCGCCCGAGGATGGCGGTCGTGCGCTCCGCGGGTAGCGTCAGCGACGGGACCGCGAGCGTGAACTCGGGGCTCACCTGCCAGCGCAGCTCGGTGATGCGGAACGTCACGCGAAGGCCGCCACGATGAACGACGTGAAGACGTAGTCGGCGACCAGCACGGTGAACAGCGCGACGACCACGGCGGACATCGTGTGGCGCCCGAGCGCCGCGGCGTCGCTCTTGTCGCGCAGCCCGAAGCGCACGCCGTAGGCCGCGATGAGCGCGCCGAAGCCGAACGACTTGATGAGGCCGGCCGCGAAGTGCTGCGGCTCGAGCGCGCCGATCATGCGGTTCATGTAGTGGACCGGCGAGAGGCCGAGCTTGGCGCCGCCGAGCAGCATGCCGCCGATGAGGCCCATGAACATCGCGGCGATGGTGAGCAGCACCGTGCCCCAGATGCAAGCCCACACGCGCGGCGCGATGAGCTCGCGATCGATGTCGAGCGACAACGCGCGCATGGCCTGCGCTTGCCCGGACAAGGTCACCATGCCGAGCTCCGAAGCGAGGCCCGCGCCCGCCTTGCCGGCCATGATGAGCGCCGTGAAGATGGGCGCGAGCTCTTGCACGAGCGAGACGGCGACGATGTCCGCGACGAGCGGCGCCTGGCCGAGCTTGGCGAGCTGCAGCGACGACGTGAGCGCGATGACCATGCCCGCGAAGAGCGCCGCGATGCCGACCAGCGGCAAGGCCGAGAGCGCGACGGCGCCGAGCTGCACGAGGAAGTCGCTCGGGCGCATACACAGGCCGGCGCGGCACGAGCGGCCGAGCACCAGCGCCATGGCGTGGGCCTCACGACCGAGCGTGACGATCGGCCCGGGCGGCCTCACGGCGCCCTCAGGCCGGTGACCGTCAGGGTGACGGTGCCGGCGCGCTCGCCCTTGAAGGCGACCTCGAGCGTCTGCGTCTCGCCGACCGCGAACGGCGGCAGGACCATCGTCTGGATGCCGAGCTTCTCGTCGCTGCTGAGGCTGTCCTCGTCGATGAGCGCGACCTCGAGCACGCCGCCCGAGCGCGCCTCGAAGACGGTCGAGTCGCCCCAGACGGGAGCCTCGGAGCCCTCGATGACGGAGGTGCGGAAGCGCTGACCTTCGTAGGCCAGCGTGACGTAGAAGTCGGACGTGCCTGGCCCCGGATCCATGTCCGGGCCGGTGCCCTTCTCGACCGTGATGGCCAGCCGCTTGGCCTCGCTCGGCACGGCCGCGGGCGCGGAGGTGGCGGTGCTCGGCGGGGTGGTGCCGGCGTAGCGCGCGATGGCCTCGTCGCTCGGCCCGTGCGAACCGGAGCAGGCGGTCAGGCTGATGAGGGCGATGGCTCCGAGCTTCACGGCTTGGCTTTACTACCGGACGCGTCACAGCGCGAGGGGCACGAGGCCGGGTCGTCATCGGACCGAGGCGACGTGGTCGCCCATCTGCAGGCCTTGTCCGCGCGCGATCCGCTCGCAGTGTGCGGGGCGTACCGAGGGAGCACGACCACGTCCGCATCCGAACCCGCGCTGTCGCTGACCGCGAGCCCTGATGGCGCGACGGTGACGCTGTCCGGTGTGCTCGACCGCCGGACCATCCCGGATGTGCACACCCAGCTCATGGACGCGCTCGCGCGCCGAGCCCGCGGCAACCTCGGCATCGACCTGCAGGGCATCGAGAAGATCGACAGCGCCGGCGTCGCGATGCTCGGCACGCTCGTCCGCCGGGCCGGCGAGCTGCGCGCGAGGCTGTCGTTGGTGGCCGTCTCGGACGCCGCCCGCGACGCGATGGCGCTCTTCCCGATGGACGTCGACACCGAGATCGCGCCGGTCCGTCCGGGCCTGCTCGAGTTCCTCGGCGGCGTCACGCACGACCACTGGGTCGGCATGAAGGGCCTCATGGTGCTGTCGGCCGACACCTTCATCGGCTGCTTCGCGGGCGCCCCGCGCACCCGGCGCGTGCGGCGTGGCGCGACCTGGACCGAGGCCGTGCGGGTCGGCGTGGACGCGCTGCCGATCGTCGGGCTCATCTCGTTCTTGATCGGCGTCGTGGTGGCGCTCTTGTCGGCCGCGCAGCTGCGCCAGTTCGGCGCGTCGCGGCTGGTGGCCGACCTCATCTCGGTGTCGATGACCCGCGAGATGGGGCCGCTCATCACGGCGATCATCGTGGCGGGTCGGAGCGGCGCGGCGATCGCGGCCGAGGTGGCGACCATGCAGGTGAGCCAGGAGGTCGACGCGCTCGCGACGATGGGCCTGTCGCCCGTGCGCTACATCGTCGTGCCGAAGTTCATGGCGCTGACGATGATGTTGCCGTGCCTGACGATCATGTCGTCGCTGCTCGGCATCGTCGGCGGCTTCGTGGTGTCGTGGCTCTACCTCGACCTGGCCGCGCCGGTGTTCTGGTCGAGCGCGGTCGACGCGGTCGTCTTCCAGGACGTCATGATGGGCTTCGGCAAGAGCGTCGTCTTCGCGTGGGCCATCGTGCTGCTCGCGGCGCATCGCGGGTTCCAGGCGCGTGGCGGCGCCGAGAGCGTCGGGCGCGTGACGACCACGTCGGTGGTGTCGTCGATCTTCTGGGTGATCGTCATCGACGCCGTGTTCTCGCTGCTGTTCTTCTTCGACGGCTAGCAGGGGTGGGGCTGGCCCGCCGTCAAGGGCGTGCCCACTTGCTCGTCTATGGTTAGTGACTGGGTCATCGAGACCGAGGACCTGGCGGTCGGGTACGACGACAAGCTGGTCCTCGATGGCATCACTGTGCGTATCCCGCGGAAGAAGATCACCTGCATCATCGGTGGCTCCGGCTGCGGCAAGTCGACGCTCTTGCGCGCCTTCGTAGGGCTCGCCGAGCCGCGCCGCGGCAGCGTGAGGATCCTCGACGAAGACCTGCTCTCGCTCAGCGAGGAGGCCCGCGCCGAGCTGTTCGAGCGCGTCGGCCTGATGTTCCAGGAAGGCGGTCTGCTGAACTCGCTGACCGTCGCCGACAACCTGATGGTGCCCGTGAAGGCCCACACGCGCCTGCCCGACGACGTGGTCGAGGACCTGGTGCGCTTGAAGCTCGGCCTCGTGAACCTCGAGGACGCGGCCGACAAGCTGCCCGGCGAGCTCTCGGGCGGCATGAAGAAGCGCGCCGGCTTGGCGCGTGCGCTGATGCTCGACCCCGAGGTGCTGTTCTGCGACGAGCCGTCGGCTGGCCTCGACCCGACCACGCAGGCGGACCTCGATCGCCTGCTCTGCCAGATGCGTGACCAGCTCGGGCTCACGCTCGTCGTCGTGACCCACGAGGTCGAGAGCATCAAGACCATCGCCGACTACGTGATCCTGCTCGAGGACGGCAAGGTCGGCTTCGATGGCTCGCTCGATGATGCGCTCGAGTCCGACAACGAGACGCTGGTCGGCTTCTTCGGGCGCAAGCCGGACGAGCAGAAGGACCGCCCCTCGCTGGAAGAGCTGATGTTCTTCGACGGCGCCCCGATCGGTGCGGCGGCCTGAGATGTCGGACATCACCAAAGCGCAGAAGGTGCGCCTCGGTCTCTTCTTGGTCTTCGCTGGTGTGGTCGCGGCGGGCATCGTGCTGGCGAAGGTCGGCTCGAGCGTCTTCGAGCACCGCGACCACTACTTCGTGCGTATGCCCGGAGGCGTCGGTGGGCTCACGCGCGGCGCTGACGTGACCTTCAACGGCATGGTCGTGGGTCGCGTCGATCGCGTGTCGGTTGACCCGGTGGACGTCGGCAATGTCGTCATCGACCTCTCGCTCGAGGCGGCGACCCCGATCCCCGAGGACACCACCGCGACCATCGCGATGCAGGGCATCACCGGCATCAAGCGCATGGAGCTGGCCGGCGGGACGAACAAGGCGCGCCGCCGCGACCCGGGCGAGTACATCCCCGCAGCGACGTCGCTGCTCGACGAGCTCACGCAGCGCGCGGAGGACATCGTCAAGAAGATTGACCAGCTCACCGACAACGTCGGCAAGCTCACGAGCACCGAGAACGCCGCGCGTATCACGGCGACCCTCGACAACGCCGAGAAGCTCACGAAGGGGCTGACCCAGCTCGTCGAGGAGGTGCGCCCGCGTATCGTCGCGACCTTGGCCGAGGCCGAGAAGAGCGCGCAGTCGCTGAGCGAGCTGTCCAATAACGGCAACCTGCTGATGGCGGACGCGCGCACCGCGATGGCGAGCCTCCGGCAGACGGCCGAGCGCTTCGACCGCATGGTCGGCAAGGACGTCGAGCCGATGATCGCCGACGCACGCCAGACCATGCAGAGCATCAACGGTCTCGTCTCCAAGGCCGACACGTTCGTCGGGCGCGCGCAGGTCGAGCTGCGCGTGGTGCTCGACTCCGTGAGCGACGGCGTCGAGAAGATCGGCGACCTGGCCGACATCCTGCGCGCCGATCCGTCGTCGCTCATCCTCGGCCGCGACATCGAGAAGCGTCCATGAGGTGGGCCTGGTTGCTGCTGCTGCTGACCGGCTGCTTCGGGACCTCGGCGCCCGAGTCGGTCTACTACGTCCTCGAGGCTCCGCCCGCGACCGCGTCGACCGCCTCGCCACGGAGCGGAACGCTGCTCGTGCGGCGCTTCGCGACCGCGCCCGGCTACGACCGCAGCGAGCTCGTGTATCGCACCCAGGCGCTGCAGCTCCGCCTGCACCCGTACGACCTCTGGGCCGCGCGCCCGGGGCGTATGGTGTCGGACGCGATCGCCGCGCACCTCGCGGGCACGCGCCTGTTCGCGTCGGTCGTGACCGGGCCGTCCGAGGCCCTGCCAGTGTACGAGCTGCGCGGCGAGGTCGGTGTCATCGACGCGCGCGCGCTCGGCAAGGACGAGTGGGTCGCGCGCCTCGAGGTGCGCATGGAGATGGTCGACGTGGCGAGCGAGCGCGAGCTGTGGCACTACACGTTCGCGACCGAGCGCCCCATCGCCAAGCACACGCCGGCGGCCATGGTCGACGCGCTCGACGCGATCCTCGGCGACGAGCTCGGGCGCGTGACCGCGAGCATCGACCAGGCGCTGCCGCGCTGACGGCTAGCGAGCGAGCGAGGCGGACAGGCCGGGCTTGGCCCGTGTCGCGAGCGCGCTGCGCATGAGCTTGGGCGCCTTCCACTCGAACCACTCGCGGCTCGGGCGCCAGTTGATCATCACCGCCAGGTAGAGGTCGATGGCCGAAAAACGCGCGCCGAGGAAGAACGGGCCCTCGGCATCGGCCTCGTGCTCGAGCACCTCGAGGAGCCCCTCGCGTCGCTTGTCGGTCGTGTGGCGGAGCGTCTTGCCGGCGGCGGCGTCGCTGTAGATCCAGCGCTCCGGCTCGTCGCCGTAGGTGAACGTCGGGTAGACGGCGGCCACCAGGTAGACCGCCCAACGCAGGAAGCGCAGCCGCTCGGGCTCGCCGCGCGCAGGCACCAGGCCGAGCTCGTGGCAACGATCATCGATGGCCATGAGGATCGCGAGCGACTCGGTCATGATGGTGCCGTCCTCGAAGATGACCGCGGGCAGCTGCCCGAGCGGGTTCACCTCGAAGAGCGCGTCGCGTGTCGGGCCCGGCTTGTCATAGACAATTTCCTTGACGATGTGCGGGATGCCCGCGAGCTCGAGGGCCATCTCGATGATGGCCGAGCCTGTGCCGCTGGCGCCGTAGACGGTGATCGACATGAATCGCGCTCCTCGAGGGCAGGCGAGCTCGCCGACCTCCACGATCAGGGCTTACGCGGACGGCACTCGAGGCGCAAGGGCGGCCCAATGTGACAGCCGTGTTACAGCCATGACTCGAAGAGTTGACCTGCGCCCGTAGCAGCCGCATTCTGCCTGGATGCGCGAGGCGCGGAGGTAGGCATGCGCAAGTTGTACTCATGGCGCCAAGAGCTCGGTCGGGTGCTCGGCAGCGGGCTGCTGATCGGCCTGGCCGCGAGCGGCGCGCTCTTCGCGGAGCGCCTGTCCGCCGGCTCGTCGGCGCTCGCCGTGATGCTGCAGGTGGTGACGCTCGCGCTCATCGTGCATGTGGTGTGGCGCTGGCGCGCGCTGCGCACGTCGCTGCCGGTCGCGACCCCGCTGACCGCCATCGTCGGCGTCGCCCTCGGCGTCGTCCTGGCCCACGTGGCGGTGCGCTTGGCCGGCCTGACCGGACCGCCGCTGAACGAGACGCCGGCCCAGCTCGTGAACGACGCGATGCTCGGCGGCGGGCTCGTGCTGCTCGCCTGGAGCGTCGTAGCGACGCGCCTCGTGACGCGCATCGGCGCCGCCGCGGTGGTGGGAGCGGCGGTGCTCGCGTATCACGCGACGAGCGCGCACTGGCACGTCGACGCCATCACGTTCCACGAGCTGACCATCCAGCAGTTCGTGTCGATGCAGCTCGCGGGCATCGCGATGGGCCTCATGGTCTTCGACTGGTTCTTGCCGCGGCGCGCTCGATGACGCCTCCGGACACGGGCATGCTGATCGCGCGCATCGCCATCGGCGCGGCGCTCGGCGGCATCATCGGCTACGAACGGGACCGCCACGGTCGCCCGGTCGGGCTGCGCACGCACGTCATCGTGGCCATGGCCGCGGCCACGTTCATGGTGGTGTCGGAGTTCTTCTACGCCTACCAGGACTACCCGAAGGACGCGGGGGTCGAGGCCGACGTGTCGCGCATCGCGGCCTCGGTCGTGTCCGCCATCGGCTTCCTCGCGGGCGGCGCGATCCTGCGCACCGGCTTCACCATCCAGGGCCTCACCACCGCGGCGGGCCTGTGGCTCGTGACGGCCATCGGGCTCGCGGCCGGCGCCGGCATGTACGTCGTCGCGGCCACGGTGACCGCCATGGGCATGCTCACGCTGACGACCATGCGGCGCTTCGAGGACAAGATCGACGACCTCGTGCGGCGGCGCGTCGAGGCGTCGCTGAGCGGCGCGTACGACCCGCTGCTGATGTCATTGCAGGGCCTCGGCGCGACCATCGATCGCCTCGAGTACGAGCGGCAGCTCGACGCCGAGATCGTGCGTGTGACCTTCGATCTGGTCAGCCCGTCGGGGCTCGAGCTGCGCCGCATCGTCGACACCATGGAGGCGATACCCGGCATGCTGCGCGTGCGCGTCGTGTCTCCAGGGCACAGCTGATCGATCCGAGACCGATCACGCGCTCAGCTCGATGCGCAGGCTCGGCGCGAGGCGATAGCCTCCACCCTCGGACTCCAGATCGGCGCCGATGCCGGTCTTGCGCAGCGCGTTGAGCGCGACGTAGAGCCGATTGCGCGCCGACGCGTGCAGCATCTGCTCGTCGGGCCAGCCCGCCGCGATGAGCTCGTCGGGCGCGAGCGTCTGGCCCGGTCGCTCGAAGCGCGCGGCCACCAGCACCTTGAGCAGCCGCCGCAAGAGCGGGGTCGTCGGGACGCGCTCGGTCGCGCACTCGAGCCACGCGTGATCATGCGCGACGCGGATGGTGCGTGGGGTGCCGAGCAGGTCGGGACGACGCGCGGCGATGAGGCGCGCCACGCTGGCGCGGAAGGCGTCCGCGTCGCCGCGGGTGCCGAGCAGCGCGCGGATGCGCTGTGACATCGCCAGGATCTCCGGCACCGGCGCGCGCGTGATGGGGTCGCTCTGCACGACGCTCATCTCGAAGCGCAAGAGCAGTGCCGACAGCTCGGCGTCCTCGGGCAGGCGGCTGCCGCGCAGGCAGCGGGCGATCGCCTCGGGGATGCTGATGAACGTCAGCGTCGTGCGCGACATGCGGATGAGCGCGACCAGGTCGCTGCTGCTCGTCGGGTCCGCGCCGGCCAGCACCTCGACCGCTTGGAAGAAGCGCCCGCGCGGCACCAGGCGAGAGTGCTCATCGTAGCACACGACGTTGTGGCCGTAGCCGATGAGCGCGTGGCCGCCGTCGGATCCGAACAGCACGTTGCCGAGGCCGAGCGTGCCGAGGCACCGCGGTCGGCCGTCTTCGTCGTGGCGCTCGCCGCTCAGCAGCATGGCGTCGCGGATGGTCGCGCTGAAGCCGTCCGCCGCCTCGAAGGAGACGCGCCAGTCGGCCTCGGCGGCCACCACGACGAGCGCGTCGAGGTCGAGCCGCGCCGGGAAGTCGAGCACGACGTAGTCGCCGTCTTGGTGTGTCACGCGGGCGACGGCGCGAGCGATAGTGGCGTGCGGCGGGTCGCGGTGCGCGGCGTGGAAGCGGTCGAGCGCCCGCGCGGCGCGGGCACGATCGACGCCCTCGCGCGCCACGACCACGGTCACCCGTCGGTCGAGCGCTGGGTCGAGCGCGCCCACCACACGAAAGGCGTTGCTCTCGCTGATGGTGCAGGCGTCGACGAAGCGCTCGAGCCAGGGCTGGGTCATGGTGACTTGGGTAGCTGGCTCGCGGCCGCTTTGTCGATGTCGGCGATGAACGCCTGCGTCTCGGCCTTGCCCTGCGTGAGCTCGGGCACCAGCACCAGCACCGGGTTCGCGCGCAGCTGCACGATCAGCGGCTTGCCCGCGGCGATCTGCAGGCCCAGATCGAAGTCGCCGACGAACAGCGCGCGCACCGTGCCGGGCTGGAGCGTGTCGGGCAGGAACGCCGCTGCCCACTCGTCGAGGGCGTGCTGCGCGGCCGGACGCGCGGTCGCCGCGTCGCCGAGCGAGCCCGCGGCCTGCGCCTCGCCGAGCCACAGCCACTGCGTGATGGCCGGTCGATCGGAGCGCTGCGCCGCCCGCTGATAGAGCTCGAGCGCGCCGCTGGCGTCACCGATGAGCCACTGCACGACGCCGCCCGCGAGCAGCGCGAGGTCGCTGTCGCGCCGCGCCGCGCGCGCTGCCCGGAAGGCGTCGATGGCGCCCTTCGCGTCGGCGTCGTCCTTGGTGAGCTTGGCGCGCATGAGCCGCAGCGTGGCGCGCGTGAGCTCGTGGGCCTGCGCGAGGGCGCGTCCGTCGGCATCGGCCTCGTCGAAGGCGCCGTCGAGCTTGGCCAGCTGGGCGAGCGCGTCGTCGAGCTGTGGGAGGGTGAGCGCCGCGCCGTCGATCGCCAGCGCGCCGAGCCGCGCGGTCACGCTGGCGAGGACGAAGCTGGCCTTGTCGATGGTCGCTTTGGAAAGCTTCTTGTCGATCGCCGCGAAGCGCGCGAGCGCCGACTTCATGAGCGCCGCGTCGCGCTCGCGCAGCGCCACACCGGCCTCGACGCGCGCCAGCAGGAACGCCACACCGAGGCCGTCGTTGCCGAGCTTGGCGACCAGCGGCGACACGCGCGCGAGCGCGACGCGCGGCTGATCGAGGCCGGCCTCGGCGGTCACCGCCAGCGTGAGCGCGGCGGGGTCCTTGGGGCGGGCCTTCAAGAGCGCGTCGATCTCGTGCTCGGCGGCCGCGATGGCGTTCGGCCGATCGTCCTTGGCGAGGCCGGCCCGGTTGCGCAACGCGATGAAGCGCGCGACCGCGAGGTAGACCTTGGTGGCGCGGACCGCCAGATCGGCCTCCGAGCCCGGACCTCCGCCGGCCTTGACGAAGGCCGCGAGGTCGCCCTCGAAGTCACCGTCGGCGAGCGGGTGGTGGGCGTTGCCGAGCGCCTCCTGCAGTAGCACCTTGGCGCGCGCGGCGATGCGCACCTCGCGCAGGCGCGCGTCGAACATGCTCTTCTGCTCGGCGTCGAGGAAGAACGTGCGCAGGCTCTCGAAGCGGCCGAGCAGGAACCACGTCTCGGCCGCGGCGTGCCACGCGGCGGGCTCGTTCGGGAAGCGGCCGAGCACCTCGCGGGCCAGGAGATCGGCAGCGCCCGGACGGTCGAGCGCGAGGTAACGCGGCAGCTGGGCGACCGACTGGGCGAGCGTGTTCTGGCCGCCGTTGGCCTCGTAGGACGCGGTCGCGCGCACTGCTTCGGCGAAGTCGAGCGTGGCCTGGAAGCGCGTCGCGAGCTTCGGGTAAGCGTTGACGATCACGCCGCGCAGGGTGGCCGCGGCGGCGTCGGCCTCGGGCGCGCCGACCTGCAGGAAGGCGTGGTACGCCGCCAGCGCGACCGTGTCGGTCACCTGCAGCGAGAGCGCGCGGGTGTAGCGCTCGGCGGCCTCGGCGGGCTTGCCCTCGTCCTCGAGCCACATGCCCTCCTGCACCATCACGCCGACGTCGTTCGGGTTCTTGCGCGCGGCCGCGGGCATCACCTGCGTGAGCCAGTGATTGCCGTAGAAGCGCATCGTGCGGATGGCCGCGATCATCGCCTCGACGGCCTGCCGGTTGGGCGCGTCGGGCGGAGGCAAGAAGCCCTCGACGCTGGCGCGCACGTCCTCGCGCGACTCGTAGGCGTAGCCGGTGGTGTAGACGAGGTAGGCCGCCGAGCGCGTGTGGAACAGCAGCGCCGCGGCGTTCGGGCCCTGGGCGACAGTCGGCCGCGCGCCCACCGTCTGCACGGCCGTGGCGTAGCGCAGCGCCAGCTCCAGATCGCTCGCGGTCTCGATGAGCGTGCTCGAGTCATCCAAGAAGAGGCGACTGTGGAGCTGGTCGATCAGCGCCATCAGATCGCCGTCGCTCATCGCCTGCAGGTCGTGCGCAAAGAGCCGCGTGAACGGCATCGCGTCGGTGATCGCGGGCAGCGGCAGCGTCGTCGGATCGGGCGGGGCCGGCTTGTTGGGCGGCGGCGGGGCCGCGACGAGCAGCGTGACGAGACAGACAACCGATATCATCGGGCCTCATCGGGGATCGAGAGCGGAAACTCGCGGGCAGCCCACGAGCGCCATCGATACACCGACAGGATCGACTCGTCCCACTTCCCCATGTCGAAGCCGGGCACGTACACGCGGTACACGTCGAAGAAGCCATCGCCCGGCCAGATGGGCTGGAGCCCCCAGGCCTTCTCGAGATCGGGCAGCGGCACGTTGGTCCTCCTCCCGTCGGCCATGATGTCCCAGAACGGGAAGCGCGAGCTGTGCAGCATGGTCATGTTCGTGAACGAGGCGTCGAAGCCCTCGTCGACCCGGTAGCGCACGTTCAGGTCGGTGAGCGCGCCGGTCGCGGTGGGGTTCACAGCCTCGGGGATCTGCATGAACGGCCCGATGATGAGCGTCGCGAAGCCGGCGGCCACGAGCTTGTCGCTGGCGGTCATCGCGATGACGCGCAGATCGGAGTGCGGGATGGTCTCGCGCAGCGTCCAGCGATCGCCGTCCCAGCCGAGCACCTCGCCCGCGTCGGCGGCGATCCACGCCTCGTCGGCGTCGACCGCGAAGACGTCCCACAGCCCGCGTGAGGTGATCGGCAGGAGCTCGAACCACACCTCACCGTCCCAGCGCAGCATGCGGCCCTTCTCGCCGACGGCCCACACGCGATCACCGGCGGCGCCGTGCACCGCGTGCAGGTCTTCGCCCGCGCGATCCCAGCGCTCGAGCTGCGTCGGCACGCTCGCGCGCCAGCGCCGGATGAGGCCGCCCTTGCCGACGAGCCAGGCCTCGTCGGGCGAGACGACGTGGATGTCCTCGACGCTGCCGGGCGTGAGCTCGCTGCCGATCTTCGTGAGCGTGCCGTCGGGCGCGCGCCGCCACACGCCGTGCGTGCCCCACAACCACAGGGTCCCGGTGCCGTCGCCCGTGACGCCCCACCAGTCCAAGAGCGCGCTCGTGAGCTCGGCCGGCATCGGCACGGGCAGCCACACGAGGCCGTCCCAGCGCAGCACGGTCGAGCGCTCGCCGACCGCCCAGACATCATCGTCGGCCGCGGCCCACACGCCGCGCAGCGTGTTCTGCGTGGGCGTCTGCTGCAGCCCCCACAGCGTCCCGTCGAAGGCGATGACGTGGCCGGCGCTGCCCACCGCGAACAGGCGCCGGGGCAGCTCGCCGTTCGCGGCCGGGCCGTGCATCGCGTAGATGTCGTCGCGGATGCCCGTGCGCGTGTGGTGCGCCGACGAGCCCTCGATGGGGTGATCGAAGTCGAGCTCGAAGACGGCGTCGTCGAAGATCTTGCCGATGCCCGTGTAGTTCACGAACGAGCCCTCGCCGTTCTGCAGCTCGTCGGCCATGTTGGGTATGGCGCGCGCGTAGACCTCGAAGGTCGCGTCGTAGAGGCTGTCGCTGAACTCGACCGGGAAGCCCTTCAGATCGAAGACGTTCTGGTCGAGGCCCTCACCGATCTGCGGCATCTGGAAGACGCCGTCCGAGCCGAGGTCGATGAACACCTGAAGCGTGTGGCGCTCGGTCTCGATGTGCCCGACCGGCGCGCCGTCGAGGCGGATGCGCAGGTCGCGCGACAGCGGGATGTCGAGGTTGATGTCCTGGCCGTCGACGGTCACGCCGGGCGACGCGAACACATGCCGCCTGACACCCATCGCGGTCGCGACGAACTCGTGCGAGACGGTGTCCTCGTAGCCGCCGATGCACACCACCGCGTAGTCGCCGGGCTGCATCTGCAGGCTGTAGTCGTTGTCGGAGTCGGTCGGCGTGAGCGCGACGGTCTGGCCCGTGAAGATGTCGGCGACGGTCGTCTGGCAGCGTGCCGAGCGCGTGCCGGCGTCGGGGATGCACTGCACCGCGCCACCGCCGACTCCGACGCACATGTAGTGGTTCGGGCAGTCTGCGTTGGTGCTGCAGGCCGTCGAGCAGCGCCCGCCCTGCGAGCCGAGCGTGGTGCAGCGGCTGCCGTCACCGCCGCAGTCGGCGTCCTGCGTGCACGGCTGGCACAGCACGCCGGGGGCCTCGTTGCGGTCGAGGCGCGCCTGGCAGTCGCCGGGCGGCGTGATGATGTACTTGTCGATGCCGGTCACGCGGCCTTCGAGGATCGAGTCGGGCAGCGGGTCGGGCCCGACCCCGCCGCCACCGCCGCCGCCGCCGGGGTTCGACGGGTTCAGCGGGATGAGGCGCAGCGTCGCGTCGCGCGCATCGAAGTCGCAGATGGTGCCGGTCGTGTACTCGTCGGCGCCCGCCGTGACCATCTGGTTCGGGCCGAAGGCGATGTCCGAGAACGTGATCTGGCCACGGTCGTCGGTGAGGCCCTGGAACGGCGTCTCGAGGTCGTCCCACAGGATGACGAACGCGTTCGGGACCGGGTCGCCGTTGAAGTAGTCGACCACCGTGACGTTGAGCGCCTCGGGGATGGTGCCGCCGCTGGTGCTGGTGTAGCGCGTGGTCGGATCGAAGTAGCGCAGCGCCATCGCGAGCGTGCCGAAGCCGTCGGCCGCGACGTTGACGTTGCCGACCTCGCCGCGCGGCAAGCGCACGATCACCAGGCGGTCATCGATCAGCTCGACGTCCTCGGCCTTGTTCTCGCCGAAGCGCGGCGCCGGGGTGTTCGCCTCGAAGCCCTCGCCGAAGATGCGCATGATGCGCCCGCCGGCCTGCGCGCCTTCACCTGGATTGACGCCCCAGATACGTGCCTTGCCCGAGCGATACTCGAAGCCGCCCGGGATGAAGACGCGGCGGCCGTCGACGACGACCTCGACGTCGACCTTACCGGGCGCGCCGCCGGGCGCGTTCACGGCCAGCTTGCCGCCGTCGCTGCTGGCCACGGTCGCGGCCTTGCCGCCGATGGTCACGACCGCCGAGCCCTTCAGGCCGCTGCCGCTGATGGTCGTGCGACCGCCGTCGGTGCCGAGGAACGGCGGGTCGAAGGCGGCCACGCTGAGATCGGTCTCGTAGGCGTAGGGCACGGCGGGCGCGACGCGACCCGACTGGCTGATGACGATGGGGGCCTGCGCGGGCGCGTGGCCGTCGAGCGCGGGCGCGCGCACCACCACGAAGTCGCGGCCGGCCTGCACCTCGACCACGTCCGCGGGCGCGCCACCGACAGTCGCGCTCACGCCGCCCGAGCCGCTCAAGCCGACGACCGAGACGGTCACCAGGTTGCCGCCGGCCGCCGGGCCGACGGGCGGGACAGCGTGGCCGGCCCACAACGAGCTGCCGCTGACGATGGCCGGGTCGACGTAGAACCAGGCCTGCGTGAGCGTCGAGACCTCGCTGCCGCGGCTCAGCGCGACGTCGGCCACGCCGTGGCGGCCGGGCGGGGTGCGCACGTCGGCGCTCAGGTGATCGGGCGCGACGGTCACGATCTCGGCGGGCACGTCGTCGAAGCGCACGGCCATGTCGCGGTCGAGGCCCGAGCCGGTGAGCGTCACGATGGTGCCGCCCTCGCTCGTGCCGCTGATGGGCGTGAGCGCGTCGAGCACCAGCGCGCGCTCGTACGTGAAGCCGCGCGTGAGCACGCGCTGCTCGAAGCCGTTGGTCGCGATGACGTCGACCGGACCGGCCTCGCTGCGCAGGCACGCGGGCACCCGACCGCTGATGGTGTTGGCGTCGACGACCTGCTGGCCCTCCAGCAGGCGCCCGCCGATGAGCACGCGGGTGTTGCCGTCGAAGCTCTCGCCGACGACGGTGACCTCGACGCCGCCGGCCACTGGTGCGGTCGCGGGGGCGATGCTCGCGAGCTCGAGCGGCCCGCGATAGAGGTACGCGTCCTGCAGCTTCTGCGTCTGCCCGTCGAGCGTGTGCACGATGACGTCGACCAGCTCGCCGGGCGCGCCGGCTGGCACGGTCACGTTGAGCTTGCCGTCCTCGAGCACCAGCACGTCGGTGCCTTGCTGCTCGCCGAACAGCACCGTCGTGCCCTGCGTGAAGCCGCCGCCGAAGATCGACACGCGCTCGCCGCCGGGCGGGTCGCCGACCGACTCGAACACGCGCTCGACCGAGAGCGGGATGAACGTCTCGCCGTCGTTGACGCTGGCATCCGACTGGGACGAGTCGGGCAGCGAGGGACACGCGCCGAGCACGGTCGTCAGAGCGGCTAGGACGGCGAACGTGGTTGCTCGAAGGCGCATGGGACCGAACTTACGCGCCCGCCAGAGCCGGTTCAAGCAACGGCTTGGCGATGGCTTGGTTCGCTGTCGCGGTCGTTCAGGCTGCCGCGTGAGGCATTGACGATATGGGATGCCACGCCGATAGTGCCGCCGATGGCGGACGAGGCTCAGCAAGCGACGAAGAACCAGCAGGCACGCATCCTCGAGGCTGCGAAGGCGCTGTTCCTTTCCCAGGGCTACAACGGCAGCAATCTCCGCGACATCGCGCGAGAAGCCAAGGTGTCGATGGGGGGCATCTACCACCACTTCACCTCGAAGGAGGAGATCTACACGACGCTCCTCCAGCAGAGTGATGTGGCGCAGGACATGTTCCAGATCCTCAAGCTCTTCCAGGCGCCCGAGTTCCCCGAGAACCTGTCCGCGCTGGGCGACGCCATCGCGCGCACCGTGCGCAAGCACCGCGACAGCTTCAAGCTGTTCTACATCGACGTGCTCGAGTTCCAGGGCAAGAACGTCAAGCCGATCATCCAGGGCTTCCGCGACAAGTTCAACGAGCTGGCCGAGGTGCTGCTCGCCAAGCGCCAAGGCGACCTCGCGGACATGCACCCGGCGATCATCCTGCGCGTGATGGTCGACGTCTTCATCCACACCCGCCTCGAAGAGGCCATGCTCGACCAATCGGTGGCGTCGCGCCTCGGCCTGACGGACGAGGAGATGACGCGCCAGATGGCCGAGCTGCTCTTGCGCGGCATCCTGAAGAGGTAAGTCATGGAGCTCAGCTCTGTCTTTGTTGCCGCGCACGCCGCGCAGGTGGAGTGGTCCCGTCGCTCGCTGCCCGAGCGCGGCGCCCTGCTGCGCGAGATCGGCCGGCGCTTCGCGGCGCGCGGCGCGGACGTCGCCGCGGTCGTGGTCGGCGAGACCAAGAAGGACCCGGTCGACGCGTGGTTCTCGGACGTGGTGCCGAACCTCGACCTCTTCGACTACTGGAGCGGCGACGGCGCCAAGGCCATCGCGCCCAAGAAGGCGCCCATCTCCGCCCTGAAGTTCCCGAAGAAGGAAGGGCGCCTGGTCTACGAGCCCAAGGGCGTCATCGGGCTCATCACCCCCTGGAACTACCCGGCGGCGCTGACGCTGAGGACGCTCGTGCCGGCCTTGATGGCGGGCAACGCGGTCGTCTACAAGCCGAGCGAGCACACCCCGAAGACGGGCGACCTGCTGGCCGAGGTGTTCAACCAGGTGCTGCCCGCGGGCCTCTTGCAGGTCGTGCACGGCGCCGGTGAGGCGGGGCAAGCGGTGGTCGCCGGGAGCGATCACGTGGTCTTCATCGGCAGCGTCGCGACGGGCCGCAAGGTCGCCATGCAGGCGGCCGCGAGCCTCAAGTCGGTGTCGCTCGAGCTGGGCGGCAAGGACGCCGCCATCGTGCTCGCCGACTGTGAGATCGAGCGCACCGCGGCCGGCGTGTTCTGGGGCGCGATGACGAACTCGGGTCAGAACTGCGCGGCCATCGAGCGCGTGTACGCCGAGAAGGCGGTGTACCCGGAGTTGGTCAAGCACCTTGTCGGTCTCGCCGCCAAGGCGCCCATCGCGCAGGTCGCGACCGAGGCCCAGGACCAGATCATCCGCCGCCACCTCGACGACGCCAAGGCGCGCGGCGCCACGCTGCACGGCAGCTACCCGGGCGCGGTCATCCTCGAGAACGTGCCGGCGGACGCGGCCATCGCGACCGAGGAGACGTTCGGGCCGGTCTTGCCGGTGTGGTCGGTCGACTCGGTCGAGGAGGCGATGCGGCGGACGAACGACTCGCCCTACGGCCTCACGACCAGCGTGTGGACGACCAACTACTCGACCGCCGAGAGCATCGCGGCGGCCGCCAAGGCGGGCGTCGTGACCATCAACAACTCGGCCTGCACGGCGGCGATGCCGTTCGCGCCGTGGTCGGGGCGCAAGGACTCGGGCACGGGCGTGACCAGCTCGCCGCTCGCCATCCTCGAGATGGTGCAGCCGAAGTTCATCCTCATCGATCGCAACGCCGACCCCGAGGTGTGGTGGTTCCCGCTCTCGGACCAGGCCACCGCGCTCGCGAAGCAGACCCTCGAGTGGCTGTCCTCGCAGGGCATCGCCAAGCTCGGCAAGACGCTCGGGCTGCTCGGCGCCATGAAGAAGCGGGTCGCCGAGCAGAAGGCGTGGCAGAAGCCCTGAACCGGCATTGATCGTCGTCATCGCCGAGAAGCCGTCGGTGGCGCGCGACCTGGCCAAGGTGCTCGGCGCGCGCACGAAAGGCGACGGCTTCCTCGAGGGTAACGGCTATCGCGTCGGCTGGTGCATCGGCCACCTGCTCGAGCTGGCGCAGCCCGAGAGCTACGACGCGGCGTGGAAGAAGTGGTCGACCAAGACCCTGCCGATGCTGCCCGCGGTGTTCACGACGCAGCCGCGCAAGAGCGCGCACAAGCAGCTCGCGGTCCTGAAGCAGCTGCTGCGCGCGCGCGACGTGACGCAGGTCGTCAACGCGTGTGACGCGGGGCGCGAGGGCGAGCTCATCTTCCGCTGGCTCTACGAGCACGTCTTCGCGCGCGGCGGGCCGCCGGTCATGCGCCTGTGGATCGCGTCGCTCACCGACCAGGCCATCGCGCAGGGCTTCCAGCGCCTCGTGCCAGCGCAGCGGTATGACGCGCTCGGCGCGGCGGCGCGCTGCCGCAGCGAGGCCGACTGGCTGGTCGGGCTGAACGCCACGCGCGCCATGACGCTCATCGGTCGGAAGGCCGGGGCCGACGCGCTGCTGTCGGTCGGGCGCGTGCAGACACCGACCTTGGCGATGATCACCGAGCGCGAGGACGCCATCGACGCGTTCGTGCCGGAGCCGTTCTGGCAGGTCGAGGCGACCTTCGCGAGCGCGCCCGGGACGTACGTCGGGCGCTGGTTCCAGGCGGGTCGCAAGCCCCACGAGGAGCGCCTCGCGAAGCCCGACGAGGCCGCGGCGATCGTCAAGGATATTGACGGTCGCCCCGGCATCGTGAAGGACGTCACGCGCGAAGAACAGCGCGAGAAGGCCCCGCTGCTGTTCGACCTGACCGCGCTGCAGAAGCTCGCGAACCAGCGCTTCGGGCTGTCGGCGGACCGCACGCTCAAGGCGGCGCAGGCGCTCTACGAGCAGCACAAGGCCATCACCTACCCGCGCACCGACGCGCGCTTCGTGACGAGCGACATCGGCCCGACGCTGCCGGGGCTCTTGCGCGCGCAGGGCTCCATGCCTTGGAGCGCGGCGGTGCAGGCGGCGCTGGCGCTCGGCCCGAAGCCGCAGCGTAAGGTCGTCGACGACAGCGAGGTGGGCGACCACCACGCCATCCTGCCGACCGAGAAGGTGCCCGATCTGACGCGCCTCACGAGCGACGAGAAGCACGTCTACACGCTGGTCGCGCGGCGGCTGGTGGCGGTCTTCCTGCCCGAGTCGATCTTCGACAAGCGCACCGTCGTCACGTTTGTGAACGGACATTCATTCAAGAGCGAGGGGCGCGCGCGGGTGCAGCTCGGCTGGCACGCGGCCGAGCCGCCGCCGCCGCGCGACGAGGTGCTGCTGCCCGACATCCAGCCGGGCGCGGCCGTGACCACGCGGGCCGCCAAGGTGCTCGCGAGCCAGACGCAGCCGCCCAAGCGCTTCACCGAGGCGACGCTCTTGGGCGCGATGGAGCACGCCGGCAAGGACCTCGACGAGGAGGCGCTGCGCCGCGCCATGCGTGACTCCGGGCTCGGCACGGCGGCGACGCGCGCGTCGATCATCGAGACGCTCTTGACGCGCGACTACATCCGCCGCGACGGCAAGGCGCTGACCCCGACCGCGTCGGGACGCGCGCTCATCGCCATGCTGCCCGACGGGGCGCGCGCGCTGCGCTCGGCCGAGCTGACCGGCCAGTGGGAGCTGCGGCTGGCGCGTATGGCGCGTGGCGAGGACGACGCGACGGCGTTCATGGCGGAGATCCGGCGATTCACAACCGAGGTTGTGCATGTGCTGGTGGCGAGCACGCCCGCGCCCATGGTCGTCCCCGACGCCGAGGCGCTCGGCCCCTGCCCGGTGTGCGGCACGCCCGTGACGAAGGGGCGGCGAGCCTACAAGTGCGCCACCGGGCGCGAGTGCCCGTTCGTCATCTTCGAGACGATCGCGGGCAAGACCATCAAGCCGGCGCTCGTGAAGCTCTTGCTCGCGCGCGGCCACTCGTCGGTCCTGCCGGGCTTTCGCAGCAAGGCCGGCAAGCGCTTCCAGGCCGCGCTCGTGCTGTCGGCCGACGGCCAGGTGAGCCTCGACTTCGGTGACGGCGCTCAGGTCGGTCGAGCGCCCCGCGAGCCGACCGAACGTGCGCCAACGAAGGGCACGCGCCGTGCGCGCGCAAGGACCGTCAAGGCCGCGCCCGACGCGCGCCCGAAGTGCCCGAAGTGCGGCCAGGGCCGCGTCATGGCGGGCAACCGCGCGTGGGGCTGCACCCGCTGGCGCGAGGGCTGCGACTTCGTCGTGGCGTTCGTGCACGGCGCGCTGCGTATCCCCGACGACGAGGCCGAGCGCCTGTTTCGGAAGGGCCAGACGCGGCTCCTGGCCGAGCTCGACGCGGGCGGCCCTGCCCGCTTGGTGCTCGACGTGCAGGCCCCGGGCAACGTACACGTCGAGCACAGCAAGCGGCGCAAGCCGACGTGATCTCCGTGAGCGGGCGGCGGGCGCGCTGGGTAGACCGTCACCGTCGAGCGCTGACGGCTCGCGTCAGTGTGGCACGGCGCAGCGGCCCGCGGCGCACTCGGGCGGACGGCGAGTGAGGCGCAGGCGGTTCCGGGCGAACCACGAGTAGCCCGCCTCGAGCGCCTGGCGCACACCCCACACGCGCGTCAGCGGCATCACCCAAGCGAAGCCGAGCGCGCCGTAGATGCGACGGAAGACCTCGACCCCGTCGAGCCACTCGCCGCTCTTCAGGTCGCGGGCCTGGATGCGGCCCATGAACGTCGCGAAGTCCTTGCCGTAGTCGTCGGCCACGAAGCTCGTGGCGGCGATGTCGATGAAGTCGACGCGGCCGCGCTTGTCGAGGCGTCGCATCAGCCGGACCTCACGCACACACAGCGGGCACTCCCCGTCGAAGAACATCTCGAGCTCGGGCATCACGACCTCCGCGCGAGACTATGCGCACGGCGCTCGGACGGTCTCCAGCTTCTGCGGCGAGCTGTTTGGTTCTCGCGTCCGCGCGCGCTCCTTGATGGACATACGTCGAGCACGGAGCGGAGCCTCGACGACGCATCGCGCTCTGGATCTCGGACAAGGAGACACTGTTTAAACCCACCGATCACTTGAGTCGACCGCAGTAGCCGGCGTGGCCAAACCACGCCCGGCAATGGGCAGGCGTCACTCGATATCGAGCGCGACGAGCGACGCGGCGAAGGTCATCGGGTGT
>Ga0164241_10001772_pt1 | contig 25350 bp, 25 predicted proteins | sample OricomyardsoilBY_FD_108780 | JGI IMG/M metagenome (GOLD analysis project Ga0164241, IMG submission 108780) | Backyard soil microbial communities from Emeryville, California, USA - Original compost - Back yard soil (BY) | ecosystem: Environmental > Terrestrial > Soil > Unclassified | place: USA... | reverse complement strand
TGCATCACCTTATTCTGAAATCCGAATTTATGTCTGACTACCAACGAATTGCCAAAGCGATTACTTATATTCAGGAAAATGTCAGTTCACAACCTGAACTTGATGAGATAGCCCGGCATGTCAATTTAAGTCCTTATCACTTTCAGCGTTTATTTAAAGATTGGGCCGGCACCACCCCAAAACGCTTTTTACAAGTGCTCACACTGGAACTGGGAAAAAAATTACTGGATCAACAACATTCAGTATTTGCAGCAGCTGAAGAAATTGGTTTAAGCAGCGCATCGCGATTGCACGATCACTTTGTACAACTGGAAGCTATGACACCGGGTGAATATAAAAATAAGGGCTCAGGCCTGGAAATTCGTTATGCCACTCACGAATCATTATTTGGCCATTTGTTTATTGCACAAACACCGCGCGGAATTTGTCGCACCAGCTTTATTGATCAGAATTTTGAAAGAGATGAACTGTCCATACTTTCCAAACATTTTCCGCATGCAAACCTCATCGAAGATAAAAGATCAACAAAAAATTTCGCCGACGCAATATTCACAAACGATCCAACAAAAAAATTCAGATTACATATTGCCGGAACCAATTTTCAGCTGGCCGTGTGGCGAGCCTTATTGCGCATTCCATCCGGCCAAGCCGTCAGTTATGGTGAACTGGCAAATCACCTGAAAAACCCGGGCGCCTCGCGCGCCGTTGGAACAGCAATCGGTGCCAATCCCATAGCATTTCTAATTCCCTGCCACAGAGTTATTCAACAATCCGGTGCACTCGGTGGTTATCGTTGGGGAACCGAACGCAAGCAAGCAATTCAGATTTGGGAGAAGTTGTAATTAAAATTTCCAATCCAACAACTCGGAAAACCCATCCATACACAAGGCAGGAGAATATTGCTGCAAGCGTGAAATATGATGCGCGCCATAACTGACGGCTATTCGTGGCATATTAATACGCTGAGCCATGTCCATGTCGTATTCGGTATCGCCGATCATCACAGCCTCTTCTGGTTTTGCAGAAAAATGTTCGAGTAATTCTTCGAGCATTAATGGGTTGGGTTTTGATGCAGTTTCGTCGGCGCAGCGTGTTGCGTGAAAAGTATTATGCAAATTCATTGCAGAAAAAATTCTATCCAATCCTTTTCTACTTTTGCCGGTAGCAATTGCCAAATGATGTCCATTTTGTTTGAGTTGTTGCAAACCTTCTTCAACACCTGGAAAAAGCAATGAAGGCTTTGCTAAATCCAACTCCACAAAACGATTGGCGTAAGCATCGCGCAAGTACTGATAATCGGATGCATCAATCAAGGGATACAAACTTCGAATGGCTTCAGGCAAACCCAATCCAATAATGTTATGAATTTTATGATCTTCAAGTGGCTGCCAACCTAGATCTTCGGCAGCCAGTTGCATGGATAAGGTAATTTTTTCTTTGGAATCACACAGGGTTCCGTCCCAATCAAAAATAAATAACATAAATAATTCAACTTAAGTTTTAAAAGTTTCCAATGCGGCGAGAGGTTTGCTGAGATCTAAAGGTAAAGGTGCTTTTACTTCGATCATATCGGGAGTATTAGGCAGATAAAAAGATAAAGCTGATGCATGCAGAAATAAACGTTTAAATCCCAACTCGCGCATATGCAAATTGGTTTCGTCGTGGCCATATTTTTCATCGCCTACCAAACTGTGACCTGCATATTGAGCATGAACACGAATTTGATGGGTTCTTCCTGTGACCGGCCTGGCCTCGATAAGCGTATAGCCTTGATAACGAGCCAACACTGAAAACTCAGTCAAACTGGATTTTCCTTCCGGATGAACTTTAACAATACGTTCGTCTGTATTGAGCTCCATTTTCAGTAATGGCACATCAACCCGTAATTTATTGGCCGGCCACTGCCCGATTACCAATGCCTGATAGGTTTTGCGTATGTCACCCTTTGATGCTTCCTGTTGGGACTTTTCTCTCAGGGCGGCCTGTAAAAAACGCAAATAACTGCGCTTCTTGGCAATCATGATGCAACCGGACGTATCCCGATCCAATCTGTGCACCAATTCCAGATAACGGGCATCCGGTCGCATTTGACGCAAGGTTTCAATCAACCCCAAATTAATTCCGCTGCCGCCATGAACGGCTAATCCTGCTGGCTTATTAATGACTAAAAGTCCTTCGTCTTCATACAGGATGGATTCATTGAGTAATTTTTGGATCTGATTACTGGCTTTGGCCAGATCTTTTTCATCAGCAACCCGAATCGGAGGAATTCTTATCTGGTCACCAGATAAGATTTTATATTCAGGCTTGCTCCTACCTTTATTTACCCGCACCTCGCCTTTACGAATAGCATTATAAATGCGGGACTTAGGCACCCCTTTGAGGCGTGCCATCAGGAAATTATCGAGACGTTGACCTGCCTGATCATCATCAATAGATGCGAAGGCGACCTGTAAGGGTGAGGATGATTTGGGCGTAGTTTCAAGTTTCATGCGGCGCATCATACTAAAAAGTAGCGCTAAGTGGCTGTTATAGCTTGTTTTTATTATTTGCTCGCTTTCCATATTGCTGCTATATTCCGAGGTGCCTTTCAGGGCTGGTTTCCACTGAGTGCAGATAAAGGCATTCAGGTCAGGAAATACCGCTGAAGGTAGTTTGGGGGTTTTGTCCTGCTCAAAGAGTAAGACGGCACAAAAGACGACACGCCATAGGCAAAAACTCAAGCTAACAAACTGACAACTCCGCTCGGAATAACCGGGCGATTTAACAACACCAGCACCTAATATTCTGGTCTTGTTGATAAACAGTGTTTTGAAAATATCAGAATTATTTTGTGGTAAAAATCGTCATCAAAGGCTTGATTCATATCCCTTAAAGACCACCAAATAATATATGAGAGACGCAAATTTTGTTTTGGCCGATGCAGGATTGACATCAGGTAACGAATAAAGGATTACAAACAGATCGGGATCTGAATTTTTAAACTGTGTTTCATCCGGCAATGCCCATAAAGCACTACCCCATCTGGCAACCATAATTTTGTCTGGCTTCTGAGCTTTTTAAAGCCTGTGTTATCAGCGCATCCAAGGTGCCTAGAAACAACAGGTTTATTTATGAAAAGAATGCTTATTAACGCGACTCAGCCTGAAGAGCTGCGTGTCGCCTTGGTTGATGGCCAATGGCTATATGACCTTGATATCGAAAATCGTAATCGCGAACAAAAAAAATCCAACATCTACAAAGGTAAAATCACTCGCGTAGAACCTAGTTTGGAAGCAGCGTTTGTCGACTACGGCGCTGAGCGCCATGGTTTCCTCCCCCTCAAAGAAATCTCTCGCCAATATTTCACCAAAGGTGGTGAATATGATGGCCGCATCAAAATCAAAGACGTGCTGAAAGAAGGCACTGAAGTCATAGTTCAAGTTGATAAAGAAGAGCGTGGCAACAAAGGTGCTGCACTCACTACTTTTATCAGCCTTGCAGGGCGCTATTTAGTATTGATGCCCAACAACCCTCGCGCAGGTGGGATCTCCCGCCGCATTGAAGGTGAAGACAGAGCTGAATTAAAAGACGCACTTGGAGAAATTGAAGTCCCCAATGGAATGGGTGTGATTATTCGCACCGCCGGAGTAGGTCGTAGTGCCGAGGAACTCCAATGGGATTTGCAGTATTTACTACAACTGTGGGAATCCATTGAAAAAGCGGCCAATACCGTCAGCGCTCCTGAATTTTTATTTCAGGAAAGTAACGTTATTATTCGCGCTATTCGCGATTATCTTCGCCAGGATATAGGCGAAGTTATTGTCGATAATAAAGAAGCTTATGATCTGGCCGCTGAGTTTGTTCGCCAGGTAATGCCCAATTACCGCAGCAAGGTCAAATTATATCAAGATGACATTCCTCTTTTTAATCGCTATCAAATTGAGTCACAAATTGAAACCGCCTTCCAACGTGAAGTGAAATTGCCGTCGGGCGGTTCAATTGTGATTGATCCAACAGAAGCATTGGTTTCAATTGATATCAACTCGTCCCGCGCGACCAAAGGCGGTGACATTGAAGAAACCGCGCGTCAAACCAATCTTGAAGCAGCAGATGAAATTGCACGTCAATTACGTCTGCGCGACATGGGTGGATTGGTCGTCATTGACTTTATTGATATGCAATCACCTCGCAATCAACGCGATGTTGAAAATCGCGTGCATGAAGCACTGCAAATGGATCGTGCGCGCGTACAAATTGGTCGCATTTCCAAATTTGGTTTACTGGAAATGTCTCGCCAACGTTTGCGTCCTTCTTTAGGTGAAACTCACAGTAAAATATGCCCTCGTTGTGAAGGCCAGGGTACTATTCGCTCAACGCGCTCTCTCGCATTATCCATTTTGCGTTTGGTTGAAGATGAAGCACAAAAAGATCGCAGTGCAGAAATCCGTGCGATTTGCCCCGTATCTGTTGCTACTTATTTGTTAAACGAAAAACGTAAAACTATTTCCAGTATTGAAGCGCGCAATAACACACGTGTAGTGATAGTGCCCAGTGCAGAATTGCAAACGCCGCATTTTGAAGTGCAGCGCTTACGTGATGACGATGAAGGTACATTGGAAACCAGTTATAAAATTGTTCCTCATAATCACGATGAACAAAAAGACGACGGCAGCGAAATAAATGCCAAACCAGTTAACTTCCCAAAACCGTTGGTGCAATTAACGGCACCCTCGCAACCAGCACCTGAACCCACTAAAAAACCTGGACTTCTCAGTCGCATGCTTTCTGCTTTGGGCGCAATTTTTACTAGCGAAAAAGAAGACGAGAAAAAAACCAAACATAAGCACAGTGATAATCGTCGCGGTGGACACCGTAATCGCCGCGATTCGCGCAACAATAATCGTCGCGACAGAGATCATAAACGCGATGACTTGCGTGATAATCTGGAGCGTCCTGAAACCAAACCAGCACGCGAAGAAAAAACCAAAGAGCAGGAGTCTCGTCCACAACGAAATAATCGCCAGGAAAATAATGCGGGCGAAAACGAACAACGTGGAAATAAAAATCGTCAACAACGTCAACCACGAGAAGAACGTTCTCGCGAAGAACGCCCTGTTGTCGCCAAAGAAGAAAAAGTTCTGGAGCAAGAAGCAGTAGCCGATCAGGACTCTGAAAATTCGAATGATAATCGTCCGAATCGTCGCCCGACGGGCCGCCGCAATCGCACGCAACAACGTCGACGGGATAAACGAAATGTTGATGATATGTCCGATCAGGATTCAGTAGACGCAATAGCAGCAACCTCTGTCGCTCCTATCACTGCTAGCGCAGCCCCAATAGCTCCAGCACAGGAACTCAGCGAATCGGCAAGATTGGCTCAGGAAATTGCAGCCGCTATTGCGGAGCACGAAAAAGAAACAACAAAAATCAAACAGGAAACTGTTGCAATATTGCAGACTCCTCAAGATATTCCAGAAACTGTTGTACCTGAGCAGAATACCGAGGTCGTTTCCATTGTTAACAAAATGGAACCCGCTACAGAAGCTGTCTTTAATACAACAAAAACTGAAAATACAATAGAAATTGAAACTACAACAGAAGCTGAAATAAAACCAATTCCGGCAATTGAAATTGAACCTGTAGCGGCTGTGAGCGAAGTTTCTGCTCCAACGAAAATGACACAACCTGTATTAATTGGCAGAGCAGTTAATGACCCTCGATTATCACCAAAACCTGTTGGCAATATTCGAATATTGACTGAAAAAGTGGAAGTGCAAAATGCTCATCCATTAGACACCAGCTTGCCAGCCTCTATTGTTCATAACCCTCGCAATATTCAACGCCCCACGAATGATCCAAGAGTTGCGAAAACAGAGTAATAACTCTCCATAAAAAAAGCCGAACCTGATAAGTTCGGCTTTTTTATTAAAAAAATTCACACCAGGCTTGCCCCTCGGAAAAACAACTGTATAATTCGCCCCACTCGGAGGGGTGGCAGAGTGGTTGAATGCACCGGTCTTGAAAACCGGCGTAGGTGCGAGCCTATCCAGGGTTCGAATCCCTGCCCCTCCGCCAAATACAAAAGGGCCTTAAGGCCCTTTTTTATTGCTTAAAATTTATCAAACTTTTTTGAATTATAGATGTCTCGGATATTAAGTAATTGCGCAAGAAAGCTTGGCAATTGGTGGATTGGTTTGTATCATCCCGTTCAACTATCTAATGAGGAGAATTAACCATGCAAGATATCTATCAAACCCCTTCATCCGCTCTCAGCGCTGACACCAGTAAGGTTTTGCGAAACACTTACATGCTTCTATCAATGACACTCGCTTTTAGTACTTTTACAGCGGCCATTTCAATGGCAGTTGGGATCAGTTCTGGAATGGGACTTATAATGAGTCTGTCTGCATTAGCCCTTATTTGGTTTGTATTACCTCGCACGGCTAATTCATCAACGGGTATTTGGGTAGTATTTGCCTTTACCGGATTGATTGGTGCAAGCTTGGGACCCATCTTGAATCGTTACCTATCTCTCAGCAACGGCGGCGATATTATTATTCAAGCTTTAGGTGGTACTGCCTTAATTTTTGCCGGCCTTTCAGCTTATGTATTAACCACTCGCAAAAACTTTAGCTTTATGGGCGGATTTGTTGCAGTAGGCTGCATGTTACTCTTGGTTGTTTCTTTATTTTTAGTTGGCGCTTCCATATTTGGATATTATTTTTCAACATTGAGTTTAGTGCTTTCTGTTGGCGTTATTTTGCTGATGTCTTGTTTAATTCTTTATCAAACAAGTGAAATTATTCACAATGGTGAAACCAATTATTTATTGGCTACTACCAATCTTTATCTTTCAATCGTTAACTTGTTTACCAGTTTGCTCCACATTCTTGGAGTAGCGAGTGACGATTAAGCTCTAATTTTCGATAAAAAGGCTCCTTCGGGAGCCTTAATTTTTTGGTGATCTATGTTATTTTCTCTGGTGATACTTTCAGCACCCTACTCCAATCAATCGAGTATGACCGCGTTTGAGTTTGCAAAAACACTGCTATCCGAAGGGCATAAAATTCATCGCATATTTTTTTATAGTGATGGCATTCATAACGCAACGTCGTTGAGCGCACCACCACAAGACGAAATCAATTTACCCGTTGAGTGGCAACAATTATCCATAAAAGAAAATATTGATTTGGTGGTTTGTGTTGCCGCGGCATTAAGACGTGGGCTGTTAAACGATGAAGAAGCCAAACGTTATGCAAAACCGGCGGTCAATCTTTTAGATAATTTTGAGATTAGCGGCTTGGGGCAATTATTGGAAGCGGCAGTAGTTTCAGACAGACTCATTACTTTCGGAGCCTGAGATGAAAAAAATTCTATTTATCAGTCGCCATGCTCCTTATGGAAATAGTTATGCCCGTGAAGCCCTTGATGCTTTATTGGCAGCCAGCGCCTATGATCAAAATTTGAGTTTATTATTTATGGATGACGGTGTGTTTCAGTTACTACCCAATCAAAACCCAACGTTTATTCATCAAAAAAATATGGCTGCTTCACTTCAGGCACTTGAACTTTACGGCATAGAAAATATTTATTGCCTTTCGAGTTCATTAATAGAACGAGGTCTCAACCAAACTGATCTCATATTGGAAAATATTAAACTTATTGACACTATTACAACAAACTCTCTTATATCCCAACAAGATCAATTAATCAGTTTTTAATATGGCTATTCTACACACTATTAATAAATCACCCTTTCATGTCTCGACCATGAATAGTTGCCTGCTGATTTGTTCTAATCTGGACTCAGTCATCCTTATTGCAGATGGCGTATTGGGCGCTATTCATTCATCACCTCTCGCTTTAAAAATCGAACAGCTTTCTGCTTCAGGTACACGTTTTTATGCACTGCAGAGTGATGCCATTGCACGAGGAGTTGTCGAAAAATTGCTGCCCAACATAAGTCTTGCAAGCTATGCGGATTTTGTAAGATTGTCAGTAGAATGCAATCAAATTCAAAGTTGGTTTTAATATGTTGAATAAAATTCCCGCCGTTGATGCGGAAGGTTTTTTACAACAATTGAACGATTGGACACCGGATGTTGCAGAGTGGATTGCACAACAGGAAAAAATTTCTCTAACACCGGATCACTGGGAAGTTATTTATTTGGTGAAAAAATTTTATCAGGAATTTGAATTATCGCCGTCCATGAGACCTTTGGTGAAATATGTCGGCAATCATTTTGGTGCAGAGAAAGGTAAAAGTATTTACTTGATGCAATTATTTCCACCCAGTCCAGCCAAGCTGGCAGCGAAAATAGCGGGCCTGCCAAAGCCCGCCAATTGCCTTTAATCAAGCCCCTTCAATAGACTTGATAGTGCCTTTTGGCAATACGGCATGAACAGCAACTTTTTGAAATTTCAATTCTACGTTGTTACCTGTATCAATCACTATGTAACTATCGTCGACTTTTACGACGCGACCAATAATGCCACTGGTCATTGCAACTTCATCACCTTTACCCAATGCTGACATCAAATTTTGATGTTCTTTTTGGCGCTTGCGTTGTGGACGAAGGATCAACAAATACATAAATAAAAACATGCCACCCATCATTATCCAGAAAGTCCATGGACTTGCTTGTTGTGGTGCAGCAGCTGTTGTTTGGGCAATAGCGGAAGGAATTAAACTCATGAGTTCACCTCTGTTGAAAAAAGCGCAACTTTACCTGTTTTACAAAGGTGAGGCAACGAAAGGTGATGATAAAAAATCCCTGCTTTTTTGCAGGGATTTTTTTCAGGCGTAATCGCGAAAGAGTTTTCTGAATAAGCTTGGCGATAAACCTGTCCAACGCTTGAACGCATTGGTGAAACTGGTTCGATCAGAGAAATCAAGTGCTTTGGATACAGAATCCACACTCATATGATCATCAATCAAAAATTTGATAGCGTAATGGAAACGCACAGAATCTCGTAGCTGTGCAAAATTGGCGTTCTGTTCTTGCAATCGACGTTGCAGTGTCCGCCTGGTTAAACGAACATCACCTGCAATGTCGTCAACTGACAAGGGGTGCTGTCCCACCCGTTGCACCAGAGCATCAACAATACGATTGGCTACTCCATCAACCTTCGGTATTGCTGCTAATGCAAGATACTCTTCGTAAGATTTCACATGACCTGAATCAAAAGCATATTCAGTGCCATCAGAATCAAGACGGTATTTCCGCTGTAGTTGGATCATTGAGGCGTCTCCTTTGCCAGCTAAGGCGCTGTTAAAGTTTAAGATTAATAAAAAATAATCACTCTTTTTTTGACCCATCCATGTCATACAAACTCTCTTTAGACACTGGGGATTATAGACCAAGATTTTAACTAGCCAAGGCGAAACCGATCACTATTCAATCAAATAATGAATTTTTTATTGCTCTGGATTATAAAGAAGTAGATTTAAATGCCAGAACGTAAAATTTTGAGTAATTCTTGATCATGTGCTTTAGTGTTCACCTTTTCCATTACGTGCCGTAATCTCCCTTCTTTATCAATTACAAATGTTGTTCGTACAATTCCCATAAATTCCTTCCCCATGAATTGTTTTAAAGACCACACGCCATATTTTTCGGCAATAGCGTGGTCCTCATCGGACAACAAATCAAAATTCAAATCATGCTTTTGAATAAATTTAGTTAATTTTGCTGGCGAATCAGGGCTCACGCCCAAGACTACCGTATCCAAATCCACAAATTCTTGTACTGTATCGCGAATACCACACGCTTGTGTTGTGCAACCAGGCGTTAAAGCTTTGGGATAAAAATATAAAACAACATTTTTTTTACCTTTGAAATCTTTCAAACTCACTGATTTTTCATTTTGATTTTTTAACGAGAAAGCAGGGGCAAGATTACCGATTTTGGGATGAGACATAGTTAAGCTCCAAATTAAACTCAAAAAAATTTACTGAATAATCTGATAAATATTGATTACATTATTGATCAGAAAAACTATTAAACAACGCATCTTTTTCATCGGCTGTTACATTACTCGCGATCAATGATTCAAGGTGCAAATCCGGATGCTTTACTTGATTTCGTCCAGTATGTTTTGCTTGATAAAGCCAGGCATCAACACGCTCAATAAATCCCTCAGACGTATCGCTATGATTGGCCCGGTATTCATCCACACCAAGACTCGCAGTGATGTTAATAAATTGTGATGCCACTGGCATTGCTGTCATTTCGATAGCTTCACGAATTCGATTAGCCACATAAATAGATTGCGGCAAATCTGTATTGGGTAATATCACCACAAATTCCTCGCCACCAAACCGACAAGCAAAATCCAACTTTCGAATAGTTTGATAAATTAATTTTGCAATATGCACTAACGCCTGATTACCAACTTCATGCCTCCATTGATCATTGAGTTTTTTAAAAAAATCAACATCAACTATAATCATTGACATAGGCTGCAAAGATCGTTGCACACGTTCCATTTCCCTTGGCAAGGCATCTGCAAAAAAACGATAATTATATAAACCCGTGAGTGCATCCGTTTGAGCTTGCTCTTTCAGGCTTTCTACTTCTTGCGTCAAGTCTTCAATTAGCTGTTTATATAAGCAAGGTATGTTTGATGCACAAACTCCCGAAAAATGTTCAACGCTTGAAGAATCTTTTTCCAGCCATTTTTTCATAATAGAATTTTTCATAAAATTATTTGTTCATACCTCACGACACACTGCAACGCAACCAACTACAAGGGTTCCAATACGCCTTCCGGTATAGGCTGGTTTATTTTTAACAAACTGCTATTCAACAATGCCAGGCTACTACTGGGAAAACCCAAAATATCAAAACCGGGAAACAGCTCCGAGATTACTTCCATTGCATCTTCATCACTGGGTAAATCAAATAAAGGAACCAAAACAGCTTCATTGATAACAACAAACTGTGAATAATTTGCCACATATTCAACGTTATCGTCGTAAGTAATGACTCCACCCCAAGGCAGGGGGATAAACTCAATATTTTTTGCGGCGGTTTCTATTTGCTGGATTACATTATTTTTGAGATTTTGTATTGGTTGATAGTAAACACTGTTTTGTTCATCACAATCTAAATAAACCAATTTATTACCAGGGCAGAGTCGAACAATATTAGTATCCATCAGCTGACTCTCTATCCAGATAATATTGTTGTTATACATTTTATTCTGCACATATTCTTTTATATCATCTACTGATAAACCAGGATTCTGCTCGCACAAGGGTCGTAAATTAATTAACAGATTTTCACCGCCATCCGATTCAATGGCATTCCATGATAACTCAACGAGTTGACTTTCGAGAGCAGCACAGGGAAACGCCTGCTTCGAATAAAGAGCTTCTGCAAATTCGTTTTGTTTAAACAAAAGCACAAAACCATTTTCAGACTCAACAATAAAAGGACCGTAATCACGTACATTAATAGACGCAGACTGTGTATCGTAAAAATAGACATACTCTACAGGCGCGTCCATCAAGACCAGTCTTTCTTTTATTGCATCAAGCTGATTGCCCGGCGCCACAACAATGACATCTGCATAGTCAATTAACAGTGTTGCCAGCGCTTCATATAATTCAATTATATCTTCGGATGCAGCGATTTCCCTTTCATTCGGCCACACTAATAAAATTGCATCCTGAGGCTCCCAGGATGCGGGTACGCGGTATTTATTTTTAGTTACAATTTCATTCATCATTTTTTTTCTTGATAGTTTCAGTGGAGGGCAATATTTGTATTTTATTGGATAAGGTATTTTTATTCATCATCCGCGTTGTCGAATAAGGCTCGCTGGAAACCACTTTTGAGATAACACCTTTTGTTTCAACGCCTTCCTTCTGTGTGGCGATCTCGATATGAATATAAAATCGCCCTTCTGCATCAACCGTGAGTTTGACAGGGACGGATAAAATTCTATTTTTTTTATCATCAACTTCAGTTGATGAACCGAGCTCAGTCAGAATTAAACCATCGGTAGCATAGACACGGTAACTGATAGTATCCGCCGTGTATTTTATTTTAATATCGGTAACTATTATTTGATGAGGAAGCAGACGAATAATATCCGAATCCAAAAAAACAGCAGCCGCCCTTGGTTTGCCTGGGGATTTTTTATATGTCGTTTGGTCAGCAAAAGAAAAACTCGCTAACATGAGCAAAAGCAAAAATCCAATGATCCCCGTTTTCATTATGCTAATCACTCCACACTCAAGGTAATATTAAAACAGTGAGTAATATCATTACTAATTGATTCGTTCAGCACTTTGGCTTCGGCAATTGTCAAAACATAGGTTGACTGCAACAAAAAATCTTGCATCACTTCCTGATTTAACCGGGATGACACACTTGCATTAATAAGGCTGCCGGATGCATATAAATAAATATCAGGGTCTGTATTACTACCCACACTCGTACTTACTTGAATGCGATAGTTACCGGCTTGCTCTATTGGAATCTTAACAAATTGATAATTAGACAAACTATTGAATGAACCAAAACGATTGCTGCTGCATAGCGTTACCTCAGGGTTCGATAAGGACAAGAGTTTATAAACAGGTAAATTTTCAGCATAGCCCCCTGCGTTAGTTTCGCCTTCCCCATAAGCACTGGACGAAAAAATAAGTTGTTCAGACATCAAGTTTTGCCAGCTGCCGAATGACGCAGGTGATTCCAATTTAAGTATTTCGGAAAAAAGATAAATAGATGCAAACTCTGGATGAGTAATATAATCCTGTCGAGTCAATGTTTTTAACAAATCATCAATGCTTTTTGCAGTTCGATTATCCGAACTTAAATAATAATTAAATATAATTGAGCCGACAGATCTTTGTGAATACCAGCCTCTGATGCTGTGCGATTTTTCAGCCAGATTGATATAAAATCCGGAAGATTGGCTTGACCCCATAGTATCCACATAAAAAGCATCATCTTGCAAAATAGCAGAAAAAGCATTTGCCAATCCCTCTGAAAAAGCTAATCGCATATCCAATTTTTGATTGGCATCATGATCGCCACCAATACTGTCAGAGCGGGAAATAGTATTTTCCAGATAATGTGTCCATTCGTGCAAAACGACATGCGAATCATATTCGTCAGTATCGACGTCAGCATCACCCAATAAATAAATACCTCCTGAAGAAAAATAACTGGTGCCTATTTCCCCTCGGGTAATGTCACCTTCAGCAGACGTATTATGTTCACTCCAAAAAAAATAAACTGGTGGCAATACTAAAGACGGGGTAACAGAATGTAATTTTTTTATACCGGAATAAACCGAATCCAAAATAGCAAACGGTCCTGCACTGCGAGTGTTGGCGTAACGCGAACCATTCCAACCGGATGCAATGTGTATATTTCGCAATTCATTTTCATTTGCGATTGGAGCCAGGCCACCTTGAATGGCATAAAGTGAATTGTTATCCGTATTATCACGAACAGACACATTCCATTGATTGTCAGTGGCAATCAACTGCGCTTTTACACGTAATTGCACCATATTATTCTGGAAAGTATTAAATGCATATTCTCCATTATCATTAGTAATATGGCTTGCTATAAGATCACCCGATGGATTCAGTAACTCAACCGCAACTCCTCTTGCAGGCTTGCTTTGAATATTGCTGTAATCCAGTCCAAGATGATTAAATTTGTGGGGTACGTAATCGTAAGTAATAACACCGGACAAGACAGCGGGTAATGAAAGACTTGACGAACTGGAACTGGAAGATGGCACAGAAGAAGATTTAACAGAATCAGAATCGCCATTACTGCACGCACCCAATACCCATAGGCTTGTTATACAAAGAGTCAGTCGAACTAAAGCCTTCATTATCAACACCCGGAATCTGTTAGCACAAAGCATAGCCAATCGCAGGCAAATAATCGATAAAAAGGTTGTGGTCTTAAGGGGGACGAATATAATCGCCTCATTATCCCGAAAAGATCTGAAAAAAGGTTTTATCCATGACCAAGTTTTTGCTTCTTGTAATCGTTGCAGTGACCTTTCTTATTGTTTGGTCAAAATACCAAAAGGCTAACCAGGAAGATAAAAGACAAATTCTTCGTCAATCGTTTAAATACGTTTTTTGGGGAATACTTCTCATTTTGGTAATGATGGGGCGTTTGCATTGGTTGGGCGGCCTGATTGCAGCAGTAATTCCTATCTTACCCATAATTTTTAAAAAATTATCAGGCAAAATCCGTGGCAAAAAAATAGTTGAAGATGAAACACCAACAGCATCTGCACCGCTAACCAACATCGAAGAAGCAATGGAAATTCTGGGCCTTACCGGCGATATAAACAGTGGCGAGATTACCGCCGATATGATTCAGGAAGCACACCGAAAATTAATTCAAAAACTGCATCCAGACCGCGGCGGTAACGATTATCTGGCGGCAAAAATTAATCAAGCGAGAGATTTACTGCTGGCCAAAATTAATCCGTAGCACGCATTAATAAATGAATATACCGTCCCAGCGAGCGAAAAGGTTCTTGTTGGGACAGTTGTAATTCCAGCTTGATTAATTCTTCCGGTTCGCGTTCGCGATGGGTTTCATTAAAAATATAATCATGAAATACGCGAATACCGCTATGACTCAACAATGAAAGTCCTTGTTCAGTAACCCAACTCAATACAGTATCCGGATTCAATGGATTAATCGGCGTTAAACTGCCAGCCGTTCCAACATAATCCTGATTAATAATTTTTTTGAAATTGGTACGCAAGCAATTTTTAAAAATCAACGAATTAAGATTGTAAAAAATTAAACTTAAATAGGCTTCAGGTTTTAAATGCTTTATCAATAGTGGTAATAACCCAGCGGGATTTTGCATCCATTCCATCACTGCGTGGCAAATCACAAAATCGAATTGCGTTTGTTCAAGATGGTCAGATAAATCCTGAATCGCACAGTGAATTAAGGTGACTTGTGACTCCAATCCTTCTTTTTTAATTTCTGCTTCCGCTATTTTTAACATTTCAGATGAAATATCACAGATCACCACTTGGTGCCCTGCTCTGGCTAATTCCAATGAAAATTGTCCTTGGCCACCGCCGGCATCCAGAATGCGCCAGATTTTATGTTTGCTTACGTCCTGTGTTGAGATAAAAGGTTGTATCGGCAAATGTTCGACACAATCGCGCTGTAATACGGCTAAACGTATTTGCCCTTTAAGGCCGCCATAGATATTTTTTTGAAAGCGTTTCGCTAAATCATCAAAATTGCGATCCTGACTGGAAGACTGTTTTGCCATAGAACAATATACTGTGCGATATGAATGAAAAAAGCTGGTTTACTTACATTATTGCGACTGATGACGGACAACTTTATACCGGCATTACTACTGATATGACGCGCCGTTGGCAACAACACTCTTGCGGTAAAGGTGCGCGTTATTTTCGTGGTCGACATCCATTTTGTCTATGTTACTTGGAAACACAGGAAAACCGTAGCCTCGCAAGCCGTCGTGAAGCCTTTATCAAATCACTCCCGCGCCAACAAAAATGGGAATTGATTCATCAGCAATACACACAAACACAAAATACCTTAACCACTCAAGAATTACCTCTTTATGATCCCAAAACGCCGTTTGTGTGATCGTTGTCAATTGGCGATCACGAATTGTATTTGCCAACATGCAATTGCTATAACTAATCCTATTGAGCTTCTGGTGTTACAACATCCACAAGAAACCCATGAAGTGAAAAATTCGATTCGCCTGCTTGCGCTTTGTGCAAAAAACATTCAAATCAAAGTGGGCGAAATTTTTTCAAATGATGATTTACATCAACTTTTATATGCAAATCAAAAAATTCCCTTGTTACTTTATCCACCAACCCCGGAAAGCGAATCTCTGGGCATAGCCATTGCACCGGAATTAACGGATTTATCCCCTATTCCGCCCGAGCAGATTCGCTTGGTAATACTGGATGCAACCTGGAAAAAAAGTCGCAAAATGCTTTACGTGAATCATGCATTACAACAACTACCGCGTTTAGCTCTGGTTCAGATTCCACCCAGTATCTATACGATCCGCAAATCTCATAACAAAAACCAGCTGTCCAGTTTGGAAGCCTGTTGCTATGCTTGGCGCCAACTGGAATGCAAGCCTGAAGCCTATGGTGATTTATTAATGGCATTTGAAGGGTTTGTGAATCAACAACGTCGATTTATTGAGAATTCTGTCTTATGACTTGCAACGATTTTGAATTACTGCGCCGCGAACCTTTAACCCATTTACATTGTGTATTTGAAGAATATCGACATAAAAAAACCGGCGCACAGCATATTCATTTATCAGCACAGAATGATGAAAATGTTTTTTTAGTGGCACTGCGTACTTTACCAATGGATTCAAAAGGTGTTGCGCATATTCTTGAACACACCGCGTTGTGTGGTAGCAAAAAATATCCCGTGCGCGATCCTTTTTTTATGATGGTGCGTCGTTCGTTAAATACCTTTATGAATGCTTTTACCAGTTCAGATTGGACGGCTTATCCTTTTGCCAGCCAAAATGAAAAAGATTTTAATAATTTGCTGGATGTCTATTTGGACGCCGTCTTTTTTTCGCGATTGGATGAATTGGATTTTGCACAGGAAGGACACCGACTGGAATTTTCCGAAGCAGAAAATCCTGAATCGGATTTGGTATTCAAAGGCGTTGTCTACAATGAAATGAAAGGCGCCATGAGCTCAGTGCCCTCGCAACTCTGGCAAAGTTTATGTAAATATCTTTATCCGACTACGACTTATCATTACAACTCGGGTGGCGATCCCGAACATATTACCGATTTAACTTATCAGGAACTGTTGGATTTCTACCGCACACATTATCACCCAAGCAATGCTATTTTTATGACTTACGGCAATACCCCCGCTGCCGTGCATCAGGAAAAATTTCAGCAGCAAGCGTTAAAGCATTTTGAAAATCTGGATCAGATTATTCAAGTGGAAGATGAAAAGCGTTATTTTTCACCGATTGCTGTTGAAGAAGCCTATCCTATCGATTCAGATGAAAATATTGAACATAAAACTCATCACGTTGTGGGTTGGTTATTGGGTAAAACAACCAATCTGGATGATTATCTCGAAGCACAACTGTTATCCAATTTATTATTGGATAACAGTGCATCACCTTTACAGCACGCATTGGAAACTACCGAATTAGGTGAAGCACCTTCGCCTTTGTGCGGGCTGGATGATTCATCACGCGAGTTGGCATTTGTCTGTGGGCTTGAAGGTTGCCAGCGTGAAGATGCTGAAAAAGTGGAAACTTTTATTTTGCAAACTTTGTCAGCCATTGTTGAAAAAGGCATTGCCAAAGAAGAAATTGAAGCGTCGCTGCATCAATTGGAATTATCCCAACGTGAAATTGGTGGTGATGGCTATCCTTATGGTTTACAACTGATTTTACAAGCCTTGACTGCTGCCACTCATCGTGGCGATGCGGTTGCTTTAATGGATCTGGATACAGCATTAACAACATTACGTGAAAAAGTAGCTGCTCCGGATTTTGTTCAACAACTGATTAACAAATGGTTACTGAATAATAAACACCGTGTACGTTTAACCTTCAGGCCTGATCTTGAATTTGCCGATGAACAAAAAGCTGCTGAAAAAAATCGGCTGGCTGGAATCAAAAATCAACTCAGTGACGATGAAAAAAATAACATTATTCAACGTGCGAAAAAATTGCAAGAACGTCAACAACAAGTAGATGACGACACTATTCTGCCCAAAGTTACCCTGGTCGATGTTCCCGCACAATTGCATTACACCCAAGGCAGCCATGAAATGGTTAATCAATTTCCCTTGCGTCGTTATGCAGCGGGAACCAATGGTTTGGTTTATCAGCAATTGGTAATGAAATTACCGGAACTCTCTGAAGAACAATTAATTTTATTACCACACTATTGCCAGATACTCACTGAGGTCGGCATTGGTGAAAAAAATTATTTACAAACACAACAATTACAAGCGAGTGTGGTCGGATCACTCAATGCATTTTCAAGTATTCGTTCACTGGGCGATAATGTGCAGGCATGCGATGGTTATTTAACCTTGTCAACCAAAGCATTGGGCCGACAACATAAAGCCATGAACCAGTTAATGGTGGATACGTTGCAAAAAGTTCGTTTTGATGAACACGAGCGTATTCAGGAATTAATCACCCAACAACGTGCGCGCCGGGAACAAAGTATTACCGGACACGGGCACAGTCTGGCGATGACTGCTGCCTGTGCGGGTATGAGTCCTGTCGGAAAAATTTCACATCAACTCAGCGGTTTGGCATCGATTGATCATTTGAAAAAACTGGATCAATCCTTACAACATCCCAAAGCGCTTAATGCATTTATTGATACGCTGATGAGTATTCATGAAAAAATTTGTCATGCACCAAAACAATTTTTATTGATTGGTGATGATGAAAAACTCGATGACTATTATCAAAGTATGCAACATTTCTGGACTAATAATTCAACAGCCAATAATTTAACAGCTAATAATTTCAAACCTTTTAGTGTGAATCCGGTTCAGCAGCAAATTCATCAAGCCTGGATCACTCACACACAAGTAAATTTCTGTGCGAAAGCTTATCCCACTGTTGGCGCTGATCATGCCGATGCTGCTGCGCTAATTGTACTCGGCGGCTTTTTGCGCAACGGCTATTTACACAGAGCCATCAGGGAACAAGGCGGTGCTTATGGCGGTGGTGCGGGGCAGGATCATCAATCAGGGTCTTTCCGTTTTTATTCTTATCGCGATCCACGTTTCGCTGAAACATTTGCTGATTTTGATCAGTCGATTAATTGGTTGTTAAACGAAACTCATTCGGAGCAATCGCTTGAAGAAGCAATTTTGGGTGTCATGGGTAGCCTGGATAAACCAGGATCACCAGCCGGTGAAGCCAAAAATACTTTTCATGCCGAACTCTTTGGTCGCACACGGGCAAAACGCGAGGCTTCGCGTCAGGCAATTCTTCAAGTACAAATCGACGATCTGAAACGTGTTGCGCAAACCTATTTGGTTGCTGAAAAAGCCAGCCGTGCGGTGGTGACACAAAATGAATTATCAGAGCAAGCAAAATTGGCTAACTTCGATATTTGTTCTTTATAAATGACGGAAATATCTCAAATTAACTGGCTCGGTGTTGGTATTGATGAGGATTCTGCTCTAGGATTGCTGATTAGTGAATACTCGGGTTGGGTAAGAAAAATAACAAGGCTGCAGATCAACTTATGATTGTTTCTCCACTGGAATACAGCGCAACCACTCATCCGGGTTTATTGCGTGACAATAACGAAGATACCTACCTCTGTTTACCAGAGGCAGGACTATGGCTGGTTGCTGATGGAATGGGCGGCCACGAAGCTGGTGAAGTCGCCAGCGCGATTGTCAGAGATACAGTTGCTCAAAAAATCAAAACCAATCCCAACGCCGAATTGGGTTTAAGTATTCAAGCTGCTCATAAAGCGATTTTACATTCAGCGGCATCCGGTATAGGTGCCATCGGCATGGGCTCAACCGTTGTTGCAGTGCAATCTCGCGATAAATATTTTCAAATTGCCTGGGTTGGCGATAGCCGTGCTTATCTCTGGACACCGAATCACAAAGGTGGCCATCTTGAACGTCTCAGTACTGATCATTCCTATGTACAAATGTTGGTTGAGAAAGGGGTTATTTCTCCCGATGAAGCCGATGTGCATCCTGAAAAAAATATTATTACCCAATGTTTGGGCATGCAGGAATTGGATAACGTGGCAGTTGATCTGGTACAGGGACAATGGCAAAAAGGACAATGGGTTTTATTATGTAGTGACGGTCTGACCGATGAAATAAATGATCAAACCATCGCACAAATTTTATCGGTTTCGGACAACAGTTTGACGGCAGTTGATCAACTTTTACATGCCGCATTAACCAATGGTGGACACGATAATATTACGTTGCAAATTATCGAATCACCCGTCAAACCACATCCATTTTGGGTTTCAGTTAAACAGTGGATCCCGCATATTACGGGCAACACTTATATTGATGCTGGATTATTCACTGCAATTATTGTGTTACTGGTTTCCAGTATTTTAAGTTTCTTATTTTAACTAACTACATTTTTGACTAACTAATTATTGATTTATGGCACTGCAAATACCCGGTTATCGGGTGATTCGAAAAATTAATCAAGGTGGCATGGCCACAGTTTACCTGGCGATTCAAATAAGCGTTGGGCGTATCGTTGCGCTCAAAGTAATGAATCCTTTACTCAATACGGATCCCGCTTTCAGTGAACGCTTTCAATCTGAAGCCACTATTGTTGGCCAATTGTCGCACCCGAATATTGTTTCAGTTTATGACATAGGCCACCATCAGGGCTTAAATTATATTGCGATGGATTATTTACCCAATGGATCGGCGCATGAAAAAATGATGCGCGGAATCAGTGGCGAAGAAGCTTTATTAATTTTAAAACAAATTGCCAGCGCGTTAGATCACGCACACGAAAAAGGTTATATCCACCGCGACATCAAACCGGAAAATATTTTATTCCGTGCTGACAATGCAGCTGTACTCACTGATTTCGGCGTTGCCAAAGGTATTACCACCAGTTCACGCATGACCCATGCAGGAACAGTTGTCGGCACACCCCACTATATGAGCCCTGAACAAAGCAAAGGCATTAGTGTTGATGGCCGTGCGGATCTTTATAGTTTGGGTATAGTATTTTTTGAGATGTTAACGGGTACCCTTCCTTATCAAGGTGATGAAGCAGTTACTGTTGCACTGAAACATATCAGCGCTCCGCTGCCAAAATTACCGACTACTTATGCCATTTATCAAAGTTTGTTGGATAAACTTTTGGCAAAAGATCCTCAACAACGTTTTCAACGTGGCAAAGAACTAATTGCGGCCGTTGAAGAGTTGGAAATCATTCAACGCCATCCAGCCAATGTTTACCCACAAACTGAACAAACAACTGTCATTGGTTTATTCAAACAATTAATGCGCATGATTGGTCGCGGCATTTATTGGCGCTGGCGAAAATTGCAACGCGTTCGCTGGTCGGGTACTAGTGGCTTTTATTTAAAGACAGCTACCGATCTGGAACAGTTTTATTTAGAAACTGAGGCACAGAATGCCAACAGTCGCAATGAATTAAAAACCCAGATTCATGAAGATCTTTTAGGTGAGTACAAAAACAAATCCCGTTGGGTGATTGGCAGTGTGTTATTGGTAATCAGTTTAAGTGCGTTAGGATTTTATTGGAAAAGTTTTTCAGAAAAAAATATCCCGCCATATCTGGCTAGCCAAACGTCAAGTCAAGCTAGACCAATTGCTTCATCATCTGCCAGCAGTTCATCCGAAAGCCCACTGTTCCTTGCCGCAGAATCATCGAGTAATTCGAGTGTCGATCAGGTATTAATAACCGAAAACACTTCCAGTACAGAATCACGTGCTGCAGAAATAGTTGAGGTATCCAGTTCCTCTACATCTTCCAGTGCAGCACTGTATGCATTAACCGTCACCCGCGATCCAGCCAACGCATCGGTTAGAATTTTAAATATAAAAGATACTTATCAAGACAGGATATTATTAAAGCCCGGTGAGTATAATCTGGAAGTCAGTTATGCCGGTCATGAAACCCAACGCCGCTGGGTGACGGTCAATGATAATGATATGGATGTGCAATTTATTTTGAAAAAAAATGAAGCCGAAAAAGTAATTACCAGCCCACAAACCACTCTGGCCGTTGCACGCACCAAACCCCTGATGATTACTATTCCCGGTGGTAATTTTTTTATGGGATCAAAAAACGATTCCACCAGCATGCCGATTCATAAAGTTGAAGTGAAAGGGTTTAAAATCAGCCAATTCGAAACTACGTTTGCAGAATACGATACTTTTGCAAAGGCAACCGGGCGCAATTTACCCAGCGATAATCGTTGGGGCCGCGATACACGCCCCGTAATTAATGTGAGCTGGCAAGATGCAAAAGCTTACACCGCGTGGCTATCCGAAACGACAGGAAAACAATATCGTTTACCAACAGAATCCGAATGGGAATACGCCGCGCGCGCAAAAACCGCAACCGATTTCTGGTGGGGCAACGATGTTAACGATGCACGCGACCGCGCCAATTGTCGTCGAGGTTGTAACAGCAAATTCTCCGGTTTATTCGGCAGCAAAACCGCACCCGTAGGTTCATATCCCGCCAATGCATTTGAATTATTCGATACCTCAGGCAACGTTGCCGAGTGGGTGGAAGATTGTTATGCAGTGGATTATTCATTACACCCCAAAAACGGCACCGCCTATCAAATGCAACAATGCACCCGTCGCGTTGTTCGCGGCGGTTCTGCTAAAGATAATGCCGAACGTGTTACTAATTACGTCCGCGATTATTATCCGCCAGAAATGGCGCAAGAGAATGTTGGGTTCCGTGTTGTTGAAGAGTTATAAGTTTTTTGTCTGTCAAAAGGAAATCCAGTGAACCCGGAAAACTTAAAAACCTTTATCAAAAATAACACTGAATTGTCTTTGCATAGAGATTACTTACATCAATTAATCCGACCAAGCGTGGATATAGTCATTAGCCTGGATAAACCAAAAGATCACGACAGTCGATTTGGTGGAATGCCTTTGGTTTCAAATGATTTTGTTTGGCCGCTGCATCCAGTGGGTGAATACCAATTTTTAGGGCAGATTAATTTTTCCGATATTAATAACATTCCTGAAGCGCTACCCAAGACAGGAATGCTTTCTTTGTTTTATGCATTTGATGAAGACGGTGAAATATTTTGGGGTGACGATGGTTATGTGTTGGGTTACTACTGGCCAGAGATAGATAAGTTATCAATTTTTAAAACAACGAATAATGATTCCATTCATAGTTCAACAGTATCAAGAAAAATTTTATTGAATGGCGGCATAGAAATCCCAAGGCATGAAGACTTGAGAAAGGACTGGCCGTTTAGTGTAGAAGCGCTGGATGATTTACCGGAAATTGAAGGATACAGTGAAGATTACATGCTGGGTTATCCTTCCTACTGTACTCTGGCATACGATCCAACTCCGGGAGAAAATTGGACATCACTGTTAACTTTAACATCTTGCGATGAGCTTGACTGGTGTTGGCACGATGGTGACAAACTCATGATCTTTATTGAAAAAGAAAAACTGCGCAATAAAGATTTCAGTCATTTAAAAACGGATGCAGGATAAATGCTTGTTTTTATTTACGCTGCATCACCGCCACAAACATAGTATCGGAATTTAATTCCGGTGAACCGAGAAGAGTTTGTTTTACCAAAGTAAATTCGGGATGCGATTGCAAAAAATGCTCCACTTGTTCTTCATTTTCGCTAACTTGCCAACTGCAAGTGGCATAAACCAAATGGCCATCTTGCTTTAAAGAAAATTGTGCTTGATGCAGAATTTTTTGTTGGAGTTGAATAAGTTCTTGCGTGTCTTCTTCCGAAAAACGCCAGAGCGCATCCGGGTTGCGGCGCCAGGTGCCGGATGCGCTGCAAGGTGCGTCAACCAATATCCAATCGAAACCTTTTTGTTGGGCAACTTCTTTGGGTAAACGCAAAGGTTCGTCTGCGTTCCATAAAAATTGTCGGATATTAAATAACTCGGCGGCTTTTGCGCGGCGTTTTAATTCATCCAATTTATATTGATGAATATCGGTTGCCAGCAGCATACCTTTGTTAGCCATCGGCGTGGCAATAGCTAAAGATTTACCCCCTGCCCCGGCACATACATCCCAAACTTTTTGACCGGGTTTTGCAGCGACTTGTTTGGCAATTAATTGACTGGCCAAATCCTGAATATCGATTACGCCATTACGATATTCTTCCGTCGTATTAATACCCAAACCACCTTGTAAACCTATATTGCCTTCGGCATCTGAAATGGCCTCAACACCTTGCGCCAATAAAGAATTTTTTAAACTTTCAGAATCGGCATTTTTTTGTATCCGTAACCATACCGGTGGTTGTTGATTTTTATTGTCTAAAAAATCATTCAGTTGGTTATCTGTCCATTGACTTTGTTCGCGTCTTGCCAATAACAGATTTTTCCAACCGGGCCTTAAGCCATGCCACAATAAATTTTCTACTGATAACAAATCGTCCTGGCGATTCGCAAAAAAATCTTGTAAAAAACTTTCTCGTTTGGAATAGTCTTTAACCGAAAATTGTCGAATATCACCACCCGTTCGTACCACTATCCAAAACCATAAATACTGAGTGGGAAAAGAATCCAACTCGGCAACTGTCCAGTTTTTATCCCATTCCACAAGATCGGCTTTGGTTATTTTTTGCTGGAATAACATTTCCATGGCATGAGCCAATTGCATAAAACGCAAAGCATCCATCATTGCAGATGCCAGTAATAATTGATGCGGAATGGAAAATTGACGCAATAGCGGATTAAATTTTCCTTCGTGTTTTAACCACTTATCCAAAAACGGCAATGGACGATTGTCGCTGTAAATTTGCCAGATTTTTTTTAGTTCGGTGGTATCAACTTTCGTTGACCAATGTGTAGAGGTCATGGTCTTGCCTGTTGGTGAATCACTAAGGTGGTGCATAATACGCGTCTTGCCCTCTTGCTACGAGATGATTCATGAAGTCATGGGACATTTTTTGCCGCGTTATCGATAATTACGGCGATATAGGTGTGTGTTGGCGCTTGGCGCGGCAACTGGCCAACGAATATCCGTTTCAAGTACGGTTATGGGTCGATGAATTGGCCGCACTTAAAATGATCTGGCCTGAAGCACAACTTATCCCGCATCAACATTTGGCTAATCTGGATGTTCATCAATGGACAGCAAATTTTCCATCAAACGTGGCGCCTGCCGATGTGGTGATTGAGGCTTTTGCCTGTGATATTCCCGAGATTTATTTGCGAACGATGGCTGAACAAAAAGCCAGCGGCAAAAATCCGGTATGGATTAATCTCGACTATTTGAGCGCGGAGGATTGGGTAGAAGGCTGCCACAAAATGCAATCCATCCACCCTGCCACTGGTTTGCGCAAAACCTTTTTCTTTCCCGGGTTTACTGAAAAAACAGGGGGATTAATTCGAGAAAAGGATATAGCTTCAAATCGACCTTTGGATGGGCTGGCCCACAAAGAGGATGAATGTTTGCTGGTATCTTTATTTGCTTACGAAAATGCGGCAATCGAATCGTTGATTGAGGCTTGGGCGAATGGAGAACGGCAAGTTCATTGTTTAATTCCCCAAGGGCGAATCCTGAATTCGATTAACCGTTTATTGACCACGCCTTTGGCTGTGGGCGAACCACAAATAAAAGGCTCACTCACAC
>Ga0164241_10001771_pt1 | contig 25356 bp, 19 predicted proteins | sample OricomyardsoilBY_FD_108780 | JGI IMG/M metagenome (GOLD analysis project Ga0164241, IMG submission 108780) | Backyard soil microbial communities from Emeryville, California, USA - Original compost - Back yard soil (BY) | ecosystem: Environmental > Terrestrial > Soil > Unclassified | place: USA... | reverse complement strand
GGCACTCATGACCATCGACAATCTGAACCACAAGGGATCTCGTCCCGTGGATGCCTGCGCGCTACCTGAGGCGCCCCGCGACGCTCCGATTTGCGCCATGCCCTGCGCTTGATCAGGGTCTAGGAGATCGAGTCGTCCCGACAAGATCGTATATCCCTCGAGATATGCCGGATCGCGATTTCCCAAGATCGTCACGCGGTGAACGGTCGACGGCGTCTCGAGATCGAGTTGGAAATAGGGTCGAGTGCCCTTTGCGACCGAGTCGTTCGAGGCAGAGTACCAAGACGTCTTCAGCTGACCATCGGTCGCGTTCGTGACGGGCCACCCGGAATAGGTCGAGCTGGCGCTGGCCGTGAACGCAGGAGGCTTTTCTTCGGGTTTCGCAGCGACGACGAGCACGTTGCGGTTGTCCGTCGTGACCGGGGGCAGCTCTTTCAGCTCGACGTCGCGCGCGACCGGACTGACGAGACCGCCGGTAAAGGTGCAGCCTGCGCTCGTCGCGCCGACGAGCGCGAACGCGAATGACCCCCACCGTGCTTGTCGCTGTCTGCAATGGCGCATCGGGCGCGTCATTTCTCAGGGAGGCGGGCAGGCGACCGGCTTCGTGTCGACTACGAGATCGTCGATCCAGACCTCGAGCGGAGCGTCCATGTCGTGGAAGCTCCACGCGCCGACGTAGATCTGGTCGATTGCCGGCCCGTACCAGGGAGAGTCGTCCGGAACGACGTCGCCCACGCAACCCTGGCCGGTCTCGTCGACCGAGACGGTCGGCGTAGAGGTGCCGTCCGTCGTCATGCGGAGCTTGCGAGCGACCGAGTCGAGCTCGAAGCTGATGCATTGCCACTGCGCCGTCGGCATCGCGCCTTGGCTCTGGTTGTAGCAATCGTGATACGGGTCCGTGCCGCTGGCCGACAGGCCGTACACGAAGCTGTACGTGTTGACTCCGTTCTTGGGGAGCGAGCTGAAGAGATACGTCGCGCGCCGGCCGGCCTCTGGCGAGCTCGGCTCTGCGTCGCCGCTCGCGCCGAAGAACGTCCAATGCACGCTGGTTCCGTTCGGGTCGATGTACATCATCATGCGCCCGTAGACGTGCGTGGGCAGGTTCGCGAAGAGCGGCTGGTCACCGTCCGCGAAGAGGCGCCCGCCCGCGGTCACGCCCGCGTCGATGCTCATGTGAAGCGCGGACGATCCCGACGTCGTGTGCGTCCCATCCAGGTTCATCGTCGAGCCGGGCGTCTTCAGGGCGGCGCGCCACGGACCGAACTTCTGCCCATCGGCGAGGTCGCTCACACCTGCATAGTCGTCGAACTTTTCACAGAAGAGTGCGTCGCCACACGGATCGACAGGAGCCGCGCCGCCGCCGCCGCCCGCGCTCGTCGTGTTGCCGCCAGTGCTCGTCGTCGAGTCGGTCGTGGATGACGTGCTCGAGCCGCCCGTACCGGTCGAAGACGACGACGTCGTGCCGCCCGAGTCTCCGCACGCAGCGACGAGAAGGAGTGACATCGCAGCGGCTCTGGCACTTCTCAGGTGGAGCATGCGCGTGATCATACAGTCGCCGATGCAAAGATGGACGTCGTCGTCCTTGGGCGGAGCTCTGCGAATTCCCCTCAATAAGGGAGCGTCCCGCCCCGATAGTTCAAGAATTCGCCGTTCTGGCTCGCCGACAGCCGATCGATGATCGCGATCATCTTCGAGGCGGACTCCTCGACGGGCGTCGAAGCCCCGGCTCCGCCCATGTCGGTCTTCACCCAACCGGGGTTCATCACGACGCAAGTGAAGCCGCGGCCGCCGAGGTCCACGCTCATCGACTTGTTCGCCATGTTGAGCGCGGCCTTCGACATCCGATAGCCGTAGGCGCCGCCGCTCGAGTTGTCGGCGATCGAGCCCATTCCGCTCGTGATGTGGACGACCTTGCGTGTCTTCGCCTCTTCGAGCCTGGCAAGGAGCGCACGCGTGACGCGGATGGGGCCGAGCGCGTTCGTATCGAAGGTTCGCGTCGCGTCTGCGAGATCGAGCTTCGCGATCGAATCCATCTTTCCCATGACGCCGGCGTTGTTGACCAGGACGTCCACCGGGCTCGTGATCGCAGCGCCGAACTCGGCGACGCTCGCGTCGTTCGCGACGTCGCACGCGTGGATGTGGACGCGATCGTCGCTCACTTTCGCGATCGCCTCGAGATCGCTCGCCTCTGCCGGGAGGCGAGCGCCCGCTTCCACGGTGTCGCCACGCGCGGCGAGCTGCCGCACGAGCTCGAGCCCGATCCCACGATTCGCCCCGGTGATGACCCATCGCATCCGCGCATCGAAACCCTGTTTCGGTGTGGGTGACAACCCAGGGCATCCGATCGACGCGTCCGAGGGACGGCGTCGCGGACGGCGCTCGCGTGGCGTATCCTGCTCGAAGAGGTGCTTCGCATGCGTACGTGGGCTCGAATCGGCAGCGCTGCAGCGGTTCTCTCGTTCCTCTCGGCGGGCTGTTCGTCAGGCGATACGGGCTCGAGCGGCGGCGGCGCCACCACGGGGACGAACGTCGGCGGAACGAACACCGGAGCGAGCGGCGTCGGCGCGGGCAGCAGCACGTCCACGTTCATGGAGCACGGAGAGGTCGTCTCGCTGACGATCGACCCGCCGGCTGCCACGATCGACGTCACGAACGGCGCCTCGAGCCCGGCAAACTTCAAGGCGATTGCCACGTATGCCGATCAGACGACGGGCCCCGTCTCTGCGACGTGGGCGTTCGACCAACTGCCCCTCGCTCTGGTCGATGGGTTCGGCGTCGTGACGGCGAACGGACAGCGGGGCGGACAAGGCGTGCTCACGGCGAGCGTCGGGACGATCTCGGCGACGGCAGACGTCACCGTGAAGGTGCACTTCGTCGGAAACGCGGCGAACCTGTCTCCAGCCGATCAGGCGCTCTTTGGGACTCCCGACACGGACCCGTCCGGAGCTCTGCTCTATCCGTACGACAAGACCGTCTTCGCGCGTGGTCTCCTGGCACCCTTGCTCCAATGGGACGGGGGCGCCGCGGCGGATGCTTATCAGATCAAGCTCACCGAGCCCTTCGCGGATGCGACGCTCTTCGTGACCGCGGACCCGCCGAGTCGCTTCGCGATCCCAGAGGACGTGTGGACGGGCCTGACCGAGTCGAACTTCGGCGGGTCACTCGATCTGGCGATCTCGCGATTGTCCGGCGGGCAAGCGCATCAGGCCATGGCCGCGTCGTGGACCATCGCGCAGGGGAGTCTGCGCGGGTCGATCTACTATTGGGCAGTCAATACGGGGCAGCTTCAGAAGATCGCGCCAGGTGCGTCGCTTCCTTCGCTCGTGTTCGACTCGGGCCCGGCCGACCAGCTCGGGACGCCTGCACCCGCGAATTACAACGGCGCGAACCCTCCTTGGGAGAGCGGCGGCAACAACAAGCGCTGCGTCGCGTGTCACACCGTCAGCAAAGACGGCTCTCGCATCGCTTCTCTCTTCGAAAAGCAAGGCTCGACGGCCAGTCCCTGGGGCACGGTCGATCTGACGGCCAGCCCCGCGAACGTCGTTCAGATGACGGCGTACGACTCGTCGGCGATCTTCTTGGCGCTGACGCCCGACGGCAGCCACGCCGTTCAAAATGACGTCGACATGTCGATGCGCCTCGTCGATGCGACGACCGGCGCTGCGATCCCGGGCGAGCTCGACACGATTCCGGACAAGGTCGCCGATCCGGCGTTCTCCCCGGACGGGTCGCTGCTCGCGTTCTCGAGCAACGCCACCGGCGCCTACCCCGTCGAGTTCTGGCGCGCCGATTTGGACGTGTACGACTACGACTCGGCGACGACGTCCTTCACCAATCGCAGGCAGATCGCGTCAGGCGGAACGGAGGCCATCGCGTTCCCGAGCTTCTCGCCCGACTCGAAGTGGGTGGTCTATCAAAAGGGCGACTACAGCCGCGCGAAGTACGGTACGAGCTCGGTCGGTTCGGACGATCTCTTCATCACCGACGTGGCCGGTCAGGTCGGACCGCTCTCGCTCCTGGCGGCGAGCGGCGCGGGGCTCGAGGCGAAGAACCAGCACATCTCGTATCAGCCCACGGTGAACCCGATCGCGGTGGGAGGTTACATCTGGGTCGTCTTCGTCAGCCCGCGCGACTATGGCAACTCGATGCGCTCGACGTCGAACCCGACGTACGAGAATCGCAAACAACTCTGGGTCGCCGCCGTGGACGTCAACCCAGTGCCCGGCCAAGACCCGAGCCACCCCGCCTTCTGGTTGCCTGGCCAAGACGCGACCACCATCAACATGAGCGGCTATTGGGCGCTCGAAGCGTGCCACCAAGAGGGCCAATCTTGCGAGCAAGGCTTCGAGTGTTGCAGCGGCTTCTGCCAGCCCGACACGAACGGAAACTACGTCTGCATCCCGCCACCCGGCGGTTGTTCTCACGACGGCGAGGCGTGTCAGACCGCGTCCGACTGCTGCGATTCCGGTGACCACGACTGCATCGGGGGGTTCTGCTCGCTCGCCGCGCCGCAGTGAAGTCGGTCGCGGCGGCGCCACCCCCGACGGCGCTGCGACGTACTTGATCGCGTCGGTAGCGCGCGACGCGGTGATTGACCCGCTCGCACACGGCGCTGCGCACCGCCAAGCGCGCCCGCGACGAGGTTTCGCGTGGTTCGCCCCCCGTACGCTCGGCACGCTCGCTGCACTGGAGCCCGTCCATGGCGCTTCACCCGATCCCTTCGCGCTCGCGCTCCATGATCCTCGGCGCTTCTGCCCTCCTCGCGCTCGGCTTGATGGCACCGGGGTGCATCATCGACGTGTTCGGCCACACCGACAGCTCGTCGGACGGCGACTCTGGCGATCTCCGGGTTGGCGACATGCCCGACGGCGGACTTTGCCTGTCGGCCGCGGAGTGTCGCAGCGGACGCTGCGAGTACCATGAATGCCTCGGCAGTGGCTGCGCGAGCGATCCATGCGAAGACGGATGGGAGTGTGTCCACACCGATCCTGATTGGCTCTCGAGCGCGTTCGGCGGCGACGGAAGCGACATCTGCGTGCCGACGTGCGGCGAATGCGGAAACGCGTACCACTGCGAAGACGGTCGAACGACCGGCACGTGCACAGAGGGGCCGACGCCGCCGACAGCGGACGCAGGCGGACCGTACGTTGCGCCGATCGACACGAGCGTCGAGGTGACCGCCACCGCGAGCTCGCCGACCGGTGCGATCACGACGTACGCCTGGACGTTCGACGACGACACGACGGCGAGCGGCGCAGTCGTCGAGCACACGTTTTCGACGATTGGCCAGCATTACGTCGAGCTCACGGTCACCGATACGATTGGCGCGACGGCGGCAACGTCGACCATCGTCGACGTGTGCGGCACGACCGGCACGGCGTGCGACACGTACTTCGGCGGGTGCTGCGAAGGTTTCGCGTGCGACGTGTCCAGCGCTCTGTGCGCGCCACTCTGAAGACGATCCGTCCGCGCCTACGACTGGAATCAGAAACGCGGCCAGCGCTTCAGGATGGCGAAATGCCCGGCCGCCAGCGCTCGCCCGTCTCGACGCTGAGGTGCCGAATGTCGACGCGCGTCCTGTCGATGTCGATGACGCCGAAGACGATCGGCAATTGAAAGCGCTTCGGTCCGATAGAACCGGGATTGAACACCGTGATGTCGCGATCGCGTCCGATGAACGGGACGTGCGAGTGGCCGCAAACCACGAGCGAAGCGTCCTCTTTGCGGGCGAGTCGACCGACCTCGGCGCGGAGCTTCGGGCCGTACACGGCGATGTGCAACAGGACGAGGTCGATGAGGACGCCCACCTCGTCCTCGACCGACACCGTCACGACATCGGGAAGCGCGGCCGCGTGCGTGTCGATGTTTCCGCGGACGGCGGTGACCGGCGCCACCTCTGCGAGCCCGTCCAGCACCTCGAGATCGCCGATGTCGCCCGCGTGCAGGATGTGGTCGGGGGAGAGCTCGCGAAGTCGTCGCGTCGATTCGGGGTGGGGGCGCGAGTGCGTGTCGGCGACCACCGCGATGCGAAGCGAAGGTCGCTTCATCTCGAGGCGCACTCGATGGTGGATCTGCGCAGGTCGCTTCGGCACGCCGTGGGTCCTTGCACCAGCACGGCGCGAGAGCAATCGCGGACGACACCCCGATTGCTGCGATCCCGAGAGGATGCGCGGTCAGCAATCGATGGATCTCCCCTCGCGAGAGGTGCACTAGACTCGGCGCGGGGGAGCGCTCGTCGGCGCCCCGCATCACCATGGAACCTCTCGCCAGGGGCACTGTCTTCGCCGGTCGCTACGAGATCCTTCGCGGGATCAGCGTGGGCGGGATGGGCATGGTCTACGAGGTCCTGCACAAGGAGACGCAACGTCGGCGGGCGTTGAAGGTGATGCTCCCCTCCGTGCTCCTCGACGAGGACATGCGGGCGCGCTTCCGACGCGAGGCGATCGTGACGGCCGACATCGAGAGCGAGCACATCGTCGAGATCTTCGACGCCGGCGTCAATCCCGTCAGCCGCGCGCCGTTCCTGGTGATGGAGCTGCTGCGCGGGGAAGACCTGAGCAAGCCGATCGAGCGGGGCGAGCGCTTCACCACGGCAGAGGTCGTCGAGCTCATGACGCAGCTCGCGCGTGCGCTCGATAAGACCCATCGCGCGCAGGTCATCCACCGCGATTTGAAGCCCGAGAATCTCTTCGTCACGCGCCGCGACGACGGCTCGGCGCGGCTCAAGGTGCTCGACTTTGGGATCGCGAAGCTCGTCTCCCGCGTCCGGGTCGAGGGCATGACCACGCGAACCGTCGGGACCCCGCTCTACATGGCGCCCGAACAAATGACCGGCGACGCGGCGCGCATCGGCCCCGCGGCGGATCTTTATGCGATCGGACACATCGCCTTCACGATGCTCGTGGGGCATCCCTATTGGCATAGGGAATCTCTCGTCGCTGCGACCGTGATGGCGCTGTTGCTCACGATCAGCAAAGGCGCGCCGGACACCGCGACGTCGCGCGCGCTCGAGCTCGGCGTGGGCCTGCCGCCGGCGTTCGACGCGTGGTTTGCGCGCGCGACCTCCATCGATCCGGGCGCACGCTTCGAGGCGGCGGTGCCGATGATCCGCGCCCTCGCCGCCGCTCTCGACGGGGTCGACCCGACGGTCACGTCGTCGGAGCGTCGGTTCATCGGCTCTGCGCCGACCGTCGACGCGACAGCCGGCAAGCCTGGCGATGAGCGACAAACCCCCGTTGCCGCGACACCACGACCTCATCACGAAGAACCGCTCGGTACGACGCGAGAGAGCCCGCGGACCGTGGGCACGGCGCAGGCGAAGACGAACGTCGCGCCGCTGCTCTCCGGAGCGCCCGGATCGCTCGTCGACGATCACGATCGCTCCTATGCCGGGCCTCCGTCGTCCCGCACCCTCCGGGGCGAAGACCGCGCGAGGCCGACCCGCCTGTGGTTGGGGCTCGGCGGCGCCGCGCTCGTCGCGGCGGGCGTCACGCTCGGCGTCGTTCGTCCTTGGGAGAGCGCCGAATCGAAGGAGACGGCGACCGCGGTGTCGGGTCGCGACTCCGCGACGACGTCGGGGCCTGCCGGCGCGTCGGAGCCGCCGATCCCATCGACGGCACCGATCGTCACGGGGATTGGAACACCGAGCGCGGCGGCGACTGCGAGCGCGAGCGCGTCGGCGCCCATCCCATCCGCGACGGCGAAGCCCGCGGTCGCCGTCGGCGCGCCTCTACGGCCGGTCCTGAAGGCGGTGGGTTCGGGAGGCACGGCTCCGACACCGATTCCGACGACATGGGGCGGTCCGCGCAGGTAGTCTGCCGCCGGGTTTCGTTGAGCTCGCGGGTTCTCGGGGGTCGATGCTTCGGTTCTCTGTCTCATTCGGTAGCTGGTGTCGCGCTGTCTCTCTCGTCGCGATGATTCCGCTCGTCTTTCTGGGCGCGCGGGTCGCCCATGCGCAGCAAGCGCGGGATCCGGCGGGCGCCGACAAGCTCTACGAAGACGGCAGCAAGCTCCTCGCCCAGGGCGACTGGGCCGGGGCCTGCACGAAGTTTGCGCAGAGCCAGCAGCTCGATCCGTCCCCGGGCGCGCTCTTGAATTTGGCTGGCTGCGCGGAGCACGACGGAAAGATCGCTTCGGCGTGGTCCCTCCTCAAAGAGGCGCGCTCGCTGAACGCCGACACGCTGAGCAACAAGCGCCAGCAAGAGATCGAGCAGTTCTCGGCCGCAGGCATCGCGCGCCTCGAGCCGCACATCCCGCAGCTCAAGATCGCGGTGCAGCATCCGCCGCCGGGCCTTCGCGTTCTCCGCGACGGACAAGACGTCACCGCGACCGTCGGGACGCCGCTCCCGGTCGATCCCGGAAAGCACGTCATCGAGGTCAGTGCCCCGGGATTTCGCACGGTGACAGAGACAGTCGACGTCACCGAGTCGACGCGACCCCTCTGGCAGACCGCGCTCGAAGCGGAGCCCGAGGCGACAGTCCCGCCAGAGCGGCCTGCCGCACCTCCCGTGCTTCCTGGGCCGAAGCCAGTCGGACCGCTCAAGGGCGAAGAGGGGCTCGACGGATTGCAAATCACCGGGCTCGTGATGGGCGGCGGTGGGCTCGCCGTCCTTGGTGCATCCATCGCGACTGGCGTGCTCGCGCTCGGCAAGAAGAGCGATCTCGACGAGCTCGGCTGTATCGAAAAGGAGGGCAGCGGCGGTAGCACGCTCCTCTGCTCGAAGGACAAGCTCGATACGGCAAAGTCCGCGAGCTCGGACGGCTCGACGCTCGCGACCGTAAGCACCGTCACGACGTTCGCGGGCGCCGCGCTCACCGGCACCGGCGTCGTCCTCTTCATCATCGGTACCGTGCAAAGAGGCGGCGACGGCGCCGCCACGAAAGAGGCTTCCACAGCGCCGCAGGTGCTGCCCTACGCGGGCCCAGGCTCGGTCGGGCTCACCGTTCGAGGGGCATTCTGATGCGCTCTGATTCGAAGTCTCGAACCGCCGACTCCACCGCCCTCCCGCGGCGCGTGGCTTGGGTGGCGAGCGCGCTATGCCTGGTCGCAGGGTGCTCGCTCGTCACGACGTTCCCCGAAATCGAAGAGAGCACCGCTGCTGGCGCTGCAGGGCAGGGGGGCGCCGGTGGCGGCACGACGAACGTCGGCGGCAATGGCAATGGCGGGGGCGGAGCCGGTGCCGGCGGCGGCGAGTGCACGCCTGTCCTGGCTGATTGCACGGATTGCGCAGGGACGGTCGAGCACTGCGGCGCCATGCTGACCGAGATCGGGTCGACGACGTTGATCGGGCCGCCGAACGTCCCGACCTCCGACGGGTTTGCAGAGGTCACGGCCGGAACGACCCTCGCGAGTGGCGCGCCCGTCTTCGCGGGCGTCTTCCAAGAGCACCTCGGCGTCGGCCTTCAAGGTACCAATAAGCTGTCTGCGCTCGATGTCGGCGTCGGCTTCATCTCATCCGCGGATGGCGACTTGCTCTTCGGCATGAGTCCGTGTGACGGCACCGCAAGCAGCATGACGATGGGCGCGATCGTCAGTTTTCCGAAGGCCAGCCCCCCCGCGCTCGCCGTCGTCGGTGGCTTCACCGCCGATCGGCTGCTGCCGTTCAATGGCTCGACGAATTGCTCCGGGAGCGGTGTTATCCCATCCCACGTCGGGAACGGCACGATTACCCCGTACATCTATTGGTTTCGAGAAAACGGCAACGCGATGGAGTCGCTCGAGCCCCCCGCGGGCGAGCAACAGATAAACGAGCACGCGATGTTCCTCGACGCCGCCGTCGTCGATGCCCAGGCAGCCAATCCGAACCTCGTAGCCATCGGCGTCACGACGAGCTCGGCCTTCAACGCGCTCGGGGCGGTCGACGGAACGAAGTTTTTCTTGTTGTCCGCAGGCACCGCCAATCTGAAGTCCGCTAAACCGCTTCAGTTCGGACCGTGTCAGGCCGACGCGTTCAACGACTTCGATCGGATCGATGGATCGATCGCCGTCGATCCAGTGGACGGGGGCGTCTGGGTCGCCGGCTCCGACGGCTGTGGCGGGCTCGACCAGCCCGCAGGGCCGCAGCCGACGGGTTTCCTCCAGCGGTGGAGCACGACGGCGGGCGCTCCTGGAGAAGCGCCGACCTTCGACGCCGCGACCGTGACGTTACCGATCAACAGCACGAACCATTTTCGAGTCAGACGCCTCGTCGTCACGAGCGACTCGATCCTCTTGGCTGGGGTCTACACCGGCGTGCCCAGCTTCAAGATGGCGGCCGGCGGTGATCCCGACGCGGGACACGCCGGTGGCGACGCCTACGTCGTTCGCTTTCCGCGGGCAGGCTTCACCAATCAATCCAAGGCAACGTGGTTCCGCCGTATCGCCAGCGACAACCCGCTGACGAACGTGCTCGACCTGCGTGCGGACGGCGGACGGATCTACGTCGCGGGTCGCGTCGGCACGGACCTCGGTATCGGCGACGTGTTCTCGTGCCTCACGGCCGATCTCGGCGGCGGACGCGGCTTCGTCGCCGAGCTCGACGAGGCGACGGGTGCAGTCAATTGGATGCGTCTCGATGGTGGGCTACCGCAATCGCCCGACGGATCGGCGCCGCCTCGTCGCGTGAGCGACACGGTCGTCGTCCCGTACGGCCGCGGGAACCTCGCGCTCGCGACCTCGTCGCTCGGCGACGTCGTCTTGCAATGCGATGAGAGCTCGACCGACGTGGCGAAGCCGACGGTGACGCTACGTATGCTGGAGCCCTCGCCCTGAGCCCGCAGCGCTCGCCTTCGAGGGCCCCTTGCGGTACGAGCGTCGCCATGGGTTTTGGGCGCAATCAGTTCGTCGCGAAGGCAGAGGCCGCGGAGCAGAAGGCGGCCGACGCGCCGGATGACATCGCCCGCGTGCGCGCCCTCCGTGAAGCGGCGCACGAGTGGGACCGCGCCGCCGACCGCGAGAAGCCTGGGAGCCGACGCGAGGAGTACCTCAAGAACGCTGCCCGCAATCGCGCCGAGGCCGATGGCGAGCCGGCCGAAGAGCTGTCCTCGCCCGAGGAAGCTCCGACGGAACGCCTCGAGCTAAGCGCGGCCTCGCCCGCGCAACCCATCGTGCTCGATCCACGCCAGCTCAACTGATTCGCTACGCCGCGCCCGTCCGGAAAAAGAGACGCCGCCGAGCCCGATAGGCGCGGCGGCGTCGCTCCGTGCGCGCAAGCGCTTCGATCAGGGGAAGATCTCGCGCTCGGCGTAGACCTGCGCGATGCGCTGGAGCGCGACGGCGTACGCCGCGATGCGCATCGACGTCTTCTTGTGCCGACCCATGTCGATCACCTCGCGATACGCCTTTCGCATCGCCTTCTCGAGGCGCTCGTCGACCTCTTCCAGTGTCCAGCTCTCCGAGCGCTTGTTCTGCACCCACTCGAAGTAGCTGACCGTGACGCCGCCGGCGTTCGCGAGCACGTCGGGGAGGATGGCGATGCCGCGCTCGAGCAGCACCTTCTCGCCCTCCGGCGAGCAGGGGCCGTTCGCGCCCTCGGCGACGAGCTTGACCTGCAGCGCGCGGGCCTCGTCTTCGCCGATCTGATTCTCGAGCGCACACGGCGCGAAGATGTCGGCCTTCACCTTGAAGAACTCTTCGCGGCTGATGACCTTGCCCGCGGGATACCCGCTGATGCTGCCGTGCTTCTTCACGTGCTCCTGGAGCTTGTGCGCGTTGAAGCCTTCCGGGTTGAAGAGGTATCCGGAGTGATCGCCGACGGCGATCGTCGAGACGCCCATCTTCGCGAGGATGACCGACGCGTGCGAGCCGACGTTGCCGAAGCCCTGCACGGTCATCGTGGAGCCTTCGAGGTTCATGTTGTTCTCTTCGGCCCAGTACGTGATGCAGTGCACGAGGCCCTGGCCGGTCGCCTTCTCCCGGCCGAGCGTTCCACCCGAGGCGACGGGCTTGCCAGTGACGACGCCGCGCACGGCCTGCTTCGACTTCGTCCCCATCATGTTCATGTACGTGTCCATGGCCCACGCCATGGTCTGCGCGTTCGTGCCGACGTCCGGCGCCGGGATGTCCGTATCCGGGCCGATGTTGTCGCCGAGCGCGTGGAAGAAGCGACGTGTGATGCGCTGAAGCTCCTGGCGAGAGACGGCGCGCGGGTCGAACTTCACGCCGCCCTTTCCTCCGCCGTAGGGGAGATTCATGAGCGCGCACTTCCACGTCATCATCGCGGCGAGCGCCTTCACGTCGTCCAGAGAGACGTGCTCGTGATAGCGAATGCCGCCCTTGTACGGGCCGAGCACGTTCGAGTGCTGGATGCGGTAGCCCTTGTAAAGCTTGATTTCTCCCGAGTCCATGCGAACCGGGAAATGGACGATCAGCTCGACTTTCGGCTGGCTCAGGATCACGCGCACGTAGTCCGGGAGCGCGACGTGTCCGGCTGCTTCGTCGAGATAGGCTTGGACGACCCCGAAGAAGTCGTACCGAGGCGCGGGGGGCGCCTTCATCGATGCTGGGGTCGAAAGGGCGACAGCGGTTGCGGCGGGGGACTCGGAGCTCATATCGGTTCCCCGCTTCTAGTCCCTCGCTGCGGCGTGTTCAACGCTCGGATCGTCGCCGCACCGCGTAAACGGCGCGTCATTTTCGTCTCGAAGCGTAGCCCGCGCATGTCCGCCACAAGGGCGACCTCGAAGGGGCCCCCGAAAACTACGAGCGTCCTGCTCACGCGATGCGCAGCACTAGGCCGCCGCCCGAGCTACGGCAGTCGGAAGAATACGACGTAGAGGTATGTGAGCGACGCCGTCACGAGCAGCGCATCCACACGATCGAGGATGCCGCCATGCCCGGGCACGATGCCCCCGGAGTCCTTCACGCCCGTCGATCGCTTGAGCAGCGATTCGCCGAGATCGCCGAGCTGACCGAGCCCACCCGCGACGATGCCGAGGATGACGCCGTCCACGATCGGCAGGGACCGCAGATAGAAGAAGGAGCCGAGTAGCGCCCCGCCGACCGCCGCGAAGAGACCGCCGATGGCGCCCTCGACGGTCTTCTTCGGGCTCACCGCTTCGTAGAGCTTGTGCCGTCCGAGGAAGCGTCCCGCGAAATACGCGCCTGTGTCGCTCAGCCACGACAGCATCAGCGTCAGGACGACGAACCCAGGCCCGTCCGCGCCGCCGTCCTTCTTCAGGAGGGCGAGCGTCGACATCCCCGCGCCGAGATACAGGGGACCAAACGCGCCCGCCGTCAGGCGAAACGCGGCGGTCTTCATGTCGCCGAGCCGCGCGAGACCTAGCAGGATCGCTGCGATGGGAAGCAGCAGGATGAGCGCCAGGAGCGTCTTGGCGTCGAAGCCGCGGAAGTACACGAGCTCGAGCACGCCGACCGTCATGGCGATGCCGACGATCTGCGCGACGCGATCTCCGGCGTGCGTCATGCCGTAAAACTCGGACGCGCCGATCACCGTTGCGGTCGAGATGAAGAGCAGCCAGGCCCAAGCGGGGCCCAAGTAGAGCAAGAGCAAGATGAGCGGGGCCGCCACGGCAGCCGTCGCGACGCGCATCAACAGGTTCGACGGCTGCTTCTTGGCCGGCTCGTTCGAGCCTGCGTCGTTCGTGGCGCTCATCCCTCCCGCTTTCCGAAGCGGTGGAGCCGCTCCTGGTAGGTCGCTATGGCTTCGAACAAATCCGCCTCGTCGAAGTCGGGCCACAGGCGGTCCGAGAAGACGAGCTCGGCGTTCGCGGCTCCGTACAAGAGAAAGTTCGACAGCCGCTGCTCGCCGCCGGTGCGAAGGATGAGGTCTGGATCGCCCGCGCAGAGGCTCGGGATCTTCGCCGCGATGAGCGTGGCGTCGATGCTCGACGGATCGATCGCGCCGGTGCTGGCTGCGATCGCGAGCTCGCGCGCGACGTGGGCGATCTCTTCACGCGCGCCATACGAGAGCGCCAACGCGAGCGTCATCTTCGTGTTGTCGCTCGAGTCGCGCGCGAGCGGATCCAACGCCGCGCGCACGAGCTCTGGCAGCCGTCCGAGGTCGCCGATCGCGACGAGGCGAATGCCGTTGTCCAGGATCTCGTCGCGCTCGCTCGTCAGGAACTCCTCGAGCAAGCCCATGAGCGCGTCGACCTCGCCGCCGGGCCGCGCCCAGTTCTGCTCGCTGAAGGCGTAGAGCGTGAGCGCCTGGACGCCGAGTCGGCGCGATGCGCGCACGACGCGACGCACGGCGGCGCTGCCGGCCTTGTGACCGGCCTCTCGCCGTTCACCACGGAGCGTCGCCCAGCGGCCGTTGCCGTCCATGATGATGCCTACGTGGCGGGGCAGATCCTTGGCCTCGACGAAGGGCATGAACGCCTCCCTTCTAGCCCATCGGTCGGGAAGTTGCTTCGCCAAGACGAGGGCTGCCCCTCGCCAGGCCGCAGGCCCCTTTTTCCCACGCGAAGACCGTGTCAAAGGATGACGCATGACGACTGGCGTGGGCCTCACGGTGACGTTGCGTTTGCGCATGGGCTCGCACGACGCGCACTACGCGGGAGAGCTCGTCGACGGTGCGCGGATGCTCGCGCTCTTCGGCGACGTCGCGACCGAGCTGCTCATTCGACTGGACGGCGACGAAGGGCTCTTCCGCGCTTACGAGAGGGTAGAGTTCCTCGCCCCGGTTCGTTCGGGAGACTTCATCGAAGCGACCGGCGTCATTACACGCGTCGGCGCGACGAGTCGGACCATGGCGTTCGAGGCGCGACGCGTCGCAGAGAACTGTCGACGCAGCGATCTCGCCGCGTCGGCGGCGGATGCGCTGTCCGAGCCGGTGATCGTCTGTCGCGCGACCGGGACCTGCGTGACGCCGCGCGAGCTCCAACGAAAGCCGCGCCTCGTCCTGCCGTCGCTGTCGGCGCCGGCGCCGGATCACGCCACGCTCCCGGAGCCGCGCCCTCTCATCACGCCGCCTCCGCACGTCGTCGTGACGCCACCGCCGCGCGACCTCATCCTGACGGCCGCCATCGTCGGCGCCGAGGTGACGCGCGCGCAGACGTCGCATCTCCCGATCTCCGCGCAAGAGCTGGCTGACGAAGCGGCACGCTGCCGCGACGCGGGCGCGTCGGTGATTCACCTTCACGTGCGCAACCCCGACGGGACGCCGTCGCAATCGACACAGCTCTTTCAAGAGGCGATCGACGCCATTCGCAGGAAGACGGACGTCGTCATCCAGACGTCGACGGGCGGCGCGGTCGGCATGAGCGTGGACGAGCGGGCCGGGCCGCTCGGCTGCAAGCCCGAGATGGCGACGCTGAACTGCGGGACGATCAATTTCGGCGCGGACGTCTTCATGAACGACCGAAAGCTGATTCGCGATCTCGCGGCACGCATTCGAGCGGCGGGCAGCATCGCCGAGCTCGAGTGCTACGACGTCGGCCACATCGACGAAGCGCTCGCGCTCCTGAAAGAGGGCGCCATCTCCGAGCCGCTTCATTTCCAATTCGTGCTGGGCATCCCAGGGGGCATCGGTGCGCGTGAGGACGTGCTTCGCTTCCTCGTCTCGCAAATTCCGGCGCAGGCGACCTGGGGCGTCGCTGCGGTCGGACGTTTCCAACGACCGATGACCGAGCTCGCGATGTCCCTCGGTGGGCATGCGCGCGTCGGGCTCGAGGACAACATCTATCTCGAGAAGGGCGTCCTCGCAGAGGGCAGTGCACCGCTCGTCGCGCGCGCGGCGGCCTATGCGAAGACGCTCGGCCGCGAGGTCGTCCTGCCCGACCGCGCCCGACATCTGCTCGGAATTGTCGCCGTCCGACCTTCGGTCGGAAGTTCGCCCGAAGGTCGGACCGCGAAGAGCCCAAGTCGCGCTTGATGCCGTGGGCCTGCTGTCGCCGCTCTTGAGACACGCCCGGAGTCGCGCGCGAATCGTCGTCGGCAGCGTGGTGGCCGCTGTCGTCGTCGCTTCGGCGCTCGGGCATCTACCGGCGCGTGAAGCGGCAAGCGTCGCGAGCATGCTCTCCGTGGGCTCGAGCGGGGCAGTCGCGACAGGCGACTACGTCTGGGGACCTTCTCGGGGCGTCTTCTTCGACTTGGTGTCCGGTCGGCCCGTCGTCTTCCTCTCGGCGCCTGGAGAGGGCGAGCCGCGCGATGCGTGGACCAGCCGAGTCTCGGTGACCCCGGGCGGACGACCGCTCTTCGCGCGCGACTTTCATCGACTCACGGATACCTCATTTGGGGACGAGGCCGACATCGCGGCTGCCGCGGCAGGGTTTGCTTTTCGGACCACCTTTCAAGGAAAGCCCCAGTCGATGTCGCTCGCGAAATGGGGGGAGCCCCTCGCGTCGCGCGTCTCTTTTCGAGAGCCGCCCAGCTCACTCGAGTATCGATGGGGCGGCGAGGTCCTCGTCCTGGACGTCGGTGGCGTCGCCGCGAGCGTGAGCTTGAATCATGAAGTGATGGTCGAGCCGGGGGCTTCGCTCGAGGTCGTCGATGGTCAACCCGCCCGCCCGACGACGAAGGCCGCACCGCTCACGATTCAGGCCTCCGACGTGGGGGCGCCGGAGGCATACCCGAGCGCGCCATTCGCGCCGCTCATCGAGAGCTCGTTCAGCGGCGGAGCGCCCATCTTGGCAGAGGCGACTCGCGGCGCGTCGCGAAGCATCGAGATCGACGCGCGACAGGTAGACCTGCGCGTCCTTCCGGGGACGGCGTTTCCTCGGTCCGAGACCGGTCGCGTCGCGAGCCGAGCGCCGTGGGGCGGCCTGGACGCCGAGCGCGTCGTCCTGGTCGCGCCGCTCGCATCCGGGCCGTCGGGCTCGGGGTTTCTCGACGCGGGGACGCCGTTTGGGCCGCTCGAGAGCGCGACGCCCGCGCTGGCCGTCTCGAGGGACCACGTCGCGCTGGGGTCGTGGCCGTTCGATCCTTGGGACCGCCACGGGTTCGAGTCCGTCGCCGAGCTCGCAGGAGCCACGGGCGCCGACACATTGGCCATCTGTGCGACGAAGAGTGGCAATCTCGTGGTGGGTCGCGGCGCCGGCGAGACACCTCCGATGCCGGGGGACTGCGTCACCACGATCACGGGGCCTGGAGAAGCGAGACCTCTCTTCGTCGGCAAAGGAGCCCTCGCGGAGTGGAAGGGCGCTGGGCAATCGTCGGGCACCGTGCTCGTCGCTTTTCGGCGTGATTGGGAAAGTGCGACACGGGACTTGGGTGTTCGGCTCGGCTGGAAGCCGTCGGCCGACGTGAAGTCCGACCCTCCGTGGTTGCCAGCCGCCTGGACCGCCGAGGCGGACAGACTCGGCGCCACGGTGAGCCTCACTCTGATTGACCCACAGCGGTTTCGCTGGGTGTTGGTCGCCGGGCAGGCCGAGAGGGCGCATCGGTTTGGCGGGACGTTCAGAGAGCAGCCCGTCGAGAGCGATCGGCCGCTTTCCCGCGTCGCGTTCGGCCTCGCGAACGGAAAGCGCCGCGGCACGCTCGGGCTGCGCATCGACGGCTCGACCGGGCTCGCGTTTCGTGGACACGACGCCGTCCTCGAGCTTGCGGCGACAGGGCTCACGCTGACATCCCCGACCGAGCGCGCTGGCGTCGAGCCGACAGGGGACGCTACCGAGCTTGGGCTCGCCGTGGACGACGGGGCGCTGCTCCGCGCCGCCCGAGACCGTGGACCGCGCCAGCTCCGCGCCGACATTTGCGTCCTTGACGAGCGTCGCCTCGTCGTTGCAGAGAGTGTGTTCGACAGTCACGAGGCCAACGCGACCCTCCTGCTCGAGCTCGGCTGTCAGCGGGTCGTCGCCCTCGACCGCGGCACCGAGCACCCCGCATGGCACGCCACCGGTGCCGCCGCTGCGGGCCCCTTCGACACCACCGCCTTGGTCGGCATCGAGGTCCCGCTCCCCGTCTCGGTCACGTCACTCGCTTCAGACGCGGCTTCGGTGCCTCCCTGAACAGATTGAGCGCGCATCATTTGCGGGGCTCGTGACGGAAATTCCACGAACGCGTGAGCCCGGGTCGGACGGGACCCTACGCACAATGTGCGTTGATGTGCGAATGTGCTGTGCCTGGATTCGCTGTGTTAATATATGAACATAGCGCTGGCGCGATGGGTCGTGTGGGACCTCGTTGGCGAAGCCTCTGGACGGCGCGCGTCGGAGGCAGCGCGAGTAGCCGCCTCGCGGTGAGCCCCACGTCTGTGCAGCGCGCCGATGGCCTGCGACGCGTTGGCGACGACTGAAGATGGGTTCAATCCGCGCTCCCTCGATGCGGCGCGACGGGGAGTCGCCGGGAGCTCGACATCCCCGACGCGCGGGCTGCGCGAGCCCACGTGGCCTTCGCGAGTGCGAGCTTTGCTCGCCCGTTTGGATGGGCTCACAACATCTCGCCGCAAAGGGGGACGCCTTGCGCGCGAGTGATACGCTGAGCGTCCCAGTTGCGACGTGACGCCAAGGCGTCGCGGAATGTTGGCCGGTTTCGGAAGCCGGTGCGACGATCGATGCGAGGCTAGGCATGTCGGAAGGTAACAACCTCGTCGGTGTCGATATCGGCACGAGCTCCATCAAGGTCGTCCAACTCAAGGAGACCCGGAAGGGGCCGCGTCTCATCAAGCTCGGCTTCACGCCGTTGCCCCGCCAAACCATCGTGGACGGTCACGTCCTCAATGCGCAGGCGGTCGTCGACGCGCTGAACCGCGTCTTCGCCGAGTCGAAAATCAAGACGCGCGACATCGCGCTCTCGATCAGCGGGCAAGCGGTCATCATCCGCAAGATCACCGTGCCGATGATGACGGCCGCGGAGCTCGATGAGCAGATCCAGTGGGAGGCGGAGCAACACATCCCCTTCGACATCAAGGATGTCCACGTCGACTACGAGGTGCTTCGGCGCCGACCAGAAGCCGGCCAGATGGATCTGCTCCTCGTCGCGGCCAAGCGCGACGAGGTCAACGACTACGTCGAGATCGCGCGCCAAGCGAAGCTGCGACCCGTCGCCGTCGACATCGACGCGTTCACCGTCCAGAACCTGTTCGCGTACAACCGCGGCCTCGCTCCCGATCAGACGTTCGCGATCATCAACGTCGGCGCGAGCCTCGCATCGATCAACATCATCTCGCACGGCGTGAGCGCCTTCACGCGCGACATCGCGAACGGCGGCAATTACATCACCGAGCAGATCCAGAAGCAGCTCGGTGTGCCGTTCGAGCAGGCTGAAGAGCTCAAGTGCCAGAGCGCGATGGGCGGCGGGGCGGCGCCTCAGATCTCCGGGATCATCGATTCGGTCTGCGACAGCATCGCGGGCGAGATCCAGCGCAGCCTCGACTTCTTCCACGCCACGAGCGGCGAGCAGGAGATGACCCGCATCTTCCTCACCGGCGGCTCATCGAACTTGCCGCAGCTCATGAACGCCATCTCGCGCCGGTCGCGCGTCGGCGTCGAGCTGATCCCGCCGCTCGAGAAGGTCCCGGTCGAGGGCAAGGACGTCAACCCGCAGCTGCTCCAGCAACGGGCAGGTCAGCTCTGCGTCTCTCTCGGCCTCGCGATGCGCAAGGACCGCGAGCGTCGGGGCGAGTCTGCGCTCATCCGCATCAACCTCCTTCCGGTGAAGAAGCGCGCCGAGCGCGCGGCCAGCGATCCGTCGACGAGCCAACGTTGGCTCCTCGGTGTGCTCGCGGTGCTCGTGCTCGAGGTCGTCGGATTCTTCCTCCTCCAAAGCTCGAAGGAGACGGATCTCGACAAGCAGAACGCGGCGAACCAGCAGCTCGAAGGGGACATCGCAGGCATCCGCGAGCTGGTTCAGCAACACGAGCAAGTGAAGAAAGAGCTGGCCGAGCTCCGGGCGCGCGAAGAATCGATCGCGCAGCTCGAGGCTGGGCGCTCGGGGCCGACGGCGCTGCTGCTCGAGCTCTCGCAGCTCCTCTCGCAAGGAAAGGGGCCGACGGTCGATCCGGATCGGATGGCGCGGCTGCGCAAGGACAACCCCCTGCAGGTCTTCAACCCTGGCTGGGATTCGAGGCGTCTCTGGCTGACCTCGTTCAAGGAGTCCGACCGCTCGGTCCTCCTCGAGGGCCAGGCGCGTGACTCGACGGACGTGAGCGAGCTGGCTTATCGCCTGAAAGCGTCGAGCTACTTCTACGACGTGAAGCTCCGGCCCGGAAAGAAGGACGACAAGGGCGACGCGTCGATGGTGAGCTTCGGGCTCGAGCTGAAGGTGAGGTACTGAGATGGCTGCCGCAAAGGGAAGCGCTCTCACGCGCCTGTCGACACCCGCGAAGCTCGTCTTCACGCTCGTGTTGTCGGTCGTCGTCGCCGCGCTCTATTTCGTCATCTTCTACGTCGATCTCGACGGCCGCATCGGCGAAGCGCAAGCGAAAGAGAGCACACTTCGTGGTGATCTTCAGCGCGCCGAAGAAGCGAAAGAGGCCTATCAGAAGGACCTCGAAGAGAAGACGCGCAAGCAACAGCTCGTCCGCGAGCAAAAGAAAATCCTCCCGGACGAAGCCGAGACCCCGGCGTTCCTCGCAGCGCTTCAGGGCGTCGCGACCGTGAGCGGCGTGCAGCTCGCTTCGTACAAGCCCGAGGACGAGGTCCCGGACCAGTACTACGTCCGCGTCCCCATGAGCCTCACGGTCTCGGGTCGTTTCCACCAGATTGCCCGATTCTTCTACGGAGTCGGCCAACTCGATCGCGTCATCAACATCGAAGAGATCGAAATGAAGCTTCGACCCGGGGCTACCGCCGATAGCGAGGTCATCCTCGACGTCAAATGTCTCGCGACCGCATTCCGTGCGCTGCGTCCGGGCGAAACCGCCGGCGCTCCGGGCCGAGGGAGATCGAAATGAAGCTCTTCATCTCGATGTCGTTCGCGGTGGTCCTCTCGGCCGGGCTCATCGGCTGTGGCGACGAGGCCCCGCCGCCGCCTCAGCAACAAGGAGCCGACGCGGCGCCGGGCGCGCCGGGCGCTCCGGCACAGGCCGGAGGCGCGAAGGGCGGCAACGCGGCCGCCATGCCCTCGGATCTTCCTCCGCTGCCCGTTCGCGACATCAGCGAGCGCGATTTCCTCGAGTCGCCGGCCAGCCGCGATCCGTTCAAGAACTACTCCGAGCTCTTCGTGGTCAAGCCGCCCACGGACGATTCGAAGGGGCCGCAACGTGAGATCTTGGTGCCGAAGTATGCGCTCCAAGAGCTTCGCATCGTCGGCATCATCACGGGCGGAGCGGCGAGAGCGCTCGTCACCGACCCCACCGGTCTCGGCTGGGTGCTTCGCGTCGGCGACTTCGTCGGTCGTAGCGAGAGCGTCCACAGCGGCGGTCCCGGCGGAATCGACGTCGCGCTGAACTGGCGCGTGGATCGGATCCGAGAGAACGACGTCGTCTTCATCCGCGAGGATCCGTCCCGCCCGGACGTCCCCGCCACGACCCGCGTCCTCTCGATGCGGACCGAGGACGAAATGAAGACCGAAATTCGAACCGGCATCCGCGGGAGCCACCCCGACGATGACGACGGACCGTCGACGCCGAGGCCCAAAACGAAGGGCTAAATCGCCACATTCGCCGCACTCGAGCCCTCCGCCAAGTCGGGGGGCTCGTCCGTTTGTGCCGCAAATTGGGCCCGAGCGGGCAGTCCGGAATAACGTCGACACGCAATGAAAAGCCTCGTCTTGCAGAGGACCGCCGATGGCGCTCATCCTCGCAGCAGCATCAGGGTCATCGCCCTAGGGCTCTTCGTCTGGGGGCTCCTGGCCAGCCTTTCGGTCTCGGCGTATGCATCGCCGACATCGCTGGGTGTGACCGATGTGACCCTCTCGGCGCCGTCCGATGGGACCGCTCGCATCGTCGTACGGACCAGTCGGAAGCCGACGTTCTCCGCACGGATCACCGACGCGGGCAAACGCATCTTGATCGATCTCGACGGTGCGGAGCTCAAGGGAGCGCCACCGGCGATCGTCAAGGGGAACCAGGTCGTGGCCGGGGTGATGACGCAGGCGTTCAAGAACCCCTCGTCGACCCGCATGCTCATTCAGCTCGCGCACAACGCGGCGTACTCGATTCGCGCAGGCGAAGAGGGGCTCGTCGTCGAGCTGACCGAGGCCGACAAGACCGCGCCCACGCTGGACAAGCCCGCGCCCACGGACGACGCACCCATGGCCGCACAGGCGCCCTCCGGCTCTGCCGTGGTGCGCGACGTGAAGTACCGCCGCGAAGGGGATCGCGATCGCATCCTCATCTCGCTCGACCGCGATGTGGCCCACGTCGAGACGACGAAGAAGGGTTCGCTTCGAATCGAGCTCTCCGGCGCGACGATCCCGAAGACGCTGGAGCGCACGCTCGACGTCGCCGCCTTCGGGGGCTCGGTCCGCAGCGTCTCGAGCTTCGCCGCCGCGAGCGGCGTCGTGATCGAGATCGAGCGAGAGCCTTCGTCGCGATACATCGTCGCCCGCGAAGGTGACGACCTCGTCTGCACCGTCGCCAAGGGCACGCTCAGCTCGTCGGAGACGGGGCGCGCTTCGGATGGTGGCGCTGCGCGCCGCACGAAGGTCGTGGCTCGCGAAGAGCCCTACGAAGACATGCCCGTCGTCTCGACCTCGTTCGCCGGAACCGGCGCCATCGAGCAGACCACCGAGCCCGAGCAAGCGGACGCGTTCACGCCCGGCATGGCCGCGCAGGTTCAGAACAACCCCGACGCAGCCCGCGCAGGCAATGGTCGTCGCATCGACCTCGATCTCAAGGACGCGGACATCCACGACGTCCTCCGAACGTTCGCTGACGTCGGTCACGTGAACGTCGTCACGGCCGACAACGTGACCGGCTCGGTCACGATCCGCATGCGCAACGTCCCCTGGGATCAGGCGATGGAGACCGTGCTTCAGGCGAAGGGCCTGGGCATGGTGCGCAAGGGCAACCTGATTCGTGTCGCTCCGCTCGCGGACCTCAACAAGGAACGAGAGCTGGCGGTCGCGCGTCGCAAGGCAGAGTTCGACCTCGCGCCGCTCGAGACGCGGCTCGTTCCGGTCAGCTACGCCAGCGCGCAAGAGCTCTTGCCGCGTGCAAAGGATCTCCTGTCGCCCCGAGGTACGATCGCGGTCGACGAGCGCACGAACGTCCTCATCGTCCGCGACGTCGCGGGCAACCTGAACCAACTCGAGGAGCTCGTCCGGTCGCTCGACACGCAGACGCCGCAGGTCCTCATCGAGGCCCGCATCGTCGAAGCGACGAGCCGGTTCAGCCGCGAAATCGGCATCCAGTGGGGCGGCGGCGCAGAGCTCAGCCAAGCCACCGGCGTCGACACGGGCCTGGCCTTCCCGAACTCGATCGGCGTCTTCGGCGCGGCCGACGATCAAGCCACGCCGAGTGATGGTCTCGACAAGAACAACAACCAGATCACCTCACCGAACTTCGCCGTCAACCTGCCGGCCGCGGTCGGTGGAGGAACCGGTGGTGCTCTCGGCTTGACCTTCGGGTCGGTGAACAACCTGTTCAACCTGGCTGTGCGCCTCTCGGCCGCCGAGTCGAGCGGCATGGTGCGCATCATCTCGAGCCCGCGCGTCCTCACGCTCGACAACCGCGACGCGCGCATCAGCCAAGGCACGTTGATCCCGTTCTCGCAGGTCAGCGCCCAGGGTGTTCAGACGGTCTTTCAGGAAGCGAAGCTTCAACTCTTCGTGAAGCCCCACGTGACGGCGGACGGCAGCGTCCTTCTCACCGTGAAGATCAACCGCGACGAGCCCGACTTCGGTAACCGTTCGGCTCGAGGCGACCCCACGATCTTGAAGCGCGAGGTCGAGACCGAGCTCTTGGTTCAGGACGGTCATACGGCGGTCATCGGCGGCATCTACACTCGCAACTCTTCACGCTCGCTCGCCCAGGTGCCGCTGCTCGGCGACATCCCGATCCTCGGTATCCTGTTTCAACGAAGGGGCTCTACCGACCAACGCAGCGAGCTCGTCGTGTTCATCACGCCGCGCATCGTGAACCGGGCCGAGTCGCTGGGCCGCTAAAGGCTGCTACAACCAAGGCCCCGCTTCGAGTAGGGTCCCGCCGGTAACCGGTGGGACCCTTTCGTTTTCCAGTCATCCTCCCTGCGCTCGCGCTCGTGGTCGCCGCCTGCGCCCGCGTCCACCCGCCTGGTCAACCGGGCGCGGATGGGACCGAAACGTCGGTCGAGGCCGTCGCTGCGTCTTCCTCTGCGCTTGCACAGTCCGGCGACGTTCCTGGCGACCCCGATGACGCCAGTGTGACGTCGAGCCCTTCCGCCGCTCCCTCCGCGACTGCCGCTCCCTCCGCGACGGCCTCTCCATCCACGAGCGGCAGCGCTGCTGCGAGCGGCGCGCCGGCTCCTACGGCGAGCACTTCTGCGGCTCCGCTGGCCCCGGTCGCGAAGCCGGCGACGGTCGTCGTCGGCGACCCGAAGTTCACGAGCGGCGAGGCCCCGAAGGCGAAGGCCGCCGTCGAGAAGCTGAAGTCGAAGATCGTCGCATGCGTCGACGATCACGGCGGCCTCACGGGGGACTCCGGCGAGATCGTCGTGCAGTTCTTGGTGCGCATGCAGGGCATCGCCGAGGGCGTCGACATCGTCAGCGCGCGCGGCGTCGGACCCGAGGCGAAGAGCTGCGTTCGAGACCTCATGAAGAAGAAGTCCGTCGGCGCTCCGACGAGCGACCCCACCGGGGTCGAGATCGCGCTTCAGCTCACGCCGAAGTCCGACGGCGCGGCGAAGGTGAAGTGATGGCCGAGAGCGCGGAAATTCGCCGCGAAGCGGCGCGTCGCAAGACGTTCTCGATCATCAGTCACCCCGACGCGGGCAAGACGACGCTGACCGAGAAGCTGCTGCTTTACGGGGGCGCCATCCAGCTCGCCGGCGCCGTGAAGGCGAAGAAGGCGCGCGCGCACGCCGTCAGTGACTGGATGGAGATGGAGCGCGAGCGTGGCATCTCGATCGTCTCGAGCGTGCTTCAGTTCCCCTACGCCGGCCGGTTGATGAACCTGGTCGACACGCCGGGCCACGCCGACTTCAGCGAGGACACCTATCGCGCGATCATGGCGACCGACGCGGCCGTCATGCTGCTCGACTGCGCGAAGGGCGTGGAGCGCCAGACGAAGAAGCTCTTCCGCGTCTGCAAGATGCGGAAGCTGCCGATCTTCACGTTCGTCAACAAGGTCGATCGGCCTGGTCGCGATCCGTTCGAGATCGTCGGAGAGGTCGAGGACGTCCTCGGCATCGGCGTGTATCCCGTCACGTGGCCGGTGCTCGAGAGCGGACGTTTTCGCGGCGTCTATCACCGCCACATGCGCACGATCACGCTCTTCGATCTCGTCGCCCACGGCGCAGAGCGCGCGCCCGAGCGGATCTTCGGCCTGGACGATCCCGCGCTCGAGCGCGAGCTCGAGCCCATCACGTTGAAGATGCTTCGCGACGAGATCGAGCTGCTCG
>Ga0164241_10001770_pt1 | contig 25365 bp, 14 predicted proteins | sample OricomyardsoilBY_FD_108780 | JGI IMG/M metagenome (GOLD analysis project Ga0164241, IMG submission 108780) | Backyard soil microbial communities from Emeryville, California, USA - Original compost - Back yard soil (BY) | ecosystem: Environmental > Terrestrial > Soil > Unclassified | place: USA... | reverse complement strand
GGGCAAGGCGTGCCGCATTTGCCTCGCGCGCCTTTTCGATTCCAATCGGGCTCAGCCGCCTTGTTTCATGCCCGAAATATTCAATATATCCCCGCCAACCCCGCGCCCTTTCATCCTCCGTGCACTCCTGATCGACGCTCCGGTTTCCCAAGTCGGGGCCGCCATCGATCATCACGGCTATATCCAGATCGATCCGATCAACATCGCCGGTCGCATGCACGACCTCATCCTGCGCAATCGGGTGACCGGCTATGGCTAGGGGGATTTGATGCGTCATTTGCACGGCCGGGATCGACCGCTTCCGGCGAACCAACGCCAGGCGTTCGAACATCACCTGCCCTCCTCCGGCATTCTCGTCGCCTTCCCGCTCGCCTCGTGGCCGCATCTGCTGACGGCCAACGCCGCGCGCAGGCGTCACGACAGCGCGTGGTCAGGCCGGCTTACCCCGGAGGAACGCAGGATTTCCAGGCATATCCTCGCGGAAATCGCCGCCCGCGGCCCGTTGCGTTCCGCTCATTTTGCCGACCGACGAAAATCCCCGCAACAGGCCTGGGGAACCAGGCGTCTCGTAAAGGCGGCCATGCAGAAGCTCTTTTTTCACGGGGAACTGCTCATCGCCGGCCGGACTGCGGACAACCACCGCCTCTATGATTTGCCCGCGCGCGTTCTTCCCCGCCGGATCCTTTCCGCAAAAATCCCGGCGGCGCAGGAAACCGCCCGTTGGTCCGTACTGACCAGCCTGCGCCAGCGGCGATTGGTGCTTTTGAAGAAAAAGGAGCTTCCCCTGGTCGAGGATCTCGTCAGCGCGATCAGGATCGAGGGATGTCCCGTCCTGCATTGCCTGCGTCAGGATCTTCCGTTGTTCGACCTCCGGCCGCCCGAACCGGAGCCGCCGGTTTTGGTCAGGCTGCTCGCGCCCCTCGATCCACTCATCTATGACCGCCGGGTGACGTCCCGCCTGTGGGATTTCGATTACACGTGGGAGGTTTACACGCCACCGGCGAAACGCCGGCGCGGCTATTATGCGCTTCCCATTTTGTCCGGCGCCGAACTTGTCGGACACGTCGATCCCCAGGCTGATCGGCTTCGGCGAAAACTGAAGATCGTGTCACGATCCGTTCGCCGCGGACATCGGGTCAAGGACGCGGTTCACGCACTCGCGCTTTGGCTGGGGCTCAAACCCTAGCTGCAGGAAAAAATGCGGTTCGGCTTCCCTTCCCGTCATTTTCTGATTCACCCGAACGCGCGGGCCGCAACACTCATGCCTTGTTTCCGTGGACGACCTGCATCTCACCCTCAAGACCACCTTTGGCTATAACGCCTTCCGTCCGCTCCAGCGGGAGATTATCGACACGGCCCTCGCCGACCGCGATGTCTTCGCCCTGCTGCCGACTGGCGGAGGTAAATCGCTCTGCTTTCAGCTGCCGGCGTTGCACCGCGCCGGCTTGACCGTCGTCGTTTCGCCCCTCATCGCCTTGATGAAGGATCAGGTTGACCAACTGCAGGCCGCCGGAGTCGCCGCCACCTATCTGAATTCGAGCGTCGGCGCCGACGAGGCCCGCTCCCGCCTCAAGGGACTGCATCGCGGGGAATGGCGCCTGCTCTACGTCGCGCCGGAACGGCTGATGCTCGATGAGTGGAAGGAGAACCTCGCCTCATGGAATGTCACCGCGCTCGCCATTGACGAGGCCCATTGCGTTTCGGAATGGGGCCATGATTTCCGACCGGAATATCGCCAGCTTTCGCGCCTTCGCTCCCTGTTGCCCGACGTGCCGTTCATGGCGTTGACCGCCACGGCGACCGAACGCGTCCGCGCCGACATCATCAAACATCTCGGACTGCGCGACCCGGCCGTGTTTGTCGCCAGCTTCAATCGTCCGAACCTCACCTACCGCGTCCTCGCAAAGGACCAGCCGCTCAGACAAATCATCGATTTCGTCCGCAAGCGCGAAGAGGAGAGCGGCATCATCTATTGTGCCAGCCGGGCGACGGCGGAACGGACCGCCGAGGCGCTCGCCGGCCGCGGTTTCTCCGCCCGGGCCTACCATGCCGGACTCGATGCCGGGGAACGGAGCCGCAATCAGGAGGCGTTCCTGCGCGACGACGTCAAGATCATCTGCGCCACCATCGCCTTCGGCATGGGCATCAACAAGCCCAACGTCCGGTGGGTCATCCACCATGACCTGCCCAAGAACATCGAGGGTTACTACCAGGAAACGGGACGCGCCGGCCGCGACGGTCTTCCGGGGGACTGTCTGCTGCTCTTCAGCGGGGGCGATGCCGCAAAACAGACCCATTTCATCGCGGAGATCACGGATGAACACGAACGTGGTGTCGCCCGCGCCCAACTCCGGCAGGTCATGCATTACGCCGAAAGCGCCGGATGCCGGCGGAGTGAACTGCTGGACTATTTCGGCGAACTTTTTCCCTCGGACAACTGCGCCGCCTGCGACAATTGCCTGGAACCGCGCGAAACCTACGACGGCACCGTCGTCGCGCAAAAATTCCTCTCCTGCATCTATCGCATCCGCCAGACCGGCCGCTTCGGCGTCGGGCTCAACCACATCATTGAGGTGCTCACCGGCGCCGATACCGAAAAAATCGCCCGTTGGGATCACCAGCGGCTGACCACCTACGGGATCGGACGTGAACTCGCGAGGCCCGCCTGGGCCGCCATCGGGCGCGAACTCATGCGCCTCGGCTTCGTCGCGCAGGCCGAAGGGGAATTTCCCGTGCTTGAACTGACCGCTGAAGGGCTCGCCGTCCTCACGTCCCGTCGGCCGGTCATCCTCACCAAGCCGCTTGCCCTCCCCAAGGCGAAGCGGGCCCGACGCGAGGGCGACGTGGAATGCGACGAAATTCTCTTCGCGCGGCTGCGCGAATTGCGCAAACGCCTCGCCGACGAACGCAGCGTGCCCGCCTACATCATCTTTGGCGACACCACCCTCCGCCAGATGGCGCGGTCCTATCCGGTCCGGCTTTCGGACCTCGAAGGCATCACCGGCGTCGGCGAAAAGAAACGCGCGGAGTTTGGCGGGACATTTGCCTCCGCCATCGCCGAGTTTCTGAAAACCAACCCGCGCATGACCTTTAACGATTGAAGCCCTTGCCGTCGCCGCCCCCCTCGCCGCTCCCGGAAAACGCCGGCCTTGCCTTCATCGGCGAAGCTCCGTGGCCCAAAGCCCGGCTCACCGCGCGCCAGGCTGCGGTGCTCGAAATGGCGGGAAATGCCACTGGGCGGCCTAATGCCGATGTCATTCGCCGCCTGGTCGGCTTCGAATCCGGCCACATTCGCAGGCAGGCGCAGGTGGATTTCCCCCTTTATTTCAATGAACAGGAAGCCTCCCTTTACGCCGGACCATTCGAAACACTAAGGACCAATCGCGCCCGCTCGTGGCTCAATCCCCACGCAATCCCGGAACTCCGCACCGCGCTGTCCAAGCTCGACCGGTATCTCGCCACACCGCTCGCGTCCGCATATCCCGACTGGAACTGGCTCGACAGCGAACTGCTCCCGGATGCCACGTTGCTCGCGGTAGCCCGCGAGGACGACTTCATCCATGGCGTGCTCCGATCCCGTTGCTTCAACCGTTGGTGGCACACGTTTTCCGGAACGATGTCACGTCCTGCGGTCGTCACCGCGTTTCCATTTCCCTGGCCTCCGTCAACGCTGCTGGGCTCGCTATCCCGCGAACAGGAGGAACAGCGTCACGCCGTTGCCCGCGCCGTCCGGACCGGTGATCAAAGCGCGTTGGATACGGCCGTCGCGAACGCCTACAGGTGGGCGGATGATCTTTCGGATGACGAAGTCATCTCGGGATTGACCGCGCTGAACGGCCGTCGCTCGCGATAGTCTGTGCGAAAATGCCGCGATTACTTCGCGCCGTCCGGCAACCACACCGTCATCGGCGCCAGCCCGCGGTTGTTCCACGAGAAATAGGGAATCGCCGTCACCGGCGCGGCGACCGACGAACCGTTGATCGACAAAACGGTCACTCCGCCGAGGAACCCCGGCTGCGGCTCGGGGGTGATTCCTGCCGTTGCCGGAACAACCAACCCCGCCAGCGGGCCATTATGGCCGGCTTCCTCGACACAGTAAACCACCGGTCCGCGCTCAAGAGCGACCCGACCGCGCGTCGCTGCAATGTGGACATTGCCCGCCACGCGATGAACCGGCATCGAAAAATCGATATCGACCGCATCCCCCGCGCGCCACTCGCGCGTGATGGAGACATATCCGTGGTCGGGCGCCGCAGCTACTTCGGCTCCCGCAACGCTCACTTTCCAGCCGTTCCGCGCCGCATCTTCATACGCATAGAGATCGGAAGGGACCGGCTTCCCCTGCGCCCATTCGGGAATGCGCACCCGCAGGATGAATCGCGCCGGAGTCGACGGGGTCAGCGTCAGCCGCACTTTTCCCTGCCAGGGATAATCGGTCGTTTGCACCATCGCCACCCGGGTGCCGGCGATCGTGGCTTCGCCTGCGTTGTCCGCGTAGAAGTTCACATACAACGCGTCGTCGCGCACCGCATAGAAATAGCCGCTGAGCGAGGCGAGCGTGCGCATCAGATTGGGCGGACAGCAGGCACATCCAAACCACGGCGCCCGGCCGGCGAATCCGTGGTTGTTTTTCTTCACTCCGTCGTAGGCGAGGGGATTCGGATAAAAGAAGCGGTCGCCCGAAACGGACACGCCGCCGAGGAATCCGTTGAAGACCGTCCGTTCGAACACGTCCATGTACCTGGCGTCTCCAGTGAGCAGGAACATGCGGTGATTCCACATCATCAGGGCAATCGCGGCGCAGGTCTCATTGTAGCCGTCCGCCGGCAATTCGTAATCGGTGCCATACGCCTCCCCATTCGTCCGCGCACCGACGCCGCCGGTCAGATAGAGTTTTTTCCCCGCCACGTTGTTCCAGATCTTCTTGATCGCGGACTCATAGCGCTCGTCACCGGTCAGCGCGGCGACATCCGCCATGCCCGAATAGAGATAGTTCGCGCGCACAGCGTGCCCCACGGCCTCGTCCTGATCAACGACCCGCTTGTGACGCTGATTGTATTCGGGACCGCCCGGACCTCGCGCATCGAGAAATACCTGCGCCAGCTTCAGCCAGCGCTGGTCGCGGGTGACGCGGTATAGCTTAACCAAACCCATCTCCACAATCTCGTGCCCGGGCGCGAGGCGATATTTTCCATCCCCGAAATCCCGCCAGAGCAATTCGGCGTTCTTCAGGCAGACATCCAGCAGCGATCGTTTTCCCGTCGCCTGGAAATAGGCGACACCCGCTTCATACAAATGACCGGCATCGTACAATTCATGGCTGAGTTCGGGATCCTTTTCCCACCGCTTTTCTCCGACCCATTTGTGCCCCGGTGAATCGGGATGCATGGTCCGGAATGTATAAAGGTAGCCATCCGGCTCCTGAGCCGCCGCGATCCGTGCGATCCACCCGTCGAGGCGTTTCTCCAGCGTGGCGTCCTTTTGCATGCTCAACACGTACGCCGCACCCTCGATCGCCTTGTAAGCATCGGTGTCGTCGAAAGGATACAGGGTTGGCGGCACCGTCTGGAAGTGCTCTTCCCCGGCGGCCCGGCGGTGCATCGTTTCCGCAGCGAGGTCGAAGTTTTTGAGCCGGCCGGATTCCTCACACTGCTGGAGTGCGAATGGAACCGTCACGGTCCGGTTGATCTCCTGGCGGGTCTGCCAGAATCCGCCGGTGACCTTCACGGCTGTGAACGGCACCGGCTGATAGGGATAGTCCGCCGCGAAACCGGCAGCCACCAAACAGCCAAGGCTCGCGACCAAACAGGAGGAACGGCGCACGATCGGGGACATGCGCCGGAGTGTTTTCCCAAACGGGAAAAGCCGCAAGCGGGTTTGCTTGCGGCCGGATTTTAGAATTTCACCTCAACCCCTCCGAATGCTCCGAAGCCCGGTTGCGGATAACCATTCACCTGCTCGTATTTCTCATTCAGCAGATTCTCGATTCTCACTTTCACCGATATCCGCGAGGTGGCTTTCCAAGCCCCGTAAATGCGGGCCACCGTGTAATCCTCGCCGTCAATCGTCGCGAAGGTTTGCGCATCGACGTCCTCGCGGCCGGCCACAAAGGCGATTCCCGCGCCGATACTGAACGCATTGCCAAGATCGTGCCAGACGTCGACCGACCCGCTGTTGCGCGGCCGGCGGAGCAGCCGGATGCCTTCGGAAAGATTGTCGGCCTCAAGGTAGGTGTAGGACGCACGAATCTCAATCGCTCCGGGAAGGACAAACTTTCCGGCAAGTTCCAGACCCCGGGTCCGGGCTTTTTCCACATTTGCCGTCGTGCCGGGAAACACCCCGAAATCAAATACGATCAGATCGCGGAATCGGGTATCAAACCAGGTCGCGCTCAGGATGCCCCGATTCCCCGCCAAAAAATAATCAACCCCGGCATCCCAGCCCCGCGCCTTTTCCGGGTCCAGGTTGGGGTTGCCGACATAATAACTTTCCCGGCCGTACAGATCGAGAAACCCCGGCGAGCGGAAGGCGGTGCCGTAGCTTCCCCGCACCTTCCAACGCGAATCCTTCGACAGCCACGCCGCCGTCACCCGGCCGGTCGTGGCCCGGCCGAACGTATCGAAGTCATCGTTGCGCAATCCGGCGGTCAGATGGACGTGATCCACCGGCGTCCACTCATCCTGCAAAAAGAAGGCGAGCAACTGCTGGCGTTCGTTGATTTGTCCGAAACCGGTGTTGATCGTGTGATTTCTCTCCGCCGTCAGCCCGGCGGTGATCTTGTGCTGGTCGCCGATTTGCACCGTGTTCTGCCAGTCGAGCACCGCCCGCCGGTTTTTCACGAGAGTCGTGGACGTTCCGAACGGACCGGGGCTGACGGATTCGAACCGCCGGTCCTGTCCTCCGAGCATGACGCGGCTGCTGAAGGTCGGAACCGGAGTGAAGTTCGCAAACACCGTCGCGAGCTGGTTGCTCTCCTTTTCCGTATTGTCGGGATCGTCGGTAAAGCGATCGCCGGGCGAACCGTATTTGCCGATGAAACCGCGATAGGTTCCGCCGATCGCAACCTTGTCGCTGAGCTTGCGGTCGAGCCGCAACACATAGGTGATGCTGTCAAAGTCATTGTTCGGGCGGTCGTTCCGGGTCGTGCCGCCCGCCGCCGAAAAGTTATAGGAAGACTGCGCGTCGCCTCCTTGCGAACTGAGCGAACCCTGCACCGTACCGAAGGCTCCCGCCTCTGCGGAAACCACGTTCGTTCGCTTCCCCTGGCCACGCCGGGCGTTAAGCGAAATCGCTCCTCCCATGGCCTCGCCGCCATAAAGCGTGCTCTGTGGGCCATGAGCCACCTCCAGGCTGTCACAGCCGGTCACGCAGGCGCCGCCGAGAAACAATTGGTAATCCGTGTTGGGATCGTTCAACCGCATCCCGTCCACCAGGAAGAGCGCCTGGTTGGAATTCGCCCCGCGCAGAAACAGGGAGCTGATTGCGCCCCGGGCCCCGGCGCTGAACGCCGGCGCGCCGGGGATTCCACCCAGGGCGGATTGCAGGCTGGTGAGCTGCATCCGCGCGAGTTCCTCCTCGCTGATCGTATCGACATAACTCCCCGTCGTCGTCAAGGCGGCGGGGGTCCGGGTCGCCGAAAAGACGTACACGGGCAACTGTTCCGTTTCCGCGCTCTGCGCGAAACCGGCAACGGCCGGCAAGATGCCGGCCAGGATTAAGAGACGTCGAAACGACGCCGTGAGATTTGCTTTCATGATCTGCTATTGCTGCGGCAAGAGCAGACCGCGCGCGGCGGAACCGCGTGCATCCACTCCCACCCTTCACTGTGCGATGAAGGTGAAACGCCCGCGCGCGCACTACGCGCCGGCGTGGTGAGCCTCTGAGAACAGATGTTCGGACTCCGCATTTTGGCCTCGCCCCTCGCCTTCGCCGGCTACCCGACTGGCTTTGCCCGACGTCTGTTCGTCGGTGGGGGTCTGTCATGCGTTACCGCAGCGCAACTGTGGCCGGATTTCACGGCCTTCTCTGTTTTTCAGAGTTTGAAGAATAAAGAACCACAGACACGCGAACTCATCCGCGTAAAATCGCCTTATGCAAGACCAAATCCTTTATTGATTTACGTCATAAGTAATGCTTTGGGTCCATCATCCCAATGGTTGCTTGCCTTTTCATATCATCACATCTTGATGTAAAGATACGTAATTGAACCATGCTGACCTCCCTGCAGTCCGAAGCCGAAATCGCCCTCCGCCGCACCCTTGCCGAACGCATCGCCATTATCGACGGAGCCATGGGCACCACCATCCGTTCGTATAACTTGACCGAGCAGGATGCCCGGGGTGATCGATTCAAAGACGCCCCGAAGGATCTCCAGAACAATGGCGACATCTACTCCCTGACGCGGCCTGGCGAAATCGGGGACATCCACCGCCGCTTCCTTGAAGCAGGTGCGGATATCATCGAAACGAATACCTTTTCCGCCACCAGCATCGGGCAAAGCGAATTTTTCATCCAGGATCCACGCGAGACCGGCGGCCGCAAGGATCCGGCGTTCTATCAAAGCGTCATCGAGAATCCGTTTCTCACCGAACTCGCCCGCGACATCAACCACACCTCCGCCCGGCAGTGCCGCGAATGGGCCGATCGCATCGGCAATGCCACCGGTCGCCGCCGCTATGTCGCCGGCGCCATTGGACCGCTGACCGTTTCACTTTCGATTTCACCCGACGCCGACGACGCCGGCTTCCGTGTCATCACCTTCGATCAGGTCAAGGCCGACTACCGCCGCCAGGTACGCGCGCTGATCGCCGGCGGGGTCGATCTGTTGCTCGTCGAGACGATCTTCGACTCGCTGAATGCCAAGGCCGCCCTCGTCGCGATCCAGGAGGTCTTCGCCGAGGATAAGATAAAGTTCCCGATCATGATCTCCGCCGCGGTCGGCCGCGGCGGCGAGACGATGATCTCCGCGCAAACCGTGGAGGCTTTCTGGAACGCTGTCCGCCACGTCAAACCGCTTTCCGTAGGCCTGAACTGCGCGCTCGGGCCCGACTTGATGCGGCCGTTTCTGGCCGAGTTGAGCGCGAAGTCCGACACCTTCGTTTCCGCCTATCCGAACGCCGGTCTGCCCAATCCGCTTTCGCCGACGGGCTTCGATTTGCTCCCGGCGGATATGGGCCGGTTCCTCGGCGAATTCGCCGCCAGCGGCCTCCTCAACATCGCCGGCGGGTGCTGTGGCAGCACGCCCGACCATATCGCCGCGATCGCAAAATCGCTCGCGCCGAAACCCGCGCGCAAGGCCAATGTCCTCGCGCCGAAACTCTCGCTGTCCGGCTCGCTTCCGTTTACCCACGATCCGAAAAATTTCCTGATGATCGGCGAGCGCACCAACGTCGCCGGCTCGCCGAGATTTTCCAAGCTCATCAAGGCCGGCAAATACGAGGAGGCGGTCGCCGTCGCCCGCCAGCAGGTCGATAACGGCGCCAACGTCATCGACGTTTGCATGGACGAGGGACTGATCGACGGCGTCGCGGCGATGGACCGTTTCCTTCACCTCCTCGCAAGCGAGCCCGAGGTGGCCAAAGTGCCTTTCATGGTCGATTCCTCCAAGTGGGAGGTGATCGAAACCGGCCTGAAGATCCTTCAGGGCAAGGGCATCGTAAATTCCATCTCCCTCAAGGAGGGCGAGGAGAAGTTTCTCCAGCAGGCGCGCACGGTCATGCGCTACGGCGCCGCCGTGGTCGTCATGGCCTTCGATGAAAACGGACAGGCCGCTTCGTATTCCGAGAAAATCCGCATCTGCACACGCGCGTATCGCCTGCTCGTGGACACCGTCGGCTTTCCGCCCGAAGACATCATCTTCGATCCCAACATCCTTACCGTCGGCACCGGCATAGAGGAACACAACAATTACGCTGTCGATTTTATCGAGGCCACGCGCTGGATCAAAGCGAACCTTCCCCACGCCAAAGTCAGCGGCGGCGTGTCGAACATCTCGTTCAGTTTCCGCGGCAACAACACCGTGCGCGAGGCGATGCATGCCGCCTTCCTCTACCACGCGATCAAGGCCGGCATGGACATGGGCATCGTCAACCCGTCGATGCTCGAAGTTTACGAAGAAGTGGACAAAGTCCTTCTCGAACACGTCGAGGACGTGCTCCTCAACCGACGCCCTGACGCCACCGAGCGCCTCGTCATCCTCGGCGACGAACTGAAGGCGGGGGAACTCGCCGCCAAGGAAAGCAGCGGCGGCGCCGGTGCCCCCGCCCAGGTCGAAGCGAAAGACGCCTGGCGCTCCGGCACGATCGAGGAACGCCTCTCCCACGCCTTGGTGAAGGGAATCGATGCCTTCATCGACGCCGATACCGAAGAAGCGCGCGTCAAATACGTCAAGCCGCTTACCATCATCGAAGGCCCGCTGATGGATGGCATGCGTGTCGTCGGTGATCTCTTCGGATCCGGCAAAATGTTTCTCCCTCAGGTCGTCAAAAGCGCCCGCGTCATGAAGAAAGCCGTCGCTTATCTCCAACCGTTCATGGAGGAGGAAAAGAAACGGCTCATCGCCGCCGGCGGCACCGCGCGTGCGCAGGGCCGCGTCGTCGTGGCCACCGTGAAGGGCGACGTGCACGATATCGGCAAGAACATCGTCGGCGTCGTCCTCGCCTGCAACAACTACGAGGTCATCGACCTCGGCGTCATGGTGTCGTGCGAGAAAATCCTCGCCGCCGCCAGGGAGAAGCAGGCCGACATTGTCGGCCTGTCCGGTCTCATCACGCCTTCGCTCGACGAGATGGTGTACGTCGCCAAGGAAATGAAGCGTCAGGAGTTCAAGCTCCCGCTGCTGATCGGTGGCGCCACGACCTCCGCCGCGCACACCGCGATCAAGATCGCCCAGAACTACAACGAGCCCGTCATCCACGTTCTCGACGCCTCGCGCGTCATCGGCGTCGTTTCGCAACTGCTCAATCCCGACAACAAGGCCGCCTACGTCACCGAAATCAAAGCGAAGCAGGAACGCCAGCGCATCGAATTCGCCGGCCGCAAGGGCGCCCGCAAAATGCTGTCGCTCGCCGACGCCCGCGCCCGCCGCCAGCCGACGGACTGGACCACCATCGACATCCCCAGGCCCGAATTCCTCGGCACGAAGGTCTTCGATCCCGTCCCGCTGGAAGAAATCGCCGCCTATGTCGATTGGGGCCCGTTCTTCTCCGCATGGGAGTTACACGGACGCTTCCCGGACATCCTGACCGACGCGATCATTAGCGAAGAAGCGACCAAACTTTACAACGAAGCCCGGGCGATGCTCGCCCGGATCATCGCGGAGAGACGTTACACCGCCAGGGCCGTGATCGGTTTCTGGCCCGCCAACGCCGTCGGCGACAGCGTCGAACTCTACGCTGACGAATCGCGCTCCCAGGTCGTCGGGACATTCCATTTCCTTCGTCAACAGAACGAAAAGCCCGCCAACCAGTTCAACCACTGCCTCGCCGATTACATTGCACCGAAAGACAGCGGCCGCATCGACTACCTCGGCGGGTTTGCCGTCACCGCCGGCCATGGCGTTGAGGAACTGGCTGCTGAATTCCGCGCCAAACACGACGATTTCAACGCCATCATGGCGCAGGCCCTCGGCGACCGCCTCGCCGAAGCCCTCGCCGAGCTGATGCATAAAAAAGAGCGCGACTACTGCGGCTTCGGCAAAACCGAGAATCTTGAGATGAAGGACATCATCCGCGAAAAGTACCGCGGCGTGCGCCCCGCTCCCGGCTATCCCGCCTGCCCGGACCACACCGAGAAGCCGCCGCTCTTTGCCCTGCTGAACGCCACCGCGGCCACCGGCATCACGCTCACCGAAAGCAACGCGATGCATCCCGCGAGCAGCGTAAGCGGCATGTACTTCAATCACCCCGAATCAAAGTACTTCGCGACCGGCAAACTTGCGAAAGACCAAGTCGAAGACTACGCCGCCCGCAAAGGAATCGCCCTGACCGACGCCGAACGCTGGCTCGCGCCGTACCTCGACTACGAAGCGTGAACCGGACACCGTCTACGGGGAACTGGACGTTCCCCTGCTGCCGCTCGCCGATGCGGCCCGCAGCAGCTGGTTCATGCCACCCGTGGCCTTGGAAACCCGCTTTCCCAAGCGACCCTTGTGGCTCAGGCTGCAGGGCGGCTCCCGGCGGATTTCCGTTCAGGTTGAAGTAGGGAAGGATGGTCACGTCAAAAACGCAAAAATCGTGGATTCCAGCGGCAGCGATTCGTTTGATCGGGAAATACTCCGAACGGCCGGTGCCTGGATCTTCACCCCTGGCACGAGAAACGGAATCGCCTACGACGCGAAACTCACCGTAAGCACAAGGCCGGGGGCCAGCCGCGGGGAAGATCAAGCTGACTCTCCCGGAGCCGACAGCACCGGGACGACACCACCGCATGCCACCACACCGTTCGATTTTTCCAGGATTGAAAATGTCCCAAAGCCGCGAATGCAAATCAGGATGACCATCAGTCAAACGGGAATGGTCACCGATGCGTTGATCGAAAGGGCGGAAGACCCGGAGGCGGCGAAGGCAATCATCAGGGCATATAAAGCCGTCAAATGGATCCCGGCCAAAAACGCGGGGATTCCGACGGACTATACATTTGGAATTACCAGGCGCTGAGGGCGGGACTCCACAGGCAAACCGCCAGGGCCACCCCTAAAACTGAAAACCGTCCTGGCCAAGTTGAACTTGGGCCGAGTGCGACCGGCGCGAGACCGCGCCCGTGCGTTGATTGAGGATTGCCTGCGCAATTTCCGGAGTGGTCGCGCTCAACAACGCAACCGGCTCCGCCTCGGTGAGCACATGCCGTTCGTGACCGAGGCGATCGACCAACTCACCCGCCGCGCGGCGCACGCCGACAGCATCGGGCTTTTTGCCTTCGACGGCGGCGATCACGTAGCTGAGCGGATGCAGGGCCTCGAAGGGCGGCGCGTTAACCGGGAAGACAGGCTGCGGCCGAATGTCGTCGAGTTCAGCCATGCGATCACGCGACCCTTTGGTTAATTTCCGCCGGCAGTGAGGACAGACCGGCCATTCGTCGAACGGCTCTTTGCAATGGCCGCACCAATTCAGGAAATAACGCGTCGACTCGAGGGGAAATTTCAATGTCCCCCTGATCCGGTCGCTCGCGCCGGCGCGCAGCGCGGCCATCAGCGTGTCGTAGTTTGGCTCGATGTCGACGAGCGTGCATTCACGCCCGATGTTTTCCAACGAGTGGGCGTCGGAACACGAATAAAGTCCCAACGAATCCAGTCCCGGCACGCGCCGGCACATCGATGGATTCGACGTGAGGCCGGTCTCGATCGCCCAAAGCTTCGCCAACTCATCGCCATAAACCCTCGACGCCGACATTTCTCCGCCCACGACACCGAGCATGGAAAACCACGGATTCATGACGTGAGGCGCGGCCACATGGACGCGATCGAAATTGGCCGCGCCCCGCACCAGATCCTGTGGCGAAAGCGCCAGGGTGGGTCTCCCCTCGCTCAAATCGCCCTTCTTGGCGATGCGCCCGGCAAACTCCCGCGCCACACTCAAGGACGGGAAATAAAGAAGTTGGTGAATCCCCGTCATCCCGGTCTTCCCCGCGGTCACGCAATTCACTTCCGTGCTCAGCACGAAACGAAGCGAACGGCGCAGCGCTTCCGGCAAACGCGCGTGCACGGCCTTCTCCACGTCCGGTTTAAGCGCGAGCAAGCCGGGTTCGGCTTCGACTGTGGACGCTTCGATTTCATCCAGCCATTGCGGCTGCAGGCAATCGCCGGTGCCGAGCAAATCCACCCCTTTACGCTGCGCCCACCGGGCGATGTTTTCGAACGTCATCGCAGGCGACACACCCGAGGCATAACGCGAGTGCAGGTGAAGATCGGCGGCAAAACGCACAGCCGACGATTTGCCAGCCGTTCGGAGATTTCAACTCTGCCTTCATGCCGCTGAATTTATTTCCTTTGGGTTTCAGTACCGTCCTGCGGAATGAGAAGGTGACGAAGCAACTGCGTGCGCGGGAGTGCGGGCAGAGGTGGCGGCGGGCGAGGTGGAGTTGATGATTTTCGGGGTGTGGGCCGGGTTGCCGGACAAAAATCACGCATGCGGTCCCACCGCGACGGAGCAGTTCGGCAAGGTGGATGAAGCCCTGCATCTGCGAAGCGGGCCCGTTTGGTTTTGTGTTGCGGGAAAAAGCACCGTGAATCCCCGGTCCCGACCGAGCCTTTGTAACGTATTATATTACAAATAATCCACGGCCTGTTATTCCCGGTGAATCCGCGAGGTTTTCCGCCCGCTCTCGAACCCGGCTGGACCCAATCCGGTTTGTAATATAATACGTTACAAACCGGATTGGGTCTTGTTGATTTCGGAAGCAGGCAAGAAAGGGTTTCGGTCCCGTCTCATCGGGACTGGACGTGAAGATGCGACTGCTGGCAAGGGAGCGCGAGGCGGATGGTCGGTGGGACCGGCCTTCAACTCGTTCAGGTCGCAGCGGCGACACCGTTGTTCCGCTGCTGCGGCTTCCGGTATTTGCCCCCGCGCCTCCGCGCGAGGCAGACACGTCGCCGCACTCCAAATGCCGCGCGGCCTGCGACGCCTGGCCTGCCGGCCAATCCTCCGCTAGCCTGCCGGCCAAGTGCGCCGAGGTTCACTTCAGTCCAGGATGGACTCTTGCATTAGCTTTAACCGGATCCCTCATGCTCGCCGCCGTCATCATCCTCGTTTCACTCATACTCGTTGTCGCCACCGACACCGAATAGGAATCCTCGGGACAAGTCCCGCCGGAAGCCGATAGGCGCCCGTCCCTTCGGAACGATCCGCTTTCGCCAATCGAACGATTGCGAAATGAGTAACCGCAGATTTTATGTGTTGCCCGGAAACCGTTCGCACACGCGCACCCGGTTTCCCAACCCTTGCTCCACTCCTTCATCGCGCATTTTTCAACCCATGATGCTCAGCACGCGTTTCCTTCTCTTATTCACTGTAGTGATACTGGCCGGTTGTGGCCGCAGCGAGCCGGCGCCCGGTGCCGGCGCTTCGGCCGCCGCCAAGCCGAAGATATTCAATTATGGCAACGGCGCCGAGCCCCAGGATCTCGATCCGCAATCGGTCAATGGCGAACCGGAACACCGCATCTTCGAGGCTTTGTTCGAGGGACTTGTCACCGAAGACCCGAAGGATCTTCACCCCGTCCCCGGACAGGCCGAATCCTGGGAAATCTCGCCCGACGGCCTCGTCTATACCTTTCATCTGCGCGCCAACCTGAAGTGGTCCAACGGTTCCCCGCTGACGGCGAATGATTTTGTGCGTTCCTACCGCCGCATGCTCGCTCCCGCGTTTGGAGCGGAGTATTCATACCTGCTTTGGTCCGTGCGTGGCGCGGAGGAGTTCAACAAGGGCCGCCTCACCGATTTTTCGCAGGTGGGTTTCGCCGCGCCCGACGATCGCACCCTGCGAGTGACACTCAAGACCCCCGTGCCCTTTCTTCTCAACATCATCGCCAGCCACTATGCCTGGAAGCCCGTCCCCCTGGATGTCATCGCCCAATACGGCCCGGTCGAGGAGCGCCGTTCCCCCTGGACGCGCGCGGGGCGACTGGTCGGCAACGGGCCCTTCATGCTGAAAACGTGGAACCCCGGCCAAAAAATCGTCGTCGTGCGCAACCCTTACTACTGGGACGCCGCCACGGTGAAACTGGACGAGATTCATTTCTATCCCACGGATGACATCGCCACGGAGGAACGCATGTTTCGCACCGGCCAGCTCCACCGGACCAGGGAACTGCCGCCGGCCAAAATCGATACGTACCGGCGCGATTTCCCGGAATCCCTGCACATCGAACCCTTCCTCGCCGTCAGTTACTATTACTTCAATGTCCAACGCGAACCCTTCACCGACAAACGCGTGCGCCGCGCGCTGGCCATGGCGATCGACCGCGAGAGCATCGTCAAAAACGTCATGCGTGGCGGCCAGACACCCGCGTACGCGCTGAGTTATCCCGGAACGGCGGGTTATGTGCCACGCGCGAAACTTCAAGGCGGCATCGAGGAAGCCCGCCGCTTGCTTGCCGAGGCGGGGTATCCGGAAGGCAGGGGATTCCCCACGGTCGAACTGATTTACAACTCCTCCGATAACAACCGCCTCCTGGCCGAGGCGATCCAGCAAATGCTGCGCAAAAATCTCGGCATCGAAATCCAATTGGTGAACCAGGAATGGAAAGTGTATCGCGATTCCCTCCGCACCCACAACTTCACGCTGGGCCGGGCCGGCTGGGTTGCCGACTACGTCGATCCGCACGTTTTCCTCGAAATCTGGGCCTCGGACAATGGCAACAACGACGGGCAGTATTCCAATCCCGAGTATGACCGGCTGCTTCGCGCGGCCATCGCCGCCAAGACCCGGGAGGAGCGCTACGAGATCTATCAGCAAATGGATGCCATTCTCATGGAGGATTGCCCGATGCTCCCCATTTATCACTACACGCGGGTGTACGCCCTGAGCCCCAAGGTGAAAGGCTGGTATCCCACGCTGCTCGACAACCATCCCTTCAAGTACATCGACATCGAGGAATGAAGCGCCCGCGCCCGGCCGAAGGCAGGACGTCATTCGCCGTCCGGACGGATCCGGTCCAATTCACGCAGCAAATCTGGAAAGGCGTCACGCACGGGTGAAGTCGCGAGGTATTCCATGGCCGCGACCTTGTTGCCGCGGGCGCGCAGTCCGGCGTAAACGTGCAGTTCGAATTGAAGCCGGAGTCGCGCCTCTTCCTTCGTCAAACCCAGCGCCGCCAGCAGAAACAGCAGCGATTCCATGGTGGAATAATTTCCGGGGAGTTGCTGTTCGCGCAATCGATAACGACTCGGTCCCATCATCGGCAGCCGGACCAGGCGTCCCCAGGGAGCGACGACCTGCGACATCCTCGCCGCCTCCGCCCAATTGGCATCGAGCAACAACACCTGCACGCCCGCGGGCGCGGTGCCCGTCGGCAACGGTTCACCGCGCGGATGCAGAATCCACAGCGACTTGCCGGGCATGGCGATGGCTACCCTCGCCGGCGGCGTCTCGCGCCGAAACAGATGGCGCCGCGACGCCGGAATCACCCGGTTGATAAGCCGCCCCGTGCTTGTCGGGCGCATGAACTCGCGATGATGGATCAATACGTCGATTTCCAGCGCGCACGAGATCGCATCGAATCCGCCGCACACGCACCAACGCATCGCCAACCGGCAACGGTCGCAACGCCGGGTGCTCGCGAGAACAACGCTTCGGGACATGGACCATCCGATGCCGCAAATCCCCCGAGCGGTCAATGCAACCGTCACACGAGCGGCGCCATCCCTCCCGCAAAACCGAACAACCGACGGAGAGGGAAAGGCGGTCAACCGTCAGTCAACACCGCTTTCCGCCAACGGCATCGCGGTGAATCCGCCAAATCATCCGCGCTTCGCCGATCGGGCGAAGCCCGCCCTCTATTCGCCGACCCGACCGTCCGCTGAAAAATCAGCGCGGACTGGCGTGGCGGTTCAAGACTTTGACTTCCGCAGTCAAACTCCGCCCGGTCAAGGCCTCTGGACCGACTGCAAAACCTTGAGCATGGCGGGATGCAGTTTTCCGTTGCTCGCGACATAACGCCCCCGGTCGAGCCGTTGCGGGCGGGAATCGCCCTGATAGTCCGTCACCGTACCCCCGGCTTCCCGGACAATGAGCATTCCCGCCATCACGTCCCAGGTCTTCAGGTCCTTCTCCCAATATCCGTCCAGCCGGCCGGCCGCGACGTAGCACAGGTCCAGGGCCGCGCTACCCAGGCGCCGCTCGCCGCGAATGCGGGTCAGAAACGCCGTCCATTCCCTGAGGTTGTTGTCGGGATTGGTGTGCTTGTCGTAGGGAAACCCCGTCGTGATGACGGCATCGATCAACTCCGCCGTCTGTGAAACGCCGACGGGGCGCCCGTTCAGCGACGCACCCGATCCGCGGATGGCAGTGAATAATTCCCGCCGCACCGGGTCGAAAACGACTCCCAACACCGGTTCGCGATCCGGTGTGGCCAACCCGATGCTCGTGCAAAAATGGGGAAGCTTGCTCGCGAAATTCACCGTGCCGTCGATCGGATCGACATGCCAATGGTACGGCGCCGATGCCGCCGGCGCACCCTGCCCCCCGCCCTCTTCGCCAACGACGTGATGATCCGGAAAGCGTTTCAAAAGTTCCCCGACGATGAAAGCCTCGGCCTCGGTATCCGCCGCCGTTACGATATCGATGCGGCTGCTCTTGCGTGTGGTGGGGATCGGCGCGGCAAGGTGACGCATGATGATCCCGCCCGCGCCTTGCGCGAGGATTGCTATCTCGGAGAGAAGGTGGGCGGATGGAATCATCGGTAATCGCCGGCCGACCCCGCCGCATTGTTTCGACAGGGAATCGTCCCGGCCTCGCGATCATCGACCGGCATCCCGGCTTTTGGCGAGTTTCAACCTCCGAAAACCGCATCGTTGCCCGCCTTCCGGATGTCGATTCCGGCAATCTGACGGCCAGGCACACCGCCGCCGGTTTAATTTTCATCGTTTGCAGTCGTTGCACTCGCGGGGTGTTTCGTGCTATCATGGGTTCATGCCCCGTTTTCGCGAGCGCTCGAAAAGCACCCGATTAATCCGTTGCCCCGGCCTGGTTCTGACCGCAGCCATGCTTGCCGCCCTTTTCACCGGTTGCGGACGGAAGGCGGTTTCTCCCCGGAATGCGGAGCCGCAGGTTTCCTTCAACGAGCAGATCCAACCGATTCTTTCCGAGAACTGTTACAACTGCCACGGGTCCGATTCCGGTTCGCGAAAGGCCGAGCTCCGCCTTGACCAACCGCAGGACGCCTTCGCCCCGCGCAAACACGGCTTCGCGATCGTCAAGGGCGATCCCAATCGCAGCCTGCTCATCCAGCGCATTCTTTCGAAGGATCCCGAGTTCAAGATGCCCCCGCCCGAGTCGCACAAATCCCTCAAGCCGACGGAAATCGCGCTGCTGCGGCAATGGATCGTCGAGGGGGCCGTTTATGAGAAGCACTGGGCGTTCATCGCTCCACACCGTCCGGCCGAGCCCGCGACCGTTCGCGGGGATTGGGCGCGCAGTCCCATCGATCGTTTTATCCTCGCCCGTTTGGAAAAGGAAAAACTCGCCCCTTCACCCGAGGCGGATCGCCCGGCCCTGCTCCGCCGCGTCACGTATGATCTCACCGGATTGCCGCCGACCCCCGCCGAGCTCGGGGCCTTTCTGGCGGACGCCGCGCCCGGCGCCTACGAGCGCGTGGTGGACCGCCTCCTCGCGAGCCCGCGTTATGGAGAACACCGCGCGCGCTACTGGCTGGACTATGCGCGCTACGGCGACACGCATGGCATCCACCTGGATAATTTCCGCAGCATCTGGCCGTACCGCGACTACGTTATCGGTGCTTTCAACGCCAACAAGCCCTTCGACCAGTTTACCCGCGAACAACTCGCCGGCGATCTCCTGCCGGCGCACAACCTCGACCAGCAGCTCGCCTCCGCCTTCATCCGCTGCGGCATCAGCAGCGGCGAGGGCGGCGCGATCGTCGAGGAACTCCGCGTCAACAACCAGCGCGAGCGCGTCGAGGCCTTCGGCGCCGTCTATCTCGGCCTGACGGCCGGCTGCGCCGCCTGCCATGATCACAAGTTCGACCCGATCTCGCACAAGGATCACTATCAACTCACGGCCTTCTTCAACAATCTCGACGAGAAACCGTCGAACGACGACCTCGCCGACTGGCCGCCCTTCATCCGGTTGCCCAAGCCGGAGGATCGCGCCCGCTACGATGAAATCCTCGGTCGCCGCGCGACCGTGGAAACCGCCCTTCAGAAACGCCGCGCCCGCAGCCATGAACTGATTCTCCAGTGGCTCGCCAAGGGCGCGCCCGCGGTCCCCGTCAATCCGGCGGGCCTGCAGGTCAAATTGCTGTTCAACGAACAGCAGGGCGCGACCTTCGCCAACACCGCGCCGCAACCCGCGTTCGCCAGCGTCACCTCCACCGGCGGCTCGCCGATTTGGGGCGAGGAAACGTGGTTCTGGCCCTCCTTCCGCATGGAGACGAGCACGCGCCTGGAGTTGCCGGGCATCGGCGATGTCGAACGAACCGACGCTTTCTCCGTCGGCTCATGGGTGATGCCGCGCATGGAGACCAATGCCTCCAGCAGTCCGCAGGTCGGCACGCTGCTCGGGCGCATGGATTCCACAGCGGGAATGCGCGGATGGGATCTCGGCTACGATGACGGCCGGCTGACTTTCCGCCTCGTGCATGACAGCCAGAGCAACCTGCTTGAAGTGGCGACAAATTTCCGGGTCCTTGCCCGCGGCCGCTGGAATCACGTCCTCGTCACCTATGACGGTTCGGGAAAGACCGAGGGCGTCCGGCTCTACGTCGATGGCAAGCCCGAGCCCACCTGCGTGCTTCGCGATTCGCTCGGCGATACGACCAGGACCACCGCCCCCTTCCTGCTCGGATCGATCTATCCGGACGCCAATCCGCTCCGACAAACCCGCTACCAGGACCTGCGCTATTACAACCGGGCGCTCGACGAGACCGAGGCGCCGCGCGTCGCCCGCGAGGATTACGTGGCCGCCCTCGCCACCCGCCCGCCCGATACCTGGAACGAGGACGAGGCGCAGGCCGTCGCCGATTTTTATTTTGCGCAGCGCGATCCCGAAACCACCGCCCTGCTGGCGCAGTTGCCGCCGCTGCAGAAGGAACTCGACGCGTTGACCAAGGACGGTCCGATCGCGCTCGTTTCCAAGGAAACCCCCCGTCTCGCGTACGCCGACGTGCTCAATCGCGGAGCCTATACTGCGCGCAAGGAACGCGTCCGTCCCGATACGCCGCATTTTCTGCCGCCGATGCCCGCCGGGGCGCCGCATAACCGGCTGGGCCTGGCCGAGTGGACCCTCAGTGCGGACAATCCGCTCACCGCCCGCGTCACCGTCAACCGCATGTGGAACGAACTGTTCGGCACGGGCATCGTCGAGACCACCGAGGATTTCGGCATCGTCGGCGCCCGGCCGTCGCATCCGAAGCTGCTCGACTGGCTCGCCGTGGAATTCCGCGAAAGCGGCTGGGACATGAAGCACATGTACCGTCTGCTCGTCACCTCCGCCACCTACCGCCAGTCCGCCAAACTCACGCCGGCCTTGCTGGAAAAAGACCCGAAGAACCGGTTGCTCGCGCGCGGCCCGCGATTCCGTCTGGACGCCGAGATGTTGCGCGACACCGCCCTCGCCGCCAGCGGCCTGCTGGTCGAAAAGGAAGGCGGCCCGAGCGTGAAACCCTATCAGCCGCCCGGGGTGTGGGAATCCGGCGGCTTCCCGAGCTCGAACACCACCCGCTATGTGCAGGGCACCGGCGATTCGCTTTACCGCCGCAGTCTCTACACTTTCTGGAAACGCATGGCTCCGATGCCCAATATGGACGTTTTCGACGCCCCGACGCGCGACGGCTCCTGCACCCGGCGCACCCGCACGAACACGCCCTTGCAGGCCCTCACCACCATGAACGACGTGCAATGGCTCGAGGCTGCCCGCCGCCTGGCCGAGAATCTCGTCGGCGAGACGGCCGCCAGCGACGACGATCGTCTGCAGGAACTCGCCGAGCGGATCCTCACGCGCGACTGGAAACCCGCCGAGAAAACCATTCTGCTGGAAAAGCTGGATGAATTCCGCTCCACGTACTCCGCCGATCCCAAGGCCGCCGGCGAATTGATCGCCATCGGCGAATCGCCGCTGAAGCCGTCCCTCCCGCCTTCCGAAGTCGCCGCCTGGATGCTGATCGCCAGCACCGCGTTGAATCTCGACGCGACCCTCAACAAATAATTTTTCCCTCTTCAACCTCCTCCGCCCATGCACCTTCCCCCTTCCGATCCCCACGGTTGTTCCGATCATCACGGCGAAGGCCCGACGGTCTATGACCTGCCCGGTGTTCCGGCCGGCCTTCGCGAACACTGGCGCCGGTTGGAAACACGCCGCTATTTCCTCGGCCGCATGGGCAAGACCCTGGGCTGGGCCGGCCTCGCCACCCTGCTCGGCCCGCGCCTGGTGGCCGCCGCCGGGCGTTCCGGCAATCCCGTATCGACGCCCAATTCCGTCCGGGGCCCGCACTTCGCCTCCAAGGCAAAACGCTGCATCAATCTTTTCATGTCCGGCGCACCGCCCCAGATGGACATGTGGGACTACAAGCCGGGCCTCACCGATCTCTACAACCAGGACCTGCCCGACAGCGTACGCGGGAACCAGGCGCTCACCGGCATGACCGCCGGCCAGTCCCGTTTTCCGATCGCTCCGTCACATTTTAACTTCACCCGGCATGGAAAGGCCGGTGCCTGGGTCAGCGAGCTTCTCCCCTATACCAGCCGTATCGTCGATGACCTCGCCATCGTCAAGACGCTGCACACCGATGCGATCAATCATGAGCCCGCGATCCTCCTGATGAACACGGGAAACATGGTGCCGGGCAAGGCCTCGATGGGCGCCTGGCTGTCGTACGGCCTCGGCAGCATGAATGAAAATCTTCCGACTTTCGTGGTGCTCAATTCCAAGCTGACACCCGGCGCCAACAACCAGCCGCTGTCGCCTCGCCTCTGGGGCAGCGGATTTCTGCCCTCCACCTACGCCGGAATCGCATTCCGCTCGCAGGGCGATCCCGTGCTCTACCTCAGCGATCCACACGGGCTCACCCGGGAAACGCGCCGCAAGCTCATCGACGGCGTCAATGCCATCAACGAGCTCACCTACGACGAAATCGGCGATCCCGAGACCCACGCCCGCATCGACCAGTATGAAATGGCGTTTCGCATGCAGACTTCCGTGCCCGCCCTCGCCGATATGAGCGACGAGCCGGCCTCCACCTGGGATCTCTACGGGCCGGAGGCGAAGGATCCCGGAAGCTTCGCCTACAACTGCCTCATGGCCCGCCGCCTCGCCGAGCGCGGTGTCCGCTACACCCAGATCTACAAGCGCGGCTGGGATGTGCACGGCAACGCCGTCGGGATGCTGCCGAAGCTCTGCGAATCGACCGATCGCGCGTGCTACGCGCTGGTGACCGATCTCAAGCAGCGCGGTTTGCTCGACGACACCCTGGTGCTTTGGGGCGGGGAATTCGGCCGGACCGTTTACAGCCAGGGCGGACTCTCGAAGGAAAACTACGGTCGCGACCACCACCCGCGCTGCTTCACCGGGTGGATGGCGGGCGGCGGCGTGAAGGCCGGCATCGTTTACGGCGAGACCGACGACTACAGCTACAATATCACGCGCGACCCCGTGCATGTGCGCGATTACAACGCCACCATTCTCCATCTGCTCGGCCTCGACCACGAGAGGCTCACGTTCAAATTCCAGGGCTTCGATCAAAAACTCACCGGCGTCTTCCCCGCCCGGGTCATCCCCGGCCTGCTTGCCTGACCGGGCTTCGCGCCCGCCCGGCTCGATTTCGCTTCCTTCGAACAGATCAATTCGCATTCCTCCATTCCATCATCACCCATGCAATCCCGTCGTACCTTCATCGCCCAACTCGCCACGGCAGCCGCCGCCAGCACCATCGCCGCCCCTTTTGTCCGCGGCAGATCATCCAGCCCGGCCGCTTCCCCGGGTAAACCCGGACTGATCGTCGGCACCGGCGCCCACACCTACGAATGGGTGCATGACTGGCTCGTTCCCCCGGAAGGAATGGCTTGGGGCAATACCCACGGGCTCTGTCAGGACAGCCAGGGATTCATCTACGTCGCCCACACGGTTCATCCCTCCAGCAAACGTCCCGAGGCCGTCGTCGTTTTTGATCCGGACGGAAAATTCGTCCGCGCCTTCGGCGGCGAGTTTCGCGACGGGGCGCACGGGCTCGACCTGCGTCGCGAAGCGGGCGTGGAAATCCTCTATCATTGCGACACCGCCCGCAGCCGTGTCGTCAAAACCAGCCTCGACGGCGAGGTGCTCTGGACCCACGGCTATCCCGACGAGGATCCCGCGTACGCCGGCGCGCGGATCAAGTTCGTCCCGACCAACGTGGCGTTTGCGCCGAATGGAGATTTCTACGTCGGCGACGGCTACGGTTCGTACCACATGCTGAAATTCTCCGCGAAAGGGGAATTTCTCCGCGAGATCGCCCGGCCCGGCAATGCCGACGGCCAGCTGAACAATCCGCACGGCCAATGGGTGGATCCCCGCGGCCCCGAACCCGTGCTCGTCGTGGCCGATCGCGGCAACCGCCGCCTGCAAACCTTCACGCTCGACGGCGAACACCTGCGGACCATCAAGGACGACACCCGTCTCCGCATGCCGTGCAATTTCGATATTCGCGGCGAGCTGATGGTCTGCCCCGATCTGGACAGCCAGGTTTGCCTGCTCGATCGCGACTACGCGGTCGTCGCCCAGCTCGGCGATGGCATCGCGGCGAATGGCAAGGTCGGCTCGCGCCGCAAGCAGACGCGCGCGGAGTTCACTCCCGGCCAGTTCATCTGTCCGCACGACGCCATCTTCCTGCAAAACGGCGACATCCTCGTCGCCGAGTGGCTTCCCATCGGCCGCCTCACCCTCCTCCGCCACCTCGCTTGAGAAGATCATCGACAACCTTCCCGATTGTTTACGCGACAAACGCCCGGGGAGGCAAAAGTCTGTTGCGTGCGGCCTACGGTGGATGACTTCGCTCCCGGATAAATCATCACCCCGGTTTCTTCCGCGATTGATCGTCGCCGTCGCCGTCATCGCGACAATCATTGTCGCCGTGCGATGGTTCCCCGTCGATGGTGTCGCCCACGGCGGAAATCTGCGCCTGCTCGGCCGGCTGCATCCGCTGTTGATTCACTTTCCGATCGTCCTGCTTCTGCTGATTCCGCTGCTTGAACTGGCCGGACGCAACCGTCCCGCCTTGCGCGACGCGGCGGGATTTCTCCTCGGTCTGGCGGTGCCCTGCGCCCTGATTGCGGTATTCGCCGGTCTTGCCCTCGCCCGGGCCGACGGACACGAGGGCGCCCTGCTCACCGCTCATCTGAAAGGCGGAGCGGTCGTCGCCATCGGAGCGACCCTCGCCTGGCTGATGCGGGGCCGCTCCCGCGTGTCCTACGGATTCCTCCTCGTCTTCACCATTGGCACGCTCGCGTGGGCGGCGCACAACGGCGGGTCTCTCACCCATGGCTCGGACTATCTGACGGAACCGCTGCCGCCGGTGGTAAAGGCTGCGCTGCACATCAAGGAACCTCCGCCGCCGGAAACCTATCCGACCGACACGGTATTTGGCGCCGCGGTTCGTCCGGTATTGGAAAAGCATTGCCTGTCCTGCCATGGCGCTGAAAAGCAAAAAGGCGATTACCGG
>Ga0164241_10001769_pt1 | contig 25365 bp, 19 predicted proteins | sample OricomyardsoilBY_FD_108780 | JGI IMG/M metagenome (GOLD analysis project Ga0164241, IMG submission 108780) | Backyard soil microbial communities from Emeryville, California, USA - Original compost - Back yard soil (BY) | ecosystem: Environmental > Terrestrial > Soil > Unclassified | place: USA... | reverse complement strand
TTGGTCGATGAAGCCAAGCTCGGCGTGAGCCGCGATAACCTGCTCGACGCCCTGGCCGCGCGCGACATCGAAGCCCGTCCGGTGTGGAAGGCGCTGCATCTTCAGCCTCTGTTCGCGGGCGTCGAGTGTCACGGGGGAAGGGTCGCGGAGCAGCTGTGGCAGCATGGTCTCTGCCTGCCGAGCTCGAGCAACTTGACCGCGGGTGAGCAGCAGCGCGTGGTGGACACGGTGTTGGATGCAGTGACGGGAGCGCGGCGACGCGGCGCGACCAGGGAGCGTGTCAGTGGCTAGGAGCTTGGCGCAGATCTCGCGCATCGCGCTCGACCTGACGGTTCTGGCGCTCGCGTTCTTGGTTGGCTTCCTCGTACGCTTCGACGGTCACCCTCCCGCTCATTTCGTGGTCGTCCTGCTGGTGACCTGGCCTTATGTCGTGCTCTTCGAATACGCCGTGCTGCGCGTGTTCGGGGTACATCGCTTCGCTTGGCGCTACGTCGGGCTGCGCGAGGCGCTGCGCATTTTCGTGGCGTCAGCCACCGCCAGCGCGGGCCTGATGGCTTGGCGCGCCGTGATCGGAGAGCTCGACGACAACGACCAAGCGTTTCATCGCCTGCTGATCCCGTTCGGGGTGATCGCGGTCAACTTCGTGCTGGTCTTCTTGGGCACCACCGGGCTGCGAGTTTGGCGGCGCGTCACCGGCGAGCGCTCGGAGACAGGGCGCCGCAAACGCCCGCACCGCGAGCCGATTGCGACCATGCTCGTGGGGGCCGGTCAAGCCGGCGTGCTGGTCGCGCGCGAGCTGGCGAGTCGCCCCGATCTCGGCCTCCGGCCGGTCGGCTTTTTGGACGATGATCCTGGCAAATGGGGCTTGGTGATTCACGGGGTCCCGGTGCTCGGCTCCACCGAGCAGCTACCGATGCAGTGTCAGAAGCACCTCGCCAAGCAGGTGCTGATCAGCATCGCCAACGCGCCTGGCGCCGAGATTAGGCGGCTACGTCGGCTGTGTGATGAAGCGAACCTCCCCGCCAAGATAATCCCTGGCCTATACGAGATCGTGGGCGGGCGCGTGAACCTCTCCCGCATCCGCAACGTCGCCATCGACGATTTGCTGGGACGCCAGCCGGTTCAGCTCGATCTCGAGGGTATCGCGGAGCAGGTGCGCGGTCGCACGGTCATGACGACGGGCGCGGGGGGCAGCATCGGCTCCGAGCTTTGCCGCCAGCTCTGCAGCTTCGAGCCCGCGGTGCTGGTGCTGGTCGAGCGCTCCGAGAACAACCTGTTCAACATCCACCGCGAGCTACGCGACTCGTTTCCCAACGTGCGCCTCGTGCCTTGCATCGCGGACATCGGCGATGCCCCGCGTATGACCGAGATCTTTCGCGCGCAGCGTCCGTCGATGGTGCTGCACGCGGCCGCCCACAAGCACGTGCCGATGATGGAGTGGAACCCGCGCGAAGCCGTCAAAAATAACGTTTTTGGCACGCGCCAGGTCGCCGAGTTGGCGGACGAGCACGGCGTCGACGTGTTCGTGATGATTTCCACCGACAAGGCCGTCAACCCGACCAGTGTCATGGGCGCGACCAAGCGGGCGGCGGAGATCTACGTGCAGGCGTTGTCGCGGCGTTCCAAGACCCGCTACGTGACAGTGCGCTTCGGCAACGTGCTCGGCTCCGCCGGCAGCGTCATTCCGATCTTCCAGGAGCAGATCGCGAAGGGCGGCCCGATCACCGTCACCCACCCCGAGATGCGACGGTACTTCATGACCATACCGGAGGCGTGTCAGCTCGTGCTGCAGGCGGGCAGCATGGGCCGCGGCGGGGAGATTTTCATCCTCGACATGGGCGAGCCCGTCAAGATCGTCGACCTCGCTCGGGATTTGATCGCCTTGTCGGGGCTGCACGAAGGCGATGACATCGAGATCCGCTTCTCCGGCGTGCGACCCGGAGAAAAGCTATTCGAAGAGCTCTCGACCGACGCCGAAGAAGCCGACAAGACCCGTCACCCCAAGATCTTCGTCGGGCGAATCGACCCGACCCCGCTCGAGGTCGTCGATCGGGGGATGCTGGCGCTCGCTCGCGTGGTGGAGCAGGGAGGCACCGACGCGCTCCTGGCGGCGCTGCGGGGTATCGTCCCCGAATACTCGGGCACCTCGAGCCCGAGCGAAGCGCCTCCGCCCGACGCGGAGCGAGCACCGAAGCCCCAGGGAGACCTCGATTTGCGGCCCTGAGCGATTGCGATCGTGGTGGGGAAAGCTGCTATCGTGAAGCGGCCGCATGGGGCAAAGCTCTTTTCAGGTGCGTGACGCCGAATTGCCGGCGTCGAACGGCATGCCCGGCTCGAGGCAGCGCCGTCGCCGCCGAAAGTCGCAGTTTTCACGGGCTCTCGCCGCCAACGGCGAGCGCATCGTGTTGTGCTTGCAGGCGGCGCTGGTGATCGGCTCGGCCCAAGCGCTCGGCGCCGTGCACCTCATCACGCTCTTGATCGCCGCCGCTCTGGGGCTGAGCGCCTGCGCGCTGTGTTATCGCATCCGCCTGGTTCCGCGCTGGAAAGTCCCGGGACCGGCGGTGGTGCTGCTCGCGTTGTCGGCTTTCTCGCTCCTGCAAGCGGTGCCGCTGCCGGCGGGCCTCGTCGCGAAGCTCGCGCCCGCTTCGGCCGAAATTTGGGCAGGGGCGCTCGCGCCGCTCAAGCAGGCGGGCCCCAGCTACTGTTCGGTGTCTCTCGATCCGGGGGCGAGCGTGGTGGAAGGCCTCAAATGGCTGCTGTATGCGGCGGCCTTCACGACGGCGGCGGTGCTGGGAGCCAGCCGCGGCGCCAGCGTCGGCGCGCTGTGGGTGTTCGTGAGCGGCGCGCTGGTGGCACTCTCGTCGCTCGGGCATCGGCTGCTCGGGGCGAGCACCGTGTACGGCGTGTATCAGCCAATCGGCGAGTTTGCCCGCGAAACGCTCGGCCCGTTGCTCAACCCGAACAACCTGTCGGGTTACCTGAACGTTGCCACCTTCTGCGGCTTTGGGCTGCTCATCATGCGCCGGCCGCCCCTGCCGCGGTGGGTTATCGGCCTCGGCTTGGCGCTGCAGCTCGGAGCGCTGCTCGAGGCGGCATCGCGAGGTGGCCTGGGCGGCTTCCTCTTGGGCTTGCTCGCGCTGGGCCCGCTCATCGCGTGGGCACGTCGACGGGGCGACGTCGGCCTGGCCGATCGCGGCCAGGTCTTGGCGATCGTGCTGGGAGTGCTGGCAGGAGGGGCGCTGCTCGCGGGGTTGGGGCTTTCCCACGCCGGCTCGAATCCGCTCTCCGATCAGAACATCGAAAAGCTCAAGCTGCTGCCGTGGCTGCGTCCCATGGTCCGTGAGCACTGGCTTTTCGGCATCGGGCGTGGCGCCTTCGAGAGTGTCTTTCCTGCCTTCAAGTTTGGCCAGGCCAACGTCATCTACACCCATCCCGAGAACTTCGTAGCGCAATGGATCTCCGAATGGGGGGTGCCGGTCGGGCTCGGGGGAATGCTCGTGCTGGGCTGGACGCTTCGGCCGCGGGAGCTCGGCTTGGGGCGGGAGTCCGTTGCCGTGGGGGTGACGGCCGCGCTTCTGGCGCTGCTAGCCCAGAATCTCGTCGATCTCGGACTCGAGGTGCCGGCAATTCCGCTCGCTGCCGCGACTGCCCTTGGCGGGTGCTGGGGCGGCGCACGCGGAAGCCGTATCCGCACCGCTGAGCGCGAAGTGCCGCGCTGGCCGGTGCGCATGGCCTGGGGCCTAGCCGCCATCTCGTGCGTGACGTTCGGGCTGGCTGCCTATTTCGGCCGATCGTCGGTGGGCGTGGAGCGAAGGCGCATCAACGAGCAGGTCGAAGCCGCCGATCTGCGCAGCCAGGAGTCGCGCGGGTTTTTGCGGGCTCAGCTGCGCGCGGCGATGTTGCGTCACCCCGCCGAGCCCTATTTCCCGCGCATCGGCGGCTACATCGCCTGGCGCGCGCGCGACCAAAATCCGCTACCGTGGATCGATCGCGCGCTCGAGCGCGGCCTAACCAGCGGTCGCACGCACTACCTGCTCGCGCGCGTGCTGGCGACCGACAGCCACGTCTCCCAGGCGCTGCTCGAAGGGCGCTTCGCGCTCGAGTACGATCCAGAGCTGGTGCGCCGGGTGGCAGAGCTGGCCGTTTCGATCGCTACCAGCGGCAGCCAGCTACTCGGGGTCGTGCCCCAGCTGAGCAGCCCCAACCGCGCCTTGGAAGCGCTCTTCAAGCTCACGGAGCGTCCCGAGCATGTGGCGCTTCGACGGCAGCTGGTAGAAGCCGCGATCGCTCGCTTTCCGGAGGCGACCGTCAGTCAGGCGGCGCTGGTGGCGGACTTGATCGGCTCACTGGAGGGCAAGCGTGATGCGGAGCGGTGCCAGGGTGAGCAACGAACGCCGTGCATCGAGCGCGCGTCCTCAGTCGTGGCGCAGCTTGCGAAAGCGTTGCCCGACAGCTCGCAGCCGGTCGAGCTGCGAGCACGGCTCTTGCTCGCGACGAGGCACGCCGCCGAAGCCGAAGCGTTGCTGGGGCGGGAGTGCGAGCGCTTCAATCAGAATCGTTCGTGCGTGAAGCTCCGGCTAGTGGCGGCGGCTCGCGCTCGCTCGGCGCAGGGCATCGAGGTGGCGGCGCGGAACTTGATCGCGACCGGGTGTGATACGCACGCGGCCTGCGCCGAGAGCTTCGAAAACTTGGGCGACGAGATGCTGGCGAACGGCAACACGCGCCTGGCGTTGCGCGACTACGAGCGGGCCAGCAAAGAGGAGCCATCCCTCGCGCGCTGGCTGAAGCTCGCCGCCGCCGCGAGCAGCGCCGGCGCCCACTTACAAGCCGCTGATGCGCTCAGCAAGGCATTGCGCGAGAAGGGCACTGATCCCGAGCTCGAAGAGCGGATTCGCTTGGAACGTCAGCACGCCTTCCGTCAACAGCTTTCCGGCGCAACTATTGGAAAATAGCCGGCAATTTCCAAAGTGCGCCCCCCGCCGCAGCGGCCCGGTCGCACTTGAACTTTTGGTTACGCGCGTGCATCAATACCCGCTCCGGCGCCGGTGGGCGCGCGGACCGGCTCCCGCTTAGGATTATTCGTGAACGAACCAAGTTTGCCGCCCGCGCCGCCGCCCGTCGATCTGTCGGAGCGCGCCTCGTCACAGTTCTCGCCGCTGGCGATCTGGGGCGCCATTCGCAAGCACTGGATATTGATCGTCGCGCTGACCAGCGCGTCGACGTTGATCGCCGCGTTCTACACCCTCGGCCAGACGAAGATTTACCAGGCCGAGGCCACGATCTTGTTCGATCCGCAGCCGCCCCGGCCGCTCGGCACCCAAGTGCAGGCGGTAGTCGACGTGGGGGGCGAGTACTGGAACAACAAAGAATATTACAAGACTCAGTTTTGGATCATTCAGTCGCAGCGCACCGCTGATCTCGTCGTCAAGCAGCTCGGGCTCCACAAGGACGCGAGCTTCTTGGCCAACGCGCCGAACGGGCAGGCCAAGGGGCGAGGCGAGGCCACGGTGGAAGAGGCGGGGCGGGTGTTGCGCGGGCGCCTCACTGTCGAGCAGATCCGCGATAGCCGACTGGCCGTCATCAGGCTGCTCGACGCCGATCCCAAGCGGGCTCAGCGCGTGTTGAGCGCGCTGGTCGATATCTACACTCAGAACAACCTGGAGGACGCCGTCGATCAGATGAACCTGGCCGCGGACTGGCTCGGTAGCCAGGTCGATACGCTGAAGCGGGATCTCGAGGCCAGCGAGATGGCTCTCCACGACTACAAAAAGGACAAGAACATCCTTTCCGTCTCGATGGACGACCAGTCGAACATGCTGCGCGGCGAGATGCAGCAGCTGAGTGGCGCTCTCACGGCGATTAGGATCAAGCGCGAACAATATGCTGCGCGCCGCGACGAGCTCGCCAAGATCGTCCCCGATGAGCCGCAGCTCATCCCCGCCACCGAGCTGATCGCCAGCCCGCTGCTGCAAGAGCTGCGCGGTAGGTTTTTGAGTGCCTCTGCGGAGCGAGACGCGATGGTCGCCTCGGGTAAGGGCGTCCAGCACCCCGACGTCTTGGCGATTCAGGCCCGCGTCGACGCCGCTCGCAGCGCGCTGATGAACGAGATCACGAACGTCCGCAACGGCCTCGACCATGATCTCGGCGCTTTGAGCACGGAGCTCAATAGCCTGCGAGGGCTGTTCGAGACGGCCAAAGGACGCGCGTTCGACCTCAATCTGCTCGAGATTGAGTACAACCGCATGAAGCGCAGCAAGGACAACAACGAGAAGCTCTATGGCGTGGTCACCGAGCGCTCGAAAGAAAACGACCTGACGCGGATGCTGCGCATCAACAACATCCGTGTCGCGGATCGGCCCCAAACGCCGCGCAAGCCCGTAACGCCGAACGTGCCGGTAGGCGTCGCGACGGGTCTGGCGGCGGGCTTGCTGCTGGGGCTCGGTGCCGCGATCGGGCGCGAGCAGATGGATCGCAGCATTCGCGTCCCCGGAGACATCGAGCAAGGTCTCGGCATCTCGGTGCTGGGCCTGCTGCCGATCGTGGACGGCCCGAGCCCGGCCCTCTACGGCGGCCGCCGGCAAAAGCACCGCCCGCGCGAGGAGCCTCAAGGCGGAGGCACGCCCGAGCTGGTGGTCCACGAGCACCCGAGCAGTGGCATCGCGGAGGCGACACGGGCCATCCGCACCAACATCATGTTCATGTCGCCGGATCGCCCGTACCGGACGTTGCTCGTCACCAGCGCCGCCCCCGCCGAGGGCAAGACGACGGTCGCGTGCTGCATTGCGGTAGTCATGGCGCAAGCCGGCAAGCGCGTGTTACTCCTCGACTGCGACATGCGTCGCCCCCGCGTGCACCGCATCTTTCGCACCACCAATGACATCGGCGCCACGACAGCGCTGCTCGACATGGATCGCGTGGACGAGATCGTGCGTCCGACCGAGGTACCGAACCTCAGCATCATCACCACCGGGCCGCTGCCGCCCAACCCGTCCGAGATCCTCCACAGCGAGGCGTTCGCGCGGCTGCTGTTGGCGCTGCGCGATCGGTTCGACAGCGTCGTCATCGACAGTCCGCCCGTCGCGCCCGTGACCGACGCGGCCGTCTTGTCGACCAAGGTCGACGGTACGGTGCTGGTGGTGCGCGCTCTACAAACACGCAAGGATCTGGCTCGCCGCGCGACCCGCTCACTGCGCGACGTGGGCGGCCACATCGTGGGTGCGGTACTGAACGCGGTGGACTTCGAACGCCGCGAATACGGCTACTACCAATATTACTACTACAAGCGGCAAGGCTACTCGCAGGATCCCGCCGAAGTGGCGAGCTCGAGCGACGAGCACGCGCCCCCCGCCTGAGACACGAGCGCTCGACTACGCGCTGGGCGTCGGCGCCGAAAGGAGCTCGCGCACGATGTCTTCGACCCCGTGTTGCCAGCGTGCCGGCTCGAGCTTGAGCGCTCGTTCGAGCTTGCTGGTATCGAGGACCGAGTTGGGGGGGCGGCGCGCAGGCGTCGGGTAGTCCGCGGTGGTGATGGGGTCGACCGTCGGACGCCGCCCCGTGAATGGTTCCTGAAGCTGCACGACCTCTGTCGCCAGCGCGTGCCAGCTCGCCGCGCCGCGACCCGCGAAATGGTACGTGCCCCAGCCGATGGGCGTCCCGTCCGTGTACCGGCTCGCGATCGCGACTAGCGCGCGGGCCAAATCTTTGGTCGGCGTCGGTCGCCCGATTTGATCGGCAACCACGCGCAGCGTGTCGTGCTCACGGCACAGGCGCAGCATCGTTTTTACGAAGTTGTGGCCGAAGGCGCTGACGGCCCAAGACGTCCGCAAGATGATGTGCTGCGCGCAGCGCTCGCGAACCATGGCTTCGCCCTCGGCCTTGCTCGCGCCGTAGACGCCGAGCGGCGAGATCGGGTCGGTCTCGGTGTAGGGGCCCGACTTCGTGCCGTCGAACACGTAGTCGGTCGATACGTGCAGCAGCGGCGCACCACGCTCGGCGCACGCCCTCGCCAGCAGCGCGGGGCCGTCGCAATTGACCCGCCACGCGGCTTCCCTCTCCGACTCGGCCTTGTCGACGGCGGTGTAGGCGGCGGCGTTGATGACGAGCTCCGCGCTCGCGACCGCGCGCGCGACGGCGGAAGGCTCGGCGACGTCGAGCTCGGCGCGGCTGAGCACACGGAGCGTGAAGCGCGCCGGCCACCGCGCCCGAGCGAGCTCTCGTCCGAGCTGTCCTCCGCCACCGGCGATCACGACCTGCATCGCCGACACATATAGCGCTAACCTGAGGCCCGTGCTGCTCTCGGTGTCCGTCGATCTCGATGAAATCCGCCACTATCACGCGATTTACGGGCTGCCGGATGGCGGCGCGGAGAGCCTGGTCTACGCGCGGGCGCTGCCGCGGCTGGTCGACTGGGCGTCCCAACGCGGGCTCGCCCTGACGTGGTTCGTGATCGGCTGCGACGCCCAATCGCCAGACAATGCCCAAGTCTTGTCGCGGCTCGCGAGCGCGGGTCACGAGCTCGCCTGTCATTCGTATTCGCACCACTACGATCTCACCTTGCGAAGCGCGGGCGAGATGCGCAGCGAAATCGAGCGTGGGGTGGCGGTGCTCGCGCCGCTCACCGGCAGCGAGGTTCGTGGCTTTCGCGCGCCGGGCTACGTCGTAAACGACACGCTGCTCGCCCTGCTGCGCGAGGCGGGCTTGGCCTACGATTCGTCGGTGTTTCCGTGCCCGGCCTACTATGCGCTGAAGGCGGGGGCGATCGCGGCGCTGCGCGCGCGTCACCACACGTCGAGAGCGATCGTCGACTCACCCGAGGTGCTGCGCGCGCCCACTGCACCGTACCGCGTCGGCCAACCCTACTGGCTTCGCGGCGCGGGCATCTGGGAGATACCGATCCAAGTGACGCGCAAGGCTCGTCTCCCGTTCATCGGCACGGCGTTGACGCTGGCCGGACCGTTGGGGGCGCGCTTATTGGCGCAGGGCGTGCTCGGCGCGCCGTTCGTCAACCTGGAGCTGCACGGCATCGACGCGCTCGATCAATCCGACGGCCTGAGCGAGCTCGCCAAGCACCAGCGAGATTTACGTATTCCTTGGACCAAAAAGCTCGACGCCATCGACGCTGCGGTGGCGCTGCTGCGCAGCAAAGGCTACGCGAGCGTCCGGATGGATGAGCTCGCCGCGCAGGCGGCTCGAGGCTGAGCTAAGCCGGCTTCCCGACGGCGTGGCAGTACCAGTCGAAGAACTGCTTCACGCCGTCTTCGACGCTCACCTTCGGCTCGTAACCGAGCAGCCGGCGCGCCTTGCCGATATCGGCGTAGGTGTAGCTGACGTCGGCGCGCATCATCGGCTCGCTCTGCACGGGGGCGGTGCGTCCGGCGAGCGCCTCGATGCTGCGCACGAAATCAGCCAGCAGCACCGGCTCGCCGCGCCCGATGTTGATGATCTCGTAGCCCAGGCGACGGTCGGTGGCAGCGACGACGCCCTGGACGATGTCGGTCACGAACGTCCAATCGCGGTGCATTTGCCCGCCGTTGTAGAGGGGCATGGGCTCGTTCTTGCTCATGGCGGTCAGCAATTTGTACGCCAGCATGTCGGGGCGCCCGCGCGGCCCGTACACGGTGAAGAAACGCAGCGCCGTGAAATCGGTGCCGTGAATGTGGTGGTACGAGTGGCCGAGCAGCTCCGCCGAGCGCTTGCTGGCGGGGTAGGGAGCGAGCGGGCGATCGGCGGCGTCGGTTTCGATGAACGGGACCTGCTCCGTGTTGCCGTAGGCCGACGACGTCGAAGCGAGCACGAAATTGGGGCTGCCGTGCTCGCGAGCGGCGTCGAGCAGGTTGAGGGTGCCGGTCAGGTTCACGTCGTAGTAGAGCCAGGGGTCGTCGACGGAGACACGCACCCCCGCCATGGCGGCCAAGTGGGCGACAGCGGTGAAGCCGTGCTTGGCGTACAGGCTGCGCACCAGCGCGCGATCGCGAACGTCGCCGTGGACGAACTGGAAGCGCTCGGCGGCGCCCGGTATCGCGGCAAGCTCCTCCAGATTGGCGCGTTTGCGGGCAGGATCGTAGTAGTCGTTCAGGTTGTCGAGCCCGACCACGCTGTCGCCCCGCTGAAGCAACGTCGCCGCCGTGTGGCTACCGATGAAACCGGCCGCGCCGGTTACTAAAATGGTCTTTCCCGTCACGCGGCGCACACTACACCAATCGCCCCGGCAGGGGCATCAGTCTTGGGCGGCGCGTCGTGCATCGCGTTCGTCGTGAGCGCGGAGCAGCGCCTCGGTCTGAATGCCGCTCGAACGGATGTATTCCGCCACGATCGGGTTGTCGCCCGCGACGAGCTCACGCGGCGGGCCGGAGGCGGCCACCTGGCCTTTGGCGAGCACGAAGATGCGATCGGCGATCTGCAGCGCGCCGGCCATGTCGTGCGAAATCACCACGCTCGTCACGCCGAAGCGATCGCGGGTCTCGAGGATCAGATCGTCGACGGTGCGGCTCGTGATCGGGTCGAGACCGCTGGTCGGCTCGTCGTACATCAAGACCTCCGGCTCGAGCATGAGCGCGCGCGCCAGCCCGACTCGCTTGCGCATGCCGCCCGACAGCTGGCTCGGGAAGCGCTCGCTGGTACCCTCGAGACCGAGCACCTTCAACTTGTCGAGCACCTTGTCGCGGATCTCGCGCGCCTTGAGCTTGGTGTGCTCGCGCAGCGGAAAAGCCACGTTGTCGAACACGTTCATCGAGTCGAGCAGCGCCGAGTATTGAAACACCATCCCGAACCGACGGCGCGCGCCGTTCAGCTCACGGTCGGACAAAGTGGCCAGGTCGACGCCCGCCACCAGCACCCGTCCGCTGCTCGGCCGCTCGAGGCCGATCAGCACCCGCAGCAGCGTCGTCTTGCCGGCGCCGGAGCCGCCGATGATCACGGCCACCTCGCTCCGCTCCACCCGCATGTTGACGCCCTTGAGCACCGCCGTGTCGCCGAAGCGCTTTTCCAGCTCTTCTACGAGGATTTGGGGCTCGGGCATGCGACAATCGCACGATAGCAGACAGCTTGGCGCTTGACGCGGGCCGCCTGCGCTCCGCATAACTTCCGCCGAGGAGCCGCGACGATGACGCTAGAACACTGGGCCGCTTTGATTGAAGCTTCCGGAGCCAAGAAAGGCGAAGGCGGCTTTCTTGCCCCGCCCGAGGGCAAGCTGATCACGCTCTACGTGTCCTCCGGTAGCTCCACCCTGAGCGTGCAGCGCATCGAAGCCGTGCGCCAAGATCAGGGCCTCGTGCACGCGCGCACCAAAAAGGGTGAGCTGTTCGTGCTCGCGTTACAAGACGTGTTCGCGGGCGCCATCGAAGAGACTCAAGGCTCCTCGCAGCGCAAAGCCGGCTTCGTCTGATCTTCGCCGTCCCTCGGCCTTTACGCGGCGAAACCGAGGGTGTTGCCGCGACGAGGGGGTCGGGGTAGCGATGGCGCCATGTCGCACGCAGATCCGTTGCAAATTGGCCGGTTTAGTTTTGGGTCGCGGCTCATCCTCGGCACCGGTAAGTACAAAGACGTCGCGGAGACGCGCGCGGCGCTCGAGGCTTCGGGCGCCGAGGTCATCACGGTCGCCCTCCGCCGCGTGGACTTGAAAGACCGCGCCCAGGGCTCGATGATGAGCCTGCTCCTCGAAAAGCGTTGGACGCTGCTGCCCAACACCGCCGGCTGCTACACCGCTGAAGAAGCCGTGCGCACGCTGCGGCTCGCGCGCGAGCTCGGGATCGGTGAAATCGTGAAGCTCGAGGTGATCGGCGACGCCAAGACGTTGTATCCCGACAACGAGCAGACGCTCGAGGCGGCCAAGCTGCTCGTCAAAGAGGGCTTCACGGTGCTGCCGTATTGCATCGACGATCCGATCATCTGCAAGAAGCTGGCGGACGTGGGCTGCGCCGCCGTCATGCCGCTGGCGGCGCCAATCGGCTCGGGGCTCGGCATTCGCAACCCCTACAATTTGCGGATTATCCTCGAACATTCGACGGTGCCCGTGATCGTCGACGCTGGGGTCGGCACCGCCAGCGACGCCGCTATCGCGATGGAGCTCGGCTGCCACGGCATCTTGATGAACACGGCGGTTGCAGGCGCCAAAAATCCGATCTTGATGGCGGAGGCGATGCGCGAGGCGGTCAGCGCCGGTCGCAAGGCGTACCTCGCCGGTCGTATGCCGAAGCGGCTCTACGCCAACGCCTCGAGCCCGGAAGCCGGGCTGATCGAGTGACGCAGGTGACGTCGCGCTTCACCAGCTATCAGAAGCAACTATTCGTCTTCCTGAGCGTCGCGAACTTCTTCGAGGGTTACGACTTCTTCGCGATAAGCCAGCTGCTGCCGAGTATCCGCGCGTCTTACTCGCTCACCGAGCAACAAGGCACGTGGCTGATCTCGCTGATCAATTTTGGCACGATCCTGGCGTATTTGTTGGTGAGGCGCGCCGATCGCTGGGGCCGACGCCGCGTGCTTTCGATCACGATCGCCGGCTACGCCCTGTTCACGTTCCTGTCGGCGTGGGCGCCGAACGCGGTGCTGTTCGGCCTGCTGCAGATGGTGGCGCGCATCTTCCTGATCGGCGAGTGGGCGACGAGCATGGTCGTCGCCGCCGAAGAGTATCCGGCCGATCGCCGCGGTATGGTGATCGGCGTCGTCAGCGCTAGCGCCGGGCTCGGCTCGATCGTGTGCGCGGGGGTGGTGCCGCTGCTGCTGAAGACGCCGCTCGGTTGGCGCAGCGTGTACCTGGTGGGAGTCGTGCCGCTGCTGCTCATGATGTACGCGCGGCGCGGGCTGAGAGAGACCCAGCGCTTCACCGACGCGGCGCGGCCCGAGTCGGCTGAACCCCCGCTGTGGGACATCTTGCGCGGCCCTCACCGCCGGCGCGTCCTCGAGCTCGGCGCGATCTGGTTTTTGTCGTATATCTGCACGAACAACGCTGTCACCTTCTGGAAGGAGTTCGCGCTGAAGGAGCGGCACCTCACCCAGGGAGAGACGGGTTTGATCGTGAGCGTGGCGGCGGTGGTGTCGATGCCGCTGGTCTTCTTGGCGGGAAAGATGCTGGACGCCCTCGGCCGCCGGCGCGGCGCCGCCATCATCTACGTGGCGACGACGCTGGGCGTGCTGGGTGCTTATACGTTTTGGGGCGTGCTCCCGCTCCTGGGGTGCATGACGCTCGGGATTTTCGGAATCAACGCCGTCCTGACCGTGTTGAATACCTTCATGACCGAGCTGTTCCCGACCGAAGTGCGCGGCAACGCCGTAGCTTGGTCGAACAACTTGATCGGGCGCATCGGCTACTGCGTCTCGCCGCTCGCGATCGGCCAAGTCGTGGACCAATACGGCTGGGGGGTACCGCTGCGCCTGACGACGGTGTTCCTCGTGCTGGCGCTCGGGCTGATTTTTCTGTGGCTGCCCGAGACGAAAGCCCGGGAGCTCGAAGAGACGTCGAGGGTCGCTCGAGCATGATGGCGGCGTTCGCGCGAGCCTGGCAGAAGCCGCGAGGGTTTTTGCTCGATGTCGGACCGGCGCTGCTCTACCTCGCGGTGCTGTTCTGGTTCGGGCTCACGCCGCTGAAGTCGCTGCCGGGTCCCCAATTTGCGCTGCAAGACAAAGCCTGGCACCTGGTCGCTTTCGGCGGCGCGGCCGCGCTCTTGGCGCGCAGCCTCGGCCACTGGGGCCGCAAAGCCTTGCCGGCCGCCCGCGACGCCGCCGCCGCCGCCATCTCGCTCGGGGGCCTGCTCGAGCTGCTCCAATCGCTGACGGCGTATCGGTCCGCCGATTGGGCTGATTTCGTGGCCGATTCTCTGGGCGCCGGGCTCGCCTACGTCACGCTGCGCAAGCTGCACGCCGCCGCCACCTCGGCCCCCGCTTGAGCCGATGTCGTCCGCGCTGAGTTGGCCGCCGCGGCTCGTCGCCATCACCGATTTGGAAAGGCTCGACCGCGACGTCCTCGTGCGCCGCGCGCGGCAGCTCGCGCGCGCGGCGCAGCCTGGCGGCGTCGCCCTGCTGCTGCGCGACCACACCGCGAGCGGCCGCCAACGCTTGACCGTCGGCCTGGCGCTCCGCGACGCGGCGCGCGAGCACGAGCAGCAGCTGTGGGTCGCCGACCGCATCGATCTGGCGCTGCTGCTCGACGCCGATGCGCTGCACCTCGGCGAAGCCAGCGTGACCGCGCTGCAGGCCCGCCGGTTGCTGCCGGCGCGCGTGCGCGTTTCGCGCGCGTGGCACCGCGCGGGCCTCGACGAGCGGGGCGAGCGCGAGCTGGACGGCGTGGAGGCGTTGCTGGTTTCGCCGGTCATGGCGCCGCGCAAGGGGCGCCCCCCACTCGGGCTAGCGGCGCTCAGCGGGCTGGGCGAGCAGCTGCGAGCCCGTAACCAGGCCTACCCCCTGTTGGCGTTGGGAGGTGTGACAGCAGACAACGCCGCCGCGTGCTTGGCCGCCGGCGCCGCGGGCGTGGCCGCGATCGGGGCCGCCTTCGACGGCGCGCCGGGGCCGCTGCTCGAGGCGTTACACGTCGGTCGTTAAGCGCGCGTCAGGCTCACTGTCGTTTTCAGCTTGTCGCTGAGCACGCGCGACAAGGTCTGCCACAGCTCATCGCCGGTCTTTTTCGCGATCCACGCCGAGCGCTCGGGCTCCCAATCGAAGTGCCAGGCGTTGCGCTCGGCCGCCATCCAGATCTGGCGAGCGGCGCGGTGGCTGTTGACGACGTAGCGCTCACCGCCCGAAACCTCGAGGGTGAGGATATCGCTCGAGAGCTCGCACTCGACACCGGCAAGCTCGAGCCGATCGAGCGCGTCGACGAGCGCGCGCAGCTCGGGGATGGCGCGCGCCTCGTAGTCTTGTTCCGTGATTGACATGCGGGGCGAGTCTGACCGTGCGGTCTGCGGCGCGCTACTGACCGGGCATGGGGGGCAGGCAAGCCCCGGCCATGCAACGGTTGGGAGCGATGCAATCGTTGTCGTTCTGGCAGGGGAACACGCACTTTCCGAACTGCGTGTTGCAGTGGGCTGTCGCGCATTGCGCGTCGCTGGTGCAAGGCAGCGCGAGGGGGCCCGGCGCCGAGAGTGCCCCGCCTGCGGGCGCGGGAGCCGGCGCGGCGGCGGGCGCGGGCGTCGTGGCGACAGGGGCGGGGGCGGGCGTCGTCGCGACCGGCTGACCGTAGCCGGGCTGAGCTGGCGGCTGGCCTACCCCCGCGGGTTGCGTCTGCGGCGGGTAGCCGCCTTGCTGTGCGGGCTCCTCGCTCTTGCAGGCGATGGTAGCGACGGTGAACAACGCAAATGCGGCCAAGTTCTCGAGCTTCATAGAGAAAGCCTCCAGCGCTGCTCCCTACAAGCCCCGTCGGTCGCGGTCAATGTGGGGTCACGTTTCGACTGAATCCGACGCGGCGCGCGTCGCGATCTGACTCGGTGTTATATTGGGTGGCTCGCCCATGGCAACGAGGCCGAGCTCACCGTGATCGGCACCGTTGCGGTCGAGCGCCTCGTCGGCGAAGTTCGGGCCGCGCTCCGCCGGCGCTCGCCGCAGGAAGGGGCGCTCGCCGGGACGCTTCGGGCGGTGGCCAGCCATTCGCCGGAGCTGCAGCGCGAGCTGCTCGTCGCCGCCGAAACCGTGGCTCGCCGTGGCTCCTTCGAACGACCGTTGTACGGCGCCGCCGTCCGCTCGCTCAGCGAGCAAGGCGACGCGGCGCTCACGCCGGTGCTGGCGCGCGTGCTCGCGTCCGACGAAGCGGGCGGCTTGGCGTCGCTCTGCGCAGCCTGCTTCACGCGCGACTCGTCGCTCACTCAGCCGCTGTCGCGCGCCGCCCAGAGCCGCCATCCCGTGCTGGCGTTCGCGGCGGAGGTGGCGCGGCTGTCGCGGGGCGAGCCGCGCGGCGCTCGGATAGCGTCGCTGGCAGCCAAAATCAAGGAAGCGCACCGCCTCGCGCTGTGCAGCGAGCTGTTCGTCTCGTTGCTGTCTCGCAAGCCCCTCTCGGTCGAGATCGCGCCCGCGCTGGCCGTGCTGCGCGACGCCGAGCGCCACCTCGGCCGCTGGCTGCTGCTCGCCGAGGTGGCGACGCGGGCCGGCGATCCCGATCCGTTGCAGGAGGCGTTGGGGCGAGCCGCGACGGGTCCCGAAAGCTCTCGGGCGGCTTGGTCGCTGGTAGCCTGGGCGCTCGACGCGCGCGCGCCGTCGCCCAGCACGCGGCCCACCGCAGAGCTGGTGGCGCGCCTGAGCGATCGTCCGAGCGCGGACCGTGACGCCACGTTCTTGTTTCGTCTGGCTCGGGCGGGCGTGCCGGGCGCCAAGCCGATGCTCGAAGGCATCGCGCGCGCGGCGCCCGCCGGTGACGGGCAGGCGATCCGCGCCGCGCTCCACCTCTGCCGCGACTACGGTCAAGATGAGCAGCTGCCAGCCCTGCTGCGAGCCGGAAGAAACTCCCGCAAAGACGCCCTGCGTGGCCTGGCGGCGGCCGCGCTGTACGACTGCGGCCAGCCGAGCGACGCTCTCGAGATGGCGCGCGGTCTGGAAGTCTCGCGACAGGTGCCGGCGCTCGGCTGGGCCGTCCTGTTGCGGCTGGCGGCGGCCGGCACGCGGGCGGGGCGAATCGTCTCCGAGCTCACGTTTCGGCGCGTCCAGCAGGGAGCTTGCGAATGAAAGCGAACCTGGCCTGGCTGCTCGCCGTCTGCTTGCTCGCCGGCAGCGCGCGCGCCGAGGTCGTGGAGGTGCGGGTGCTCGACGCGGCTGGCGAGCGACTCGAGACGGCGCGCGCGCAGGCCTCGCTATCGCGCACGCTGCCGCCGGAGCTGGGCGGCGTCCCGGGCCCCGATCTCGACGCGCTGAGCTTCCTGTTGATCGCGCCGCCCGACGCGAGCTTTCAGAGCATCGAAGTGCTGACGCTGGGCGCGGACGGGCGTCCGCTCGACACGAACGTCAACTTCCCGAGCGAGCCGGCGGTGTGCCCCGAAGGTGTCGCTCCGGAGCTGGTTTGTCGGCAAACGCTGGCGCTGCGCCTCGTCACGCTCGACCTGGATCGGACGCATCCGGCGACCAAGCGCCGCACGCTGCGGGCCGCGCTCGGCGGCAAGCTCCGCGTCACCCTCGGCGGTCACCGGTTGCTGGAGCTGCCGATCGTCGGCTCTCGAGGACCGCGCGCAGCCGGCTTCACGAGCTTGCGTCCGCGCCTGCGGGTGTTGGTCCTGCGCGCGCGGCGCGGCGGCGCCCCCGCCGTCGGCGGCACCGACGCCGGCGCGCGGCGTCTGCTGCAGCAGGAGCTCGACGCAGCCAGCGCCGTCTGGGCTCAATGCGGGGTGGAGCTGGGCGGCGCCTCGATCGACGTCGTCGACCCACCGAGCGCTCAGCTGCTCACGCTCGGTTGCGCCGTCGATCAGGCGGCCTCCGGCGGCTTTCTCAGGCTCCAGAGTGGCACGCGCCAGGTCGCGCTCGAGACGCACGCCGGGGAGAGCCCGCTCGGGGTGGCGCTGCGGCTGGCGCGGGCCCTGGGTGGCAATGGTAAATATCCGAAAGTATTCGAGAATCAGCGCGGCGCCGGCAGCGCGCGCCCGAGCGCAGATCTGCTGCTCGAAGGCCCGCGCGCGTGGCAGCGCGGCAATCAGCCGCTCTCGACCGATCCGACGCTGCCGCTGTGCCTCGACCGGGTCGATCTGAACGATGGCCTCGCCCACTTTGGCGACGGTGACGCGTTCTCGGGCACGCTCGAGGAGCGAGCGCTGCTGCGCGCCTTCGACGACGGCGATCCGCGTAGCATCGAGGTCTTCGTGGTGCCGCGCTTCGACAGCAGCGAGCGCATCGGTGAATCATTCATCGTGACTCCCGGCTCCAGTCTGTCGAGCAGCGTCATCATCGATCGTTCTGCGATCGCGGCGGGCGCTCGCTCGTTCGCGCTGGCGCACGAGCTGGGACACGTGCTGATGGCGATGCCGGGCCACCCCGACGATTTCGGTGTCGATCAGTCGTGGTCGTTGATGGACGCCGACGTCGCCGATCCGACGATTTTCGGCCCGCGGCGCCTCTCGCGCGCCGATTGCGAGCGCGTCATCGCCGAGTCCGGCCCCGCCGCGCTCACCCCGTTGCTGGCACCCAGCGACGTTACAAAGGCACGATGAACGAGAGCTCGGTACCGGCGGCGTAGCCGTAGCTGACGAAGTAGTCGAAGCCATCGACGAGCACCCCCACCGGCACGTTGGCGACGATGCGGTGTACGCCGTCGTTCTGCACGCCGGGCGACAGATTGTCGGGCCGCGGCTTGCTCATGTCGATCTTCGGAAAGCTGAGCTGACAACTGTAGACGGTGAGCCCGGCCGGCGCGTCGCCGCGTTCGTCGTCAGTCAGGCCGTCGGCAGGGGCCGCCTCGCAAGTCGCCAGCTTCGAGACCAATTGCCCGTCGAGCGCGACCTCGGCGCCGGGCGGCGCGATGATGCGCACGAAGTCGAAGGCGTACTTATCAGGCGTCAAAAATACGTAATTACTGCGAAATTGCTCGATCGGCGGCACGATGATCAGGCTCGGATCACCGCCCGGCAGCGCGTTCGGAACATTGGCGTCTTCTTGGCTCGGCGACACCGACGAGAGCGCCACCGGGCCGTCGCTGTCGAGCAAGAAATGGTGTGTGCTCGACAGATCGACGAAATCTCCCAATCCCTTCAACGTGACCTGATGTTGCGCGCCGCCCAAGCTCGTCGTCACCTCGGTCGGGCGATCGCTGGTCGCGATCACTCGGAAGTATTCGGTCTGGGCTTGCACGCCGATCTCGGCACCGGCCGCCTTGATCGCCTGCGCGCGGTTCGGAGACACGGTGGCGACGAAGTGCCGCCCTGCCGTGCGCACGTGATCGAGCTGCTCTTCGAGATGATCCGCGCAACACTGGCGGTCGCGCAGGGCGCTGAAGTAGGGCGCGTCGCTGGCCTCGCTGCCGCTGAACGCCACCACCGGCGCGTCCGCCGACACGATGCTGCCCGTGAAGTCGGCGTTGAAGCCGTCGGTCTCCAGGTTGGCGACGTCGAACGGATTGAGCGTCAGCTTCAGCTCGCCGCCGGCTTCGGTGGGCTCGATGCTGCCTCCGCCCAGGATGCGGGTGCTGGTCTTGACGGTGACGTGGGTGTTTTCGCGCGTGCCGACCAACGTCAAAAAAGCTCGCAAATTCGTGGGATCGTCGCTGCTGAAGTTGGTGTCCGGATTGTCGGTCACGGCGAGCGTTTGGGGCCACCCCAGCACCGCGTACATCAGCCCCTCGGCGTTGCTGCCTGGATCCAGCGCTTCGACCGGCTTGAGCAGCGACGCGTCGTTCGAGAAAACGTTGACGTTCTCGAGCGGGTTGAACTGGTACGCCACCACCGGGAAGTTGCTGCGGACGCGGTAGGCATGGCGGGTCAGGGCGGTGTGAGTACCGCTGTCGAACGTCCCGTCCGGCGAGCCGTCGACCTCGCGCGGACCGAGCTTGAACACGCGCAAGCTGAACGGCGGAATGTTGGCGCGCGCCACCTCGGCCAGCCGTGGCTCGCCGCCCGGCTCCGAGTCGTCCTGGTCGATGATCACCTGGGTCGTCACGTCCGGATCGGGGTTGGAGATCACGACCGCGAACTGCTGAGCCGCCGCGTTGAGCGTGTCGTCGATGCGCGCGTTGTCCAGATCGACGGGCCAGTATTCGCAGCCGACGTTGCTGCGGTTGCGTCGCGCTTCGGCGCACAGGTTGACGCATTTGCCCTGACGGCAGCCTTCGAGCCGCTCTGGATCGCAGCTCTGCTGCAGCACCCGCTTCTGGCCGGCGGCGTCACACTTGAAGGCATCGAGCCCGTTGCAGCTGCCGGCGTCGGGCAGGCACGGCGTGCAGACGAAGCCGTCGGGGTTACAAACCTGCCCGCGCTCGCCGCAGTCGTCTGCCAGCTGATACACAGCGCCGCCGAGCGCGTCGACGCAGCGCTGGACTTGCGTGCCGGAGCAGCGCGCGCTCCCGAGCACGCACGCTGGCGGTGGCTCGGCGCCCTTCAACCAGCGATCGGCGCGATCGAAGCTGCACGCGCCGAGGCTCAGCGCGACGCCAGCGGCGAGGGTGAGGGTCCGGGGCCAAAAACGCGACGACAAGTCAGTGCTGGGTGAGGTGGGTGTCGGTGGCGTAGGCGTTCCAGCCTCGCGCAGTCAGCTGGCGATAACGCAGGCTGCCGTAGTCGAAGTCTTCGATGTGAGCGAGGGTCGTCTCGATTTGGACCGAGCCGCTCGGCAGGGCCGCGTCCGGCGCCAGCGCCGCCAGGCTCGGCAGCTCGAGTTGATCGCGGCGCCCGGGCGCCGCCAACGTCCATTCGTACAGCCCACCGCCGCCACGCACGCGCACGACCGTCAAATCGACGCTCTGCCCGTCGTGGGCCTGCTCCAGGCTCAGCGAGCTCATGTCCCACTTCGTGTCTTTGGCGGGCGCGGTCAACACCGGCAGCGGCACGAAGCCGCCGAGGTTGAGCGGCTTGCCGGTGGTCGTCGCCGAGAACGAGCCGATCACCGACAGCGGCGACGTCTCTCGGGCGCCTGTCACGGCACGCGCCGTGAGCACGTAGTGCGCCCCCGCGAGCGTACCGACCAGCGGCGGAACACCGACGAACGCAAAGTCGGTGGCGCCGGGCAGCGCACGTGACGTGCTGCCCCCGGGCAAGATCGCGTAGCCAGAGTCTTCGACCTCGACCGCTACCGACGCGCGGATGCGATCGGGACCGCGCGGTCCCGGCGTCGGCGGATCGAGGGTGAGGCTGAGGGCGTGGTCGAGCGGCACGTCGACCGCGATGTAGACGTCTTGTGAGGTTTGGCCAGGCTTGACCGCCACGCCGCGCAGCAAGCCCATCGCGTAGGCGGTGAAGACGCGCGGCGTCTTGCTGCTGTCTTCCAGCCCCGCCAGCGCGTAGAGCGTGAAGTTGCCGGGCGACGTCGTCTTGTAAAACTTGTAACCGACCGCCCCTTGGACGTCGCGCGTGATGGCGCCGGACGATGGCAGGTCGAACGTGACGTCGGGCCGATCCGACAGACGAAAGACGTAGGCGACCTCGCGCTCCGACTCGGAAGCGGGCGCCGGCACGTTGCTCCAACCCTGCCGCCGCAGCTCTTTGTCGGGCGGCCACACCACCTCGCCCGAGACGCTGGAGCCGACCCCCGGCGTGCCGCCGCCGGGCGGCAATTGGCCGGACCAGTCCGCGCACGCGGGCGACATCACCGGATCGAGGTAGGCGGTGACGTGATCGACGGGCACGTCGTAGAACGTGACAGGCTGAAAGCACTTCAGCGCCAAGGTCACGGTCCGCTTCGGACCGAGCTTGCCCGAAAACGTCACGACGCCGTTTCTGTCGGTGTATTTGACCTCGCCGCTGTCGACGTCGTCGCCCAGCAGCACCGCGACGCCCGGCACGGCGTGGCCTTCGACGTTGTCGAACGCCAGCACCGTCAACTCCTCGGACAGCGCTTGTCCCGACAAACCACCGCGGAAGCCGTCGTCGCTGTTGCCGTAGCTGAAGCCGTCGAGCACGTCTTCGCGCTCGTCGCCCGAGATCACGCTCAGCACCTTGGCCCCCGCTTCGGCGGGTGGCGTGGCGCAGACGAGCTTGGTCGGGCTCACCACGCTCAGGTTGCTGCAGGGCTTGCGATCGATCTCGACCGTCGTATCTTCGTCCCAATCGGTGTCATCACCCTGGATCGTGATCAGGGTGCCGCCGGAGGTGGGGCCGGACGACGGCGAGGCAAAGAACCCGTCGTACGTGTAGCCGCCGGCCAGAGCGGCGCGTGTCGACTCGGCGTCTCCGTTTTGAACGCGCAGCTCGACCGCTCCCGTCGCGCCTGGCGGCGTGACGACCTGAATACGCTGCGGGTCGACGGGCGTGACGCTCGCGCGCGGCGCCTCCACCTCGCCGAACCACACGCGAGCGTTGCTCTCGAAGCCGTTGCCGCGGATCATCACCCGCGTGCCGCCCACGAATGGCCCGTGCGGCGGATCGATGCCGAGGACGGCGTGCGGCGCGACGTCGAGCGAGTCCGGCGGCGCGTCCGGCACGGACGCGTCGTCGAGCCCGAACGCGTCCGGTGCGCCGGCGTCGTCATCGGTCTGGCGTACGAACGGCTCTTCACGACGCGCCAAACAGCTCGCGAAAAAGACTCCGCACGAGAGTCCTGCCCAGGCCAGCGCGAGCAAGCGGCGACGCATCCAAGCCAAGGCTACGAGCGGGGCCGCGCTCCCGCAAACGCCTTTCGTCTAGCTCGCCAAAATCGCGCCGGCGTGGCCGGCCGAGACGTCATGGGCAATCAACTGCAGGGCCGCCAGGAGCTCGAGCGCGACACGCTTTCGCGGGCTGCCGTCCGCTCCCGGCCCGACGCAGGCGGGGCAACCCGTTGGACAATGACACGAGCGGATCAGTCGCCCGGCGGCCCAGCACAGCTCGCGCGCCCGCTCGTAGATCCGCTCCGCCAGCCCCACGCCCCCGGGAAGTGCGTCGAAAAGGAACACGGTCGGGTCGAATTGTCCGGTGCGACCTGCGTGCGGATCGCGGCCCGGCGCCACGGCCGGTGCGTCCCCATCGCTATCTTGACCGCCATCGCCGAGGGTTTGGCCGATATCACGCGGGTCGCACATCAAAAATAGGGTGGAGACGGTCTCGAGCGCCGCGCCGAGGCCGCGCAGCCCGTCGATCAGCGTGGCGCGCGGATGCGGCAGCGTGTCGAGCACCGCCTCGGGGACGGTGAGCCAGAAGCTGGTGGTGTGCATCTGCATCTCCGGCAAGTGCACGTCGCCGTAGCCGGCGTTCTCGTGAGTGAAAAATTTTATCTTCTTATAGCCTGTCACTTTTTCGATGACCTTCACGTCACCGAAGCCGACGCGAGCCCGTCCGAGCGCGCTCGCGTCGCGCGGCTCGATCACGCCCACGGTGCGATAGGTCAGGGCGGTCGTGAAATAGTCCGGCTCGACCTTACGCACGAAGGCTTTGTGATTCTCGTAGTCCAGCCGCTCGACTTGATACTGCTCGGCGTCGTGCTGGTAGATGGCTTGCTCGTGGAGCATGGTGTGGGTGGCGCGGAAATCGAGCTCCGCGATCGATTTGTTCGTCGCGACGTCGATGATCACGAAGTTGTCCCAGCCGATGTTGCGCAGCGATACGGCGCTGGCGGGATACGCTTCGCCGGCCCAGTGGTAGCGATTGCCGGATTGGTGGACGAGGCCGTGGCCGCGCAGGTATTCGAGCGCGTCGCGGGTGGCGCTCTCGTCGAGGGTCAGGTAGCTCTCGCCACGGGCGGGCGCTGGATCGGCGGGCCGCGCGCCGGGGGCGGAGATTTCGAAGGGCGCCTCGAAGGTCGCGCACTTCAGGTGTTGAATGAGCACCTCGACGTTGCCGGGATCGATGCGCGCCTCTTCGGAGCCGGCCTCGAACAAGTATTTCGGCTCGCGCGCCAAATATTGATCGAGCGAGCCGCTGCCGCACACCAAGACGGCGATGCTCGTCTCGCCTCGACGACCCGCGCGCCCGAAGCGCTGCCAGGTGCCGGCGACCGATCCCGGGTAGCCCGCGCACACCACCGCCGACAAATCGCCGATGTCGATGCCCAGCTCGAGCGCGTTGGTGGCCACGACGCACAGGATGCGGCCGGCGCGCAGCCCCGCTTCGATGCGGCGCCGTGTCTCCGGCAAATAGCCGCCGCGGTAGGCCATCACCGCGTCGGCGCCGGCCACGTCACCGACCTTGGCGCGCAGGTATTTGAGCATGACCTCGACCGAGTTGCGCGACGGCCCGAACACGATCGTGGCCACCTTGGCCCGCACCAGGTCCGCCGCCAGGTTCACGGCTTGCTTGAGCGTGCTGGCGCGGATCTGAAGATCTTCGTTCACGATCGGCGGGTTATAAATGTACGCCTCTCGACTGGCGCGCGGTGCTCCCGATTTGTCGACGAGCTCCAGCTGCTCCGGCGGCGCGCCGATCAGCCGCGCGGCGTGGTCGCGCGGATTGCCGATGGTGGCGGTCGCGGCGATGAACGTCGGCCGCGCGCCGTGAAAAGCGGCCACCCGCCGTAGCCGACCGAGCACGTGTGCCATGTGCGAGCCGAACACGCCGCGGTAGGTGTGCAGCTCGTCGAGCACCACGTATCTCAGGCCTTGAAACAGGCTCGCCCAGCGGGCGTGGTTCGGTAAAATCCCGGCGTGGAGCATGTCCGGATTGGTGAGCACGATCCGGCAGCGCTCGCGCACCGCCCGGCGGGCGTCGCCGGGCGTGTCGCCATCGAACACCATCGCGCTGTCGCCGAGGCCGGCCTCGCGCATGAGCTCGCGCAGGTTGTGCTCCTGATCGCGCGACAGCGCCTTGGTCGGATAGACGAATAGCGCGGTGGCGGTTGGATCTTCGGCGAGCGCCGCCAGCACCGGCAGGTGAAAGCACAGGCTCTTGCCGCTCGCGGTCGGGGTCGCGATCACGACGTGGCGCCCCGCGCGCGCGGCCTCGATCGCTTGCACCTGGTGCGAGTAAAGTGAAGCGATGCCGCGCTTGGCGAGGGCCTCGCGCAAACGCAGCGGCAGCGTCTCCGGGATCGCGCCGTACTCGGGGGAGGCCGGCGGCAGACTCCGCTCGGCCGCGAAACAGCGCTTCACGCTGCCGCTTTGTTGCCATTGGTCGACGACCGCGCGAATACCGGTGGGGCTGGTCCAAGGCGGCTTGGGCATGGCCCGAAGACTAAACAGATGTGCGGTGGTTTTGCAATCCGGTCGCCCGGCCGTTCTCGCGACGGAATAGTGTTGGGCGGCGCGCGGTTGGGCGGCCGTACACGTGCATGCGACTAGCCCTTTCGCCTGAGCTGTCGTAAACGCCGCACTGGTTCCCTATGACCGACCCGCAAAACGGCACGCCCGCGCTGCCAGGGCCCCTTGTCGAAGCTGCCGCGTCGGAGGAGCCTGCTCCCAAGGCCTCGGCCGAGCCGCTCGCGGCAGGTGACGACGAGCCGCACGCCTTCCCCGAACCGTCGCCCTCATCCGAGCTGCCGGCGCCGCTGGCGACGGGGGTCGCGGCGCGCGTTTCTTTGTCAGAGCCCCCCGGTGACCGTCCGACGTTCCGCTTCTTCGGCGTCGTCGCCGCCGTCTCGTTGATCGCCGACGTGTCCACCAAGGCGTGGGCCGAAATCACCTTGCTTCACCGCAGCGCGATGCAGGGCTCGATCGAGCTTATCAAAGACCACCTGTCGTTCACGCTCGCCTACAATCCAGGCGGCGCTTGGGGCCTGTTTCAGCACCACAGCGAGTACGTGCGTCGGCCGTTTTTCCTGCTCGTCAGCCTGCTGGCGATCGCGTTCATCATCAATCTTTACGGGCGGCTCAACCCCGGGCAGCGCGCCCTGAAATGGGGCCTGCCGCTAGTG
>Ga0164241_10001768_pt1 | contig 25366 bp, 23 predicted proteins | sample OricomyardsoilBY_FD_108780 | JGI IMG/M metagenome (GOLD analysis project Ga0164241, IMG submission 108780) | Backyard soil microbial communities from Emeryville, California, USA - Original compost - Back yard soil (BY) | ecosystem: Environmental > Terrestrial > Soil > Unclassified | place: USA... | reverse complement strand
TACCAAACCGAACCCAAGGGACGGCAGCCTTCGAGGCTGCGGAGATAGAGATAGGTTTCCACCTCCTGCCTGTCAAAGGGAGGGGCGAGTTTGACCGGTACCCGTTCGTATAGATTTTCACCGACGCCTTCCAGCCGATCGAGATCGGTCAGGCACTCGGGAGTGACCTCCCAGATTTCGCCGCTGATTTCGCCGGTGCCGTCGTGCGATCGTACCATCCCGGGATAGTCGCCGATCGAATATAAACGGAACCCGGGCCGGGTGCGGCCTTCGCCGAGGAACTGCTGGCCGGCGAGGTGGCGGTGATTGCTTCCGCCTCGCTTCAACGTGCCATAGACGAAAATCCGGGTCATGGCTTGGCCGCAGCCGGCGCGAGACACTCGACCACGAGCGCGGTGATGTTGTCCCGACCCGCACGTTCCAGCGCGGCATCCACCAAGGTCTGCGCCGCCCGGGCGGTATCGGCCGAGCGAATCATCTCGACGAGATGATGGTCCCACAGGCCTTCGATCAGTCCGTCGGAACACAGGAGAAAGCGGTCCCCGTGCGAACAGGGCAGGGCGCCAAACTGCGGTTCGATAAACTGGTGCTCCGCGCCGAGCGATTGATGCAGGGCGTTTCGCATCGGATGCGATCGGGCCTCGCGTTCGGTCAGACGGCCGTTGCGGCGAAGCCAGCCGACATGGCCGTGGTCATGGGTCAATTGGACCAACCCCCCGGCCGCGGGAAGGTGGTATATCCGGCTGTCCCCAATATGCCCGAAATACATCCAGCCCGGGGTGAACCAGGCCAGACTCAGGGTGGTGCCCATTCCGCGGCATTCCTCATAAGACTCGCCGAGTTGGATAAGGGCTTGGTGGATTTCCCGAAACAACGCGAGAAGCGTGGCGTCGTAGCCGCTGTTCGGCCCGGGAGGCGCATTGCGAAAACCCTGGGGTAGAAGGCGGGTTATCTTATCCTTGGTGATCCGGCTGGCGAATTCGCCCGACTTGGCGCCTCCCATCCCGTCGCTGACCGCGAAGACGAAATCGACCTTCCTCGAGGTGGAGTCGCCGATCTTTCCCAGATAGCGCACCTCGCGCCCGTCGAATTCCAAGGCCAGGAAGGTATCCTCGTTGTTTGGCCGCACATGCCCCCGATGGGTAAGCGCGGACCATTGAAGCAGGCGGGGAGGGGCCGAGCCCACTCCGGTCGTGTCTTCCAGTAATGTCGCGAATTCAAAATCAATCAGGCAGAAGCGTCCGTCGGTTCGACGATAGGTGACGTTGCGGATTTCGGGGTCGTCATGGCGCACCCCGAAGGTCTCCAGCTCGGCGAAGAGTTCGTGAAGACGTTCATCGTTAACCCGTTCCACCCGTGATCCGCAATTGGTGGTCGTGATCTTCAGGTCTGCTTCGTCCACCGCCAGCAGACGGGGCACGAAATCGCAGCCGCGCGTTTCCAAGTACCGCAATACCCGTACTTCGTTCTCGAACCGGGCGTAGGCCTGAGGGCCGCGGAAGGTTTTATGAACGCTTCCATCATAGCCAATCCGAACCAAGGCCCGTTGGGTATTTTTGACCTCTTGCATTGAATCAACGAAGATTTGGGTGCGCGGGCTCCGTGGCAAGTTTCGGATTCATCCCGATCGGGAGCAGGAAGTTTCGCAGGAGCCGGATTACTTGTAAAAGCCGGGTCGGGTGCGGAATTTCTCGTTGCTTCTGGCACATGAGGTGCTGATTTGGAAACCTCGGATAAAGCGGTGATCACGTCGGTTTCTTTGCCGGCGACGGTCGCTTCGACGCCCTGAAAAATACCTACCTATTATGGCCAAATACAAATTGGAATACATCTGGCTCGACGGCTACACGCCGCTGGCCGGTCTTCGCAGCAAAACACAAATCAAGGAATTCGGCAGCTTTCCGAAGCTCGAAGATCTTCCCGCCTGGGGTTTCGACGGCAGTTCGACCCAACAGGCTGAAGGCAAGAGCTCGGATATCGTGCTGAAGCCCGTGGCTGCGTTTCCCGACAGCACCCGTAAAAACGGCGTACTGGTGATGTGCGAAACCTATCTGCACACGGGAATGCCGCACCCGAGCAACACCCGTGCAAGCATTCCGGATGATCCGGACACCTGGTTCGGCTTCGAACAGGAGTATTTCTTCTACAAGGATGGCGCTCCCCTGGGCTTCCCCGTCGGCGGCTATCCCGGCCCCCAGGGCCCGTACTACACCGGCGTCGGCTACAAGAGCGTCGGCAATGTCGCCCGTGAGATCGTCGAAAAGCACATCGATCTCTGTCTGGACGCAGGTATCAATCTCGAGGGCATCAACGCCGAGGTGGCGAAGGGCCAGTGGGAGTTCCAGATCTTTGGCAAAGGCTCCCGGAGTGCCGCCGACCAGATGTGGGTTGCCCGTTACATGCTCACCCGCCTCTGCGAAAGCTATTGCATCGACATCGAATGGCGCTGCAAACCCGTCCTCGGAGCTTTCGGCCAGGCCCTCGACTGGAATGGCTCCGGCATGCATTCCAACTTTTCGACCAAGTACATGCGCGAGGTCGGCGGCAAGGAATACTTCGAAAAACTCATGGCGGCATTCAACCAGTATCGCGACGAGCACATCGCCGTTTACGGTCCGGAAAATCACCTGCGCCTTACCGGCCTGCACGAGACGCAGTCGATCGACAAGTTCAGCTACGGACTGGCCGATCGCGGGGCCTCGATCCGCATGCCGCACAGCTTCGTCAATGCCGGTTACAAGGGTTACCTTGAGGACCGTCGTCCGAACTCTGCGGCGGACCCGTACCTCGTCGCCGGCCGGATCATCAAGACGATCCAATCCGTTCCGACCAAGTAACCGGATCATCGTCCAATTCCTTCGGCCGCCCGATTGCAAAATCGGGCGGCTTTTTTTTGCCGATGATATGCCGGCTTTCGGAAGGGCAAACCCCGCCTGCACGGGTTGATTCTTGCCATGGGCCCCCAAGGGGCGTTTTCGATAACCATGTCGCGTACAGTCAAACCCTCCGCCCGCCTCACCAAGGAAGACTATGAATTGATCGCCCAGTTTCGTTACGCCTTGCGAAAGTTCATCGGTTTCAGCGAAGCGGCGGCGATCGAGCGCGGCATTGCTCCGCAGCAGTATCAGGTGCTGCTTGCCATCGAGGGCTTCCCCGGGCGCAGCTGGGTTACGATTGGCGAACTCGCCGAACGAATGCAGGTCGCCCAGCACAGTGCGGTCGGGCTGGTGAACCGGATGGAGGCATTGCGATTGGTCCGGCGATCCGCCTCAAAGGAGGATCGCCGGCGGGTCCAGGTTCGCGTCACCACGAAGGGGATGGCCATGCTGGAGAAACTTTACCGGGTGCATCGTGACGAACTGAAATCCGTCGGACCCGCTTTGGCGGAGTTGCTGTACCGGGCCACGACCGGCAAAGCTTCCGTGCGTCAGCCGGTGGACAAGGCCTGATCCAGATCGGCAGTCAGGTCGTCGATGGTTTCCACTCCGACCGACAACCGGATCAGCCCGTCGGATATTCCCGCCCGGCGGCGCGCGTCCGGCGGCATGCCCCGGTGGCTCGACATTGCGGGCCGCGTCGCGAGGCTTTCGAGTCCTCCCAGGCTCACCGCATGAACCACCAGCTTCAGGCGATCGATAAAACGCGTCGCGGCTTCCGCTCCGCCTTTCAGCTCGAAGGAAAGCAATGCCCCGCCATGCCGCATTTGCCGGCGGAACAGCGCGCTTTGTGCATGATTCGGATCGCCGGCATAAAACACCCGCGCCACCGCGGGATGGCGGCCGAGCCACCCGGCGACCGCCTGGCCGTTGCGATTGTGCGCTTCCATGCGCAGGGGGAACGTTCGGAGTCCGCGGAGGACCAGCCAGGCTTCGAAGGCGTTGACCGTGCCGCCCAGGTTTTTGTGGATACGCCGGTTCCCGGCCGTGAGGGGCTCCCGTTTGACGACACAGCCTCCGATCATGTCGGAGTGGCCGTTCAAGTATTTGGTCGTCGATTGGACAATCCAGTCGGCGCCGAATGCAAATGGCAGCTGGTTGAATGGCGTCGCCACGGTATTGTCCACGATCACCGGCGCGCCGCCCGCCCGCGTTGCCGAGACCGTTGCTTCGAGGTCGATCAATCGCATTAACGGATTCGAAGGGGTTTCGAGCAACACCGCGCCGGCTGACGCCAAGGCCTCGGCCCAGGCCCCGGGATCGGTGGCGTCCACCGTCCGGACCGGCACCCGGCAAACGGAGGAGAGAATCTGCAACAACTCGAAACTGCCGCCATAAATGTCCTGATGGGTGACGAGCGGTCCGTCCCGGCCTTCCAATGCCGCGATCACGGCGCACAGCACGGCGGCGTTGCCGGAACTGGTCACAAGCGCCCCGGAGCCGCGTTCAAGGTCGGCGATCGCGGCAGCCAGGAGTTCGACCGTGGGGTTTCCGAAGCGGGAATAAGCGTGCCCCGGCCGGGAGCCGGAGAAAATGGCCTCGGCGTCCTCCGAGGTCCCCAGATCGAAAATCGTGCTCTGAACAATGGGTGGCTGAAACGGCGCATTGGCCGCGTCATCTTTGCGATGTGCACCCGCATGGGCGCAGCGGGTCGCAAGTCCTTGGGCGGAATGGCCGGGGATGGAATGCGCGTGCTTTTTCATGGATAAACCTTCCGGAGGCGGACCGTGGATACCGGACCGGCGGTCCGGCATTTTCCCGCGAAACGATCGCTCGCCAAGGTTAAAAGCGTCGGCTTACGATACAGTTCCCCGTTCTTCGGAGCGTTTCAATTTGATGAGTCCGCAGGTTTATCGCTATGGCCGGAAAACCCTGGGCAGGGGCCTTTTTGTCGGCGTCGCATGGTGCCTGCCCCGCGGCGTCCGGCGCGAAGACTACGCCAGTCGCGGTTACTTCGACATCTGGATGCCGCTTCTCGCCCCCAGTCGCGGGTTGGTCGCGGCCTACCGCGGTGAACAAATTTCGTTCGCCCGGTTCGCCCGGCGATACCGCGTCGAAATGCGCTCGCCGGAGGCCCGGCACGCGATTCGGTTGCTTGCCGCGGTGGCGTGCAGGCTCCCCGTCCACCTGGGATGCTCTTGCGCCGACGCGGCGCGTTGCCATCGAACGGTACTGCAGGAATTGATGGCGGATGCCATGACCGCGCTGCCGCGGCGCTCCGGGAAGGCCGGTGAATTTTTCAGCCCGGCGTGCTCCATGCCCGAAATTGAAGACTGAGGCGGTCTCCCCGGACGCTTTCCGGTTCGTTCCGATTTTCCTACAAAAGGGCGCAGATTGCGAGTCCCACTCCGAATGCGAGCAGGATCTTGAACACCGGATTGAGATAGCCGAATGAAGGATGATTTATCATGGTGAAAGTGGGAGAATATCGTTTGCCGGGGGCCGCGTCACGTTTGCCGAGGCTTGCCGCCAAGCAGCGGTCCTTTTTCCCGCCGGCTTTCCTCCTCGTGGCCGCGCATCCGGGCGGCGAGAATCTCGGCGCGGCCAAGATAGCCGACGATCTTCTTCGGGTCATCCCGGGCCACCACGGGCAACCGTCCGATATTGCATCGCAGCATCTTGTTCATCGCCTCGTCCAAGGTCTCGTCCGCGAATACCGTCGCGGGTTCGCGGTTGCCGGCGCGTTCAACCGTCATCCTGCCCGCATCCTCCGAGCGCTGGGCCCTCAGGAGATCGCCCCGCGTCACAATCCCCGCGAGTCGGCCGTCACGCTCAATCAGCGTCGCGTGGCGCCGCGCGACCGGCGACGTGGGATGGGCGAGTTGCGCGGCCAGCTCGGCCACGGTGGTGTCGGCATTCACGATGGGCGGGGTGGTGTCCATGACCTCTCCGACGCGCATGAGCGAAAAAATATCCACGCTGTATTCCCTTGTGATGTGCTGTCCGCGGCGAACCAGCTTTTCCGTGAGGATTGAGCGGCGAAGCAGCAGCACGGTGACACAGAGCGCCGCGACGGTTCCGATCATGAGTGCCGGCAGTGCGTTGAGATCGTGCGTCAGTTCGAGAAGGAAAACCATTCCGGTCAAAGGGGACCTCATGGTGCCTCCCATCATCGCCGCCATCCCGACGACCGCCCAAAGGCCGGGATCGGCGACCCCGATCCAATGTCCGAGCAGGGCGCCGACGCCGCCGCCCAGCATCAGGAGGGGGGCCAGCACGCCGCCGGATGTTCCCGAACCGAGTGCGATCGACCAGACGAGGCCTTTAGCAATGATCAGCCCCACCAGCGCCGCGCCGAGGATTTCGCCGCGCATGAGGCTGTGGATGGTTTCATAGCCGACTCCGAGCACGCGCGGGTCCAGCAGGCCGCCGAGTCCGACCAGCAATCCTCCCAATGCCGGCCACCACATCCAGTGGATGGGCAGCTTGCCGAAGCCATCTTCACAGGCATAAACGATCGCGGTCAGCAAACCGGAGGCGAAGCCCGCGGTGATGCCGACGAGCAGGGCGACCAACAACACCTGGGGGCCGAGAATATCGTGGGGAACCACGGGGAAAATCGGTCCCACGCCGAGAAGCGGCACGCGGACAATCGCGGCGATTACCGCCGCCACGGCCACCGGGATGAAACTTCTGGGCTTCCATTCAAATAACAGGAGTTCCACCGCCAGCAGCACCGCCGCGATCGGCGTGGCGAAGACCGCGGCCATGCCCGCGGCGGCGCCGGCCACGAGCAGCGTCTTTCTCTCCGCCGAGGTGAGGTGGAACAACTGGGCGAAGAGTGATCCGAATGCGCCGCCCGTCATGATGATCGGACCCTCCGCGCCGAAGGGACCGCCCGTTCCGATCGAAATTGCCGAGGATACCGGCTTGAGGATCGCCACCTTGGGATCGATCAGGCTGCGCCCCAGCATGATCGCTTCGAGGGCCTCCGGAATGCCATGCCCGCGGATCTTTTCCGATCCGTAGCGGGCCATCAGCCCGATCAGGAGGCCGCCGATGGACGGCACCACCACGCCCCACCAGCCGAAATGATGCCCGGCCAGCGTGACGGGTTCCGCGGAGAACCGCAGAAAGAAAGCCGCGTTGGTAATGACGGCGATCAGCCAGATCAGGGCCTTGGCGACCAGCGCCGCAGCCACTCCGATCGGCAGGGCGAGTGCGCACAACAGGAGGACCCTCCGATCAGTGGTGAAATCGGCGAGGATGTCGTGGTTTTCGTGCGAAAGCGAGGTGGTTGGTGTGGTCTTTGTCAGGCCGGGTTTCATGGAAAAAGGGGGCGATTATTGCATCGTAGTACGATATAATGCAATCCTTTTCGGGGAAGTCCATGCCGGCCGGGGATCGGGCCGCAAAAAAAGCCGCGCCTGACGGCGCGGCCTGAAACCCAAGGGATTGAAGCAGCCTTACTTGACTGCGTCGGCGTAGTTCTTCTCCGCCGCGTCCCAATCGACGACGTTCCAGAAGGCGGTGATGTAGTCCGGACGGCGATTCTGATAGTGGAGGTAATAGGCGTGTTCCCAGACATCGAGGCCGATGACCGGCTTACCTTCGATGCCGGCGACGGCCTTGCCCATCAGCGGGCTGTCTTGATTGGCGGTTGAGCCGACCGAGAGTTTTTTGTCCGCGCCGACCACCAGCCACGCCCAGCCGGAACCGAAGCGGGTTGCTCCGGCCTTGGCAAAGTCCTCCTTAAATTTGGCGAAGCCGCCCAGTTGTGCGTCGATGGCCGCCGCCAGCGTTCCCTTCGGATTGCCGCCCTTGCCGGGCCCGAGGATCGTCCAGAAAAAGGAGTGGTTGCTATGGCCGCCGCCATTGTTGCGGATGGCTCCACGGATGGATTCGGGGACTTTGGACAGGTCGGAGATCAGCTTGTTCACATCCAGCGCGGCCAGATCGGCGTGATCCTTGAGGGCGGCGTTTGCATTGTTGATATAGGCCTGGTGGTGCTTGCCATGATGGATTTCCATCGTCTTCGCATCGATGTGCGGCTCGAGGGCGTTCGGAGCGTAAGGGAGGGGAGGGAGCGTGTAGGACATGGGATGAATATTTTTCTGATTAATGAGATACGAAGCTATCATTGATGCCCAACTTTTCCGGCCCGTCAACTGCACAGCCCGGCGCGGAGGAATAGTCGCAAACCGCCCTCACTTCACAGCGGTTCGCCGTTCCGCTTGAGCCGGAAATAAGCCTGCAGTAATTCCAGGCACGGTTTCTCCAGGAGGCCGCGGGTAATCTCGAGATGATGATTGGACTGCGGCAAACTGTTGAGGTCCGTCGCGCCGCCAAGGCATCCCATCTTGGGATCGGGAATCGCATAAACCACGCGTTTCAGGCGCGACATGAGGGTTGCGCCGGAACACATGGGACAAGGTTCCTTGGTGACATAAAGGGTCGCTCCAACCAGACGCCAGTTGTCCACGGCCTTCGCGGCCTGCCCCAGCGCGAGGATTTCCGCGTGGGCGGTGGGGTCGCGGGTGCCGTCGCGGCGATTGTGGGCGGACGCAATGATTTCGCCGCCCAGTTCGATCACCGCACCGATGGGAACCTCGTCCTGCCGCCAGGCATCAATGGCGAGATTGTAGGCGTGCCACATGTAAAATTCATCATCCCGGCGCAACTGCGAGGGGTGCACTTTTTCGAAAGGGCACGGAAAGGCGGGCGGTTGATTTGGATCCATGGAAGTGCCCGGACTTGCCGCGCCGCAGCCTTGTGCCGGGAGGGCGAAGACGGGTAAAGCCTTGACTTACTGGCGGCGTCACCCACTTACAACGGTTTTTCCATATCCATTTCCGCATGACCCGAACCACCAGCCAGCCCCTCTTTTTCAACCATGTCTGACGGCAAAGTGATTGAAGTGGAGGGTAAGATTACGACGGTGCTTCCGGGCACGATGTTCCGGGTGCAGCTCGACAACGGTCACATGGTGTTGGCGCACATTTCCGGGAAACTGCGGAAACACTTCATCAAGATCGCCGCCGGCGACAAGGTGAAGATGGAGATGAGCCCCTACGATTTGGACAAGGCGCGCATCACCTATCGCATTCGGGAAACCAATCTGCCTCCGCCGGGGCCGCGCCGGCCGCGGCGCTATTGATCCGCCGCCGGACCGGGGGCTTGTGAAGAAGCGAACGGAAACCGGGTCGCGCGAAAAGGCGGAACCGATGCCGCCCGCCCCGCCGGGATTTGCCGACGCGATCGACCGTTACCTCGGCTATGTGGAATTGGAAAAAGGTCTCTCGCGCAACACCGCGCAATCCTACGAAAATGATCTCCGGCAGGCGGCGCACTTCCTGAAAGGGAAGGGAGTGGCGGATTGGAGCAAGGCCACTGCGGCCGATCTGACGGCGTGGGTTCATTGGTTGAGCGACGAAAAATTCTCGGTCGCGAGCCAGGCCCGCAAACTCAGCGCGGTGCGGATGCTCTGCCGGCATTTGAAAAAAGAGGGGCTGCGCGGCGATGATCCCGCCGAATTGCTGGCCGGTCCGAAACTGCGCCGGAAGCTGCCGCAAACCCTTTCCACCGGCGACATGGCGAAATTGCTTGCGGTGCCGATCGGAGGCGATGCCTACGCGCTCCGGGACCGGGCGATGCTGGAAATGTTTTATTCGAGCGGCCTCCGGATTTCGGAGTTGAGCGGCCTCTCGCTCCAGCAGGTGGATCTTGAAAACGGGATCGTGCGCGTTTTCGGCAAGGGGTCGAAGGAGCGCGTGGTTCCGCTGGGCGGCCGGGCCGGCGAAGCGGTTGCGACCTATCTTGCGGCCGGACGTCCCCGGCTCGTCAAACCACGGACGGGCGGGGATCTTTTCATCAGCGAGCGCGGCAAGGCGATCTCGCGCAAAATGGTCTGGGTGGTCGTCAAGAAATACGCCGCGCTCGCGGGCTTGGGCAAAAGCGTGAAACCGCACCTGCTCCGCCATTCGTTTGCGACCCATCTTCTCGGCGGCGGCGCGGATCTCCGCGCCATTCAGGAAATGCTTGGCCACGCCAGCATCGGCACCACGCAGATCTACACCGCGGTGGAGAATTCACGTCTGCTCGACCAGCATGCGAAACATCATCCGCGCAATCGCGGGAAAAATCCCGACAAGCAATGACGGAGCGATCGTTTTCATGGCCGGGGCTGGCGACAGCACTTGGTGCCAAGGCAGGCTGGAGCGGTCGTTGCCATTCGTCAATCATCGCGACCGATCGGCCTGCGGGTTGGATTCGCCGGGTGGATTTCACGGGTCCGCCGGGCCGGTCGGCCACCGTCTTTCGCTTCGCGCTCGCATTATCGGCACCGGCGGGTTACGGATTTCGCGTCGTTAATTTTTCAACCCGGCTGCCCCTTATTCCCCCCATGTCCACGCCCGACCTGCCTCCCTCCCCGGCGCCCGCGCCCACTCCTGTCCCCGCAAAGAAGAGCAACACGGTCGTGATCGTGTTGTGTGTCGTCCTCGGGGTTTTCCTCCTCGTGCTTGCCAGTTGCGTCGGCACCTGCATTTATGTCGGCAAGAAGGCCAAGGAATACGGCAAGGAATCGCAAAAGAGTCCGCAGATCGCCGCGTTGGCGCTGGCCGCCGCGATCGCCCCCGATGTCGAGGTGGTGTCGAAGGACATGGATGCGGGCACCATTTCCATCCGGAATAAGAAGACCGGCGAGGTGATGAACTTCGACGCAAAGAACCTTTCGACGAAGAACATCTCGAGCGTGATCGAGAAGATGTCGCAAGGGAAGGGAGTGAACGTGGAAATGCCGCACTCCCCGGATGCGGCGGCCGGGACGGCGCTGGCGGACCGGTCATCCGAAGAAGCTTCCGTGAGCGCCGCCCAGACAAAAGCGCTCGACGCGACCGTGAAGGAATTCGGTTCCGGGTTTCCGATCTATGCCGGCGGTGACGCAAAGACGACCGGGGCATCGCAAAATATTTTCGGAGGCATAACCAGCTCCGAATACTCGTTCGTCACCGGCGACGCCCCCGCCAAGGTGGCGGCTTATTACAAGGAAACGCTTTCGGCGGATGGTTATTCGATCGTGACGAGCGAAAACGGGTCGGACGAAAACGGGCCTAGAATCAGCCAGGTTTACCAGAAGGGCGGAATGGGCACGACGTTGAACCTCACGGTGCAGGTCGAGAACGGAAAAACCCATGGGACCGTGAATCAGGTCCTGTTGAAAAACGATGACGGGAAGTGACCCATTTCACCGGCGGGCGGTCGGGATAAACGTCCGCGGACCGCATTTGCCCCGCTCCCATGCATAAGGGGAGGGTCGAGGCGTTCAGCGACGGGGTCCTCGCCATCATCATCACGATCATGGTGCTGGAGATGAAGGTGCCGCACAGTCCGGACCTTCATGCCCTTGCCGGGATCTACCCGGTGTTCCTCAGCTACGTGCTCAGCTTTCTCTACGTGGGCATTTATTGGAACAACCACCATCATCTTTTTCAACTGGTCAGGCACGTCAACGGCGCCGTGCTCTGGGCCAACCTGCACCTTCTTTTCTGGCTTTCGCTTTTTCCCTTCGTGACTGACTGGATGGGCGAGAATCATTTCGCAACTCCGACCGTCGTTGTCTATGGCGGAGTGCTGATCATGGCGGCCGTGGCCTATTATATTCTGGTCAGGGTGCTGCTGGCCGGAAAGTGTGCGGATGCGGTTATGGCCTCCGCGATCGGTCGCGACATAAAGGGCATTCTCTCGGTGGTGATTTATGCGGTGGGAATCGCCCTCGCGTTTCTCAATCCATGGCTCGGTGCCGCGCTTTACCTGGGGGTGGCGATTTTATGGCTGATCCCCGACCGCCGTATTGAGAAGAGAGTTGTTGCTAACGACTCGAAGGAGTGAAGGGGAGAAGGTGCACCTCGGATCAATCCGAAGGTATTTTTTGCCGATGACAAAATAAGATTGTGTAAATAAAAAAACATCCTACTTGACGGTAGTAAGTTACACGGATGCCCCTCAGGTTGGAACCCCTTTTGCAGTAGGTTGGGAAAATACAAATTCCCATGAGCCTGTTTTTGTTTTCATCCGAAGCCCTGATGTGGATCGCCATTTTGCTAACCATGTTGCCAGTCGGGCCGGGCATTCCGGAGGGCCACGAGGACGACTTCGGATTTCATTTCGGACCAGTGCGAAATGCCGGGACGGGGATGAGTCAGGAATGATCCGAACGGACAATTGGCTTCGCTCTTCAGAACCGGGACGTATTCGCGCCGACCTGCGCACTCCACGTACTTGATCAGCGTTGGGACTGTTTTGAGAATCTGCGCGGTTGGCTCCTTGTTCGATTCCAGCGATCTGGCCGAACCTGCCTGCGGGAATTTGGGCTTTGTGGGCGACGCCGAGCCAATGGAGGCGGGTAACTTGATCCTCGAATCCGCCCTTATGGTCGGGAATCCGGGACGTTGTCGTCGTTCTTCAGGTAGTCGTGCAAAATTTCCCCGGGCACCAGCGAGAACTCGGTGTGCCAGTGCCAGGCGCGGCCCGTTTCCAGCACCGGCAGAAGATGAACGGGTGCCTGCATGTTGGCCCGCAATTCCACCGAGCAGGGATCGGCCCAGCATTCGTGAACCTTGACTTCCGTGAGCCGGCGGCTGGTCAGCTGGCGAATGGCGGGACGGCCGTCGATGTGCGCGATCACCTTGTAATTGATGTTCAGGGCGAAATCGAAAGTGGCGCGCTTGAGTTCATCGATGGTCGAGCGGGTGTGCTTGTAGGGGACCGTGCCGGTGACGACGTCGATGCCATTGCGCTCCAGGATGCCGACGATGAGATCGCCCCGGGTCTCCACGCGGGGATTGCCCGATTTCTTGGGCTGGCCGTGAACTTCCCGTCCTTGCGCCAGACCCGAGTCTGAGTTCAGAAACAGGAAGGGTGAAAATCCCCCGCCTGGCCCGCCGGGCAGACCGGCTCCCACCATGACATTGCATTCCCCGTACGAGCCGAGCCAGTCCACATCCCCCATGTTGTAAAGGTGAATGAGCACCCAATCCGAGGTCGGCACCAAGGGTTCCGGCAACAAGGCGCGCACGGCGGCGGGCGAGGTGCGGTAAGTCAGCGTGAGCACGGTGACATCGCGGAACGCGAACGGAAACGGCACCGAGAGCGGGGCGGCCAGCGGCGTGCTCCACGCGGAGAGAGGATCGGACATATAGCCGGGAAGGATTGGTTTCATGAGAAATCAGACCGCATATTTTTCCACCACGTCCTCCCGGACGGTCACCCCCAGGCCGGGTTCATCGCGCACGGCAATCATTCCGTTTTTCACTTCCCAGGGATTATCCACCAACTCGTGCTGCATCGGAGAGGGATGGGGTTTGTGGTCAAAGGTCAGCGCGTTGGATGAGTTCGCCTGCAGTGCGATGCCCGCCGCCGTGCACAGCGCACTGCTCCAGGTATGCAGCGAGAACGGCTTGTGCTCCGCCGCCAACAGCTGGATGATCGCGCGGGTGCCGGTGATGCCTTGTGTGCGGGCCGGATCCATCTGGACGAGGTCCACCGCCCCGTAACGCAACAACCGGCGGTAGCCTTCGAGGTTCCATTCCTGTTCGCCGGTACCGATGGCCGTATTCACCAAGGCACGCAGCGCCACGTGACCTTCCAAATCGGTCGGCGGGAGCGGTTCCTCCAGCCACTTCAACCGGTACGGGGCGAAATCCCCGCATCGCTGAGCCGCGGTTTTCACGTCCCAGCGGGTGCGCGCCGCCAGCGCGTCCATCGCCAAATCCACGTTGTCGCCGATTGCTTCGCGGATGCGCCTCACCAACTCGATGTCCTGCCTTCGATCCTGCCCGAACACGTTGTCCGGTCGCGAACCCCATCCGCCTTTCACGTAGCGGTAGCCCTCCTCCGCAAACGACCGGAATTCGTTGAGCGTCCACTCCGGATCATCCATGTCCAGATGGATGCAGGCGGTCGGCACGACGTGGTCGCGCAATTTTCCGCCCAGCAGGGACCACACGGGCTGGTGGAGGATGCGCCCCTTCAAATCCCACAAGGCCATGTCCACGGCGCTCAACGCCATCGCTGCCACCCCCTGCGGGCCATACCACCACCCGTGGCGCTTTAGCCGGTCGTGAAGTCCGGCGATATCGAGCGGATCGCTCCCGATCAGCAGCGGCGAAAAATCCTCGTTCACAATGGCCTCGGTGGCCCGGCAGGCGCCCATGAACATCGTGATCGCCTCGCCCCAGCCGACCTGTCCGTTCTCGTCCGCAATCCGCACCAGCGTCAGCAAACGGGGACGATTGTGATCGTGCGGCTCGGGATAACGCACGGTGACTGCCTTGACGGAAGTGATTCTCATGGGTTCAGCAGGTCAGCATAAATCCGCCGCAGACATTGATCGTTTGCCCGGTGATAAAGGAGCCTTGGTCGCTCGCCAGAAACGAAACCAGGTTGGCGACGTCATCGGGTGTGCCCAACCGCCCCAACGGGGTGAGCATCCTCCAGTGCTCCGTCAGTTCGGCCGCGGATTTCCCCGTCAATATATTCAGCTCGGGAAAACTTGTCTCCCACAACGGCGTGACGACCACCGCCGGGCAGACCGTGTTCACCGTGACATTTTTTGCCCCGTAGGCCAAGGCGAGCGACTCGCTGACGCTGGCCACGCCGGCTTTGGCCGCCGCGTAATGCGCGGACATCGCCCGCCCCTTGCGTCCCGCATTGGAGCCGATGTTAATCAAGCGGCCGCCTCGCTGCGGGTCAACCTGCTCGGCAAAGAGGGTGCCCATGAAATACAAGGCCCGCAGGTCGGTCTCCAGCACCTCATCCCATTCCGGGACGGAGATTTTGGCGGGATGATTGAAATGACAAACCCCGGCGAAATTGACGAGAATATGGATGACGCCGACCGTTCGGGCGGCTTCCTCCATGACGCGCCGGGGAGCATCCGCCGGCCGCAGATCCGCGATGATCGCCTCGTGAGCTCCACCGTCAACGGACGGCCAGGATGCCACGGCTTCGCGCAACCGCCGTTCATCGCGATCGACGCCGACCACGCGTCCTCCGCCGGCGGCGAACTGTCGGGCGGAGGCGAGCCCCAAACCGCTGGAGGCCCCCGTGATGAGGATCGTCTTTCCGTTAAAATTGAAGGTGTGGTTCATAAGGTTCATCAACCGATGACCAACGAAGGGTGTCGTTGGGCGATTTGCGGATCATAAAGCGGAAGCACCAAATCGCACGCTGATCGCAGACGCGCATAGAGCAAATGATGCTCCTCGATCGATTCCGACAGGCCCAGGGGGATCGACTCCTCATAATTGCGGTAGTGGAAAATGGCGTCGGTCAATGCGACCCGGCCGGCTTTCGTGGGGATGACAAAACACATGCTGGAGCGGTGGTGAGCCCCGCAAAACCACGCCTGCCAGCCCGGCAGCGGCTCGCTGGTTTCGTCCGGCAGCAAGCTGACGCATTCCGGTGCTTTCATCACCAGGTAGTCGAGCACCTCCGGAGGGAACACGATGTCGCGTGGCAATTGGGGGATCGCGGGATTGGGAGCATTGAAATCCACCCATCCCCGGTGCGAGAGATTCAGACGCGCCTTCGGAAACCGGTTCATGCCTCCCGTGGCATAGGCGGTCAACGGGGTTGCGAACACATCGGTTATTTCCCCGGGCGACACGCCTCGTTCCGCAAGCGCGCGATCGATTTGCTGGTTCGGTTCGACGACCGGGTCATGACCGTCTTCTCCCGTGGCGGATTTGCACCACGTCGTCCAATGCTCGCGCAATCGGCTGATGTCGGCGGGAAACCCCGTATTCAACAGGGCTCGTCGTCCGGCTCCTTCGATCAGAAACGCCCAAAAAGTCAGCGGCTCCCACCCATGCAGTTTCGTCATCCAAAAGACTTCCGCCGCCGGGACCAAGGTCGAGCCTACGGCAATCGCGGTGATTTTATAGGTCGGCGTGTTCATCAAGGGTACTTGGGTTAAAGCTGCGCGTTCCAGCCCCCGTCCACGGAAATGGTGGCGCCCGTTACGTACGCGGATTCCTCCGCGCAAAGGAAGATCAGCGCGGACTTCGTGTCCTCGGGCGATCCGAGCCGGCCGACCGGACAGTGCGCCTTGATCCAGGGTTTTACTGCGGAAACATCGCGCGACGCCTCGTCATTGATGTCGGTGTGAATCCAGCCCGGGGCGATGCAGTTTACCGTGATGCCGTAGGGGGCCAGTTCCAACGCCATTCCTTGGGCCAGCAAAGACAGCCCTCCCTTGGTCGCGCAGTAATGCGTTTGCGTTCCGTTGGACCGGAACGCACCGACACTTGTGGTATAAACAATGCGGCCGCCGTTCCTTTTCTCCACCATCAGGCGCGCGGCTTCTTGGCCGACATGGAAACCACCGCTGAAATTAGTCGCCACATGGCGCTCCCAGTCCTCGTCGGTCAATTCGAGAAAGGGCGCGAACTTGCAGATCCCGGCATTGCTCACCGCGATATCCAATCCGCCCAGAAAATCCGCCGCGTTTCGCACCGCCTTGCGGGCTGCGGTCGAATTTCCCACGTCCGCGTCACAGGCGTTGAATCGGGCCCCGGGGTATCTGGCCGCCAGCAGCGCGCATTCCCGGGTGGCTTTTTCAGTGTCTTGAAAATGAATCAGCATCACCGAACATCCCTCCGCGGCCAGGGCCTGTGCATAACCGAGCCCGATGCCACGGGAGCCACCGGTCACCAGCGCGCGTTTACCTGTGATTTTCATGCCGGCGATTCTTCCCGGACCGGGACGAAGCCCAACTTTGTTTGATGCCTGATTTGCGCCAAATGATTCTTGGAATCCGCCAACACCGCGATCAAACTGGCGCCATGCCCGCAGGACGCGGTTTTTTTTACCCACCGGTCACGAGCAGCGATGTTCGCCACGAACTCTACCTGACCGGTTTCGGCCAGTCATCCTACGCGCCGCACGAGAAATACCCCTGCGCCGGACACCCGCACGACTATCATTTCAAATGGAAGCGTGGCCGGGTTCTCGGCGATTTCGCGGTCGTCTTGATCACGAACGGACAGGGTGAATTTGAAGATCAACCGCTCGGCCGTGTGCCGTTCGGGATTGGGGAGGTGCTCCTCATCCCACCCGGGGTCTGGCATCGCTACCGGCCCAGGCGCAACATCGGTTGGACGGAAACCTGGGTCACCATGAACGGGGAATACCTGTATCGTCTGCGTGGGAGGCGATTCTTTCCCCACACCTGCCTGATCCGCAAGCTGGCGGATCCGCGATTTTTTTTGCGCACTTGGAGACAAATCCAGCGGTGTTCGCAAAAGCAGCCCCTGGCCAAATCCGCCCTGATCCTTTCCCTCATTTCGCATGCCCTCGAAGGTCACGAATTGACCCACCGTGGGGTGGTCCCGCCCGCCAGCGGAAATACGGAGTTGGACAGGGCCTTGGAATTTATCGAAAGCAACAGCCACCGCCCCATCAACGTGCAATCGATGGCGCGCGAATTGGGCGTGGCACGGCGTTCGCTGGAACGCTTGTTCAAGAAAAACCATACGCGCAGTCCGGCCGCGGAAATTGAACGATGCCGCCTGGAACGGGCCAAACTCCTGCTCACCGAGGGAGCCATGTCCGTTAAGGAGATCGGGTTTGCGGCAGGCTTTTCGGGCTCGAAGCGCCTGATTGAGACCTTTCATCGACACCATCAGCAAACTCCGCTCGGCTATCGACGCGCACAATCCGGTTACCGGGGTAAAACACAACAAATTGATTAATATATAGGTAGGTATTTAGCCAGACTGTTGCACCGGGTGCCCCGGTTGAAGCGACGTCGCGACGGGAATCGCCTGGGTCCAGACGCCAATGATTGTATCTATTGGGGCACAGGCCTTGACAGACATGCGGATGGATACTGAAACTAGGGTGAATCCCCCTCCTTTACATAAATCATATGTGAAAGAATGCTTCAACCGTTTTACACCCATCCTCTATGTACGCTCGTCATTCAAAGCCCACACCTGCCTATTGGAGCTTGTTGTGTATTGTGGGAACAATGGTCGGAGCATGTCCGACACTGGGTGAAGCCGAAGGACCTGAAAGACACGGAGCGGTTGTAGAAGACTCCCCGCCGGCGACCGCTGCATTCTTGGTGGCGAATGTCCCTTTGTCCTTGGACGAGTGCCGTCGTCTGGCCTTGGCGCACAACCTGGCTTTGCGTGCTCAGCGCGAAACGCTCGCGGCGGCGGGTTTTCTGCGGAAGGCGGAACTCGGGGTTTTTGAGCCCGAGTTCGTGGCGTCCGCTTCGCAGGAGTATAACAACCGAAAAAATACGATAGAGCAGACAATCTCGCAAGGCACGGCGGCTTTCGAGGAAAAGAACAAACTGTATTCGGCGGGCATCGAAGGGCTCGCGCCGACGGGCGCGCGCTACAACATCGGATATTCGGTGCGTGATTTGAACAACAACCTGCGTGTGCTTCCGACCGATCCTTTCCGCCGGCAATATCAATCCTTTCTCGGGGTCACGATCACCCAGCCCTTGTTGAAGGATGCGGGGTTTTCCTCGAGCATGGCGCGGCTGCGCCTGGCGAAAGAGGACGAAAATCTGGCGCGCCAGGATTTTCGCCGGCAGATGCTTGTCGTGGTGGGGTCGGTCGAGAGTGTTTATTGGGATCTCTATGTGGCCCAGGAGCGGCTGGAATTGCGCCGGACCTCGGTGGCGGCGGCCGAAAAACTATTGAGTGAAAACCGCGGCCGGGTGAACGAGGGCAAGATGGCGGAGATCGAACTCGTCGAGGCGGAGGCGGGCCTGGCGCAAAGGCGTTCGTCCGCGAGCGAAGCGAAACAGCGCCTCGTCGAGATCTCGGGCCGGCTCCGCACGCTGTTCGCGGAACCGGTGGACGGGGCCAATTTTGTTTTGCGGGCCAGCGATCTGCCGCCGGCGGTCGGGGAGGCTCCGGCAGTTGACGAAGCGCTGGCGGATTCGGTGGCCCTGCATCCGGAATACCTTTCCCGGCTCCATCATGTGGAGCAGGAAAAAGTCCGCATTTCCTACGCGAAAAACCAGCGCTGGCCCCAGGTCGATCTCAAGGCGAGTTACGGCAACAACGGCCTGGGCGACGACTATCCGGGGTCGTGGTCCGACATCGAAAGCCGCGAACATGATTCCTGGTCGGTGGGAGTGGAAATGCGGATTCCCGTGCTGACGGGGATACGTCAGAGGAACACGGTGCGCGCGGCCAAGGCCCACGGCCGCGAGGCGCTTTTGAACCTGAAGGCGGCGGAGGTCGAGATCGCCAACAATATTTTCGCGGCCCAGAGAAAGGTGCGGAGCCTCGGGGAGGTGGCGGAAAACTACGATGAGGTTTCGCGCGCCGGGGAGCGTTTGTTGAAAAACGAACAAAGCCGGCTCACGGAGGGGAAGACCGACAGCCGCCGGCTGCTTGAGGTCGAAACCCAGTTTTCCGACGCGCGGATTGCCGCGCTTGAAAGCCGCGGTGAATATGAAAAGGCCCGGGTTGAATTCGAAATGGCCTGCGGCCGCCTGTTGAAAACCCGCGGCGTTGACCTAGAGGACAAATCGCCCGCCAAGCAGGCGCGCGCCGCATCGCTGACGCAGGACCTCAGGGAACCCCGGGCCCAGGCTGTCGCCAATGCGCGTTGATCCATCCATTCCCGTCCTGTTGGCCGTTATTGCCGGAGTCGCGGCTTTCGGCGCGCCACAGCCGGCGTCGGTTCCGGGCATTACCGAGCCGGTGCATGATTCGCTGTTGAGCTCCTCGGTCGCCGGCACCGTTCAGGTGATTCACTTCAAGGAGGGGGACTCGGTAAAGTCGGGCGCAATCATTCTGGAACTGGACAAGTCCCTGGAGGAACTGGAGGTTGCGCGCCGCCGCTCCATCTATGAGAGCCGGGCCGAGTTGGAGGCGGCCGAGCATCGGGCCGAAGTGCTGCAAGCCGATTACGAGTCAACGAAGCGTCTTTTCGAGCGTTCCCAATCGGTCAGCCGTGACGAAGTGGACAAACGCGAGTTGGAATTCAAACTTGCCCTGGCGGAACGTGACCGGTTGAAGGCGGCCAAGGAACGGGAGCGAATCGAACTCGATATTGCCCGCGACCAGTTGGCGCACCGGGCGATCGTCGCGCCGTTTGACGGAGTGATCACGGATCTCCGGGTCGATCTGGGGGTGTCATGCGAACCGCGCCAACCCGTGGTCCGCTTGGTTGAATTGAAACGGGTCTATTTTGTCGCCGATGTCGCGCCGGCGCTCACCGCCGGCCTCAGCCACGGTCGCGAAGTCAAACTCCGGATCGATGTCGCGTCGGGTCATCAGGAAATTCAGGGCACCGTCGAGTACCTCGCGCCGGTCGTTGATCCCGGCAGTGGATTGCGGCGTGTAAAGATAGTTTTTGACAATCCTGGTGCCAGAATTTCGCCCGGTGCGGTCGGCCGGCTCGAACTCGACTGATCCCGGCTTATGAATGTCGAGCGGTCCGACTCCTCCGACATGGTTGCGCGCGCGACGGCACGTCTCGACGAACTCCGGGTATTCTCCGGCCCTCCGAATGAATTCTGGCCGGCCTGCCTGGAAGCCTTTGCCCTGCTCACGGGTGGCGCCGATGCGGCGGTCCTGGCGGTTCCGGCCGATGCGTCCGGTGCAACGGCACCCGCCGAACCGGGTTCGGCGTCCGCAGTGCGCTGGCGCTCGGCGTGGGAATGGACCGTCCCGGCGCTGTCTTCCGAACGGCTGCATATTTTTCGCAATTGTGTCCGGCTGGCGGCCGACGCCGGCCAGCGGAAGGGGGGCATTGCCTTGGATGCGCTCACGGGCATCGAACGATCCGCCGGCGGAGGCGGTTGGATTGCCGCGGTCCGGCTGGAGACGGCGGGGGAAGGTGCGGCGGTTTGTGTGCTGTTGCTGCCGCCGGTGGCCCGCCCGGTGGCCGAGGAGGCTGTCCGGCGGGTGCGTTTGGCGGCGGACACTCCGCAGGTGTACGGTCTGAACCGCCAGTTGGGCGCGGCGCGGCGCGATGTGGACACGGTTTCATCCGTCCTCGATCTCGTCACGTTGCTCGACAGCGAAACGGAATTCGCCTCCGCGGCGATGACCCTCTGCAACGAATTGGCGGCGCGCCACCAGTGCCAGCGGGTGAGCCTTGCGTGGAAACGCGGCCCTTATCTGCGCATGCAGGCCATCAGCCACCTGGAAAAATTCGAGAAGCGAATGGCGGTTGTCCGGCAACTGGAAGCGGCCATGGAGGAAGCCGCCGACCAGGATACGGAGATTGTCCTTCCGTCACCGGCCGAATCCCCGCTTATCACCTGCGATCACGCGACCTACGCGCGGGAGCAGAAGCCGGGCAATCTCGCGACCGTGCCGCTGCGGTCGGGCGGGTCCCCGGTGGGGGCGATCACCTGCGAACGGGCGGAGAGTCCTTTTTCGGACCAGGAACTGCGACACTTGCGGCTGACGGCGGATCATGGCGCCCGGCGACTCGACGCGTTGGAGAGGGAAGGGGCGTGGTTGGGCGGCCGCTTGAAACGGAAGGCCCGCGAGAAACTGAAAAAATACCTTGGCGTGAAACACACCTTCGCCAAGGCGGTCGCCGTTGCCGGCGCCTTGCTTTTGCTTTGGTCGGTTTTCGGGCGGCTCGATTATGAAGTATCGGCGGGCTTTTCGTTGCGCGGCACGGAGACGGCGGTGATGTCGGCGCCGTTCGAGGGGTTTCTCGGCGAGGTCAAGGTCCAGAAGGGCGACACCGTATCCGCGGGCCAGGTGGTGGCGACCCTCGATCGGACGGAACTTGCGCTGGAGCTGAGCGCAGCTCAAGCCGACCAAACCCGTTTCGAGCGGGAAGTGCAGCAGGCACGTTCGGAGCGAAAGCTCGGCGAGATGCAGGTGGCCGAGGCCCGCGCGGCGCAGGCCAGGGCGAAATTGAGCATCCTGGAGCTTCACCTTGCCCAAGGGGAGATCCGCGCCCCGTTCGACGGCGTGATTGTCGAGGGGGATTTGCGCGAACGTGTTGGCACGCCGTTGAAACAGGGCGATGCGCTCTACCGGATCGCGCGGCTTGACCGGATGTATGCCGAGGTGATGGTGAAGGAGGACGACGTGCATGAGATCGTTGCGGGTGCCAGGGGACGCATCGCGTTCGCCAGCAAACCCGGCAGCCGGTTCGCGGTGCAGGTTGAACGCGTGGAACCGATGGCCGTGCCCCGACCCGAAGGGAACATGTTCATCGTGCGTTGCACGCTGTCGGATAAAAACGAGCCCTGGTGGCGCCCCGGCATGAGCGGCGCGGCGCGCCTTGACGCCGGGCGGCGTGCGCCCCTCTGGATCGCGACCCATCGGACGCTGGATTATCTCCGGCTTCGCTGGTGGTAGTAAGGCCGTCATGAATTCCCGCGCCCCGATTTCCCTCCATGGCTGAAGGTTCGCGTACTTTCAGCGATGTCTGGTATCGCGTGGCGCGCCAGACGATCACCTTGCGGCCCCGGGTCCAGGTTCGCCGCCAGTCATTCCGCGGAGAGCGCTGGCACGTGTTGTACGACCCGTTCAACAACCAGTTTTTCCGTTTGCGACCCGAGGCATATGCGTTCGTGGCCCGGTTGCGGGATGACCGGACCGTGGAGGACGCCTGGCAGGAAACGCTCGACAACGACCCCGACGGGGCTCCCGGCCAGGAAGATGTGATCCAGCTGCTCGCCCAGCTTTATCAATCGAATTTGCTCCACTACAAAATGGCTGCGGACAGCGAGCAGTTTTTTGCGCGCTACCGGAAACGGAAGCAGCGCGAGCGCATGTTCACCTGGTCGAACATCATGTTTGCGCGCCTGCCCCTGCTTGATCCGGATGCGATGTTGAACCGGGCCGAACCTTTCTTGAAATGGTTGTTCAAGCCTTGGGCGGCGATCCTTTGGCTGGCGGTGTTCTTTTGGGCGGTAAAAACCTGCTTCGAAAACGGTGCGGAGCTGGGTCTGGCGTCCAGGAATGTGCTCACGCCTTCGAATCTTGCACTGTTGTACGTCGGGATTGTCATCGTGAAAGTGCTTCACGAATTCGGCCATGCAGCGGCATGCAAGCACTATGGCGGAGAGGTGCATACGATGGGCGTCATGTTGCTCTTTTTCAGTCCGCTCCCCTATGTGGACGTCACTTCCAGCTGGGCGTTTCGGGAGCGGCGGAAACGCATCGCGGTGGCGTCGGCCGGCGTGGTCGCCGAGTTGTTTGTGGCGGGCCTGGCGGCGATCTTCTGGGCTTCGGCGGGACCGGGGCTATGGCGTGACCTGGCTTTTAACATGCTGTTGGCCGCCGGTGTCACGACGGTCCTGTTCAATGCCAACCCGTTGCTGCGTTACGACGGCTATTATGTCTTCAGCGATCTGATCGACCTGCCCAATCTCTACCAGCGGGCGCAGCGACTGCTCACTTATCTGGTCGAGAAAAAACTTTTCGGCGTGCGAAACCAACCGTCGCCGAGCGACAATCCGAGGGAGCGCCGCTGGTTGGCCGGCTACGGGCTATTGAGCTTCACCTACCGGTTCTTTATCTTTGCCGGAATCATCTGGGTCATGAGCGGCCGGTTTTTGATCGTGGGCGCGCTCGTCGCGGTTTTTTGCACCGTTGCGTGGGGGGTGGTGCCTTTGGTTCAATTTGGCAAGTACCTCGCGTCGAGCGCGAAATTGGAGCGGACCCGCTTCCAGGCCGTTTCGGTTACCCTCGGTTTGGTGGCGATCGCGACGATTGCATTGTTTGTCATTCCCGCGCCCCAGCGGCTCCAGGCCCCGGGGGTGTTGCAGGCGGTATCCTTTGCCGATGTCACGCTGGGTGTGGAAGGGGCGTTTGAAAAATTGGAAGTTCCGAGCGGCACGAAGGTCGCGACAGGCCAGCCGCTCGCGCGCCTGCATAATGGGGAACTGGTTCATCAGATTGCGCTGGCGCGGGCAAAGTTGAGCGAACTTGACGCGCTCTGGCGCGCGGGGTTGCGGCAGGGGTCCCGTGGCCGGGCGGCGCTCGAGGAGGGAATCGCGGCGGTTCGCGCCAGGATCGGGGAGCTGGAGGAACGCCAGGCGAAACTGGTGGTGACCGCGCCGATCGCAGGGACCTGGGTGGGACCCCGCGCGGACGAGATGGCCGGTCGATGGCTGGCACGCGGCACCTCGCTGGGTTCCGTGGTTGGCTCCGGGAAGCTTGAATTTCTTGCCGTGGTATCCCAGGGCGATTCCGCCCGTCTCTTCGCCCACGAAGCCGAGGCGGGCCGCGCCACCGTCAGACTGCGCGGCCAGGCGGGGGATGCCCTGCGGGCGAAGGGGCTGGTTGTCATCCAGGCGGAACAAACGCATCTGCCGTCCGCGGCACTGGCACAAAATGCCGGCGGGGAAATCGCCGTGGCCCACGATGCCGGCCGCGAACCGATCGCCGCGGAATCCTTCTATGAAATCCGTGCCCAGCTTGAGGCCGAAACCGGAGGAACGCTCTATCAGGGTCTGACAGGACGGATCACGTTTCCCTTGCCCGCCGAGCCCTTGGGTTGGCAATGGCTGCGCGGTCTGCGCCAGGTGTTTCAAAAACGCTCAACCACCTGAAACGGCCATGATGAGCAATTGCCCCAGTGACGACTATCGCCGCTTTGCCGTGCCCAAGCCCGGCGAATTGCCGAAAGGGGCCGACGCGGTTGCCCATCGGGTGGTGGGCTGGTGGAGGCGGCGTTCGCGTCACCTGGCGGACTTGCGTCGTGACGCGGAGGCGGTGGACGCAAGAAGCGCGGAGTTTTCCGACTTGGATGATGACGCCCTGCGCGAACGGCTGACGGGCTTTGCCGCCGATTTTCGCCGAGGCCGGGATTTGCGCCGGCCCGGAATCGTGATCGATGCGCTCGCCGCGGTGAGGGAGGCGGCTTTTCGCCAGACCGGATTGCGGCCGTTTTTGGTGCAGCTGATGGGCGCGCTGGCGCTCGACCGGGGATTTCTGGCCGAAATGGCGACCGGCGAGGGCAAGACTCTCACCGCCGCGCTCGCCGCCATTCTGGCGGGTTGGCGCGGGCGTCCCTGTCATGTCATTACCGTCAACGACTATCTGGCCGGACGCGATGCCCGGTGGTTTTCCAAGCTTTACCACTTTGCGGGGCTTGCGGTCGGCCATGTCACCTCGGCCATGGAGCCGGCGGAGCGTCGCGAAGGCTACGCGGCCGACATCACCTACACGACGGGCAAGGAGGCCGTGGCCGATTTCTTGCGTGACCGGCTGCGCCTGGGCACGGTGCATCAGCCGGACCGGCGCCTGATCCGGCAAATGCTCCAACCGCGAGCCATGGCGTCGGACGGCTTTGTCATGCGTGGGCTGCATGCCGCAATTATCGACGAGGCGGACAGTGTGCTGATCGACGAGGCCGTCACTCCGCTCATCATCTGCCAGCCTCGGACCGGCGACTCCATGATCGAGGCCTCCAAAACCGCGGCATCCCTGGCGGACTGCCTGGAAAACGGCGTCGATTACGAAGTCAACCGGCGC
>Ga0164241_10001767_pt1 | contig 25377 bp, 23 predicted proteins | sample OricomyardsoilBY_FD_108780 | JGI IMG/M metagenome (GOLD analysis project Ga0164241, IMG submission 108780) | Backyard soil microbial communities from Emeryville, California, USA - Original compost - Back yard soil (BY) | ecosystem: Environmental > Terrestrial > Soil > Unclassified | place: USA... | reverse complement strand
CCGGTATCGAAATCCCGCAGCTCGGCGCCCTGGCGGTAAAAGCCCAGCAGGTCATTCACCGCGTCTTCAGTCACGGGTGCACGCCAGGCGCGAGTCGCCAGGCGGCTGATGATCTTTTTTGCGCAGGCAGCCTGCTCTGATGCCTGCTTCGGATGGCACACGAAAATCCGGCGACGGCTCTCGGTATCTCCCACGCCTTGCGGCTTGAGCGGTCCCTGCAGATCGAAGCCGCCCACACTTACGCTTTGCGCGTGCACGGCGTAGAGATCGTTCACTTCCTGCTCGGCTGCCGTGTGCAGGAAGGCGATCTGCACCATGTGTGAACCGGCCTTTACGGCCAGGCGGACGCGGGTGGGCTTGCCCGCTTCGATTAACGCCATCCTTTTGCCGTCGATGGCCACTTCGATCGGATCCCGTGTGCCCACGAGCGGCAGCGCGAAATTGTTCGGGCCGCTACGACGGATGTTGAATTCGTACTCCGCATCCAGGGGAAACACATGCTGGACCTGAAGGCCGCCACGGGTGCCGAGCGGCAAACCCTCGATGTGCGCCGACTGGGACACGCCGGCCGGTGCCTGGAATCGGGTGAGGACGGAGCTGCTGCCCATGTCTCCCACCGCAAGTCGGCTCAGGCGGGAGGCGGCGGTGATGTAGGACTGCATCAGTGCCGGCGAAAGCACCAGCGCACTGGCAATGTTGTCGAAGCCGGAAGCCGAATCGTCCGCCGGCAACAGCTGTTCGCCATCCACCGGCAATGCCAGCAGGTCGCGCACCGCGTTGGCGTATTCATTGCGATTCATCCGGTGCAACACCACGGCGCCGGGATTGGGATGCCGCGCCGCAACCTTGTCGAGCCCCGTTTCGAGCGAGCTCACCACCCGGGCAATGTCGCCGAGGGCGGGACGATCCTGGCCCGGCGGCGGCATCATGCCGCTGCGCAGTTTGCGCACGACTTTCTCCCACAAGGCTGCATCGGGATGCAGATCGCCGCGATTCAACTGTTCGATCGCAAAGCCGCCGGCGAAGTCGTCGGTGTTGTGGCACTTGGTGCAATAGCGCTGCAATGTGTTCCAGCGATCTTTGCCCAGTTCCTGCGTGTTGCCACCCGTGGCCAGCAGTGCCCCGGCCAGCAACAGCAAATAACGCAGCCTGTTCATCTGGGCACCGGCGCTTCGGCACTGGGACCACGTGAGGGCGGGCGATGATTCAACTCATCCAGCAGCGCGATGGTGTGGGGCTTCAGTTCGGCACCGACCGCGGCGAGGAACACGCCTCCGGCCCACCGATAGGCGTCGCGCCCCTGTTTGTCCACGGCATCGAGTCGCGCGCCACGGCTCACCAGCAGCTTGATGATGTCGTCGGCGCCCTTGTTGGCGGCACCCAGCAGCGCGGTGAGCCCCATCGAGTTCACGGCGTTCACGTCGGCCTTGTGTTCAAGACAGATATTGATCGCTTCGATCAGGCTCGGCATCGATTCGGTGTAGGTCTGTTGCACCACCCAGCCGACACCGGCGGCCGCCATCAGCGGTGTCGTACCACCATATGTGGCCAGATTCGGATCGGCGCCGTGGTCGAGCAGCAGGCGCATCACCGTGGTGTCTCCCGAGAAGGCCGCACGCAGGAAGGGTGTCTGCCCGGTGTAATCCACCCACGACACGTCGTTGAGCGCATAGAGCCATTTGCGCGATGGCGGCACTTCACGCGTGCGTGCATTGACGTTGGCGCCTTTGTCCAGCAGCAACTTGATCAGTGGCATGCTCGCGGCGCGATCGATGTTGTTGGTGGTGGGGCTGTCTTCGATGCGGTTGTTCATGTCGAGGTTGCGGTATTCCACGGCCGCCCACAACGGCGTGCGGCCGTAGAAGTCAGCCACATTCACGTTGGCGCCGGCATCAATCAACTGCCTGGCGGACCCGAGCTGGTTGTTCAGCAGTGCCATCAGCAGCGGCGTCATGCCATTGGCTTCCGCCAGTTCGAGATTGGCACCACGCTTTATCAGCGTGGTCATCGCCGCATCCGCCCCTTCACGTGCGGCATAGAGCAGGGCTGTCATGCCACCCTTGACCGGATCGCGTCGGCCACGATCAGGCAAACCACCGCGATTGATGCCCACTCCTTCAGAGCCGCAACCCGTGCCCTTGCAGGGAGGCGTGAAGGTCGGCGTTTCTCCGACGGACGTGCGTGCGTCGATGGCGGCGCCCTTGTCGAGCAGAAGTTCTATCGCGTCGGCGTTGTTACCGCGGGCCGCCAGCATCAAGGCAGTCTGGTGGAAGCTGGGCTCGCTGGCATCGACCCGGGCACCGGCATCGATCAGCAACTGCATCGCTTTCACGAGGCCGGTGCGGGCGGCCGTCATCAACACTGTTTCACCCGAAGGCGCGGCGCCATTCGGATCGGCCCTGGCGGCCAGCAAGGCAGCCATCATGTCGGTATTGCCATGCAGCGCGGCTACGTAGAGCGGGGTCACGCGATACCGGTTGGCCGCATCGGCTCTGGCTCCGTGAGCCAGCAGGTGCCTGGCGGCATCCAGCTGATCCTGCATCACGGCCACCAGCAAGGCCGTGCTGCCTTCGCTGTCGGGCGCGTCGATTTCGGCCGGCTCGAGCAAGCGCGTTGCAGCAGCAGGCGCGGCAATTGCCGAACCCGCCAGCCAGAACGTCAACGCGACAGACACCGCCTCGAACCGCCGCTGTAAGCGGGACATGACCCACCCCGATCCGCTATTCTCATTTCGCTCGCGCCAACATTACCAGAGGGGTCTCTCATGCGCTCATTGGTTGCTCGCACCACTATTGCAGCTGTGCTGGGTGTTGCCGCCAGCCTGGCCTCCGCACACCATTCTTTCGCCATGTTCGATCAGGCCAGGCAAGTGACGATCGTCGGCAAGGTCAGCGAGGTGCAATGGACCAACCCCCACGTCTGGGTATTCCTGGATGGTGCGCCGGCCGGTGGCAAGAAAGAGCGGTGGGGAGTGGAGTTCACCAGCAAGGTGCATCTGACCCGCCGCGGCTTCACCCCGGACATGGTCAAGGTGGGTGACAACGTGGAATTCACCATCAACCCCTATCGCGACGGCAAGTCAGGGGGGCGTTTCGTGGCCGTGAAGAGGGCCAGCGGCGAGTATTACTGTGACGTGGGCCAGGCCGCACAAGTGTTCTGCCAGGGCGGAAAGAAATAAAACCATACGGAACTAGAGGGAGCTCCATGAAAATCCGGATCCTGGCGCTGGCCACATTGGCCGCGACACTGTGCACAGGCGCACTGCTGGCCCAGCAGGCCAGAAAACCCCGCGCGGTCAATCCTGCCAACGCCGAAAAGGTGAGCTATGCCGAACTCGACAAGCTGCCCGACTGGCGCGGCATCTGGCAGCCCAATATCGGTCGGGTAGGCGGCGACCAGCCGATGCTGCTCGGCAAATACAAGAAACGCTACGAAGAAGAGCGCGCCAAGGTGGCGGCCAATCCGCAATACGAAATTCCGGAAAAAACCAACAACTGCGAACCGCCCGGAATGCCCACCATGATGACGATGCCGTACAGCCTCGAATTCGTGTTCGCGCCCGGCAAGATCGTGGTGAACCAGGAAGCCGAGATGATGGTGCGCCACATCTTCACCGACGGGCGTCCGCTGCCGAAAGACGACGAGATCGATCCCAACTATTTCGGCTATTCAGTGGGTCACTGGGAAGGCGACACGCTGGTGGTGGATACCGTGGGCACGCGTGAAGGCCAGCGCCTGGGCGAAGCAGGCATCACCAACAGCGACAAACTCAAGATCAACGAGCGCATCTATCTGGACAAGGACAACAAGAACCTGTTGCACCTCGACTACACCTTCACCGATCCGCAAGTGCTGGCGCAGCCCTGGCACCGCACGCACACCTTTCGTCGCGACCGCACCTGGGAGATCCTCGAATACGTGTGCGACGAGAACAACCGCCACCCGGTCGACGCCAACGGGCAGACCCACGCGGCTTTCTGAATTCCCCTATTGCCGCGGTGTCGGCCGGACTACCGCATTGTCCAGGATTCCGAACAGCGGCACGGGGGATCCATCGGCGTAGCTGGTCATGCGAACGCGCTCGCCATACTGCAGGTAGCGCGTCTGCGCAGTGCCCTGCGCAATCATCTCGATGGCCTGTCGTTCGCTGATGCAACAGGAACCCACCTGCGCGTATCGCGAAGAGGAGACCGTGCCGGAGCCAATGACGGTGCCGGCACACAGGTCGCGGGTGCGCGCGGCATGCGCAATCAGTTCGTCGAAACCGTAAGCCATCTCTTCTGCCGGAACGCGTCCGAAGATGTCCTCGCCACGCCGCACCTCCAGCGTCGCGTGCAGTCTTGAATCACGCCACGCGCCACCCAGTTCATCGGGGGTCACGGCAATGGGTGCGGCGGAGCAGGCGGGCTTGGCCAGTATCCAGCCGAATCCGGTCTTGACCTCCTGCGCGGCGAGTTTGCGCAGCGACCAGTCGTTGATCTGCATGACGAGGCGAATAGATCGGGATGCCACCTGCGGGCTGGCCGCCATCGGAACGGCGCCGGTGACGACGGCGAACTCGCCTTCGAAGTCGATGCCATCCTCCTGGGAAGGAAAGGGCACTGGATCCCGGGGGCCGAGAAACTGATGCGACAGTCCCTGGTACATCAACGGGAACTCACTCTCGATCCGGGGTCGGGAAAAGGCCTTCGCCATCAACTCACCATGCTGGGGATAGGCCGAGCCATCCAGCCATTGCCAGGCGCGTGGCAGGGGCGCATCGAGCGCCGCCTGGTCGAGGGTGAACTGAGCGGGTGCCGTGCCCGCGTTCACCAGCGCATCGAGTTTTCTCAGCCCGGGCTCGACAGCTTCCCAGGTTTCCAGTGCGGCCTGCAAAGTCGGCGCAATGTGTGCGGCACTGGCGGCGCTGGCGAGGTCGCGCGCCACGACCAGCAGTTCGCCGTCGCGGCCCAGCCGCCTGCTGGCAAGCCTCATGAGGCTTCGCCGCCGAGGCCGTCCTGATACTGGCCGTCAATCAGGATGAATGCGATACGGCAGTGCCTGCCGGAGCGATTGGCCCAGCCGTGGTTGGTCCCGCGCTGAATCACCATGTCGCCCGCGCGCACCACGACTTCGCCTTCATCCAGAATCAAGGTGATCTCTCCCTCGAGCACGATGCCGTAGTCGATGGTTTCCGTGCGGTGCATGAACGCATGTCGAGTGGTGGCGCCAGTATGTGAGGAAGCGCCGGCGGCGCCGACCTCGGCGAAATGCGCCGCGGCCTCTTCCCTGGAGATCGTGCTGATCGTCGCGTCCTCAGGCGGGACGTCCAGCACGCGGATGCGCGTGCCGCCTTTCGGTGGCGCAAGAAGGATGCCGGTTTCCGGGGGCTCGCCGGAAGCGCGGTCTATGGGAGCAGGCGAGCCGCGGGTGTTCCACACTTCAAAGAACAACGGTCCGTGCTGGCCACCGATGCGTTGCACGCGCGGCACCGGGCCATCTTCCTGAATGACGGCCCTGCCTGCGGCATTATGGCCCGTGACGATACGGCGTACCGGCGCTTCCTTCATTGAAATCTCCTCTCAGCCCGTGTGGCCGCCGAGTGCATCGGCGAACCAGTCCGCGATGTAGTCCCTGGCGTAGGACATGTTGTCCGCCCCCACATGTTCGACGCCGCCTTCGCGCCCGGTGAATATCTTGAGTTGGCGTCGGGGTGCGTTGATCAGCTGCTCGTAACTCTGCAGGGCATAGCTGAGTGCGATCTGCCGATCCTTCTCGCCGTGCGTGATCAGGAACGGCACGCGGATCTTCTCCATTACAGAATTCAGATGCATGTCCGCGGACCGCTCGAGAAACTGCTCCATGCTGCTGGCGCCGAAAGCCCACATCACATGGGCCCAATAGTGCGGCACCGGATGCTCGCCCTCTCGTTTCAGCCGCTTCTGCTGCACTTCAGCCCAGTTGTGGTTGGCGCCCCAGACGGCGCCGGCGGCGAAGCGCGGTTCGAAGGCAACGGCGCGCGGTGCGAAATGTCCGCCCAGGCTGATGCCCGTCATGCCTATGCGATGTGCGTCGACATCGGATCGCTGCTCGAGCCAGTCCACCGCCTTCGAGGCCCAGCTCTCGCTGTGCGGATCCACCGGCAGGCCTTGCAGGCGCAGGGCCTCGCCGCTCCCGGGCTGATCGACCGACAAAGTGGATATGCCACGCCGGGCAAGCGACTCGGGCAGCCCGGACCACCACAGCAGTTCCTTGCAACTGTCCAGGCCATTGCAATACACCACCACGGGTTTCATGCCGGATCCCGGCGCGCGCGTGAACAGCGCGGGCATGGTGCCCTGAGCCAGCGCAATCTCCACGCGCTCGCGGTTCAGCCGGCCCAGGTGCGTGGAGCGGTCGAAGGTTTCACGCGCGCGCGCATAGATCTGCTGCCGTTTGATGTTCCCCTGGTCTTGCATGCGCTCGGCCACCAGCAGATAAAGCGCGGCGCGCTCCATCTTGCTCGACGCCGAAAAGTTGCGACCGGCGGCGACGTCTTCCTCCGCCACTTCGAGCAACTGGTCCGCGATGCGCACCCACTGCGCCATGAATTGCGGTGTGCCGGCATCGTTGCCGGCGGCGGCAGCCTCGCGCAGCGGCTGGCACATATCCATGATTTCGCCGATGCGTGCGCCGCTCTCCAGCGCCATGGCCACCGAGAGATTCCACACATAGTTCGGAAAGTATTCAAACAGTGCCATGTCAGTTCGCCGTCGGCTGGAACAGACGCGGGTCAGCCTGTGGATGAGGCATGACGTGCGGGCCGCCGACACCGATGCCCCACCGGTCCATGATTTCGGGTGAGGGAACATGCACCTGGCCTTGGTGCCGCTCGAAGTCCACTGTTTCCAGTTCGGCGGTGTACTCCACGGCAAAGCCGTTGGGCGTCACGAAGTAACTGAAGGTGTTGTTGCCAGCGGTATGGCGGCCTGGCCCCCAGCGTATCGGGATGTTCCGGGCCTTCAGCCGGCCGACACCGCGCATCATGCCGTGCATGTCCGTCATGTCGTAAGCCACATGGTTGAGGCAGGGCGGGCCGGGCAGCAGCGCCACGCGGTGATGCGCGGCGTTGCAACGCAGGAAGCACATGAAATCTCCCAGCCAGTCGCTGATGCGAAAACCCAATGTGTCGGTGAAGAATCGCACCATGCGTTTCAGGTCGGGAGAATGCAGGACGACGTGACTGATGCGCACCGGCAGGCCTGCCTCGTGCGGGATGGGAACCGCGGTGCCGCGCGCCACGTCGCTGGATATCTCGAATGGCAGACCATCGGGTGAGAAGAAGCGGAATCCGTAGCCGCCACCGGGTGAGGAGATCTCGCGCGGGGCATGGATGATCTGGCAGCCAGCGCCTACGGTCTGCTCATGCAGCGCATCCACGCTGCCTCGATCCGAGGTGGCCAGCGCGATGACGTCCAGATGATTGGCATCGGAGCGACGCAGCCGCACCACATAGGGTTCGTCGGAGCCCGGGTCGCGAAGCCACGCCGTGTCCGGCGTCGACTGCACCTCATCCAGACCCCAATCCGCGGCGTAGAACCTGCGTTCCGCGTCGAAGTCGACGACGCCGTAGGCGACGTGGCGGATTTCGGTCACTCTGTTCATGGGCGGCCTCAGATTGGTCGTGCAGTGAAGGTGAACATCTCGGCAGTGGCCCTGGCGTTATCCACCGGGGGATCTTCGCCCAGCTGGCCTTTGCAGATGGCGAGGCTGGCGCGGACGATGTACGCACAGCGCTCGAAGCGCCGCTGGAACCAGGCTTGCAGTGCCGCGGCGATGTCTTCATGGCCCGCCAGCTCCTCGGCCAGCACCAGCCCATCCTCGAAGGCCATTCCGGCGCCCTGACCCAGATGCGGGGTTGTGGTATGCGCCGCATCGCCCAGCAGCGCAGTGCGACCTCGATACCAGGGCATCTCCAGCAGCAGGGTTTCGAGCGGACGGTAGACCACGGCGTCGTCATCGGTGATCTGCTCGGCCAGCGAGCGGATCGCCGGCGCGCAGCCCGCGACCTTGCCGCGCAGGGTGGCAGCCAGTCCTGCCCGCGGATAGCGAGGGTTGCCGGGCTCCGGTGTGGTGACGTACATGTACATCAGCGCTTCGCTCATGGGCACGAGACCCACGCCGGTCGGTCCATTGTAGGCATGCAGCGCGTCCAGGCCGGGCAGCCGGGGCAGGTTGTAGCGCCACACGCCCTGGCCGGTGAAGGCGGGTGCTGGCGCATCCGGAAAAAACATGGCGCGTGTCTGCGAGTGCGCGCCGTCGGCGCCGATCACCAGATCGAAGCGTTCACTCGTGCCGTCAGAGAAGTGCACCTCCATGGCATCGGCAAGTGTCCGCAACGCGCTGACGGTCAGTCCGAGTCGTACTCGGGCACCGGCGGAGCGGGCCGCATCACCCAGCACACGATGCAGCGATGGACGGCCGATGCCCACATTGGCGGGATAGCCTTCCAGCAACCGGTGAGAGGGCACTCGCGCCACCTTCATGCCATTGGGCGCATAGACCTCGACCGCATCGAAACCCACGCCGGCCTGCACGTACTGATCGAGAATGCCCAGCGCGTCGGCGGCCCGCAGTACATTGCCCTGCTGGATGATGCCCACACCATCAACCGACCACTGCGGGTCTTTCTCGATCACCGTGACGGCGAATCCCCGCCGACGCAGCGCGATGGCGGTGGTCAGGCCGCCGATTCCGCCACCGATGGCGAGTACGGACAAATTCTTCAATTGCGCTCCGGTCAGTGCGTCAGCGAGGGTGAGGGCTGCCCATCAGGGCAGTGGGCCAGTGTCCACGACTGACCCGGTAATTCCTAGACTGGACCCCTCACGCCGGATGATTATTCCGGGCGCCGGCACACCATCTTTGACGGCGCCATCCCCTCTCCTTCGACCCGCATGCAGACCGGACGATAGCGTTCGCGCACGTAGTACGCGTTCTCGAAGTCTTCCTGCCGCGGATTTTCCATGCAGTCGTATTCGAAAGGATGTCTGGCCGGGCTCTTCTTCCAGGACCGTTTGATCGTGAATGGCTGGGTGTAGTACTCGGGATCTTCGACCGTCGTGTCGATGTCGATGCTGTTGCCGTCGGCCGATGGCGTGAAGCGTTCGACCGTGTGCAGCTTCGCGCTGGTGGGCTGGCCGCGCGCATCGAGTTCGGCATAGCCATTGAAGCCCAGCGTATCGACCACCAGGGTGGCGCCTTCCCAGTGGCCCACGGAGTCACCCACGTAGTCCGCATCGAGCTGGGCCGGATGCGAGGCATTCATGCGCACCCGCCGCACCATGCGCGGCATCTCGAACAGCAGCGTCACTTCATCGCCCGACTCGAGGATCACGATCTTCTCGCGCGGCATCGTCATGGTGGACACCGCGCCGGGTCGGCAGGATACCCAGGCAGTCTGCATGATCTTGCCACTCTGCATGGCCGCCGCATTGCGGTTCACGATGTCCCGGCCCGCGGCCGACAGCGGTGCATTGGGAACCATGATGCCGAAAGTCTTGGGCTCCCAGATTCCCGCCAGACGGGAAGGCGTTACGGCAGGTTTGACGCTCGCCGCGACTTGTGAGGCCGCGGCTTTCGCCGGCACGGCGGTCTTGGCCTTGGGAAGTTGTTCGGCCGGTTCGCCGCGCGCCAGGCGATCGGGACAGACATCGTCCGTGACCCGTGCGTTCGCATCGCGATGGAAGGTCAATACCGTATCCCAGGGCAGGGTGTAGTTTTCCGGATCATTGACGGTGATGCGATCTTCAAGGCGTCCATCCGGCAGCACGCGCAGATGTTCGGTCAGCGTCAGCTGCTCTGAATGCGGCAGCCCCGATGCATCCATCACGGTGGCGTCGATCAAGCCACTGGTGCGTATCACCAGCGTGTTGGCTTCCCAGTGTCCCACCGGAAATCCCATGGTCAGCGGCAAGGGCGGATCCACCGTGCCGGGCCCCATGTCCACCGTGCGGAACCAGCGATACCAGCCGTGGATGAAGACCGTGCGGTTGGCGTCGGCACGGATCTCGAAGGGGTATTGCATCGTCAGGATCCGGGGCATGCCCGGGCCCGCGCACCAGGTGGTGGGATCGAAGGCCGCATCGCCCTTGGCCAGGCGCTGGCGCCGTTCGGCATAGAGTTTCGCTGCCTCGGCGGTGAGCGGCGGTGTCTTGCCGTTCGAGGTCAGCAGCGCCCGCGGCGCGGCGTCGGGCACCCATATGCCAAGCAGCGCTTGCGAACCCGCGGTGGAAGCGCGCGTATTGTCGGCCGCGCCGGATACGCTGGCAGTCAGCACGGCGAGGCAGAGCAGCAGACAGGAGCGATTCGCCGGGAGCATGTTCACGGCGCCTTCGTTGCTGCAGCGGGCGCGGCCGGCGATGGTCCCGGCGGCGGTCCGCCTGGGCCCGGTCCGGCCCCGATCTTTGCGGCCACTCCTTCCAGTTTGTGGCCATCCGCAAACGTGAGCACACGCAGGGTGCCGTAGGGCTTGCCATTGCGGGCAGGCGAAAGGTTCATGGTCACCACGTCGCCGACCTTCACGCTGTTCTTGCGCCAGCCCATGTTGATGTTCAGGCTGGGCGAGCCGATCTCCACCGACCACTGGACCTGTTCACCGGCGGCGCCATCCGCGATCAACTGGATATAGGAGTGCGGGTTGGTCCACTGCACTTCCTTGACAGTGCCCTTGATTGTGACCTGCCTGGTGTAGTCGAATTCAGCGGTGGAGTGATGGGCGGTTGCCGCGCGCGTCAGGCACGCCGCCATGATCCACGGCAGCATCGACATGGCCCTTCTCTCTGCTCGCATACCCTGACCCCCTTTGAAGTCTTCTGGTTCCAACCTTACCGCAGGAGCGCCCAATTGAAAATTCCTACCTCAAGGATTATTGCCACCCTGCTGCTGCTGGCGGTCCCGGTCGTTCTTCCCGCCGCCGATTCCCTGCAGGCCATTGCCGATCGCACGTTGATTCGCGAGCTCATGGACCGCTATGGCAACGTGCACGATTCGGGCAGCGCCGAGGAGTACGCGGATCTGTTCACGGCCGATGGCGAGATCGCGGTCGCCCCGGGCGCCCCCGCCATAGTGAAAGGTCGGGAGGCTTTGATGGCGCAGGCCCGGCGCGACCACGAGCGGTTCGGCAATGAACCGGCCGCCAATGGCAAGACCACCTCCATCATGCGTCACCTGATCAGCAACTCCCAGATCACCCTCACCGGTGCCGGCACCGCCACGGGCAGTTGTTACGTGACCACGGTGGTGAAGAAGGGCGAGGTCGGGCCCGCCATCCTCAGCATCTCGCGCTATACCGACCGCTACGTGAAGCAGAAGGGTGAGTGGCGCATCCAGCGGCGCGAAATCACGATCGAGTTCGGCAACGGCGAGCTGGGCAAGCAGCTGGGATTTGGTGGCCGCTGATGTCCGCCGGGGCGCTGCGGCGCTGCGGGTCGATCCTCGCGTGTGCGGCGCTGCTCGCGGGGGGCCTGGGCGCGGCCGGCGCCCAGCAGCTGCCCGCCCTGGGCTTCGTGAGCGTGGGACGGGGCGCGCCGCTTGCCGATGATGTGAACCGCATGGAACCGGTTGGCGCCACGCTGCTACGTGGTGGCGCATTCATTGGCTCGGCTCCCGCGGGTCAGACGCCACCCGGGGTTACACCGCTGCCTCGCGACCTGTTCACCAGCGGTGATTTCTACGCGGATCGCGCGCTGTGGAACGACCCTCGGTACTTTCGCTGCAACAGCCTCATCGCCATCGAAAACCTGTGGGCTGGCGCCGCCGGCGGCGCGATCGGCAAGGATCTGCCGGCCACGGCACCCTGGGGCCGCTGCGAGCGCGACTATCCGCGCAAATCCATCGTCAGTCCCTATCCCTTCCGCACGGCGCAGGCGCACTACGAAGCGCTGCTCGCCGAAACCCGGCGGCGCGGCGGACCCACCGTGCACACGCCGGCCACGCTGCCCAACGAATGGAATGGCATCTACCGGCAGCCGCGCTTCAGCCCGCGCAACGACAACTGGATTGCGATGCGTCACGTCCAGGTGCCCACCGTGCTGTCGCTGCTCACCGAGCCGTACCGGCAGCGCCTGGTGCAGGAAACCTACCATCACGGACACACGAACAAGCCGATGTGGCCCGCGCAATACTGCTGGCCCGAGGGCTTTCTGCGTCGCTGGCACGAGTGGGCCGCCTACGACCGCCAGGTCATGGTGACGCCGCAGATGGTGCAGATCTACATGAGCGGCGCGATGAACTTCGTCACCAACATCCATGTGGGTCGCGCATTCAGGATGGATGGCGCCGTGCCGCGCCTGGGTGAGCAGGTGCCGCGCTGGTACGGAGAAACCGTCGGCTTCTGGGATCACGACACGCTGATCACGTGGACCTCCAACATCCAGCCGTGGACCTCGCACACGATGTTCGAGTACTCGGCAAAGATGCAGTCCATCGAGATCTATACGCCGCTGCGTGATTCGCGCGGCAAGTTCTCCGGTCTGAATCACGAGGCCATCCTCTACGATCCGGAGGCGTTCGTGGAACCCATCCGCATCGTCGAGCGCATGGACAAGCGCGCCGATTTCGCCGACGCCGACGTCAATCCCATCGTGTTCACCGAATGCATCCAGACCATCTATCCGGTCAACGGCACCGCGACCTCGCTGGCGCCAGGCCGCGTCATCGAATTCGAGGTGCCCGACATGTACGGCCGGCCGTGGGCGCAGATCTGGGAAAAATACTGGGAGCAGGGCATGAAGAAGCCCGAAGGCGAGGACCTGTTCGACTTCAGCAAGGAGTCCGGAAAATGAGCAAATTACTGCGCACGGCCCTGGTCGGGTTGCTGTGGTTCTCCACTGCCGGCACGCCGGCGGCGGCGCAACAGCCAACGCCGGCTGCGCGGCTGCTGGACCAGGTGGTCGCCGCGATGGGCGGCCGGGAGCGATTGCAGCGCATCGACACCCTGATCTACACCGGGTTTGGCCAGGACGCCTACATGGACGGCGGCGGAAACATCACCGCCGACGTGAACGCGCCTCCCAAGTGGCGGGCCATCGCCGATGCGCAGCGCAGCCTCGATCTGAAGTCGCACCGCGCGCTGATGCAGCAGCGACGCGCGCCCATGTTTCCCTTCGCGGCGCCGTTCGGTCTCAACTGGAACCGGGCATCCTCGCAGCAGAGCGGCGCGGACCTGCTCGATCATCCGCTTCCGGCGGTACTCGCGGCACTGGATCCGGCCGGCAGGCTGGGCGCGGTGAGCGTGGAGGACGGATTGCCCGTGCTGCAGTTCACCACGGCAGAGGGTACATCAGTGCTGATGGGGATCGATCCCCAGACGCATCTGCCCGCCTGGACTCGTCGCGTCGTATCGCACGCGAATCTCGGCGATGTGGCCGTCACCGCCTACTTCACCGGCTACATACCGCAGGATGGCGTGATGCTGCCCTACGGCCTGATGAACCGCATCGACTGGCGCAATCAGGTGACGTTGATGTTCCAGGTGGACTCCTACCGATTGAATCCGCCGCAGGGGCAGATGCCCGCATTGCCGCCAGCCCCGGCACCACGCGCCGCAGCGGCGCCCACGGTCACGGTCACGCCGCTGGCGAAGGGAGTCTGGGACGTGCGGGTGGGCAACAACAATGGCGGCCCGGTCATGGAGTTCGCCGATCACCTGCTGATGTTCGAGGCCAATGGCAGCGCCGCTGCCACGTTGGCGCGCATCGATGCGGCCAATCGCCTCGTCGCCGGCAAGCAGGTGACGCAGCTCATCGTCACGCACCATCATTTCGACCACACCGCGGGTCTCAGGGCGGCCGTGTCGCGCGGCCTTGCCGTGATCTCGCATCGCGGCAATGAAGCGATTTTCCGCGAAATGATCGCGCGGCCCGCCGTCGTTTTTCCCGATGAGCTGGCCAGAAGCCCGCATCCTCTGGTCTTCACGCCTGTCGATGAGCGCCTGGTGTTGCAGGACGCGGTGCAGCGCCTGGAGATCTACCATGTGCTGGGGCATTCGCACATGGCCGATGCCGTGTTCGCCTACCTGCCCGCGGCGCGGATCATGATGGAAGGCGACTTTGGCGATGCCGAGTGGACCTGGCATTGGTGGGCCAATGTGCTGAACGCCAACATCAAGGCCTATGGAATCAATCCGCGTCTGAACGTCGCGGTGCATGGACCCAACGGCGGACTGTCGATCGAGGCGACGCTCGCCAACATCCAGCGTCAGATGCAAGCCGCCCAGAAATTCTGTTCGCAGCAGCAGGCGGCGGGAGTTCCGGTCTTTGGATGTCCGGTGCAGTACGACGTGTCGGGCGCGCTGCCGCTGCCAGCTCGCTAAGGGCGCTCCACGGCCATGGCGATGCCCTGGCCGCCGCCGATGCACAGCGTGGCCAGCCCGCGACGCGAGGCGCGTCGCGCCATCTCGTGAAGCAGCGAGACCAGTATCCGGCATCCCGAAGCGCCAATGGGATGCCCCAGTGCGATGGCGCCGCCATTGACGTTGACGCGTGAAGGATCGAGCGCCAGCAGTTTCAGTACCGTGAGCGCCTGCACCGCGAAGGCTTCGTTGGCCTCGATGAGATCCACATCGGCGATCTGCCAGCCTGCACGCTGCAGGCAGCGCTGGGTGGCGGGCACCGGGCCTTCGCCCATGTACGCCGGATCCACGCCCGCGCTGGCCCAGGCCTGGATGCGCGCCAGCACTGGCAGTCCCATCGCTGCGGCGCGCTCGGCGCTGGCCAGCAGCACGGCGGCGGCGCCATCGTTCAGCGTCGATGCATTGCCGGCGGTCACCGTGCCGGCCGCGTCGAACGCGGGACGCAACCTGGCGAGTGACGCGGCATCGGTCTGTGCCCGCGGCTGTTCATCGATGGTGAAGGGCAGTGGATCGCCCTTGCGCTGCGGCACGCCGACCGGCGTGATCTCGGCGGCGAAGCGGCCATCGCGTTGCGCCGCCGCCGCGCGTTGCTGCGACTGCAGCGCATAGGCGTCCTGCTGTTCGCGCGTGATGCCGTGGCGGCGCGCGAGATTTTCGGCGGTGATGCCCATGTGGTAGTCGTTGAACGCGTCCCACAATCCATCGCTGATCATGGTGTCGATGAGAGGCGCATTGCCCGGGCGCAGGCCGGTGCGCGCGCCGCGCAGTGCGAACGGTGCCTGGCTCATGCTCTCCATGCCACCGGCCACCACGATGTCGGCATCGCCCAGCGCGATGGCCTGCGCGCCCAGTGCCACCGCTTTCAATCCGGAGCCGCAGACCTTGTTGACGGTGAGTGCCGGCACGGAATGCGGCAGGCCCGCGGCGATGGCCGCCTGTCGCGCGGGATTCTGCCCGGCGGCCGCGGTGAGTACCTGGCCCAGGATGACTTCATCCACCGCCATGGGCTCGACCTGAGATGCGTTGAGCAATGCACGCACTGCGGTGGCGCCGAGTTCGACCGCGGACAGCGCCGCAAGCGTGCCCTGAAAACTGCCGATGGCCGTGCGCGTGGCGCCGACGATGACCACCTCGCGCGCCCTCATGCGGATGGCTCCAGTTTCATTTCCGGTACGTCCGCCGGCACCACCAGCTTTCCAGCCGTGCGTGCCCGGATTTCCTCGATGCTTACCCCTGGCGCGCGTTCACGCAGCACGAACGCGCCATCCTGTATCTCGAGATAGGCCAGGTCTGTGAGCACGCGCCGGATGCAGGCGCGTCCGGTCAACGGCAGGTTGCAACGCGGCAGCAGCTTGGATTCCCCGTCTTTCGCCGCGTGCATCATCATCACGATGATGTTGCTGGCACCGGCCACGAGGTCCATGGCGCCGCCCATGCCCTTCACGAGCTTGCCCGGAATCATCCACGAGGCGATGTTGCCTTCCACATCGACTTCGAACGCGCCCAGCACGGTGAGGTCGACATGCCCGCCGCGGATCATCGCAAAAGATTCATCCGACGAAAAGAATGCCGCGCCGGGCAGGGCGGTCACGGTCTGCTTGCCGGCGTTGATCAGGTCGGCGTCCGCTTCGGCCGCCGTGGGAAAGGGGCCCATGCCCAGAAGCCCGTTCTCGGATTGCAGCATCACGTCCATGCCCCGGGGCACGTGGTTGGCCACCAATGTGGGAATGCCGATGCCGAGGTTCACGTAGTAGCCGTCGCGCAGCTCGCGTGCCACGCGGCGGGCCATCTGGTCTCTTGTCAGTGCCATGTCTATCCCTGCCGCGTGGTGAGCTGTTCGATGCGTTTCTCGAACCTGCCCTGGATCAGGCGATCCACGTAGATGCCCGGGGTGTGAATGTGATCGGGATCGAGCTGGCCGGGCGCCACGATCTCTTCGACCTCCACCACGGTGATGCGTCCGGCGGTCGCCGCCGCCGGATTGAAATTGCGCGCGGCGTGCCGGTAGACCACGTTGCCGTACCAGTCGGCCTTCCAGCCTTTGACCAGCGCGAAATCGGCGGTCAGTGAATGCTCGAGGATGTACTGCCGGCCGCCGATCTCGCGCACTTCCTTGCCTTCGCCCACCGGCGTGCCATGTCCCGTGGCGGTGAAAAACGCGGGAATGCCGGCGCCGCCGGCGCGGATCTTCTCCGCCAGCGTGCCCTGCGGGGTGAGTTCCACCTCGAGCTCACCGGCCAGCATCTGGCGCTCGAATTCCGCGTTTTCGCCGACATAGGAGGCAATCACCTTGCGCACCTGCCGATTGCCCAGCAGCACGCCCAGGCCGAAGCCATCCACGCCGCAGTTGTTGGAAATCACGGTGAGATCGCGCACGCCGCGGCGGCCCACCTCGGCGATGAGGTTCTCGGCAATGCCGCACAGGCCGAAACCTCCCGCCACCACGGTCATGCCGTCGGCTATGCCCTCCAGGGCCTGTCCGTAGTCCGCAACCCGTTTGTCGAAGCCCCGCATGTTCTGTCCTCCTGCCCGGCCATCCTCCGCCCTGCGCCATCCATTTGTGAAGTTGGATTTTCCTCTGTATTGATAAGCGTTCTAAAATAATGCTCCATGACCCCACGCCAGCTGCAGGCCTTCGTGACGGTGGCGCAGACCCTGAGCTTCGTGCGCGCGGGCGAGCTGCTGCATCTTTCCCCGCCGGCGCTGAGCCTGGCGATCCGCAATCTGGAGCGCGAGCTCGGGGGCGCGCTGCTCAGCCGTTCCACGCGGCAGGTGCGACTGACGCCAGAAGGTGCCGAACTGCTGCCCCATGCCATCCAGCTCATGGGCGACTGGGCTTCGGTGCGCGACCGGGTGCGGCAGCGCTTCACCTTGCAGCGGGGTCACGTGGCGATCGCGGCCATGCCCTCGTTCGCGGGCAGCGTGCTGCCAGAAATCCTCAGCGAATTCCGTCGCCGTCATCCGCGCGTGGAGATCACGGTACACGATGTGATCAACGAACAGGCCGCGGAGATGGTGGCCGCCGGCCGCGTGGAGCTGGCCTTCGGGTTCGAGCCGGTCGGCGAACCGGCGGTGGCGTTTCGCCGGCTCTGGGTCGAACGCTTCGTTGCCATCGTGCCGCGCGATGCGCAGGTGACTGGAACGGCGATCCGCTGGTCGCAGCTGCTGGAGCTGCCTTTCATTACCTTGCAGCGGCCTTCCTCCACGCGGCGCCTGTTCGAGGATTCGCTGGCGCAGCAGGACCAGAAACTGTCCGTGGCGCTGGAAACCCACCAGCTTTCCACCGTGATCCAGATGGTGGCCGCGGGATTGGGCGCGAGCGTGCTGCCCTCGATGCTGGCGCGCCAGTCGGTGCAAAGCGGCGCGCGCGTGCTGCAGCTACGCAAGCCCGCGATCAGTCAGGCAGTGGGCATGATGAGCCGGCGCGAGCAGGAGCTCTCGATGGCCGCGGCGGCCCTGGTGCGCTGTGCCCAGCGCGCTACGCGGGGTCGCGACGCCGCTGCGTAAACGCGATCACCGTCAGCGAAGCCACGGACACGGCGGCCGGCACGCAGAACAGCGACATGATCGATGTCTCCTCGATGCCCAGCGTCAATGCGGATCCAATGAGCACCGGCGCCACCAGCGTGCCGACGCGTCCCACGCTCTTGCTCCAGCCGATTCCCGTGGCGCGCAGGCTGGCGGGGTAATACATGGCCAGCACCACGTTGATGCCGCCGTATGCGCCCAGGAAGAAAAATCCGCAAATCGCCAGCAAGATCATCAAGGTGGTGGCCGGCGCCGATGCCAGCACCTCGCCGATCACGAAGAGCAGCACCGCCGCGATGGCCAGGAATGAAATCAGCGTCCGCATCGCGCCCCAGCGATCGATCAACAGCCCCACGCCCAGTGCGGAGATGATTCCACCCAGCGAGAAGATCGAGATCGACAGCGCGGCAAAACGCGGGTCGCGACCGACCTCGACCAGCAGCGTGGGCAACCACGACACCAGGCAGTAGCTGATGGTCAGCATCGAGATGAACAGCAGCCACAGCATCAGCGTGCCCAGCAGGTAGCGAGGCCCGAGGATCAGCAAAGGGGAGGGCCTGCCGGCGCGGCCCGCCTGCGAAGCCGGCTCTTCTGATGGCGGCTCGCGCAGATACATCGCGCCCAGCAGCGTGGTGGCCAGGCAGGCCAGGCCTGCCGCCACCATGGCCATGCGCCATCCCCCGAAATTCTCGAATGCCGTCGCGACCACGCCGGCCAATGTGGCGCCGAGTCCGTAGCCGGTGAAAAGCACCATGATGGCCAGGCCGCGCCGGGTGGGTGGTGCCGCGGCCGTGACCAGTGCCAGGCAGCTCGGCAGGCAGCCGCCCAGGAAAAAGCCGGTGATCAGCCGCCAGGTGAACAGGCTGGTCGGGCCCTGTGCCAGTGCATTCGCGGCCTGGGCCAGCCCGAATCCCAGCAGGCACAGCAGCACCACGCGGCGTTGCCCCGCGCGCGAGGTCACCAGCGGCACCACCACCAGACCGATGCACTGGCCCAGCAGATTGGCCGAAAAAATCGGACCCAGCTGAGCATTCGTCACCGCGAGCGAGGCGGCGATCTGTGGTGCCAGCGGTCCCAGCAGCGAATGAATCAGGCCATCGAGCAGATAGACCAGCGCGCAGATTCCGATCAGGAGCCTGGACACTCAGTAACTCACCGGTGTCAGCAGCGGCTCGCCCGCGAAGTACCGGCGAAGGTTCTCGCCAAGCTGGCCGAACATGGCGCTGCCGGCTTCCTGCGTGTAACCGGCCAGGTGCGGGCTGAGCACCACATTGTCCAGTGCCTTCCAGCGCGAGACGTCGGGAGGTTCGCAGTCGAATACATCGAGCGCCGCGCCGGCAATGGCATGCTGTTCCAGCGCCTGTAGCAGCGCGGCTTCATCCACCAGCATGCCCCGCGACACATTCACCAGCACAGCCTCCGGACCCAGCGCATGCAGTATCGCCGCGTCGATCTGGCGCGCGTTCTCGGGGCTGGCGCGCGTGGCGACGAACAGCACGTCACTGTCGCGGGCGAGATCGAGCAGGCTCGCCGCGCGCGGCCACGCGGCCTCTGGCTTGGCATGCGGCCCCCACCAGCTCACGGACAGGCCCAGCGCTTCAGCGCGGCGCGCGATGTGTTCCCCGATACGGCCCAGGCCGACGATGCCGGCGCGACGGCCGCGCAGGGATGGCCTGGGCACCAGGCCGTCGCGCCAGCCGCCCGCGCGCACCCGTTGATCCGACGCCGGAATGCGGTGCCACCACGCCAGCAGTAGCGCAATGGCGTGATCGGCCACATCGTGCGCATTCACGCCGGCAGCCGTGGTCAATGCGATGCCGCGCGAGCGCAGCAGTGCGACATCGATTCCACCGTAACCAGTGGAAAAGCAGGCGACCAGCTTCAGATTCGGCAGCGATGCGACCAGCCCGCTGTCCAGTGTCTCGCCGGTGACGATGACCTCGATGTTTTCAGCCGAGCCACTGCCTTGCGACAGATCCGCCGGGGTCACGAGCGTATGGCCGCCATTCCATTGCGCGCTGCGCGCCATCAGCAGCGGACTGGCGACGAGCACGATGGATGGCATTGTCTGTCAGATGCCGAAGCGGGTGCGGGCTTCAGCCACCGTGGCCGGCTCGAGGCCATAGAGGGCCGCGATCCGTACGGCGGCGCGCACCATGTCGCTGTTGTCCTGCGCCACGCTGCCATCCGGCAGGTGGATGCCATCCTCGAAGCCCACGCGCACCAGATCGCATCCCAGCGAAAGACCCAGCGTGACAATGCGGAACATGTCGCGGCCCGTCGCCGTCACGCCCCAGATGGCGCGGGGAAACAGCCGCTGCCCCTCGTCGATATTGAAGAGCACGTTGCGCGCGATGGGCGGCGTGGCGCCAAACCCGCCGCCGTGCAGCAACCACATATTGTCGCGGTGCCGGTCGAACAGGCCTTCGTTCGCGTAGCGCAACAGCCGATGCAGCGAGCTGGCCTCGACGATTTCATACTCCAGCGCCGAGCCTTTCGCGTAGACCGCCTGGATGGTCTGTCGCAACAGGGCGGGAGAATTCACATACGGCACTTCTTCCGGATATCCACCCTCCGGGTTATGGAAATCCGCCGAGCCGCCGGCGATCCCGAACAGATCCTGCGGCGGATCCAGATCGAGAAGGCCCAGGCGTTCCTGGTCGGTGGGCCAGATGAACTGGCCTGTCGCGGGGTCCCGGCGCACACCGATGCCATTGGTGGTCTGGATCAGAACCGGGGAGCGGGCGCGGATCTGGCGGATGATCTCGCCGTAAACGCGGCGGTCACCGGTGTTCCTGCCCTGCGGATCGCGCGCGTGGACATGGACCATTGCCGCGCCGGCGGCGTGGCATCGCGCCGCGGCATCGCCTATTTCGGCGGGTTGTTTGGGAACAATGGCTCCGTCCCGATCCTGTTGCATGCCGCCGTTGATGGCGACCGTGATGATGACCTTGTTGCCTGCGAGCATGACCTACCCAGCGGTGCCGATATCAGGGCGGCAGCGTACTGCGCCAGCGGCCTGCCACTTGTCCTCTTGCGACAGGACAGGCGGTGGCCCCAACATCCGACAGCCTGTTTCCCGCATGGGAGCGGATGGCAAGAGGGCGGCATGTCGCAGATCACTCGCATTTCAGGCTGGCGCACATCGACGGCCACGGGTGTCCTGTACGAAGGATTGCTGGCGGCGCTGGGAACCGAGGAGTTCGGCTCGACGGTGCGCGATGCGGTGCTTTCGCTGGCGGGTGGGGCGCGGCGCATCTATCTGTTTGAAGCGACCGGCAGCAAGGACACCTCGCTGCAGTATTACTTCGGCGAGCCGGGGCTGGTCGAGCTGTTCCCCGCCTACCGGCAAATGTACCTGCGGCAGGATCCGATATTCGATGCCTATCGCGCGGCGCCGGCCTACAGCGACGTGGCGATTCAGCGCGTGCGGCCTTCGCACATCCCGTCACTGGCATTTCGCCGCCAGATCTTCGAGGAGCCCGGCATCATCGAGCGCTTCTCGGTCATCCAGCGCGGAACCGACACATGGCGCGTGATGAACGTGGCGCGTCATGTCAGCGACGGGCCGCTCTCGGACGAGCAGATCGAAGCCCTCATCGCGCTGGCATGCCTCGTCCTGCCGATGTTGCCGCGCAACCGTGCGACACAACCGGCGGCGCCGCCGCTGACCGTGGCACAACTGGAAGGGCGGTTCGGGCGGCAGTTCGGCAACCTCACGCAGCGCGAGTTGCAGGTCTGCGCGCGCGCCGCGGCGGGCATGAGCGTGGCATCGACGGCCGAGAATCTGGGCATCGCCCGGACCTCGGTGCTCACCTACCGCCAGCGCGCGTATCAGCGGCTGGGCGTTTCCAGTCCCATCGAGCTCAGCGCGCTGGTTGCGCATTGATGGCGCGCCCGTCGGGCGCCACGCACCGGCGGCGTGCGTGCCTTCCTCCCTGGGATATTATTTCCGTATAGTAGGAATATCATGGGCGCGCCCATGCAATCGCAGACATCGGAAGTGGAATCGACTATGACCCGCACCTCGCGACGTGAAGTTCTGTTGTGGCTGGCCGCGACCGGAGTCCCGCTGCCAGCATGGGCCGAAGCGCAGCCCAAGCTGCTGCCGGTCGACACGCCGGGCCTCGATCACCTGGACGTGGCGGTGCCCGATGTGGAGAAGAGCACCCGCTTCTACATGGGGCTGTTGCGCACCACCGTGCATGCCCAGCCGTTTCGTGGCGGCTTCCGCTATTTCGTGCTGCTGGGTCCGCTGCCCGAGAGCCGGGCCGTGGGCTATATCGCCGTCGGCCAGGCCAACAATCGCCCCACGGGTATCGGCCATTTCTGCACATCGGTCGCCGACTGGCGGCGCGACAGCGCGCAGATCTTTGCGCAGATGAAGGAGAAATTCGCCGCCGCGCGATTCGGCACGTTCCCGGGCGGCGGTGGTTTCGGCGGCACCTTCAACGATCCCGACGGCATCGAAATCCAGTTCCTGCCATCACCGGACACGCTGGTTACGGCGGCCGTTCCTTCCGACATCGTGCCCTGGAACCAGGGCCTGGTGACGCCGCACTGTCTCGAGTACGTGCAGGTGCGGGTCAGCGACCTGGATCGGGCGCTGGACTTCTACCGTCTGCTTTACGGCAAGGAAAGTTCGCGCGGCAAGCATGAGGCGACGTTCAAGTTCCGCGGTGGAACGCGATTGACGCTGGCCCGCACGGCTTATGAATACGGCAGCGCTAAGCCGCAGATCGAGCGATTCGGCATCCGGGTGGATGCATTCGACAAGGCAGCCGTGGCAACCGCCGTCGGATCGCTGGGCGGCAAGGTCAGCGGCGGCGAAGGTGCCGCGCTGCGCGTTCAGGACATCGATGGAATCGAGTTCGATCTGGTTCCCGGCTGATTCATGGAGCACGGCTGTTGAAATCAGGATCGCGTCGGATGGTGTACCTGCTGGCACTGGCCTTGCCCGTGCTGTCCGGCGCGGCCGAGCCCGGCTCCACGCGGCAAAAGCTGGTGAATCGCTACTGCCTCGACTGTCACAACGCCACGGATTGGGCAGGTGGCCTGGCGCTGGACATCCAGGACACGGCGCATGTCGCCGGCGACGCGAAGATATGGGAAAGCGTGGTCCGCAAGGTCAGGGCGGGCATGATGCCGCCCGGTGGCAAGCCCCGTCCGTCACGCGAGGACATGCGGGCGTTTGCATCCGGCATAGAACACGATCTGGATCGCGCCGCCGCGGCGCATCCGGTGATTGCCGCCGCGGGTGTCAGGCGGCTGAACCGCGCGCAATACGCGAATGCCGTACGCGATCTGCTGGGTCTGGAAATCGACGTCAGTACATCGCTGCCGCCCGACGATGTCGCGCATGGCTTTGACAATGGCGAGGCGCTGGGCAGTTCCCCGGCGCTGATCGAAGCCTACGTCAACACCGCGTTGCGCGTGAGCCGCCGCGCGGTGGGCGATCCCACCGTCCAGACAGCACAGCACGAATTCCGCGCGCCCGGCGGCCCCAGCCAGGCGAAGCATGTCGAAGGTCTGCCGCTGGGCACGCGCGGCGGCCTGACCGTGCGAAATGAATTTCCGCTGGATGCGCAATACGAGATCCGTGTCGTGGGCGGGCGTCTGCCGTTCGCCGCTCCAGCGGATCAGCGCCAGCCGCGCGTACAGCTGTTGCTGGATGGTGCGCCCCTGCCGCTGAAAGACGGCAAGGTGCGCCTGAAGATCACGGCTGGTCCACATACTCTCGGGGCCGCGGTGGTCGACGATGAGCGCGGCGCCGGGGTCGATGACCTGTTCATCGGCTCGACGCCACGCGGTGGCGTGCAAAGCATCATCGTGCTGGGACCGTACGCACCGTCGGGCGTGGGGGACACGCCGGGTCGACGTGCCGTGTTCAGCTGCCATCCGGCGGCGCCGGCCGATGAAGAGCAATGCGCCCGGACCATCGTTCATCGGCTGGCAGCCCGCGCTTTCCGGGTGCCGGCGCTGGACGATGCCGCGGTCGAGGGGCTGATGGCCTTCTATCGCGACGGCAGGCACCTCGGCGGATTCGAGACCGGCATCCAGCAGGCCCTGGCACGCATCCTCGTGGATCCGCGATTCCTGCTGCGAACCGGAGAGCCCGCGCCATCGAAGGACGTAGCCCTCGCATCGCGTCTCGCATTCCTGCTCTGGAGCAGCATTCCCGACGAAGCACTGCGGTCCGCCGCGGCGCGTGGCCAGCTGTCGCAGCGCAGCGGGCTCGAACGTCAGGTACGCAGGATGCTCGCCGATCCTCGTGCCGACGCTCTGGTGGAGCAGTTCGGTGAGCAATGGTTGCAACTGCGGCTGCTGGATTCGGCCACGCCGGAGGTCGGCGGCTTCGATGATGGCCTGCGCCAGTCGATGCGGCAGGAGACGCGGGCCTTCCTTTCATCCGTGCTGCTCGAGGACCGCAGCGTGCTCACGCTGCTGGATGCGGATTACACCTTCCTCGATGAAAGGCTGGCGCAGCATTACGGCATAGCCGGCGTACGCGGCAGCCAGCTGCGCAAGGTGAAGCTGGGGCCGCAGGATCCGCGGCGCGGCATCCTGGGTCAGGGCAGCGTGCTGACACTCACGTCGGTGGCCAATCGCACTTCACCGGTGTCGCGCGGAATATGGGTGCTGGAAAACCTCATGGGCGCGTCGCCGCCGCAGCCACCGGCAAACGTGAACACGAATCTCGACGGACAGAATTTCGAGACGCCACAGGGACCGATGCCGGTGCGCCAGCGTCTGGAACTGCACCGCAGGAGTCCTGCGTGCGCGTCCTGCCACCAGATCATGGATCCGCTCGGGCTTTCACTGGAGAATTTCGATCTCGTCGGGCGCTGGCGCACGCAGGAGAGCGGCTCACCCATCGATGCCAGCGGCCGGCTGATCGATGGCCGGCAGATCAACGGGCCTGCCAGTCTGCGCGCCGCGATGCTGGCCGAGCCTGAACAGTTCGTCTCGGCCTTTGCGCAGCGCTTGCTGGCTTTCGCTTTGGGACGGGGCATCGAATACCAGGATATGCCGGCGGTACGCGAGATCGTCCGCCGCGCGCGGCGGGAAGACTATCGCTTCTCGGCGTTGCTGCTGGGTGTGGTGGAAAGTGCGCAGTTTCTTGAAAGAAGCGGGAGTAGATGATGCATTTCATTACACGCAGGCACTTGCCGCGTCGGTTGTTCCTGCGCGGTGCCGGTGCGGCACTGGCGCTGCCTCTGCTCGAATCCATGACGCCGGCCTTGGCGGCGGCCCCTGTGGCGCGCGTGCGCCTGGCGGCGATGTATTTCCCGCATGGCGCAACCATGGACAAGTGGACACCGGCGGGGCAAGGTCAGGGCATCGCCTTCAGTGAGATCCTGCAACCGCTGGAACCTTTCCGTCGCCACATCAATGTGGTCTCCGGTCTTTCGTTGCCGCTGGCTTACGGCGATGACGCCTCCGCGGGCGCCAATCACACACGCGCTTCGGCCTGTTTT
>Ga0164241_10001766_pt1 | contig 25387 bp, 19 predicted proteins | sample OricomyardsoilBY_FD_108780 | JGI IMG/M metagenome (GOLD analysis project Ga0164241, IMG submission 108780) | Backyard soil microbial communities from Emeryville, California, USA - Original compost - Back yard soil (BY) | ecosystem: Environmental > Terrestrial > Soil > Unclassified | place: USA... | reverse complement strand
TTCATCGTCGGCATTCCGCTGTTCTACAACGTCGGCTTCGTGCTGCTGGTGCCGCTGGTATTCGCGCTGGCCGCGCAGACGCGCCTGTCGCCCATCTATCTGGCGGTGCCGCTGCTGGCGGCGTTGTCCGTCACGCATGGCTTCCTGCCACCGCATCCTTCACCCACCGCCATCGTGCCGCAGTTTCATGCGGACATGGGCCAGACCATCCTGCTGGGACTGATCGTCGCGGTGCCCGCGATGATCATCGCCGGGCCGCTGCTGGCGCGCTTCCTGCGCAATGTGCCATCGCGCCCGCTGGCCGCGTTTCAGGTGGCACCGGTGGCCGAAGAGGCTTTGCCGAAAGCCTCCACCAGCTTCATCGTCGCGCTGTTGCCCATCGCACTCATCGCGGCGGCCTCGCTGTCTGCCTACGGCCTTGCCCCGGATTCGCCGCTGCGCCCGTGGCTGGCACTGGCCGGCAATCCGCTGGTGGTCATGCTGGTGGCGTTGCTGGTGGCGGTGTGGGCGCTGTGTCCCGGCAAGGATCTGCGCAAGGTTGCTGCCGGCCTGGGCTCGGCCATTGGCGACATCGCGCCGGTACTGCTGATCATCGCCGGCGCCGGCGCGCTGAAGCAGGTGTTCGTCGATAGCGGCATCGACGGAAAACTCGCCACCGTGATGCACGCGTCAGCGGTGAATCCGCTGATTCTGGGATGGTCCACCGCGGCCCTGATCCGGGTGTGCCTGGGCTCGGCCACGGTCGCCGGCCTCACGGCCGCGGGCGTGCTGGCGCCGCTGGTGGCGGCAAACCCCGCCATCAATCCCAACCTGATGGTGCTGGCGGTGGGCGCGGGCAGCGTGTTCTGCTCGCATGTCAACGACTCCGGCTTCTGGATGTGCAAGGAGTACTTCAACCTGAGCATGAAGGACACATTCCGCACCTGGACGCTCATGGAATCGCTGGTTGGCATCGTGGGGTTGGTGGGCGTGCTGGTCCTCGACGTATTCGTCTGACGCCTCAGGCGTTGCCCCATTCGCGCATCAGATTGTGGTACAGCGCAGTGAGCTGCAGCACCGACTCCTGCGACGCGGATTCCGCCGTCAGCGCCTGAATGGTTTTGTCGAGGTCGAACAACATGCGCCGCCGGCCGGCTTCGCGCACCAGGCTTTCGATCCAGAAGAATGAGGCGAGGCGTTCGCCACGGGTAACGGCTGTCACCTGATGCACGGTGGTGGCCGGATACAGGATCAGGTCGCCCGCGGGCAGCTTGATCCGCTGAATGCCCGCATCGCCTTCGATGACCAGTTCGCCGCCGTCGTAGTCCGCGGGCTGGCTCAGAAACAGCGTCGCCGCAAGATCGGTGCGCACGCGCACCGGGCTGCCGGCCACCGGCCGGATGCTGCCGTCGATGTGTCGACCATAGGATTGTCCGCCAGCGTGACGATTGAAAAGTGGCGGCACGATCCTCGCCGGCAGCGCGGCCGACATGAACTGCGCATTGCGTTCGACCGCAGACAGGAGCACCTCGCCAAGGCGGCGGGCGAGGGGATGATCTTCACGCAGCTGCTGGTTGTCCTTCACCTGCGCCGAAAGGTGGCCCGCTGTGGCACGCCCGTCGGTCCAGTCCGCCCGTTGCAGATCCTGGCGAAACTGTGCCGCCTGATCTGGCGCGAGAACGCCCGGGATGTGCAGCATCATGCGTCAGTAGTGAAAAGTGACGCTCAACCGGCCCGACCGGCCTTCGCCGGGTATCACGTGCGCATTGTGCAGCTGGTCGAGGTAGTACTTGTTAGTGAGGTTGTCCACGTTCAATTGCACGGATACCTGTTGCGAAGGTTCGTACCTGGCCATCGCCGCGAGCGTGGTGTATCCGGGCGCCACCTCGTAACCGGCCGCGGTGTTCTGTCCCAGCCGACTCGAGACAGACAGCACGCCGGCGCCGACTTCGAAGGCCGGATGGAATCGATACGTGGTGAACATCGACAGTGTGTTGCGCGGCGTGGCCACCAAAGGCCGGCCCACCAGAGGGCCACCCGGGGAACTGCGCGTGGTTTCGCTGTCGAGATAGGTGTAACCGGCGCGCATCTGCCACCGGCCCGTGATCTGCCCGGCTGCCTCGATTTCAGCGCCGCGAACCTGCTGGTTGCCCCCCAGCGTATTGAAGCCGGGCAGTGTGGGATCCGGAACACGCGCGTTGATCTTCTCGAGCTTGAACAGCGCGCCGCTGAGCAGCAGCCGATCGCCGGCCAGGCTCCACTTGCTGCCGACTTCATAGTTACGGCTCTTCTCGGCATCCAGATCCAGATTTGCCTGCCCCACCGCGCGACCGGATGAGATCAGCGATTCAATGCCTTCCGCGGAAGGGTTGAACGAATTGCCATAGCTTGCATAGAGGCTGCCATTGGCCGCGGGCTTGAAGACCACGGCGCCGCGGAAACTGAATCCCTGTGTCAGGTTGTCCACTTGGGTGAGGGCGGCGACGGTGCCTGTCGCGGTATAGCCTGTGCTGCGGTAGCCGGCATCGAAGCGATCCCAGCGCACGCCGGCCATAAGTTGCCAGCGACTGCCGAAGTCCAGCGTATCCAGCACATACGCGGCCAGCGTATCCGCAACCGTTTTCGCGTCCAGACGTCGATAGCTCAGCGCATACGAATAGCCATTGTCCACCGGATTGGCGAGATTGGTGGTGGGGACGCCAGTGTTCGTCACGTAGGTGGGTTGAGGCGATTCGCGCCCGATCTCGAAGCCGGTGACCAGCGCGTGCGCGACGCCGCCCGTCGAGAAACGCGCGATCAGGTCGGTCTGGTTCTGCCAGAACGTGTCGGTGCTGAAACCCTCGAATTCATTGCGGTTGACGCTGATCGCGGTGAGAGGCGTGCTCGAGGCAGTGCCCGCGGGAATGACGGCCTCGGTGTAACGAAAGCGGCGCGTATCGTGCGAGTACCTCGCCCTGGAGCTGAGCAGCAGCGACGGACTGAACTCATGCTCGAATCGCGCGGACAGCAGATTCACTTCGGTCTTCAGATAGTCGCTGGCAAATCCGTAGTAGTTGTCGCGCTTCACCGGCGCGGGCCGGCCCGCGAACCAGGGGATGCCATAGTCCGGCACGCCGTCGTCTTCCTGGTGAAGATACGACAGCGTCAGTCGCGTGGGCGTGCCCAGACCCAGCGCGAGACTGGGCGCCACGCCCCAGCGGTCGTTGTTCGCGGTGTCGCGGCCGGCCGGCTCGGTATGGTCGTACATCAGGTTCAGGCGCAAGGCGCCACCGGCGCCAAGGCTTGAAACCGGCGAGTTCATGTCCAGCGTGGCGCGCCGGACATCCGCGGTGCTCACGATGCCGGTGCCGGAGAAGTGCGCCATCAACGAGGGTTGCTTGGTCACCTGATTGATGACGCCGCCCGTCGAGCCGCGGCCAAACAGGATGGAGGCCGGTCCCTTCAATACCTCGACGCCCTGGGCATTGAACGCGTCGCGGTAGTAGTAGCCGTAGTCACGCTGTCCATCGACGAACATGTCGTTGCGCGTGAGAAAGCCGCGCAGATAGATGTTGTTGCCCTGAAAACTGGTTTCGCCGGCGCCGAGCGTGATGCCGGGGACGGTGCGCAGGGCATCGTTCAGATTGGTCACCGCGCGGTCCTGCAGCTCCGCCTGCGTGACCGTGGTGATCGACTGCGGCGTGTCGACGATGGGCTGGGTCAGCTTGTCGAGCGACGGTTCGGTGACGAGATAGTCCTTGACGCGATCGCCCTTGACGATCACCTGATCCAGGGCCGTTCTGGATGGCCCGCTTTCGGCTGCCAACGCAGCGGGGGCGGCGAGAGTCGCCAATGCGGCGTAGAGGCCCGCCTTGTCGCCCATTCGGATTGGCATGGATCGCACCCCCTGAACTGACTGTTTATCGGTATCGTCAGGGATAGTAATGCAAATCTTTCGCATTCGCATGCGCAGATGATGTATGAGAGGCTAGCCGTGCGCGACGCAATGCGCTCCTTACGTCGTTACTTGCCGGGCAGCGCGAAGACGACCAGCGAAATTTCCGTCTTCGGTTCAGACAGTTCGGGCACCAGTCCACGACTGTAGGTGCCCAGGTGACTGCCCTCGCCGCTGACCACGGCGACGTACTGCCGGCCACCCACCGCGTAAGTCACCGGCGTGGACTCCGCCGCGGCGGGCAGGGGTGTCTGCCACAGCACCGCGCCGCTGCTCTGGTCGAAGGCGCTGAACTTGCGGCCCAGATCGGAGATGAACACCACGCCGCCCGCGGTGGCCAGCAGCGAGCTGGCCATGGGCAGGCGCTGACGATGCGTCCACATCACGCGCCGCGTGTTCAGATCGATGGCCATCACGCGTCCCAGGTTGCCGTCGCTGTCCGGGCGGAAACGCGGTGTGAAGCGGATGTCGGTGCCGCCATTGGCCGTTTCCTTCGGGCCGCGTGGCTGATACGTGTATTCGGCGCAGGATTCCAGCATCTCGACGAACAGGACGCCGCTGTTCGGGTTCAGTGATGTGGCGGGCCAGTTGCGCGCGCCCAGATTGCTCGGGCACAGCAGCAGCGGCTTGCCACGCACCGGCTCCAGTTCCACGTTGACGCGCTTGTCGCCTGAGGTGGAATCGATGCCTGCGAAGAGATTGGTCAGGCCGGTGTCCTGCGCGAACAGGAATTTTCCCGTGGCCGCGTCCATGGCTTCGAAAATCGCGGCCTTGCCGCCAGTGACCACCGCGCGTTTCGCGCTCGCGCCGCTGCCCAGCGTCACCACGGTGCGCTCGAAGGCCCAGTCCTGATCCCACACATCGCGTCGATGGTGCTGGTGATACCACACCAGCTCGCCGGTCTCAGGTCGCAGCGCCAGCGTGGCATTGGTGAACAGGCCATCGTTCTTCGTGACACTGCTGGCGCCCGCGCGCGGCTCCAGCAGCGTGGCCGTGTTGTAGGTATTGCCCACGCCGAAGTAGGCGAGATTCAGCGTCGGATCGTAACTGCCGGTAGTCCACACGCCGCCGCCGAAGCGTTCTTCGACGGGCGCGTCGTTCCACGAATCACCGCCCGGCGAGCCCGGACGCGCCACGGTGTAGAAGCGCCAGCGTTCCTCGCCGGTGACCGCATCGAGGCCGACGATGAAACATCCGCCCTTGTTGGTCAGGCCCAGGCTGGCACCGATCATCACCACGCCGCGTGCCACCAGCGGACCGCTGCTGAGCTGCAGGCCACCATTGGGTGCGCCGTTGATGGCGTGATCCCACAGGATCTTGCCGCTGCGCGTATCCAGCGCCAGCAGATGTCCATCGGAGGTCGGCACGAGCAGCGAGTGACCGTACAGCGCCACGGACTTCGACTGCTTGCGCTGCCCACCATATTCGGATGACTGACGGCGGGCTTCGGATGGCCGCCGGCCATCGCTTTGCGCGCGCGCAGAATTCGGACGCGCGAATTCGCGTTCGTATCGCCACAGCGGCTTGCCGGTGGCAGCCTCGACGGCCTGCACCCCCGAGCCGCTGAACACGAACAGCACGCCGTCGTGTACCAACGGCGTGATTTCGTTGCTGCTCGGATCGAGCGGCAGACTCCACACTTTCTGCAGCTGGCGCACATTGCCGCGATCGATCTGCTTCAGCGGACTGAAGCCCGTGGCATCGAAGGTGCGGCGCCACATCAGCCAGTCCGCGTCGGGTGGAGCGGCCAGCATGGCTTCGGTCACCGGGCGCAACGCCTCGAGTTTGCGCGCCAGCTCGGCGGAAAGAGGCTTCTGCTTGACGGCAGTGGCTGTTGAGGTTTCGGCCACGACGGGCTGCGCAACTGCGATGGTCGGCGGTCCCTCGAGATTCGCCTTCACCAGAAATGCCATCAGATCCGGATAGGCTTCGGCTTTCACCACGCCCGCACCCTTGGGCGGCATGGTGTTTCGCATCTGCGTGAGAAATTCCGCCGGCGCCTTGCCGCGCCAGTGGCTCATGAAGGTTTCACCCACCAGCGTCGGGGCAAACGGACTGCCTTCGAGCCTGGGACCGTGACAGGCGATGCAGCTCTGCGCATACGCCACCTGACCGGCATCGGCGTTGCCGCCCGGCGCATCGCTGCCAGTGAAGAGGCTCTGCGCGGCGGCGTGGCGGCCGGCAAGGATCGCAAGGACTGTCAGCAGGGCATATCTGGGCGACATGGAATTTCGCTATTTGAAGTCGATCCTGGCGTTCGGCGCAATTTTATAGCGCATTCTTCCGCGCCACAGTTGCACACGCCGGCAGTGCGGTCTCATGATCCGGCACCCCGCTGGTTCAAAATGTGAACCAGGGAACCTTTCACTGACTTCAGAGGTGTTGCCGTGGCATCCGGGTTTTCCCGACGTCAATTGCTTGGCCTGGCCGCGGCGGCACCATGGCTCGCAACGCTTGCCACTGCCGCTGAACAGACCCGTGCACCGATCCGCCAGGGTCGTCTGAAACAATCCATCATGTCGACGGTGTGGGGACAGGGCAATCCGCTTACACCCAAAGAGCGCCTGGAGGTGCTGTCGCGGATGGGCTTTGCGGGCATGGACCTGCCGGGCCGCGAAGAGCTGCCCATGCTGGCCGACTATGGTCTGGTGCCGACGCTCATGGTGGGCGGCGGCGGCTCGATGCAGAACGGGCTCATCCGCAAGGAACTGCACAACCAGATCGTCGAGGGCACGCATGCCGGCATCGACAACGCGGCGAGCGCGGGCTGTGTGAATCTGTGCGTGTTCCCCGGCGAACGTCGTGGCATGTCCAGAGAAGAGGGCGCCGAGCACGCCATCGAAGTGCTCAAGCGCATCGCCCCCTATGCGGAACAGAAGAACGTCAATGTCTGCATGGAGATCACCAACTCGAAGGTGGCCAACGACCGGCGCACCGACCAGGTGTTCGACGACATCAACTGGGGTTTCAAGGTCTGTCGCGCCGTGAACTCGCCGCGGGTGAAGATTCTGTACGACATCTACCACGTGCAGATCATGAACGGCGATGTGGTGCGCACGCTCAAAGACAATCTGGACCTGTGCTGCCACATCCATGTGGCCGGCGTGCCCACGCGCGCCGAGATCGACGATACGCAGGAACTGAACTATCACTACATCGCGCGGCAGATCGCCGACATGGGTTATCAGGGCTACGTGGCGCACGAATGGCGACCCACGGCCGGAAGAAATCAATTGCTGAGTCTGGCCACCTGTTTCGATATTCTGGTGGTCTGAGAAAAGAAGGGGTAAGGGATCATGAACAGGCGGTTGCTCGCGGGACTTTCACTGGCTCTTCTCACGTTCGCTGGAATGTCGCTGGCCCAGGCTCCCGCGCCGGGCGGCAAGCGGGCTTACCCGGATGGTTTCATTTCCGGCCGCGTGATGAACGGCACCCAGCCTGAAGCCGGGGTGTGGGTCATTGCCGAAACCAAGGAAACCAACACCCCCTTCGTCAAGATCGTGGTGACCGACGATCAGGGCCGCTACACCCTGCCGCAGCTGCCCAATGCCACCTACATGGTGTGGGTGCGCGGTTATGGTCTGGCGGATTCCGCCAAGGTCAAAGGCCGACCGGGCGACACCAACCTCGAGCTCAAGGCCGTAACCGCCAAGAATGCGCAAGAAGCTGCCCAGGTATATCCCGGCGATTACTGGCTGTCGCTGCTCGATGTGCCGGCCGCCAGCAACTTCCCCGGCACCGGCGGCGCATCCGCCGGTGGCAATGGCTTTCAGCCGGGCATCCTCAGTCAGGACGACTGGATGCATCGCTTCAAGAAGGACTGCAACTTCTGCCATCAGCTTGGCAACCACATCACGCGCACGCTGACGCACATGGATTTCGCCAAGCTGGGATTCAAGAACGACGAGGATGCCTGGGTGTGGCGCACGTCGCTGGGCTCCCGTGGAACCAGCATGGCGGCGGTGTTTGCGCAGTTCGGCAGCGAGGGCCAGGCGCACACCATGGCGAACTGGACCCGTGCCATCGCCGCCGGCGCGGTGCCGCCCGCGCCGCCACGGCCGCAGGGCGTGGAGCGCAATGTGGTGGTCACGCTGTGGGATATCGGCGGTCCGCAGGATTTCATGCACGATGAAATCGCCACCGACAAGAACAATCCCACCGTGAACGCCTATGGCCCGATTTACGCGGTCTCGGCCGGCCACGGCACCATCAACGTGGTCGATCCGGTCACCAATGACGCTTACAAGGTGGAGATTCCCACGCGCGAAGATCCGCGCAAGGTTCCCACCCGCTTCCAGCCCCCGGCCCGGCCCTCGAATTTCTGGGGCATGGAATACGTCTGGGGCCTGGAAAATCCCTCCGACCCGCACAATCCCATGATGGATTCGCAGGGCCGGGTGTGGAGCACCTCGAAGATCCGCGTCCAGGAGCCGGATTTCTGCAAGGCGGGCAGCACCAACAAGTACGCGCAGTACTACCCGCTGCGCAACAGCTCGCGGCAAGCCTCGGTCTATGATCCGGCCACCGGCAAGTTCGACCTCATCGACACCTGCTACAGCACGCATCACCTGCAGTTCGCCAGCGACAGCGATCATACGTTGTACTTCAACGAGCTGATCGGCCCCATCATCGGCTGGATCAATACACGCATGTACGACCTGACACACGATGAGCAGGCATCGCAGGGCTGGTGTCCGCAGATCATCGATACCAACGGCGACGGCAAGATCACCAAGCCATGGAATGCCTACAACGAGAAGAAGCCGAATCCTAAGCTCGACAGCGAAGTGCGCAAGTCGCTGTATTCGGTCATTCCCGATCCGACGAATCCCAATGTCGTCTGGGGTGCCTCGGAAGGCGCCAACGGTGAAGAGCGTGGCTTCATCGTGCGTCTGGATCGCGGCAACAATCCGCCGCAGACCTGCATCTCCGAGGTCTATCGCGTACCGAAGGGCACGCTGAATCCGCGCGGCATCGACATCGACAGCCATGGCACGCCGTGGGTGGCCCTGGCCGCCACCTCGCAGTGGGGCCGTTTCGATCGCACCAAGTGCAAGAAGACCAACGGAGCAGGTGCCGACAAGGGCGACCTCTGCGCCGAAGGCTGGACGATCTGGCAGACGCCGGGGCCGAAATTCAGGGGCACCAAGTACCCCACCGACTTCCACTATTTCGGCTGGGTGGACCAGTACAACACTTCAGGGCTGGGCGCGGACACGCCCATTCTGACCGGTTCGAATTCAGACTCGCTGATCGCGCTGGACCCGAAGACCGGCAAGTGGACGTATCTGCGCGTGCCTTATCCGCTGGGCTTCTATCAGCGCGGACTCGATGGCCGCATCGACGATCCGGATGCCGGCTGGAAGGGCCGCGCGCTGTACGCCAACTACGGCACGCATCTGGTGTGGCATATCGAAGGTGGCAAGGGCACCACGGGCAAGATCGTGAAATTCCAGATCCGTCCGGACGCACTGGCCCACTGATCCGCAGCCACTCCCGCACGGCTATCGCATCGCAACAATGAAAGGAAACTGACGACCGTAACAGCGAATCCGGACACCTCTCCTGCAATGCTGAAAGGTGTCCATGCTGCACAACGATCTTCAAATCGATACCCAGCGAACCGGGCATCACCGCCTGGCGCATCGGCGCCGCGCCCTGGGCTTGACTGCCATCTGCCTGATCGGCGCGCTGGTGGCTTTGTTTCTGGGCGCGGGGTTTCTCGCGCATCAGGTGCAGGAGGCACGCGATTCGATGGAGCAGCGGCGCCAGATCGCCATGCGCGCGCGCCTGTTGCAGTCCGCGCGCAGCCTGCTGCAGGACGCCGAGGCCGGACAGCGCGGTCTGCTGCTGACGGAAAACAGCAGCTACCAGGTTCGCTATGAAGACGCCGCGCGCGAGCTGCCGCGCATTCTCGACGCCGCCGTCGCGGCGAGCCGCGACGATGAGCAGATCGGGCCGCATGCCGATGAAATCCGGCGCCTGGCAGGACTGACGCTCACCGACCTCGCCGAGTCGATCCGTCTCTACCACGCCGGCCGCAAGGATCTGGCGCTGCGGCAGGTGCGCGCCGACAAGGGCCAGGACAACGTGCGGGAGCTGCGCTCGCACGTGGACATGGCGTTGAATGCCCTGGCCGCGCAGGGCGCGGCGGTGGATGCCGATGGACTGGCCGAAACCAACATCGCCAAGCGTCTGGCATGGTGGACGGCGTTCTCGCTGGCCGCGGTGATGGTGTTCGCCGCGCTGCAGATCCGCTCGCTGGTCCGCATGCGCTCGAATTACGAAAAGCAGGCCGCGACGCAGGCCTCCATCCTCAATACGATCGTGGACGAGATCCCCGCGAGCCTGGCCATCCTCGACCAGGACATGCGCTACCGCCTGGTGAACAAGGTCTTCGAGCGCTGGCGCAGGATTTCCCGCAAGGCCGTCATCGGCAAGACGCTGGCCGAAGTGATGGGCGACGAAGAATTCGAGCGCAGCAGGCCCTGGCTCGAACGCTCGCTGAAAGGCGAGGCGGTTTCGTACGAGAAATCCTATCCAGACCGGCCCATCTCGCTGATCACCGCGAGCTACAACCCGATGTTCCTGGAAGACGGCACGGTAGTGGGCGTCGTGACGCTGGCGCACGACACCACCGCGCATCGCAACGAGCGCGAACGCCTGCAGCGGCTGAGTGAACGCGATTCGCTGACGGGGCTGCTGAATCGCGCGGCCTTCGAAACCTGGCTGGCCGATGCCAGCGAGGAACAGGGCGCGCATGAAATCGCCTTGCTCTACATCGACCTGGATCACTTCAAGCCGGTGAACGATCAATACGGGCACTCGGCGGGCGATGCGGTGCTGCGCGAAATCGCCGAACGGTTGCGCGCTCTGGTGCGCCCCAGTGACGTGGTGGCGCGCATCGGCGGCGACGAATTCGCCGTCGGTCTCACCGGCATCAAGAACCTGACCGATGCGCAGCACATCGCGGGCAAGGTGGTGACCGAGGCGAAGCGACCCATCCATGTGGATGGCAAGCTGCTGCGTGTCGGCGCCAGTGTGGGGGTGGCCGCCGATGCCTCGGCGGAACACGGCGGTGGCAAGGCCCTGATCGCGCGCGCCGATGAAATGTTGTATCGAGCCAAACGCTCGGGCCGCGACCGCTTCCAGATGCACTTGGTCAAGGCATGATGTCGTATGATGCGTGCGAGTCAGGCGTTCGACCTGACGGGTCCTCCAGGGAGAACACATGAAGAAGGTTATCGCTTCAGTTGTGGTGCTGGCGCTGCTGCTGGTTTGCGCGCCATGGGGCATGGGCCGGATCGCCGAGTCGCGCGTCAATAGCGCTCTGGACAAGGCAGTGCAGGAAGCACCGTACATCAAGATCGCCGAGCGCAAGTGGATCCACGGCTGGTTCCACTCGGAGCAGACGGTCACGTTCGAATTCGTGTTGCCGAAACTGCCCGGCGCGCCCAAGCCGGTGGCGGCATTCGCCGACGCGGCGGCGCCCACGGCTGAGGCACCGGCTGTACCGCAGCTGCCCAGGGCGTTGCCTTCGCTGCCTGCCGGCCCGATACGCTTCACGGTACACAACGATGTCACGCATGGACCGGTGCTCGGGTCTTCCGGCATCGGCCTGGCGCGTCTGGACACCAAGCTGGTCGTCAGCGATGCAATCCGCAAGAAGATCGAAGAGATCGCAGGTCCCGGCGACATCGTCCGCATCACCACGCGCATGGGATTTTTCGGGGGCGGCACCACTACGTTCTCGGGCAAGGGCCGCAGTATCGACCTCGCGAAGTTCGGCAAGGCCGGTCAGAAGGGCACGATCGCATGGGATGACTTCAATCTGGTCGCCGGTATCGGCCGCAATGCCGGCTCCTACGAGCTGCAGGGCAGACAGCCGCGCGTTGAAGTCAGCGAAGGCGAGGGCGGCGATCATTTCCTGATGACCAACCTCACGCTGGATGGCAGCGGCAGCCGTGTGACGAAGGATCTCTACGACGGCGGTGTGGTGCTGGGCGTCGGCAAGGTGAGCGCCACCACCACCCGTGCGCCGGCGTTTGAAATGCAGACCATCAAGTACGGCGTCAACTCTTCCAAGCAGGGCGAGTTCATGGACTACAGCCTGGAACTGGGCACCGGTGCGATAAACGCCGCGCAACTCCAGGCCCAGGGGTTCCAGATCAAGGAAATGCATTACGACATGACGGTGCGCCACCTGCACATCGACACCTTGCAGAAGCTCATGGAGGGCCTCAAGGCCGTGTCCGCGAAAGGTTTCGACGGCAGTGGCGCGAATGCGGCTGAAATGCAGGCCGCCATCATGCAGCCGCTCAAGGAGCAGGGCATCGAGCTGGTCAAACACGATCCCGAACTCTCGCTCGATCGCATCGGGCTGGTCACAGCCGATGGCGAAGGCGTCATCAAGGGGCTGGTCAAACTCGAGGGTGTGACCGAGCAGGATCTGACCGCCGGCATCATGGCCATCATCCCCAAGATCGATGCCGATGTGACCGTGGAAATTGCCGAGGCCCTGGCGAACAAGATCCCCAGTGCGGCCCCGATGCTCGCCATGGGCGTCGCGCAGGGTTTCCTGAAGAAAGAAAACGGCAAGCTGGTCAGCCACATCGAGTTCAAGCACAGCGGCTTGACGGTCAATGGCAAGCTGCCCCTGCCCGGCGGTTTGCCCTTCGGCCGCGGCGCCGCGAATCCTTCGCCATCCGCACCACCGGCACAGTAAACGGCGAGCGCTTCCGCCCAGCACAAGTCGCGGTGTCCGGTCTTCCTATAATCTAGGCAGCATGGACCGGGCACGGTCGTACTCTGGGGGGTGTATGCAGTCACGAGGCAGTTCCGGGCGCGCAGCCGTGTTGGCGGTGGCTGCATTGACCGGCATGGCATGGGCGGGCGCGGCCAGCGCGCATCATTCCTTCGCCATGTTCGACAACGAACATCAGGTCAAGGTCACCGGCACCGTCACGCGCTTCGACTGGACCAACCCGCACATCTATCTCTTCGTCACCGGCGGCGAGGCGGGCAAGGATGCCAAGCCCATGACTATCGAAGGCGCGAGCCCCGGCATCCTCAATCGCATCGGCTGGAAGTTCAACATGGTCAAGGCCGGCGACCAGATCACCATGGTGATCGCGCCGCTGCGCTCGGGTGAAGCCGGTGGCCTGCTCAAGGAGATCAAGCTGCCCGACGGCCGCGTCTTCAACAATGGCGGGTTCGCCGGTCCTTCGCAGATCTCGCTGAAGGACGAAAAGTGAACCAGCGCGTCCGGCTCGCGGTGGGCGCCGCCTGCGTAGCCGCGGCATTGCCCGTGCTCGCGGCCGCACCGGCCAGGGTCGGTCCGGTGCCGAAGGTCGAAGGCGTGTATTTCTCCGGCACCTGGGAAGATCCCAATCCGCAGGAAGTGCTGCGCGCCCCGGGCACGGTGCAACGCACGCCCACTCCGCCCGCGCCGCTGAATGAAAAGGCGAAGGCTGAAATGGCCGAGCGCCGCGCGAAACAGCAGCAGAACAAGCCCACCGAACTCACCGGTGGCGCGGCCTGCATCCCCGGCGGTTTTCCGGGAATGATGGGTCCGGTGTTTCCGCTCGAGGTGCTGCAGTCGCCGGGCCAGGTCACCATCATCGCCGAAGCCTTCTCGCAGGTCCGTCGCATCTATCTCAACGAGAAGCAGATCGCCTTCGAGGATGCCGAACCCTTGTTCTGGGGTCACTCGGTGGGTCACTGGGAAGGCAACACGCTGCTGGTCAACACCATCGGCCTGAAAGACAGCATCCGCATCGGCGGCGGGCCGCACTCCGACAAGCTGCAGATCGACGAGCGCATCACGGTCACTTCGCCCGACACCTGGGAAGACCAGATCACGGTCACCGATCCGGAATACCTCACCGGCCCGTGGACCTACACGCACAAGTATGTGCGTCGCAAGGACTACAAGATCAACGAGTATGTCTGCGAGGACAACCGGCTCTACATCGATCCGGCCACGGGGCAGCAGAAATTGCGACTGGGAGAATAGCCCGGTCGCAGGCGAGCAGTTCAGAACAATTCGGATAGGGGGCGTTATGAAGTCTGCGATTCGACTGGCATTGTCCGTGCTGATTGCCACCACCGCGCTGGGTGCCGAGCAGCGGGCCGCCGCGCCAGCCAAAGTACCCTTCGCGAACGGCGTTCCGGTGGCCCCCACAGGCCTTGCCGATCAGCCGCTGCCTGCAGGGCCGTTCACCTACAAGACCGCCGAGAGTCAGGACGTGCGCGTCACGGTGCTGGCGCGCGACCTGGAATATCCCTACAGCCTGGCCTTCCTGCCCAATGGCGATCTGCTGTTTACCGAGCGCGCTGGCCAGCTGCGCATCATCCACAACGGCGTGCTCGATCCGAAGCCCATCGCGGGTGGGCCTGCATCGCGCTATGCGGGCAAGTCCGGCTCGCTCGGCGCCGTGCATGGCTACATGAGCCTAGTGGTGCACCCGCGCTTCGCCGACAACCATCTCATTTTCTTCAGCTACACCAAGCCCCTCGAAGGCAATCGCAGCACGGTGCTGGTGGCGCGCGCAAAGCTGGAGAACGGCGCACTGAAAGATGAAAAGGATCTGTTCGACGGCGAGAACCTGCGCGGCGCGGTGAGCCTGGCGATGACACCCGACGGAATGCTGTGGGTGGGCACCGGTGGCGATGTCGCCGCACAGGATCCGAAGTCGCTCTCCGGCAAGGTGCTGCGCGTGAAGGACGACGGCACGGCGCCGGCCGACAATCCCTTCGTCGGCAAGGAAGGCTATCGTCCCGAGATCTACACCATGGGTCACCGCAGCTCGATGGGGCTGACGGTGAATCCCGCCAGCGGCCAGGTGTGGCTGGCCGAGATGGGCCCCAATGGCGGCGATGAAATCAACGTGATCAAGCCCGGCCGCAACTATGGCTGGCCATTGGTGAGCCTCGGGCGCACCTATCCGGGCCCGTGGCAGGCGAAGGTGAACGAGCCCACGCACACCGGCTATGAGCCGCCGGTGGTTTACTGGACGCCGTCGATTTCCGTTTCAGGCCTCACCTTCTATACGGGCGACAAGCTCGCGAAGTGGAAGGGCGACCTGTTTGTCGGTGGTTTGCGCTACGGCGAAGTGCCGGGCACCGGCCGGCTGGATCGCGTGCTGTTCAACAACAATCTCGAAGAGCTGCGCCGCGAGTCGCTGCTCACCGATCTGCATCAGCGCATCCGCGATGTGAAGCAGGGGCCGGATGGGTTGCTGTATGTGGCCACCGATGAGCCGAAGGGTGCGATTCTGAGGATCGAGCCGGCGCTTGAGCGATAATTTGGGTATTTATCGCTCAATTTTCATGAAAACATGAGCGACAAACTGCTAATTTGTCGCTCATGCCCTGGATCTGGCAACAACCCGACTGGCCGGCCTTCCGGTTTCACCCAGCGCTTCTGACAGCGCGGGAAGCGCTCTTCCTGCGCCAGGGCGGCGTGGTCGTGGGAAGCATGCGGCACTTTCCCGACGAGGAACGGCTGCCCCTGATTGTCGAGTTGATGAGCACCGAGGCGCTCAAGACATCCGAGATCGAAGGAGACATCCTGGATCGGGGCAGTGTGCAGTCCTCGCTGCGACGGCAGTTCGGGTTGCACAGCGACGCGCGGCGCGTGCCGCCAGCGGAGCAGGGCATCTCACAAGTGCTCACCGATCTGTATCGGCATTTCGCTGAGCCCTTGGAACATGCAACCTTGTTTCGCTGGCATGCCTGGTTGACTCAGCGGCGGACAGACCTGAATGCGCTCGGCAAGTATCGGACTCACCCGGAACCCATGCAGATTGTCTCGGGCGCGAACTACGAGCCGAAGATTCATTTCGAGGCGCCACCTTCGACGGAGATTCCGCGCGAAATGGAGCGCTTCATCGATTGGTTCAATCGGACGGCGCCTGGAAGAGAGGGAGCGCTGCCGAATCTTGTGCGAGCCGGCCTGGCGCATTTGTACTTCGAGTGCATTCACCCCTTTGAGGACGGCAACGGTCGTCTCGGTCGTGCCCTTTCCGAGAAAGCGCTCGCACAGGGAACTGGCCAGCCAACTTTGACGGCGCTATCTCTGACCATCCAGAGACGGCGCAAGGCGTATTACGAGCAACTCGAAGTCGCGAACAAGACGCTCGATACAGATCAGTGGCTGGACTGGTTTGCCGATACGGTCCTGGAGGCGCAGGCTTACACGCTGCGCTGGATCGAATTCCTGCTTGCCAAGACGAAGCTGCTGGACCGGCTGCGGGGGCAGATCAACGAGCGCCAGCAAAAGGCATTGCTGCGCATGATGGCGGAGGGGCCGGACGGGTTCAGAGGTGGGTTGTCTGCTGGCAAATACACCTCGCTGACCGGCGTGCCGGCCGCAACGGTTCGGCGCGATCTGGGACATCTGGTCGAGTTGGGAGCGCTGCGGCGCACAGGGCAACTCAAAGGCACGCGCTATTGGCTGCCGTTCGATGGGCCGGAAGAAGGCGCGCGATAGCAATCGCGCCACCACTCCAGTCCGGCTGCCATCTGTCTGCAGCAGACGCTCCCGGATGGCCTTGTATTGGGATGGCGGGCGAGTGCTAGACGCCATTCCTGGCAGGATCGACCATCAGGTAACCGAACTCCCAGGGTTCCCGGAACGGACCCATCATTGCCGCGGTCTTGCCCCGGCGCCATTGCACAGAATAGATGCGCAATCTGACCGCATTGGAGGGCAGCGGCGCCTGCAGGTTGAGTCGCGTGCCGAATGGCAACTCCTCGGCTTCCGCCTTGGCTCTGCCCACGGCGCGGTTCTGGCTGTCGAGGAAGTCCACGGCTACGGCGACGTCGCGCAGGCTTTTCTCGTTGCTGTTGACGAAGCTGCCGACCCAGGTGCGCTGACCCGCGCTGTCTGTCACAACCTCATTGCGGACCAGGGCCAGGATCTCGTCGTTCTGGTGCACGACCATGAACCAGAACACGAGAATCGGCAGGACAGCCAGCGCAGCGAGAATCTTCCACACCTTGATTTCAATGGTCCAGCTCGTCCAGCGCTGACGCCCATCTTGTCGCGTTGTCATGTTGTGTTCCAGTGGCAGCGATCGCGGCGCACCAGGCATCTGGTGCGCGAGCCAGTATGCGCCGGTGCCTTGCCAGGAATGTGGAGACTGTGTGGAGAGGAGATGTAGAGACGGGCGAAGGCAGCGGAATGAGCAGCCGCAATGGGCCATGATCGGCTGGGGCAGCTACAACTTCCCGATCTGACACGCGATTTCGTCCCGCCCGGACGTAGAGTCCGCGCTGCCTCCAGTTATTCCTTTCCTCAATCCGCCAGCGTCAACGCAATGAATTCGCCGGCAGTCCCCGGCGCGCCCGCCGGCACCAGGATGTACTGCTTGCCCCCGACCGCATAACTCATCGGAATGCCGGTCTGTCTCAACCCCAGATCCATCTCCCACACGATGTCGCCCGTGCGCTTGTCATGCGCGCGGAACATGTTGCCGCCTTCGCTGGCGATGAACATGCCGGCGCCTTCCCCGGCAAACAGCAATGACTTCGTCACCAGCAGACCCGCGCGATCATCGTGACCCGTACGCGGAATGACCATCCCCTTGAGCTTCTCGTTCTTGCGCACCGACTCGGGCGTGTCGCCGTTGGCGATGGTCCACAGCTTCTTGCCGGTGTTGAGATCGGTGGCGACGATGGTGCCCCACGGTGGCCGCGCCAGCGGCAGACCAAATGGGCCGTTGGTGCGGCTCGAGGCCGAAAGGATGTAGCGCATGTTCGAACGCGTCGGGTCGCTGCCGAGCCCCATCAGGCTGATGGTCGAAGTGGACGACACATACATGATGCCGCTTTCCGGATCGGCCACCGCGCCCTGCCAGTTCGCGCCGCCCTGCGAGCCAGGCACCTGCAGCGTGCCGCCATTGGTCTCGGTGATCAGCGAAGGCGGGCTGTACAGCGGGCCCATGCGATAGCGCTCTACGAGGCGCTTGGCCTCGGCGTTGATCTCCGGCGTCAGGTTATTGAGATCGGCCTCGGTCACGCCCTGACGTTCGAAGGGCTCGGGCAGCGTGGGGATGGGCTGCGTGGGCGAGGTGACTTCGCCCGGCACATCGGTCTGCGGCACGGGTTTCTCGACGATGGGCCACACCGGCACGCCGGTGACGCGATCGAACACATAGGTGAAGCCCTGCTTGGTCACCTGTGCCACGGCGGGAATGCGCTTGCCTTTCACCGTGACATCGAGCAGCACGGGCGCGGCCGGCGTGTCGTAATCCCAGATGTCGTGATGCACGAGCTGGAAATGCCATTTGCGCTCGCCGGTGCGCGCATCCAGGCACACCAGTGTACTGGCGAAAAGATTGTTGCCCGGACGATGGCCGCCGTAGAAATCGCCGGTGGCGCCTTCCACCGGCAGGTACACCAGGCCGCGCGCGGCATCGGCGCTGATCGGCGCCCACACGCCGGTGTTGCCGGTAAACGCGCGTGCTTCATCGGTCCACGTGTCGCCGCCGACTTCACCCGCGCGCGCGATGGTGTGGAACACCCACAGCCGCTTGCCGGTGCGCACGTCGAAGCCCATCACATGGCCGGTGGGCATTTCCTTGCGCGGTGGCGCGGCACCCGCGCCGAAAGCCGAGCCCACGATGACCACATCGCCCACGACGACAGGCGGCGAGCTGGCACCGATGGGCGAGGTGGCCGGATCCAGCGGTGGATCGCTGGCGCGCTTGAGATCGACGACGCCGTTCTCGCCGAAGCTGGCGACGGGCCGGCCCGTCGCGGCATCCAGCGCAGTCAGCTGGTAGCCGGGCGAGATCACGAACAGCGTGTCGCGCGCGCCGTCACGCCACAGTGCCAGGCCTCTGCCCGGGCCTTTGCGCGGCGCGATGTCGCCGCGCGCGCCTTCGTCCATCCGATACAGCCACAGCGTCTCGCCCGTCTTCGCATCGATGGCCACCACGCTGCGCGAGGTGCCGGCCGTGGCATACAGCACGCCGCGCGCCATCAGCGGCGTGACCTCGAAGTTGGGATAGATGGAGGGGCCGAAGTTGTCGGACTTCCAGCGCCAGGCCACGCGCAGCCGCGAAATGTTGTCGCGCCGGATCTGCGCCAGCGGCGAGTAGTTCATGCTGCCGGCATCGCCGCGATGATGCAGCCACTCGGTATCGGGCACGGCCGGCTCGGGCGCGCGCGACACGGCCACCCCGTTGGCCGACAGGCGTGTGTTGCCCGCCGCCTGGCCATTCACCGCCAGCAGCAGCGCCGTGAGGTCTTCATATTGCGAGCGCGGCAGCCCGGCCGGCTGCGTCACCGGCATGGTGCGACGCATCTGCTCGAACAGTTCCTGCCAGGGTTTGTCGGCCCACTTGCGCTGGAACACCAGGCCGCGCAATGCGGGGCCGGCTTCGCCGCCTTCCTGCGCGGCGCCATGGCAGGGCGCGCATTGCCGCGCGTAGAGCTGGCGACCCGAGGTCACCTGCTCTTCGGTGAAGGTTGGCGGAGAGAGCGGGGCCGGCGTGCGAGGCCTGGATGGCGCCGCGGCCTGGGCAAGCAGGGGCAGGCAGAGCAGAGGCAACCAGGATCGGCGCAGCATCATCATTCTTCCCATAACGACTCCCACGGTGGCTCTTGGACCACCCTCATGCAAAGGATCGCCGATTTGCGGCGCCAATACTCCGGATTGGCGGCAACGTCGCTGTTTTGCGATATGCGCAGGCGCTTCCAGCCGGATGGCTTATATTGCCCGCAATTTCCCGCTATGGAGTGACGCATGCGTCTGGAAGCCCTGCCCATCGGTGCCCGTCCACCCCATGAGGTGAATGTCGTCGTCGAAGTGCCGGTGGGTGGCGAGCCCATCAAGTACGAGATGCACAAGCCCTCGGGCGCGCTGGTGGTCGACCGCTTCCTCTACACGGCCATGCGTTATCCCGGCAATTACGGCTTCATCCCGCATACGCTGTCGGACGATGGCGATCCCTGCGACGTCATCATCGCCAACCAGCGCGGGCTGCTGCCCGGCTGCGTGATCGCCGTGCGCCCCATCGGCGTGCTGAAGATGCAGGACGAGGCCGGGGGCGACGAGAAGATCGTTGCCGTGCCGGTGTCCAAACTCACGCGCCGCTACGAGCACGTGCACAACTACGCCGACCTGCCCGCCATCACCATCCAGCAGATCCAGCACTTCTTCGAGCACTACAAGGATCTGGAACCCGGCAAGTGGGTGAAGGTGCTGGGCTGGGGCGATGCCGCCGAAGCACGCGACCTGATCAACGCAGCCATTGCGCGCGCCGCGAAGCATCCAGCGCAATGAGATGCTCGGCGCGCGCCGGCATTTGCGCGAGGATCTGCCGCGTGATGCGCTCGTAATGGCTGATGAAGCGCGCGATCTGCGCGTCGCTCATCACCCGCGTGGCATCGCCGCCTTCCTGCTGCAGCCGCTCACGCAGTTTGTGCTCCTGCTCGGTGCGCCAGCGCAGCACCACTTCGAACGACGGTGCCTGCAGCAGCACCATGGGCGATAGCCGCGCGAACAGGGTGGCGTAGGGCCCCTGCAGCGCGGCGTTCACATAGCCGCGCCAGCGACCGTCCGCGTCCTCGTCGCGTTCCAGCGCATTGATGGGCGTGGCCAGCTGCGCAGCCGTCTGCGGCCGCGCGCCCACGCACCAGCCCTCGAGAATCACGACCCGCAGAGGCCCTTCCACCTCGCGCCACTGCTGGCGCGGCCGGCGATCGTCGGTGGCCTTGTCGAACACCGGCACGCGCGTGGTGCCGCCCTCGGCCAGCGATTCGATCACCGCCTGTGCCAGTTCCACATCGTGCGTGCCCGGCACGCCGCGGGTGATCAGCAGTGGATGAACCTTGCGCGCCAGTTCTTCACGCTGGGCGCGGGGCAAGTAGAAATCGTCGATGGAAACCGCCACCGCCGGCAGTTCCTGCTCGTTCAGCAGCTCGCACAGCACGGCCGCTGCCGTGGATTTGCCGCTGCCCTGCGCGCCGCACAGCCCGATCACCACCAGCGAATCGCTGAGTCGCACCCGCCCGGCCAGTTGCTCGCCCAGCGGCAACAGCACCTCATCGATCGTCGCTGCGTAACTCTCGGGCAGGCGCTGCTCGCGCAGGTATCGGGTTATCCAATGCCGCATTGCCGGCCCCGAAGCGCTGGCTATACCACCGGATCGCGCAATGGCCGGCCGGCGAAGAAGGCTTCGAGATTCTCGGCCACGCGCATGCCCATGGCGGTGCGCGTCTCACGCGTGGCGCTGCCCAGGTGCGGCAGCAGCACGACATTGTCGAGCGCCAGCAGGCCGGGATGCACCTTCGGTTCCTGTTCGTACACATCGAGGCCTGCGCCGGCGATACGACCCTGCGAAAGAGCCTCCACCAGCGCCGCCTCATCCACCACCGGTCCACGCGCGGTATTGATGAGCAGTGCGGTGCTCTTCATGCGTCGCAGCCGCTCGGCACTGATTAGGTGATGCGTGCTGGCGCCGCCCGGACAATGCAGCGAGATCACATCGCAGGCAGCCACCAGCTCATCCACCGAATCGAAATACGTGGCTTGATGTTCGGCCTCGACGTCGGCGGCGGCGCGGCGGCGGCTGTTGTAGGCAATGCGCATGTCCAGTCCCAGCCGCGCCTTGCGCGCCGTGGACTGTGCGATGCGGCCGAAACCGATCAGGCCCAGTGTCTTGCCCGCCAGCCCCTGGCCCATCAGATGCGTGGGGCGCCAACCCGTCCAGCGTCCTTCCCGCAGCTCGCGTTCGCCTTCGCCGGCCCGGCGCGACACCATCAGCATCAGCAGGATGGCCAGATCCGCGGTGGTGTCGGTGAGCACATCGGGCGTATTGGAGACGCGGATGCCGAATTCCTTCGCCGCCTCGACATCGACATGATTGAAGCCCACGCCGTAGTTGCCGATCAGCCGCACGCGGCGGTTCGGCGCGGCCAGCAGCTGCCGGTCGATGCGATCGGTCACCGTGGGGCAGATCGCATCCTGCGACTGCATGGCCGCGGTCAGCGCGGCCGCGTCCAGCGGCGTGTCGGATTCATTCACCGTCACATCGAAACGCTCGGCCAGGTATTGCTCCACCTCGGCCGTCCAGCGGCGCGTGAGCAGCACGCGCGGGCGCGCGCTCATCGCAGCCGCTCCGCATGCCACGCCAGATGCGTGCCGATGAAGCTGCTGATGAAGAAGTACGAATGATCGTAGCCTTCCTGGCGCCGCAGATTCAGCCGCTGGCCGGCGCTGGCGCAGGCCGCCTGGAGCAGTTCGGGCTTGAGCTGTTCCACCAGGAAGTTGTCGGCGCCGCCCTGGTCCACCAGGATTTCATCGAAGCGGCCGCGCGCCGCGCCGGATTCGATCAGCAGCGCGGCATCGTGGCCGCGCCAGCTCGCTTGATCGCTGCCCAGATAGGTGCCGAGCGCCTTCTGTCCCCAGGCACAGCGCGTGGGCGAACAGATCGGTGAAAACGCCGACACACTGACGAACTGCTGCGGATGCCGCAATGCCAGCGTGAGCGCGCCATGGCCACCCATGGAATGACCGCTGATGCCGCAGCGCTTCAGATCCACGGCAAATTCGCCGGCCACCACGCCGGGCAGTTCGCCCGTGACATAGCGTTCCATCTGGAAGTGCGCGGACCAGGGCGCCTGCGTGGCATCCACATAGAAGGACGCGCCCTGTCCCAGGTCATACGCGGCATCATCGGCCACGCCTTCGCCGCGCGGCGAAGTGTCGGGTGCCAGGATGGCCAGGCCCAGGCGTGAGGCTTCCAGGTACGCGCCGGCCTTGGTGGTGAAATTCTCTTCGGTGCAGGTGAGCCCCGACAGCCAGATCAGCAGCGGATGCGGTCCGGCTCCCGGTGGCAGGAACAGCGAAAAGCGCATGGGCGTGCGCGTGGCCTCGCTCGGGTGACGGCAGTAGCGCAGCGTGCCGCCGGCAACGCGATGCTGATTGAGAATCTCCACACTCATCTTCGGCTCCGCTTCAAGCGTGGTCGGTAAAGTCGGCGCACTATATAGTGGCTGCCGATGCATAGGTACCGGTGGATTGCGCGGGGATGGAGCTGCCTGGCGGTGTCGCTGCTGGCCGGCTGCGCCATTCCCTCCTCGCGCGAGAACCTGGATGCGACGGCGAAACTGGTGGCCACGCAGACCGCCAGTCCGCTGCTGTGGTGGCGCGATGCGGCGGCCGAGCGCCAGGCGCGCGCCAATGTCGAGGCCATGCTGGTCGACGGACTGACGCTGGATGAGGCCATCACCGTGGCCTTCCTCGCCAGCCCGGAGCTGCAGCTGGCGCTGGAGCAGCTGGAGATTTCCCGTGCGCAGTTCGTGGCCGCGGCCACGCCGCCCAATCCCGTGGCCATCGTGGGCGAGCGCGAGCCGGGCGGAAACCTTTCGGCTTTCTATCCCGGCCGCAATGTCACGGTGGGCGTGCTGCAGAACCTCATCGGCCTGCTCAACATGCCGGACCGGCGCGCCATAGCCAGGCGCGATCTGGAGCGCGCGCGTTATGAAGCCGCCAGCCGCATCACGCAGTTTGGCGCCCGCGTGGCGCAGGCCTGGCTGGAATACAGCGCGGCGCTGCGCATCCAGGAGTTGAGGCGCGATTCGCTGGCGGCCACGCAGGGCCTGCTCGACAGGATGCAGGCAGCGCAAACGACCAATGCCGACAACGCCGATATCCTGAGCAGGCTGCGGGTCAGCGCCGGCGGTGTCAGCGTTTCGCTGCTGCGCAATGACATCGACGTCGGCACGGCGCGCGAGAAGCTGGGTCTGCTGCTGGGCCTTGCCGGCTGGCATGACCAGTGGCGGATCAGCGGTTCGCTGCCCGCGCTGCCCAGCACCGACTTCGATGCCGCCGCACTTGAAAGCGCCGCGCTCGACAAGCGACTGGATGTGCAGGCCGCTGCGCGCGCCGTGGATGCGCGATTGCGGGTGCTGGCCATGCAGCGCCATTTTCGCTGGCTGAACCAGTTCGATCTGGGATTGTTCCGCGACCGTGCCATCGGCGGCACGGCATTCACCGGCCCCAATGCCGTCATCGAAGTGCCGCTGTTCGATCAGCGCCAGGCGCAGTTGCTGAACGCGGATGCCGAACTGCGGTCGGCCATGCGCACGCTGGAATCCACCCGTCTGAATGCACGCGCCGAAATCCGCACCCATGCGGTGGAGATGCGCGCCATGCGCGCGCTGCTGGAGCAGGGCGCCAAGCCCGTCCCGGCCAGCTCCGACGGTGCAAGCGACCTCGACCGTCTGCGGGCGCGGCTCTCTGAACAGCCCGCTGAAGAAGACCGCGTGGGACTGCTGCGCGACTACTGGCGCGCCCGTTCGGCGCTGGCGCTCTCGCTGGGCGACTGGCCCGCCGCCCAGCTGCCCAAATAGGGTGCAGGGGCTTCGACGCGCTGGTCCCGTTTGGTGCAAGTCCGTTTGGTTGCAAAAAAACAACCAGCGCTTTGTCATATTCCGGTGGTAGATTCAGGCTGTCGGTGCAGATAGAAAAGCCCGGTTCGGGTTGCGCAAGGCATCTTCTGCTCACTCGTAAAATCAAGTTCTTTCATGGAATTAGAGAGAACAACTGTTCGAATTGCCAAGGATGTCGCAGTTCAGATGATTGTCTGGACAGTCAATTATCCCTGGGTAGGAAGCGACTGGTACGATGCTTGCAACGCTTCGGCGTCGGTCAGATACAACAACTGCCTTTCAAGGAGATAACCTGAATGATCAAGTCACGCGCCGTACTGGCGGGTTCGCTGCTGGCGTTTGCTGGCATCGCCAGCGCCGATATCACTGTCACCCCCGCGGTCGTCTCGGACTATGACTTCCGTGGCGTCAGCCAGAGCGCCGAAGATCCCGCCTTCCAGCTCGGTCTGAACTACAACCACGAAAGCGGCTTCTATGCCGGCCTGTGGGGCAGCAATGTCGATTTCGGTACCAGCAAGCCTGATGTCGAAGTGGACGTGTTCGCCGGTTTTGCCGGTGGCGACGCCGAGGCAGGCGTTGGCTATGACGTCGGCGCCGTCTATTACACCTATCCGAGCGCCGGCAGCCTGAAGTACTGGGAAGCCTATGCCGGCATCAGCCACGGCTGGTTCGCGGGCAAGATCTGGTACTCGCCAGACTTCGGCGGCAAGTCGACCGCCGGTCACACCTCGGGCTTGTACACCGAAGCCAATGGCACCTTCCCGCTGCCACACGACTTCTCGTTCGTGGTGCATGCCGGCTACAGCTTTGGCGACTACTGGGACGACATCGAGTACTTCGACTGGTCCGCGGGTTTCTCGCGTTCCTTCGGCCCGGTGTCGGCCTCGTTGAAGTTCGTCGACGGGTCGGACCTGCCGAGCAGCGGCAAGGTGTTTTCCACGGACTCGAAGGTGCTGCTGTCGATTTCGACCACGCTGCCCTGGAAGTCGGAATAAGCCCGTTCGCCGGAGCGATCCGGCGCTTTGACGTGCGATGAAAAAAGGCCCGGCGCGCAAGCGTCGGGCCTTT
>Ga0164241_10001765_pt1 | contig 25392 bp, 28 predicted proteins | sample OricomyardsoilBY_FD_108780 | JGI IMG/M metagenome (GOLD analysis project Ga0164241, IMG submission 108780) | Backyard soil microbial communities from Emeryville, California, USA - Original compost - Back yard soil (BY) | ecosystem: Environmental > Terrestrial > Soil > Unclassified | place: USA... | reverse complement strand
TTTTGGTGCGTTCGAACGCATGGTCAAAAAATTCCACTTTTTGGCGGGAAAAAAAATTAATTCCAAATTTTCAGTGGGTGGAATTCCGATAAAGATTCTAACCGCATTAAAAGGAAATCCTCAATCTAGGTCAAATGTTAACGATTCCCAATAATCGACGGGAAATAAGAAAAATCCTCAATCTAGGTCAAATGTTAACGATCATCAATAATCATTCAGCCATTGGAAAAACCGGAACATGCCCATTTCTCTTTATTTTGAAAATAAGGAAAACAATAACAAATAAAAGATGATTTCTAAGGGAGAAAAACGCAAAATATGATTTTTTTCCCCATAGAATCCCATAGTAAAAAAAATATTGACGCATGAATTTAATCGTACACCATGGTCGGAATGGGTGATTGAGATGTTGGATCGATAGAATACCAAAAAGTGGGATTTCGCGTTTTCCGGTTTCTGGAAAAAAGAAACTCAAAAATTTTTTGGAGCGGCCCTAGGGAAAAAATCCAACATTGGTCCCCATTCGACCTCGCCTTCGTTTCCTTTTTCCTAAATAATACAATTTGGTGGGAAATACCGATATATTCATTTTCCTTTAAATCATGAGAATGAGGGAAATCGTCATGGGAAAAAGTCCTTCCTGGCATTTACCGGATTAGGCACGAAAGCAGGTTCGATAGGATCGTTCAGGTTCAAGACAAAATTGACGTAAAAGAGCATCTGCACATCGAGGATGCGCGGATCGCGGACATCCGCACGGCGCGGCGTCGCCTTGTACCTCCCCGCCTTGGGATTTTCCATGTTCGGAGCCATGGACTTTAGATTCTGCTCGTCGAGGTAGCGGGCGATCTGCACCTCCTCCTCGCCCTTCTCCTCCTGCTCAATCCCCTGCTCCTTCTCCGCTTGGAGCACGCTATTGAAACAAGCGTGCAGCTTCTCAAAGAGCTTATTCTGCTCCTCCTCTTCCTGGAGTCTCTCCTTCTCCTCCTGCTCCACGCGCTTGCGGACGGACTCGTTGTATTCCAAGACGGTGTCGTCATCCTTCTCAAGTTCTTCCCCCGCGACAGGATCTTTCCGCTTTCTCCCACGAGGCATCCTCTTTCTTTTCCAACCTTTTTTTTTTCAAAAAGAAAAGGGAGGAGAGTTTGGATTGATTTCATGGAGCGCGAACGTCCGCTTGCCAAGGAGAAGGGATCTTTAGTCGAAGGAACCATCAACGAAATAGGTGTCCTGGCAGCAACCATCTGTCTGATCATCTCTTTCTGTTTTGCAACTTCCATCGTTTTAATGACAACAACACAGCCAGCGGTTTTTGTCGTTTGGCATGAGCCGACTGTCGTTTACGTCTGGTCGACTCATCAAAGTTTTGTTGAATTCTTACCCGCAACGATTCTCTGGACTTGCACATCGGACGAAGCCATCACCATCCGTTTTGGGAACAAGGTGGAATTCCGTTCGTGTGAGCAGGCACGGGAAGCCGTCAATGTGATGGTGAACGAGTTTCATTGGGAGCGTCCCCGTCCACACAATTACGGTGTCTTGATACACGCTGATGATGATACAAGGGACTGGGCGAAGCCGTTCATGAAGGCGACATATGGTCTCAGTCCAAAATTAGAATTCAATCAAGCGTGTGAGACGAAGGAGGCCAATCCAACACACCAAGCGTCGGTGTCGGATTTTGCTGCTGAGTTTAAGCAAACAAGTGAAAACATGGCGCAGGAAGCACTCGGTTCTTGAAGACTGTGATGTCGCGGATCCGCAATGAAGGATTTTTCATTTTTCATTTTTCAACAAGAAAGAGTTTTGGAAGTCGTGCTATTGGAAAATGTCGTCTACGGCCCAAGAAACGCAGCAACAGCGCGAGCCTCCAAAAAACATTGCTGGGACATGGGCCATTTGGACGGATCTCTACGATATACTCAAAGCTTTCCTGTTTACCTATGTCGTCGCTTCCGTCTACCTCTATTTCCTTGTCGAGCCGGTCACGTTTGCTTATTGGGAGGAACTCACGACGGTCCGTGTCTTTTCAACGCACGGAAACATTCTCGTCCTTCCCTTGACTTGTACCCTCTCTTTCGGGAAAGGGTTGTATTTGGGACCACGTCTATTCGGCGAGTCTCACGAGTATGAGAACTGCGACAAGGCGCGGGAGGCGATCGCGTTTATGCAAAATGAGAACAAGTGGACGATTCTTGTGGACATTGGTGGTTTTTTGGCGGTGGACATGGACGCCAAGCCACAGGGAAATTGGGCAATGAATTTCTTCAGGGATCGCATTTTGTGGGATCGGCGGGAACGCTACTCGCTGCCGTGCAACGAACATGTCGTAAGTGTGGAGGATTATCTCCAGACGGTGAGTTACCACATGAGGAATGAGGATCAGAAGAGGAAGGAGGCGTACGAGAAGAGTCTGGATTGTCGCAATCGATGGGGGATTCTCTCTCAATACAACATTCTCCCAATTCCCGATTTGCAATTGGAAATTACAGATGAAGCCTAAGATTCAAAGAACGCATTACACGCGTCGTTTTTCCCTGGAAAAATGGTCAATGAAAATAGCCAAATAAAAACCGTAAAAAATCATTGTCAGAAACAAGAATCATCATGAAAGAAAACACGAGAGTTGCAATTATTGTGACCACTTTGGTAGTGACTCTACTCTATGTCATCGGTGGTGTTGCGTTTGTCACCGCCCAACACATTGTTTGGCAGTATGTAGAACCAACCGTCTACGTCCATTGGGCAGAACCGACTCTCGTACGTGTATTTTCGACGCACGGGAGGGCAAAGAACTTAGCCTTATTCCTCCATCTCGCCTCGTGGATTGATGACATGACACCTCACCCGAACTTTATCAAGGATTTAGGACGGAATATCACATTCGACAGTTGCGAGGCGGCGCGCGAGGCCGTGGACGTCATGAAGAATGAATATCACTGGACGGTCATTGGACCGAGGAAAGGGTATATTCATTTGGATGGACTGAGTTCCAATGATTGGAGGAAGGACTTGGTAGGCCCCCGATACCGCATTGAGGATGACACGTACCGTTACACGCACGAGTGTGACGACTGCATGAGCCTTGTCTTGGAATGTGATCCGTCATGCCGTGAGATCGAGGTTCACCACCCATGCGACAAAATCCCCGAAGGAGCCATCGACCCTCACCGGTTACTTATCCAAGAATAAAGCAAGTGGATTTGCTCGTTGATTTTTCGTTTTATTGACATTTCACTGGACGCGTCGCAGAAACCGCCTCGAAAACTCCCCGAGGACGGAAATATGCAGGAGATAGCTCTGCGTCACAATCAGGAACAGAATGAGCAACGCAAAGTTCCCCGCTGCCTTGGAGGGGGTGGCGCCATACGCCTGCACCGCGTCCATGACAAACCCCGTGGCGCGCGAGCGGATCGTCAGCCACGGCACGTCGAGGTGCATTTCCGAGATCTGGTCGGGAGCGACACGCGCAAAGGACGAAACGAGCGCAGTGTTGCACAGGACACAGTCGAGGTAGATGAAGGCGAACGCGGTCGCAGAGACACGCAGGGTGTTGTCCGTGAATACGACGATGGAATGCAGAATTACGTTCACGTAGAGTTGCGCGTAGACGACGACAATCAACCCAAAGAGAAACCAGTGGAGGGCCGGGCTCGTGAAGAACCCAAATCCAAAGATCAGCGCGTAGGTGATGACGTGAATGATGACGTTGACTCGGAACCACCTCCCGATGGTCGCGAAGGGAGGATTTTTGGCCAGTTTGCTAATCCACGGTCTGTTCTTGTATGTGTTCGTCGCCGCAATCGAGATGGCGAAAATGTTGATCAAAAAGAACTGGTACCGGTTCACGACGACCGAGAGCACCGCAATGTCCGAGCGCGGTTGCAGCGGACCGTTCACCATGCCAAACACATTGTCCATCGTCTGGAAAAAGGCGCGGATGTACAGGTTGAGGTCGTCCGGGTAGCTGGCGGAGAACGCCGGTGCCGAGAACCGGGAAAAGGCAGCACAGAACATGGACTGTGTGAAATAGGCGCCGTAGAGCAGGGTGACCACCGTGACGACGCCAACATCCTTGAGGACGGTCCGCTTCCAGATGTTGATGCCGGTGCGTTGGGAAGGGTCGTTCGCCGGCTTTTGCCTCCCTGCGACCAGCACGTCGATGGACCGGATGAAGATGAACAGCGTAACGAACAGAACCACGTTGAAATAGAGCATGCTGAGCAGGGAGAGGACGAGTGCCGGGATGGGGGAGCTGCACACGAAAAAGCAGACCGTGAACCCGGCATAGAGCGCAAAGATGACGGCACCATAGGCGATGTTCTGGGGCCAAAAGACCGAGAGGAATGGAATGCGGTGCCACTGGATGGTCATTCTGCCCTTTTGGTGCGGGCCGTATCACTTTCAAAATTATTTAACTGCTTATTTTGGAATGGGGGGACGATGTGTAAAGGCGAATTTGCAAAGAGGGCGGGAGGATGAAGTGCCGTCTGCAGCCCGGAGATGATAATCTGACCATTTTCAGCGGGATCTGTGCTCCCGAGATGATTGCCGCAGAGTTTGAGCGGCATTCTATCTTGTACGGTCCGAGCCAGATCCAGGAGTTCATCCGGACCATGGAGGAGCGCAGCAAGGCCGGGATTCGCATCCCCGTCTGTCTCGAGCACAATGGAAAACAGGTCTGTGGCGTCGTTCACGACCTGTTTCTCGACGAGGCGTCGAGGGGCCTGAGAGTCAGCGGTTTTGTGGACAGTTCGACCCCAGAAGGGAAGGTGATTCGCCAGAAGATGCTTAGTGGCGAGCTCGGAGAACTCAGTTTGGGCGTCTCCCACTTTATCGCCATGGAAAAAGACACCCGGACGGGCCTGGACGATTACTACCGGGCCGAAAGCACATTGCACGAAATCAGCCTGGTGGAGCGCGGGAATGCGAGTGTGGAAACGCCGTTTGGCGAACAGCGATGCGTAATCGACACCGTAGCCTCCGACAAGCCCGCCATTGAATTTGATAGAACTTTTGGTAAACAACTTTTTCCGGACGTGTCAAAGGTGGATCACGAGAGAATGAGTGCTTCTAGCGACTCTCAGGCTCATCCTAGCGGTGGGACACCCCCTCCCGCCAATTCTGCGCCCGCCGCCGCGGAGCAGACGAACGAAATGATGACACAATTTGAGGCCATGAAGGCCAAGATGGAGGAAATGGAAAAGATGCTCGGTGCCGAGCGTCTGCGCGCGAAGGAGGCGGGGGAGAAGCTGCAAGCCGCGGAGATTGAGAAGCAGCTGAACGCGGCCAAGGCCAAGCACGGCCCCGGGATCAAGGAGGCAAAGGAGATTCTGCAGCTCTTTTTGTCGCGGAACCCGAACGACAAGCAGAAGGAGGCTTTCCAGAGCGCGTACTCCCAGGTGGAGCGCTTTGAGAAGGAGCCGATGCTTCTGCTCGACGAGGACTCGGTGATTGGTCTGAACAACGTGCTGAACTTTACGACATCGACGTACGAGATGATCGGCGGCAAGGCCGGGCTCGATGCGTCGATGGCCGCGTTTGCCGCGCAGCAGCAGGCGCAGCAGCCGCAGGAGATCCCCACGACGGCGGGGCAGAAGAGCGACCACAGGCTGACTTCGCAGGAGGCGGACTTTCAGCGGTCGCGCCAAGAGTTGCTGCGCGCGCAGCAGCAGCTGGCGGAGGCGAAGGAGATGAACCGCAGATTGACGCAGATGAATTCGGCCGCGCCGGTGCGCCCGTCGTCTCCGTTCGCGTTCTGGAACACTCCTCCGCAGCCGGCGGCGCCGCAACAAAAGCCGGCGGCGCAAGCTGTACCCCCGGCCGATGTTGAAATGGCGGACAAGAACAAGCCGGTGCTCCTCATGAAGAACCCGCTGGCGTACGGGTTTGTGATGCAGATGGCTGACAAACACAGGGGTGATAACGCGAAGCTGACACAGGAGCTTCAGCGCTCTGGGTTTGTGGAGTTCAAGACGGTGGCGAGCGACAAGAACCCCGTCGATGAGGAGAAGGAGGAGCAGTTGAAGATGTACAAGCAGTTTTGGAAAATGCACCCGCGAACGGGAGCGCCGCAGGATCTGTACTTGACGGCGGGCGAGTGCGATGAGATTCGGAGATGGACGGAGAAGCGCGTGCACGTGCCGCTGGCATCATTCAAGCCGACGTCGCGGTACTTTAACGGTCCGGCGCGCGATGGTTTCAAGTTGGTGACGGCTCCGAAGAAGGACATTGCAAAGAATAAGACGCACAAGCCTCAGCACCTGGCGCTGCCGCATATGAGTCTGCAGCGCGTCTGATCTTCGGTCTTTCATTAAAATATGTTTCTAATATTGATCATTTATGTTAAAAAAAGTATTTGAGTGGGAGGCGATGGAGGGCGAGGATCGCCAGTGCTTCTTGTGTCTCGAATCCGATGCGAGCGTTCTGAAATTATGTGCTTGCCAATCGATGCATTTCTCTTGTGGTGCAAGGTACATTAACAACGATGAACGTGCGTGTCGCACCTGCCGGTCCCCGTGGGCGGAGCCATTTTCGCAACTCGCCGAATGGATTCATTTTCACCACGAGCGTCGTGAAAAGAGCTATAAAATCGTAAAGGAATTCACGCTTGTTGCGACCACCTTCCTCTTTCTCGCCCACGGCGTCTATTTCTGGTATATCTTTTGCACCATCGCCTTCATTCTCGATGAATGCTATGTGACTTGGCTTTGGGCAATCGTGAACCCGCGCGTGCCATTCCACGCCATCCAACCTGAATTCATCTTCACTCTCACACTCATTTTTCTCCTCGGGCCAGAGAAATTGGCTCTAGTCGCCGTCTATGGCGATACGACTCGAATCCTCATGCGCCTGTACATGGAATTGCTAACGCGCTGCTCTCGAAGTGAAAATAACCAAAAAATAAATTGAAATTGGAGCAGGAAGAGTAAAATGTCCGTTCAGACGATCGACTTCGAGACGACGCTCGAGAAACTCAGTATCGAATACTTTGGCGAGAGGTTCGACAGCGACACCTTTTTATTGAATTTCATGAAGGCGAGGGACGAGGACGACGGCATCCGCACCTACTATTTCACGTCCTCGAAGGCCATGTGTCTCACGTTCTTTGAGGCACAGACTCTCAACGCGAGGACCCACGCCGTCCGGATCATGGTGTCGAGTGTCGCGTTCCGGCACGGCGGAGGCGGCACAATCACGCTTCGGACAACACAGCCACTGAACCCTGGTGTCCTTTTCCGGGACTTTTGCACAACTGTGTTTTTCCTACAGTGGAAGACGGCGTTCGAGTTCTCGTCCTTGCACCTCCCCTTTGTCGTCGAATCGTGGTGGATGTCGAATCCTCGTGATTGTCTGAGACTGTTGCGAGCAAAGAGGCGTACCGACAATGGACGTAGGAAGACTGCATACGAGGCTCTGGCGAATGCGGAGGACGACTCCCTCGAAAAGCAACTGTGTATGTTGCCTTCGAACAGAGACGGGACGGGCAGAGACACCATTCAAAGTAACGTTGCCGTCCTTCTCTGGAACAGGATGGTCTTTGATGAGTTGATGTTCCGCGTTTCTGCGGATGTGTTCGACGACCCGAGCGAGGACCTGCTCTGTCTTGAGAACGCGGATTCCGTCTCTGTTGTAGTAGACGGTCCCGACCCTTCGACCTACCTTGCTCCGGAAGTGCGCCTGCCCTCCAGCGAGACGGCAGAGTCGGAATGCGAGGAGGTCGAGACCAAGAGCGAACCTGCTGAAGTCCCCAAGGTGTCCGGTCCCAAGCCCTTGGGCAAAGTGGATCTCTCCCGTGTCGCTTTTACGACGTCCGACGCCGCGGAAGACAGTATGGTGACGAGCTTGTCCTGCATTCGGAAAATGTACAGCGACCCCAAGCGCGAGTACGTCTCGCGGTGGATTCCAGGAGACGCCACGCTCAAATTCTTCCGCAGCGAGTACGAGGAGAAGCCGAACAGCGAGGACGGCAAGCGCGTCTGCAAAACGCGGGCGTACACGATGGCCAAGAAGGACGCGACGGACCGCGAGTGCGGCATCTTTGCCTTTGACTCGGGACTGACCTCCGACGACCCGATCGAGAGCGCCAAGCTCCAGTTCAACAAGTTGTACTTTACCGGCGGGTACAAGGTCCTGCTGGCGCTGTTCTTGCGCGGCAACAACAACCTCTGTCGCTACAACAGGGAGACGGGGATGCGGGAGGACGTGGGTCTGCACCGCTGCGCGTACGAGTGTCTCATGTTCCATCGGGTGAGCAAGTTCTTTATCGATCTCGAGTTCGCGACCGAGTACAACAGGGAGCTCGTGCCGCTCGTCCCGACCATGATGCAGAACCTCGTCGACTTTGTCATGGAAATGGCGGCGAGCATCTGTGGCACGACGCTGGTGCCCGGAGACTTTGTCGTGTTCTCGTCCGACTCGGACAAGAAGATCAGCCGTCACCTCATTTGTCTCAACCCACGCTTCAGTTTCCGCACCATGCTCGCCTTGAGCTGGTTCTATCTCATGTGCTCTGCTGAGTTGGAGACGAGGGTGGAGGCCGGCGACACGAAGGCCAAGTCGCTCCTCGTCCGCGACAAGAACAACCACATGACATGGTTCTGGGACTTTTGCACCACCAAGGAGTTCCAGCTGTTCCGCGCACCGTTTGCGGACAAGTTCGGGGCAAAGCGCCGTCTCGTGCTCCTGCCGGAAAACAACTACTTTTCGGAAGGTGTGGCATCTGACTCGTACGCGGACCAGTTTGCGCGCATGCCCAAGGAGCAGCAGTTCCTCAACGGTCTCATCCAATACCCGTGGAAGGGAAAGTGGCCCAAGGTCGAGCACTATGTGGACTTTCGCGTTACGGACTCTACCCGCATTGGGCGCTTCGAGTGCGTTGTCCGCGATGGTATGCTCGTTGGATTCTCGGTGGTGCGCGCTGGTGCGAGAAATCGCCTGCCCGGCATGATCCGTACCAAGACCTTCCTTGCCTGTGGCGCCAGCGACCTGCCGAACGAGCTGGCGGAACTCTTGTCCACATGGCTGGCGCGGGAGCCGATTGCCAAGCCGTGGCGCGGGGTCATGCTCGACACGGCGCGCTACAAGTTCGTCTCCAAAGTGTCCGCTGAGTATATGGACGTCCTCGTGGAGTTCAAGGGAACGGGAGAGAAGGAAGGGGGTGCATTCTGCTACCGCCGCAACCTCCTCATCCAGGATGAGCGGGACAAGCAGCGGAGGCTGGAAATGGAGGAAGAAGATCCGTTTGCTGAGGAACCGGCGGCACCCAAGAGACAACGCACGGAAACCAAGAGTCCGACGCACACCAATGCCCCCGTCCTCCTCTTTTTCCATCGGAATCCGTCACGCGGAGGCTTGTGGGAGGTAACACAGACGTGCAACAAGGTGGCCTGTGGTGCTTATCGACCGATGGTTCTGATGACCTGTCCAAAACACGTGACCAAAATGCTGAACAAGCACTGCCTCATTGGCGAGAAGTTGTGACCGAAATGGAATAAAAAGACGGGATTTTCATTGTTGTTAGTGAACATACTCGTGGGCTTCTTCGGCTAGGATGTGCAGCCCACTGGAACGGAGGGCACTCACGAGATACCTCTGATTCGCGTTCACATAGCTCCCTGCCATGACGGCACATCCAAAGTTGATGCACTTCTCGTGAATCGACAACTTCTTCTCCTCGTCACGAATGTAGGTGGGCTTCCATGTGCTCCGCGGCTTCCCAGAAATCATTTCGATGCGCAGCACGAGCTTCTCGCGCCTCGCGTTCTTGGCCGCCGTCTGTCCGTGATTTTCCGCAAGCGCCTTCATGCGTGCGCTCGACCACAGAACATTCTTGAACGTCTCCACAACCCCATCGTTGATGTTGGTCATCATTTGTGCGAGAACGTCTCCCTCGTCATTCTCGATAGCGTACTCATACAGAGCCGAAAGGCCCGAGAGACTGTGTTCCTCCTCGTATTTCTCGACAATCGAGAGATTTGTCCCCTCCTCCGAATTCATTTTTTCCATTTTTTAAACACTGGGAGGAAGGGGGAAATGCAGTTTGTGCATGCGTCAGTGCTCCCGGTACCAAAGTTCCCATCGCAGAACGTGTTCGAGAACGGCGCGCTCGCCTGCTCCGCCGTGACACTCACCATGGTGCACTACATGTCGGGGATCGCCACGGACGGGGACTTGATGAATCTCAAACTGGAAGGGATTGTCAAGAGCGGGGTAATCCTCTACAGCATGTGGAAGGAGTCCAAACTGGTCCGCGACACAACGACGCCCGCTGTCACGTCTCTCTTGGCCACCTCGCGCGACATTCTGGATATGGTCAGTAGCATGCGCACCATGTTGGAAAATAAGTACGCCATATCCGAGACGGCCGGGTGGGTTCGTCTGTTTGACGCGCGCAACGACAAACTGGAGGACAGGGCGAACGGCGCCATGCTCCAATCGCTGGAAAACCTCTGCTCCGAACTGGACGAGGGCGAAGGATTCACCGTGACGGTCGCCATCTACACCTTTCTCGTGTGGAGAACGCCGCGACGGTGGTTCCTTTTCGACAGCCACGGTCTGGACGACGTGGAGGATGGGAGGCGCAACAGCATCTTTGTGCTCGTGGACAGCTACCAGACGGTGTGCGCGGAATTGCGCCGTCTGTGGGGTAGAGTTGCCGTGCCCGATCACCTAGGGAAGTTGACGTTCGACTACTACTCGGCGCTCGTTTTCCGCAGAAAAAAACCGGAAATAAAAAATCAGTGAAAAATAGGGAATAGATGATCTTCTTCATTTTGGTGGCGTTCGCCCTGCTCATCCTCTTTATCGAGAGCGTGTTATCCACACAGGAGATTGAGCAGTGCTATATCTCGCGCCGCTACGCTGTGGCGGTCGGTCCGAGGAAGATGCGGATGGAATACTGGCTCCGCGTGGAGACGGCGACGGGGATTGTCATGGACTTTGACGTGCCGCAGTCACTCTACGACGACCTCGACTTGCGCACCGCCGTGCAGATCACCTTCCTCCGGGGACGCATTTTCGGGTCCGTCTGGTGCAAGAACATAGAGCGACTCACGCCACGCGAAAAAGAAGACGACCAGCCCATGGTCACCGACTATGCGGAAGAGGAGGACGAGGCGACCCTTTCCGAAGACATCAAAGAGGAATAAAAAAAGAGAAATCAATTCATTCTGCGGATGGCGGTGGCAAATAGAACTTGGTTCTCCTCGTTGGAAATACAGAGAATGAACGGGCGGTCGAATGTGACGGTGGTGAACGCGGAAAGGTCCTCCGTCTGCGCTTCCCCGTCCGTCCTCTCGTTTTTGGCGTCCTTCTGGCGCTTGAATTCGAGAGTGTACCCCGCATAGCAGCTCGAAATATCGAGAGGGGGCTGGTTCGTGCTCACGTGAATCAGAGGGCTGATCTCTGGGATTCGTGCAAGTTCAGAGAATACGTTGGCGGTGTGGTGGCTCAGTGTCATGAGAGGGAAAATGAGACGCAGGCGCGCCAAGTTAAGCCCCATGTCAGTGTATGGCTCGTCGCCGTCGCAGAGTTGGGTAAGCACCATTTCAAGCGACTTCTCGTGCTGGATGGAAGGGATGATGGCGATGAGGCACACTTTCTTTCGGTTGTACGACGACTCCGCATAGAACTGGACAATCTCGCCGTACACTCTCGACGCCGAGTACCATCCAAAACAGCGGTAGTCGAACATGGGCACCGCCTGCCCGACACCCCCCATGACGGTCTTCCACGGCATGGGTTCAGGGTACAGCGCCGCAGAGAACTTCAGAATGATGTGGACGTGGTAGTGCAGGTAGTTCTCTGGTGCTGCCGAAGACGCGTTCACAAAGACCCGGTCGCGCACCCGCACCGCTTCCATCATGGTCGGAAGGACCTCCTCCTTCACGGAAAGAGTCCCCGCGATCGTCGCCGAGTCGTCGAACATGTACTCTTGCTGAATCTCCTGTCGCGCGCTGAGGAACCTCGTTCGTTGGAGGGCGGGAAGCGAGGGGGTGAGGAGACTCAGTGCCGTCAGGAGACAGAGCGGTGACGTGGGGACCATGGCCCTCGAGTCCATGTTCATCAATAGCCAGCGGAATGCCAGGAGCGTCTGATCAATCTCATTTCCGTCCCCAGACGTTTCCATCCCCTCGTTTCACTATTTTTTAATTGGATTGAAAAAACATCGTTTGGAAGAGGAGGAAGGAGTGAAAATGGAATGGATGATTCCGGACAAGAAGTACGATCCGGAGGCCGAGAAGAAGGAGGCGGAGCGGCTCGAGAAGGAGCGCCAGGCGTATGAGAACTTCTTCTGGGGCGCCAGGGAGGACGAGAACGGGAACTACTTTCCGCAGTCCTCGGTGGAAGCAGAGAGACGGGCGGTGCAGAACCTGGAAAAGTTGGACCGCGACAGCAAGTTTTTGGAGGCCGTCGAAAAGCGCAACCGCCGAATCCGAGACCTCTCACGCGCCATGTTCACCCGGATTCTTCCGACGTCGTGGACCGCGAGGGACTCGGAGATGGGCGAGAGGCTGTACTATGAGCGCCTGCTCCTGACTTTCTACTATGACTACCTGCGCCAGACGGTCGTTGCATTGGCGGTGTTCGTGTGTCTCTTTTTCATCCTCAAGTGGACGACGCCCATCATGCTGGACCGCTACGAGAGGTGGATTGTGGAGGCGGAACCCGCCGTATTCACGGCCTTTGACGATTCGCACACGCTCGTGGTGAACATCCGCACGTTGAACGCTCTGGTCGATGGCGACACGCTCGATCGCCACGTTCTCGATTGGATTCGCGGCGCGGACATTCTCCACCTGGAGAAATCGGAGGAGATCTCACAGTATATCGAGTACCCTTGGTTCAATGGCAAGTGGTACAATGTCACGCTCGCAGAGCTGAAGCGCGCGGCCCGGACATACTATGCGGACAAGTGTAGTTGCGCTGCCCACTTTGGTGTGCCGCTCCACATTGCCTTCTTGGGGAAAAAGACATGGGTCGAGCCGGTCATTATCGAGTTCGCCGACCCAAAAAAGGGTATGACGAAGGTGGTACTGCGTGATCCGCTCGTTCCCGAGACGGAGACTTATACCCTTTCGACGGTGAAGGGTGCACGAGCTGAATTCCTCGTCCCTGCCGGCGTTGCACGAGAGGAACTACGAGGTATTGATCTCGCTTGCGTCACCAGGTGTATGGATTTTGCAAATCGGAAGAGCACATTTGACCACGACGTGGATTCTTTGATTCATTCGAATGAATTGTGATTTGGCAAGACCCCATTGGGACATTTTTTTAGAAAAAATCATAAAAAATAAGTCGGGTATAGAAAGAGGAGGTAAGTTTGCGGCGAATGGCGGAAAAGAACAATATCGCGTTGGACGCGGTGGAAAGCGCAAAAAAATCCGCTACTTTTGCAGCATATCTCATTTCGGCGGGTTTTGAAATCATGTCCCAAGCGCAGCTGGCTTCTGTCAAAGATGGTAATTTCAGGACTGTCCGTTTTCAGATGACAAGGGAGAACAATTGCCAGGCCTTTGATTTCCCTGGAGTTGTTAAGGATTTCACGGAAGCGATACCTGTCAAAGACAGACAGGTCTCCGATGTCTATGTCACTGTGGATAAAGCCCAATGTGTTGCTCTGTGCAGTGTCACTGCCTTGTTTGGCTTTGAGGAGGAAAGGCACGATGAAATTTCGCGTTTGACGAAAGAGTTTATCTCTGCGGGATTTACCATCAGGAGTTTTGCGTCGTTTCAGAAGTTGTATGGTGAAGGGATCCAACGCCACAAAGTTGTGCTCCACAAGCATCCGGAGGAACCATATTCTTACGACGGCTTTGTTCGCTGTTTGGAAGAGAGTATCGGAAAGGGGAAGAAGGAGATTTCCGACATTTGGATTGACTTGAATGGTGACGCTATGTGCACCTGCTACTGCTCTTATCGTACGCCGCTAGAACTCCCCATAAGGCCCTAGAGAAGGATGTGTCCGACCATGTTCGTGCATTTATATGAATTTCCAGAGATTTCATTAAAAAAACCAAGAAAAAGGAAGAGTTCTTTTTGCGAAAATGTCATGCGTTGGAATCGACTTGGCCGAGACCTCGAGAGTCTCTGCACTCTTGGCCGTAGCATTCGTCGCGAATGGTTTCAAAGTCGTGGACTGCAGTGAGATGACCTATTTCGTAACGCGGAAATTGGTTCATGTAGCGTTCTCGCTGCGGCGAGAAAATGAAAATGGACCTTATGATTTCTCCGAGATCATAGAATCTGCAAAAGCGAAGACGTGTCCGACAGACCGAGTTGTCGGTGATCTACAAGTCGCCATCGCCGAAGATAGGCTGCACGGATCCTTTAGCTTTTATCTCTTTGAACCAACCCACAAGGAGAGGCATGTGGAGATCATGCGCTTGTCCATGGCGTTCCTTGCTGCTGGATTCGAGATCATATCCTTCAGAGAAGTGGAGAATAGGAATGATGGGTGTAGATTCCATCGTTTCAGAATGACCGTGGAGCAACAACCCAGTGGGGAATCGTACTGCTATGAGAATTTCATCCGCTTTATGGAAGCGAATGTTGGATCAGGTCCGAAGGAGGTTTTGGATATCTGGGTCGTCTTTCGTAGCGATAGGACATGCAACTGCTTTTGCTATGTTCCAAAACAAGTGGGAGGTAGCGAATTGGCGCACAGTCTTTCACTGGCGGATGGAAAATCGATTTTTCCAAAAAAATAAAAAAAAATATTCACAATGCAGAACGGAAAGGCAAAAGCCAGTCTTCCGAAACGGTCCTTCGTTGACTCGATCGAAGAACAAGTCGATGCGTCACAGCCACGGCCGGCGCAGATCCGGAAGCTCTGTTTCTTGGAAGCGGCAGAATATTGGAACTCTGTCCTTTCTGGGGATACATGCGTTACCCCACAGGAACTGCCCCACGAGTTGACGTACAGCATTAACGAGGAGACGGAACTCTTGCAAAAGAACATCAGCGATGATCTTGCTGAGATTATCGTTCTTGGAATCGAGGCAAGGAAGAAGATCGTCGAGGAGCAGGTCGGCAAGTTCGATCTTAATTTCAAGATGTACACGGCTGAAAACGGCGCGGAAGGCGGAGAGGGAGAGGGAGGGAAGGAAGACACGGACGAAGAAGTCGAAGAGAAAGAGGCAGACGACGACGGAGAGTATGTCGGAAGTGACGAGGATGACGACGAGGAGGCCAGCGAGTAATCACCACACCCTTGAAAAGGAAGAAAAAATTCATTGAATTTCGCGTTTTTGTTGGTTTTCAGGCATTGACCCTCTCCATATGCATGGCGCGAATCCGGCCGCAGATCTCTTCAAAGTTCGAGTCCTCCTCATCGAAACTGGCGCTGAGAGAGCCGGGGCATGACGGGTTTCCGTCAATGTTGTTCTTGACAATGTGCACTGGAATGTTGTGGATCTTGGTGTACATGGCGATAGAGAGTTGCAGTCCTTCCTTGAGAAGGGTCAGGTACTCGGCCGTGATCCCCTGCTCGCACACACGCCCACGGCGCTTGATGCGGGCAAGGAGCGTGGGGACGTCTGCATCAATGCAGATGACAGTGCACGGAGGCGGCGTCTGACGAATGTACCGCCGGTGTTTCACCTGGTACGACTCCCACTCCGCGTCGGTCATGTTCCCGCACTTCCAATTGGCGTAGGCGAACGCCCAGTCCCCAATCATGGAGCGATCCATCACATGCATCCCCCGAGAGCGGGAGGCGTGGAACATGGTCCCGCCGCGAATCGACTGCATCCAGTCCTGCATCACGTAGGCAAAGGCCTTCGGATCCGCATAGAAACTCTCCAGGTATGGGTTGCCGTCCACGGGTTCCGGCACCTCCTTCCACCCGTTCGCGCGGCAAATGTACTGAATGAACGTCGTCTTCCCGACGCCAATGTCGCCCTCCACCGAAATGTACCCGTCTTTTCCCGCCATTCCTCGCTACGCTGCTTCCGGATCCGTGATTTAAAAAACAACAAAAGCGTATATTTTTCCCTTTAGAAAGAGCCTTGAGCAGCAGATTTCAAAAAGCCGGGTTAAAAAGAACAGGGGCCGAGACCGCGATAGGAATTGATAAGGGGGTTGTGCGATGAATTTCTCAAAGAAACTGGTGGATGGTGTGCACGCCCGGCTCGTCGCCGAGAACGTCGGGACGGTGGGAAAGAGCCCGACACAGGAGGTGGTCACGTACATTCTCGCCATCAACCCGCAGGACTTTTTCACTCTCCACCAAGCCAAGTTCCACGCCAAGTTCCAGCACCAGTGCGCGCTGCAGGACGTGCACACCAAACTGGACATGGAACTATGGATCCAGTGCGCGTTGGAGCTCGCGCCCCTCCTCAATCTCCTGAACGACGAGTTCCCGCCGCTCGTGCAGATGAAGTACCTCTGCCCCGGCTACCCGCTCTGGTTCGCGTTCATTGTCTATGTCGCCCTGACGCTGAAGGACGCGCCTCTCGCCTTCCCGTTCGTGCAGGCCGGGTTTTCCGCAGACCCGCAGAACCTTCTGAGGGAGACACACGAACTGAAGAAGCGATTGGCGGCGTTCAAGCGCGAGGACCACCGACAGAATGTCTCGCTGCTTCTCCGCGTGGTCTTTGAGCAACTCTATAAGTAGTGTATTGATTGTATTCTCGTCTCGCCGCCCAAAAATAAATAATAAACGGCAAATGCTGGCGTGGAACCGCTATCTCATTTTCTACATCATCGCCGGCTTCATTGCCCTGCGAGCGACCAGCGACTTCTACCGGGTGTATGTGGAGACCAAGGACGACGTCGGATCCGCCACGACCTCCATCGCGTCGTGCGACGAAATCGAGCGGCACGTCCCCATCGTGGACCGCGAGCTGCAGAAGGGAATCATCGAGTTGTGCAAGAAGCGAGAGGCGACGGCCAAGCGATGGCCCCTGCTCGAGTCTGCCAACCGCTTCGTCGAGCGAATGTGGATCTGCAACAACATCCATTGCAGCGAATACACCCGTCCCGTCCTGACCTTCTTTGTGAACTACGCGCTGTACGCCTTCTTTGCCGCCATGGTTCTGCTGCTCCTCTTCTTCTACACCATCCTTCCGGCACTGGGAAATGTGCTTGTTCTCCGCTTCTTTACGCCCAAGCAGAAGGTCTCTGCCATCAAGGAGCACTCCTGCCGCATCGACGAGGACTACCGACCGTACGTGCGAATCCAGAATTAAACAAAATGCTTCTTTTTATTGGAATTCCTCCTCCATGTCCGACTGGTGGCCCGGGTACCGCTTCTCCGTCGCCATGTCCTCGGCGTCGTCCTCCGGAGAACCGAACTCGGCATAGTCCTGCGCGGTGATGTAGTAGATCGCGCTCCACGACCACTTGATCTTATCCTTCCGCACGAGGTAGCCGGGAGTGCGCTTCTTGACGGCAAATTGCGCAAAGAACGCGAGGTAGATGACCTCGAACGTCGAGTAGGCCGGGTACAGCCACTCGGTGATCTGCGGCGTGATCGGATCCTTGAACGTGTTCGACAGGCACACGGTGACCCAGAACGCCACGCGGGTGATCAGGAATGCGAGGATCGGGAACCACGTTATCCATTTGTCGACCTTGGCCCACATGATGCGCGAGGTGAAGATCATGACGAGGCAGAACACGGCGAGCGAGCACCCGCCGACGATCGACCACCACATGAGATTGTACCAAAAGTACGCGCGCAGAATGAGGAACAACGGGAAGTCGTGCGTCACGATGATGATCGCCACGGCGGCGGCCATGGCGGCAAAGTTCTGCGCGTAGTAGTAGGAGAGGTACACTGCGACAATCCCCATTTGCAAGTGCTGCAGGGCGATATGTACATCGAGCACGGCGCCCACCGGGTCCCCGCCAATGATCGTGAGCAGGTTGTTCTGCCTGTTCACGAGGAGCATGCCGATCAGGAACCCCACAAGCGCGTACCCCGCCGCCAGGAAGAACATCATCTGAGAAATGGCGTGGTTCAGCGTGACTCTGCGCGACCTGCCGTTCCCGCGCAGAAAGTAGCCGGCGAACGAGAGACTGGCCCAGAACGCGAGGAACAGCGCGGCGTAGATGTAGTTGGCCACCTTCATATCGGTGGTCGGGTGAACCGCCATGATCCTATACTTTTACAATTCCCTTTTGTCATGGCCCAAACAAAAACGATAAAAAGTGCCATCGAATTCCACGAAAAACAAAAAGTACATTCCATGTCAGTCCTCCTCCTTCGGCTCCGGCTCGAGGCGACGGGCGCAGTACAGCATCGGTGCGATCAAGTGCGCCATCGCGGTCAGCTCGTTCCATGTCTTGCACCCCATGAAGTTGCAGGTGCACCCAGAGAACACCAGCACCGTCCACTTGCGGTTTGCCGTGCCTTCGCGTCGTGTGAACTGCACAAAGAGCCCGGGGAAGTCGGGGTTCGACGCCGCCGCGGGGAACAGATTAAAAAACTTCTCCCTGTCAATCCGCTCGGGGAGGGACGCCGTCGCCACGATGTTGCTGATCTGGATGTCGGTCGTGTCGTATGTGAGGTTGCGGTAGCCGCAGCGGTGCAGCGCACGACGCACAAACTCCAGCACATACAGGAGCTCGATCCGCTCGACAAAGCCCGTGACCACCACCGCGCCATGCGAGAATATAAGGAGCTGTGCGCGAATGAGTCCCACCAGCGGCACAATCAGAGCAGGGAAGTTGGGAGGGTTGAGCTGTCCACCAAAGGGGACGAGGAAGGTGGCGAGGGCGGGGAGGTTGATATTGCACCGCTCTCCCGTGATGGTCTTGAAAATGAGCGTGCACACTGTGTTGGCGACCCGGATGTCTCGCATCAGGTTTCCCCACCCGCTTTCGAGCATTTCGCGCAAGAGTTCGGGGTCCGACGGCGTGACATTGTTGGCCGACAGCACGTTCATGGCCCAGACCTCGCGCTCCACCATCTCCTTCGGAGTCAGATGGTCGAGATTGATCGGTCCCTCCAACAAACGATTATAATCAGCCATTCTGCTCCGCTTCTCTCTTTTTTAGAAAAAGAAAAAATGGAGGAAGAGAAGAAGGATGAAGCGGTGGCGGAACCCAAAAACGAGGGCAAGTTGGTGACGCGGCTCTTTGATTTCGTGGACGTCACCTACCTTCACGATAAGGAAGTTCTGACGACCAAGAGGGTGATGGTCGGTCTCAATGAGCCGCAACTGGAGAGGCAGAAGCGTGCTGTCCACTATCTCCGGCAGGTTTTCGCGGCATTCTCCGTCGTGGGACATAGGTGGACGTGCGCCATGTGTCACATGCGGAATGTCTCGCCGCCGCGCATTGTCAGTGGCGGGATTTCTTCCGGCTACAATCGGATTCTCGTCGCCTGTCACTGCGAGGACGAGAAGTGTCGCGAGCTCGCCAAGGACTTGCACATTCGTGCTACGGCGGAGCGCGGGGAGCGCAACTGCGTCAATTGCGGGAGGAAGACGACCAAGCACTGTGCCAAGTGTCGGCACACCTACTATTGCTCGGCAGAGTGTCAGAAGGTGCAGTGGAGCAAGCACAAGCTCGTCTGCCAAGCCGCGTGGATCTTTGAGGCTGCGCAGAATTATGTCGAGAACCACGAGGAAGGAGGCGAGGGAGATGATGTAGTTTCGGATCTGGCCGAGGAAAGTGCTCCGAATTCGGATGAAAATCCGTTGGATGGGATGTTGATTCCGGTCGAGAACTCGGAAGAAATGGAGGGAGGAGAATCGTGAAAATAGATCTTATAAATGAAAAAAAGTTCAACATAATCATTTTCTTACATTTTTCACTGAAAAAGTTCACAAAATAGGACAGGTCACTTGCGCCGACCAGTCTTCCTCCTCTTCACATGGCCGGCAAAAGAGTGGCCATTCTGAAAGCAAATGGGGATATACCGTCCATTCGCCAGACTCTTGGTGCGAACGCGTCCATTGCTGCGGACACAACGATCAAACGCCTTGGGCATGGTTTCGTTCCCGTTTTGAACCACTGGGCGAGAACGACACATTGAATCCCGTCATACTTTCAAGAGACTTTTGATATGCCTCGCACGGATGCCCTTGAAAAAGAAAAGAGGTGCAGCCATCGATCCCCATGCATTGGCTCTTGATTCTGTCGACTCTCCTCGTGCTCGCGGCGTCCGCGATTCCTTCGGCGAACGTTGTCGTCTGTGTCCACAGCGCGACGGACCACTCCGAGGTCGTTGGACACCACGACGCGATCAAGATGATCCACGAGAAGAAGGCGAGCTTTGGACACTGTCCGCACGAGAACAAGGTGAACTGGGAGCCCACCGACGTCGACTGTTTCGACGTGGAGCGCGGTGCCTGCGCGTCACCGATGTGTATCATGCAGTCGGTGCCGTGCTGTGCCGACGGTCATTCGAAGACGCACATCAAGGACTGCAAGAAGGGGAAGATGACCTGCGTCGGTGTGTACAACCTGACCAAGTGTACCGCTCCCGACCCGGTGGAGCTGACCGAGAGCGACAACCCGCCCAAGGTGGAAATCGACCCCACCTGTACCATCACGGACGCGGAGGGCAACGCCCCCGGGTCCGTGTGCACGCGGATCGTCTCGGGGATCCCGATGATCGGCGTGCGCATTTGCAGCCCCGACCAAAAGTTCCTGATCTGCGACAGGCTCCATCCCACGTTCGATTCCGAGACGGGCGACTTGTGCTGGAATGGACGCGACGACGACGGGAACGGGCTCATTGACTGCGAGGATCCGGCGTGTATTGGCGCCACGACGGCGTGCTTTACTGGTCCCGCGAACCTGACCTTTGGCGGACGCAGCATCTGCAAGGCCGGTGTCATGACCTGCCATGGCTTTGGGAACGTCAGCAAGTGCGAGGGTGAGGTACTCCCTGAGAAGGAGAGGTGCAACAACCGCGACGACAACTGCAATGGCATTGCGGACGAGTTCCCGGATGATTGTATTGATGGGGCGCAGACGTGCGTCAAGGGCCAGTGTGTCGGGTGCAGCGCGCAGCACCACACGGTTCGCTTCCTCGACATCCTAAGCGACGTGATGAGGAATCGCATGGAGCAGTTCCGTCCTTACGAGGCCAGCGGCGACGTGAAGGGGATGGCGCGCGGTGCTCTCCACCTGTATTTTACGTCCGAGAAGCACGCGGTCATCCCGGGGACGTTTGTGGAACGAATCGGCCTCTACTACAGCAAGGGCGAGGGGAAGAACCTGCAGGTCACGCACTATGATTTTGAGTACAGTCCGGACATTTCGGGGCGCTGCCGGACGGAGATTCCGATGAAGCTTCTCGTCGGTTTTGAGGAGGAGCTGCGTCCGTCGGGCGACAAGCTTTCTACCGCTCTGGAGCACACGAATGTGGTGTGGAGCGTGCAGGATTCGCGCTGCGCCGGCATCATTTGTCGAGATACTGTCCTTTAAAAACATCATTTTTCATTGATTACGAATTCTCAGCCTCCCCGATATTCCATCTGTTCTTCGTCGCGACGTTTCATGCGTTCCAGCGCAGCGTCGACAATGGCACGATTCTCCTCGTCGGAACGGTCCAAGTTCTTTAGGCATCGGGGACAGAATCCATCCGTAGGACCGAAGAAGCCGGTCCCGCAGAATACACATTCATGTTCAAAGGGAATATCCAAGTCTTGCGCTTCTTTGGCGTATCCGCTAGAACGATCCGTCATATCGCCACTTCTTCTCTTCGAGGATTTTTGAATAAAATTATATTTATTTTGAATCATTCATTTTTCATTGACCATGAAATGTCCTATTGTATCAATCGCGTTAGCCCCTCATCCTCAGGCCACCTAAGGAGTTCTGTTAGATTCGGACGAAAGATCATTCCACCAATGGCGTTCCATGGTGCAGTATAGATCGTTGGCGGGCCATTGTTCGTAACCGTGATCGTTCCAAGGCGTGCTCTTTCGATTTGACGAGTCGCTGCCTCACCTTCGACCCATTCGTCGCAACTCTTTGTCATTTCACTTTCCTTTTTCCGAGGTGATTTTTTGGAAAATAAAATATTTGTCTTTTGGAAAAGGAGGTTTCCAAGCATGTCGGTGAAGAGTGAGGAATTGTGTGCAATCGATGTGCGGCGTTCGGTACCGACGGATGCGACGGATAGCATGTTTGTGCACATCTGGACGGATAACGGCAATTCGCATCACGTTTTTCCTCTCTCAAAGCTATCTTTTGTCAAAGAATGTTTTGACGGAAACTTCTCCGTCGGCTTTGAAAACGGAAGCAGTTTTCACTGCAACGTCAATCGTGGAGGAAAAAAAGAGTTGCTGACTGATATCAAGGTATTCATGGTACTCTTCGGCTCCGCCAAATCATAATCAAAAACAAGAGAAAATGGTAAAAATATTTTTTTTAAATAAAAAAATGGTTATTGCCTGATTTTTTCTCCGCGCGGCATGCGAATGGCCGGCGGCTTGTATACAGAATCCGAATTCTCCTCCGCCAGTTTCTCAAACAGATCGGGAACTTCAGCCGGGTGCGTGGTTGGTGCCGACGGGAGAGTGGACATCTTGGCGAGGGCGCGTTCCTCCTCCAGTCGCTCTTTAAAGGCGGCGAGGCGCGCCTGCGACGTGTCATCGCGCGCTTTCTGCGACATGGTCTTTTCCTCGAAAAACAAGTCCACCCGGTCTCGTGTGCGGTCCGACGTCTTGACCTTGGCGTCCGAGTCCTTCAGGCGCTTCTCGACATTCGCCGTCAGATGGCTCACGGCCGCCGCCTGCTCGTGCGCCTCCGACAATTTGAACGCCATGAGGTTGGTGTCGATCGTGTTCATGGTGTCAGAGATCTCCTGCATCGTCTTCGTGGTGCGCTGACGGCGGAGGCGGTGCGACTCCAGCTTCTCGACGTGCATCGTCGCCTCGTCGTCGTCTTCCTCCGCGATGGCCTTCTTTGCCAGATCCTCCTCCCTCTTAATCTCCTCCAGGATCGCCAGGCGCTCCGCGGCCAACTCCGAGTACTTGGCGGAAAGCTGGTCCCGGTGCTTGGTAAGCTGAATTTCCGTGGGCTGACCGCTGGTCCGTCGCCGCGCGTCATCCGCGGGGCGGGCCTCAATGTACCCGAGCGTCTGCTTTACCGACTGTAGCCACGACGCCATGTCGTCTTCAATATTCTTTTATTTTTATTTTGGAAAAGGACGAGATGAGAACGGAACCTCGGCCACAAAATATTTGGCGGATCACGCGGCCGTCTGCAACAGGTTGAACTGGCTCATGCTGTTCAGGAATTCATCCTTGTAGAAGATGAACGTCTCGTAGGCGAGGACGCACTGCATGATGGCGAACGCGGCGTCGTCCGACTTCCCCCCGCCTTTCCCGTCGTAGCGGACCTTGGCGCGCTGTCCCGCCTTCTTGGGCTGCTCTCCGATCTTCATCCAGTTCTCGAGCTGCTTGATGAGCTTCCCGCGCTGGTCCTGGTAGTTGGTGCGCGGCGTGATGCAGACCCCCTGGCGGTGGAACTTGACCGAGTTGGTGTGGAGCTTGCGGAGCATGGCGCGCGTCATCTCGTACTTGGTCTCATTCCGCGTCGTGATCCCGGCCTTGGCCTCGGAGCGGTGCATCCCCGCGAACCCGGAGACGTCCGTCATCATCAGAAAGTTCTGCACATGCTTGCTCTTCAGGTAGTGGAAGAGCCAGCCCGCCTCGTTCCCGAAATTGCTCTCTGCGCAGATGATGGCGCCGGCGCGCTCCAGGCCGCGGAGTTGTCTCACGGCGGCAATGTGGTCCACGACCCTCTGTCCGTCGAACAGCGGGTCACGGAAGCGGCCGCAGTCAATTCCCACCACCTAAATGAAAAAAGAAAAAAGGAAAAAGAAATTAGTCGAGGAATGATGGATCAAAACGAGTGGGTCTCGAGCGAGTTCCGCGTCGTGCAGCGCAACGACAAGACGATCTTTGGACAGCTCTCGTTGCTCAAACGCGAGGACCTGCTGACGGTGTGCAGGAGCATGCTCGCGGTCATGAAGCCGGAGCGGCATCCCATCCTCCTCGTGCTGCCCCGGGTACTGAAGACGCCCGACGACGAGCTGCGACGGTTCGTGCTCTTCTTTGCCAGCGACTGCATGACCCCCGAGGGCGTCGAGCTGCGCAAGATGTACCTGTCGGGGAAGTTTGGCAAGCTGCAGTTCGCACCCATGACCACGGCCGAGTTTGTGGAGATGCTCAAGATCCGGGACAAGATCCTGGAGCACAACATGTCCTCGTCGATCAATGACGCCAAGACGTTCGTGAGCAGCATCCTGCAATCGTGGTCGAAGCCGCACGTCTGAATAAAAGAGTGTTACATACCGTTGCGCGTTCCGCGTCAAACACCATCGTGACGATGGCGTACTCGGACTGCTCGCCGCCCGCCGCCGGGTCGACGCTGACGAAGAAGTAGTCGAACGTCTCGTTGGCGAACGAGACCATCGCGCTCTCCTTCCGCAGCTGGTCGATCATCTCGCTCTTGAAGACCTTCTGCTGCAGCATGGTGCCCTCCGCACCCTTGAACTCACGCATGTAGTCCTCATAAAAGTCCTGCATGATCTTCTTGATGAAGCCGCCGTCGTCGCGCTCCAGCCACCACGGTCGCTCAGCGCGCATGTGCTCGCAGGTGTCCTCCTCGCCGGCATCCTCGCACGCCTTGCAGATCCCCCTCCACTCGAACGTCTGGAAGGCGGGGGTGCCGTCTGCAAGATTAATTCGCATAAAGACGGAGAAGAGGTCGAACGAGGAGGACTTGCGCGTGCTGATTCCCATCATGGCGACGCCGGACTTTTGCAGCAGCGGCATCAGCGTCATCAGCAGCGGGATGCCCATGTACGCCATCTCCTCGAAGAAGATCACATTGTCGGCGCCCGTGCCACGCGTGGTGTGTAGTGTCGAACACGAAAAACAGGAAAACAAAGCAAGAAAACAAAAGAAGGTAGGTGAGACTCTCGGGGTCTTCCGCCCCTGCGTCTCCCTCAAATTGAAAGCAGTCGATTAGTCCATGTGTTGTAGTAACCGTTTTTGGAAAAACCGAGGGCCCAGTCCTCTCCGGAGGGGCACGCTCAATATCTCGGAAGTTCGGATGACGCCCGCCTCGCTACCAAAAGCCACCGCCCCTTGCGTGTTTCACGTTTTTCCCACCCTGTTCCTTGGATTCCCTCTAGAATATGACGACAGACGGTTAGTTCCTCCTTTCCACAATTCCTTGCACATTCCAGTTCCACAGTTCAATAAAAAGGATCCTCTTGTAGGATGCGAGAAGTCTACGATTATTCCCTTTTATTAAAAATAGTATTCCAGACGGGTTTTCGATCCTTCGTTTCATCCATATTCTTTTTTCTTATTTTCCAAAATTGTATTATTTATAAAAATGGAAACGAAGGCGAGGTCGAATGCGGACCAATGTTGGATTTTTTCCCTAGGGCCGCTCCAAAAAATTTTTGAG